>MPMA02087307.1_pt1 | contig 157053 bp, 158 predicted proteins | sample 1617361 | NCBI WGS metagenome assembly MPMA02 (sample SAMN05944807, study PRJNA350692) | marine metagenome | biome: marine; feature: ODZ; material: water; isolation source: 180 m water sample filtered on 0.2 um supor filter | place: Pacific Ocean | collected 2012-04-08 | depth 180m m | reverse complement strand
TGCCATTGGACACACCTCGTTGTGACTGTGGTGTGACAGGGCTGAATTCTGAGGATGTGCCTGGGATAGAAACACCTCGAAATCTTTATGATTTCAAGGGGTTATTGGTGGAGCCAGGCGGAATCGAACCGCCGACCTCTTGAATGCCATTCAAGCGCTCTCCCAACTGAGCTATGGCCCCGAAACTGGGTATCTTTCGCGCCGGGCCCAGGGTCCTCTGGGTACGCGACGGGCGGAAACTAGGGCGCGCGGGCGGTCAATTCAAGACCAAACTGCGCCCAAGACGAATTTTTCTGCCCGCCTTTCGATCTTCGTTGGTGGTTTCGGATCATTCGTCGGAAATTTTGTCCTTGCTAATGTCAGCTTCTGCCAGAACGTCCTCGTCCTCATCCTCGTCATCATCGGCAAGGGTGGCGATGGCCTCGTCCTCGTCGTCCTCGTCGTCGTCGTCGAGCAAGCCATCGACCTCACCCGCCAAGGCCACGACCCCATCATCATCAGACTTGGCAGTTTTGTCCTCGGTCGCTGCCGGCTTTGGCTCTTCCTTGCGGCTGCGGCGTGAACGGCTCGGCGCCGAGACGGCGAAAGGTTCATCACAGGCTGGGCAGGTAATCGGGCTACGGCCCATGTCATAAAACTTGGCACCACAACCCAGGCATGTTTGCTTGGTACCCCATTCCGGCTTTGCCACTATTGATGTCTCCAAAATAATATATGCTAAGGACGAACTGTTAAGGATGATCGGCGCATCCCAATAGAGAACATGCGGCATCTCTGTCAACAGAATTTCCACATCCTCCATCTGGCGATGGTCAGCGCATTATGATAGGCAGGGCACCCAGTGACCGGGCAATGATTTTCAGCCGGCGCGACAACTCCAATAAATGAAAGTGGCAAACAGCCGTGACCCACCAGACCGCGCATCCCGCAACGCCTTCAGGTACAGGCCTGCACGGCAGCATCGCCGTGCCTGGTGACAAATCGATTTCCCATCGGGCGTTAATCCTGGGCGCTTTGTGCGTTGGAGAAACCGTTGTTCACGGTTTGCTGGAGGGGGAGGACGTGCTGGCCACGGCCCAGGCCCTGCGTGCCTATGGTGCCGAAATTGAACGCGGCGCCGATGGTGTCTGGCGGATCAACGGGCTTGGCATTGGCGGTCTGCTGGCGCCGGGGAAGGTGTTGGACCTGGGAAATTCCGGCACCGGGGCCCGGCTGTTGCTGGGCCTGGCCGCTTCCCACGGTTTAACCTCCGTCTTCACCGGCGATGCGTCGTTGCGGCAGCGGCCCATGCAGCGGGTGATCACGCCGTTGCAGCAAATGGGCGCTCGGTTCGAGGCGGCAGATGGCGAGCGCCTGCCGATCACGGTGGTGGGTAGCAACAGTTTGCTGCCCATCGAATATCGCCTGCCGGTCGCTTCGGCCCAGATTAAATCTGCCGTGCTGCTGGCTGGACTAAACGCGCCAGGCGTCACCACGGTCATTGAGCCACGCCCCTGCCGTGACCACACTGAACATCTGCTGCGCCATTTCGGGGCCCAGATCATGGTCGATGATGATCACGATGGTGGTCGCCGTATCGCGCTGACGGGGTGGCCCGAATTGCGGCCGCAAACCGTGCGCGTGCCTGGTGATCCGTCGTCCGCCGCCTTTCCCATCGCCGCCGCCTTGTTGGTCCCCGGTTCCGACGTCACAATCAACGGCGTTGGCCTGAACCCCCTGCGGGCCGCGCTGCTGGATACCTTGCGTGATATGGGCGTGCAAATCACCTACCTAAACCGCCGCCAGGATCAGGGTGAACCAATTGCCGATCTGTGTGTGCGCCATGGCCAACTTCGTGGCATTGAGGTGCCGCCCGAACGCGCGCCGGCGATGATCGATGAATATCCCATCCTGGCTATCCTGGCCGCTTTTGCCAAGGGTCCCACGGTGATGCGGGGTATAGGTGAATTGCGGGTCAAGGAAAGCGATCGCATCGCGGCGATGGCCAAGGGCCTGTCCGCCCTCGGCGTGGTGGTGGAGGAATTGGAGGATGGCCTGATTGTGCAGGGCCATGATGGTCCGGCGCCCGCCAAGGCCGGTGTTTGCATCGATACGAAAATGGATCACCGCATCGCCATGTCGTTCCTGATTTATGGACTTGGTGCCCGGGCGCCGGTGCGGGTCGCGGGTTGCGAAATGATCGAAACGTCCTTCCCCGGCTTTGCCGAATTGATGACAGGCTTGGGCGCCCGGATAGAAAACGTATAGAGGCGGATTAATGAACAAGAATATCGTGGTCGCGGTGGACGGTCCTGTGGCCGCCGGCAAGGGCACCCTGGGCCGGCGATTGGCGGCGCATTTCGGCTTCGCCTATCTTGATACTGGCGCCTTGTATCGGGCCACAGCCCTGCGTCTGTTGCGCGACGGCCAGGCCCTGGATGACATCCCAGCGTTGTTAGCCCAGGCCCAGGCGGTAAGTCTGAAGGATCTGGATGATCCTGGTTTGCGCGCGGAGGCGGTCGGTGAAGCCGCCAGCGTGATTTCGCCGCAGCCGGCCCTGCGCGCGGCACTGTTGGATTATCAGCGGAATTTCGCCACCTTGCCGCCTGATGACGCCGCCGGCGCTGTATTGGATGGCCGCGATATCGGTACCGTGGTCTGTCCGGACGCGGACGTAAAAATCTTTGTTACGGCTTCCGTCGAGGCGCGCGCCAAGCGCCGTCATGCCGAGCTGGTTGGCAAAGGCGAAGAGGTCAGCCTGGCCATGGTGGCGTCGGATTTGGCAGCCCGCGATGCCCGTGATAGCGAACGCGCCGCATCACCCCTCGCGGCGGCCGACGATGCGCACTTGCTCGACACCACAAAAATGGATATAGAGGCCGCGTTCCAGGCTGTGAGGTCGTACGTCGCGGCCTGTATGGAAGATTAGTACGGTTTTGTCGATTTTCAGATATGTCTTCGCGGCTCCTCCCAAATGGGGGCCCTATTGATATTGCGAAGGTTTGACGGAGATCCCCTTTTGGCTCAAGACCGCCGGATACAACCGGTTGGCCGACAAAGATAATTGGAAAGAGACTTAGATGACTGATGCAGACGCCGGCGCCGGCTTTGGCGTGGAAGACGATTTCGAGGCGCTTTTAGCCGAGAGCTTTATTTCCCAGGATCAACTGGAAGGCCGCGTGGTGCATGGCACCGTGGTGGCGATTGAAAATGATAATGTGGTGATCGACGTCGGTCTAAAGACCGAAGGCCGGATCTCCACCCGCGAATTCGCCAAGGCGGGTGAGGAAATCGCCGTTGGCGACGCGATCGAGGTGTTTCTGGAGCGCATTGAAAATGCCCTGGGCGATGCGGTCATCAGCCGCGAGAAAGCCCGCCGGGAAGAGGCCTGGAACCATTTGGAAGTGGCCTACGATAAAAGTGAGCAGGTTGACGGCTCCATCGTTGGCCGGGTCAAGGGCGGTTTCACGGTTGATCTCTCGGGCGCCGTGGCTTTCCTGCCAGGCAGCCAGGTGGACATCCGCCCGGTGCGCGACATCACCCCTTTGATGAACATCCCGCAGCCTTTCCAAATCCTGAAGATGGATCGCCGCCGGGGCAATATCGTTGTCTCGCGCCGGGCCGTTCTGGAAGTAACACGGGCGGTACAGCGTACCGAACTGGTTGCCAATCTGGCCGAGGGCCAGGTGCTGGAGGGCGTGGTCAAGAATATCACCGATTACGGTGCGTTCGTTGATCTGGGCGGTATCGATGGTCTGCTCCATGTCACCGACATGGCATGGCGGCGCATTAACCACCCATCCGAAGCGCTGACGATCGGCGAGACGGTCAAGGTCCAGGTGATCAAGGTCAACGCTGAAACCCAGCGTATTAGCCTTGGCATGAAGCAGTTGCTGGAAGATCCCTGGGATGGCATTGAGGTGAAATATCCCCTGCGCGCCAAGTTCACGGGCCGGGTTACCAACATCACCGATTACGGCGCATTCGTGGAGTTGGAGCCGGGCGTCGAAGGCCTGGTGCATGTCTCCGAGATGAGCTGGACCAAGAAGAACGTCCATCCGGGAAAGATCGTTTCCACCTCGCAGCAGGTCGAAGTCATGGTGCTGGACGTGGATCCCGAACGGCGCCGGGTCAGCCTTGGTTTGAAACAATGCATGGATAATCCTTGGGAAGAGTTCATCGCGGCCCATCCGGTGGGCAGCCAAGTCGAAGGCGAAGTCAAGAACATCACCGAATTCGGCCTGTTCATCGGCCTCAGCTTCGAGCTCGACGGCATGGTCCACATGTCCGACATCGACTGGGACAAGGGCGGCGAGGAAGCCATGGGTGCCTACAACAAGGGTGACATGGTCAAGGCCAAGGTGTTGGACATCGATATCTCGAAAGAGCGTATCAGCCTAGGCATCAAGCAGTTGAGTGGCGATCCTTTCGCCGAAGCCGAAACCATGAAGCGGGGCAGTGTCGTGACATGCACCGTGGCCGCGATCCTGGATCGTGGTATCGAGGTCACGGTTGGCGATAGTTTGCGCGGCTTCATCCGGCGGGCCGATCTGTCTCGGGACCGTTCGGAGCAAAAGCCCGAACGTTTCTCGGTTGGCGACAAGCTGGACGCGCAGATCACCTCGATCGAGAAAAATACTCGCCGTCTGGCGCTATCCATCAAGGCGCAGGAAATCAAGGAAGAGAAGGAAGCCGTGCAACAATATGGCTCTTCGGACGCCGGTGCCTCCCTCGGCGATATTCTTGGACCAGCCATGGGCCGTGCCCGTGAATTGGCCAATGCCGACGATGAGGGCGAGGATGATGATGCCGAACCTGATTACGGCGACACCTTGCCCGAGGAAATGGAAGCCGCGCCGGAAGCCGAAGCTGAAGAAGCTCCGGTAGCGGAAGCTGACGCCGAGGCCGAGCCTGAGGCTCCAGCCGAGAGCGCGGATGAAGCCACCGATGCTTCCGAGGATGCTTCCGACGAAGCTTCCGACGACACTTCCGACGACAAGGCCGATAGCTAGGCAAACGCCTCCCTTTTCGAAGGGGGCGGGCGCTTCAGCGGCAATAGTCTCACGCAAACAAAATGGACGCCGATGCCATACTGGATCGCAGGCGCTTAAAGCGGCGTTTGATGTTCTGGCGGCTTGCCGCTGCTCTGGCTGTGATGGCGCTGATCGCGGTTGGCATTGGCACGTATTACGATCGGGGCGAAAGCCATATCGCCCGTCTGTCAATCAATGGCTTCATTTCGGAAGATCGTGAGCGCGGTGAAGCGATCAAGAAATTGATGGACAAGGACGAGGTGCGGGCGGTTATCGTCCGGATCAACTCTCCCGGAGGCACCACTGCCGGTTCGGAACAGATCTATCATGCCCTGCGCCGCGTCGCGGCAAAGAAACCGGTGGTCGCCGTGATCGGCACCATGGGTACATCGGGCGGCTATATCGTCGCCATTGCCGCGGATCATATCGTCGCCATGGAAACTTCTTTGACAGGCTCCATCGGCGTGCTGTTCCAAACGGCGGAGTTTACCGGCTTGTTGGATAAGCTGGGTATCAAGCCGTTTTCTCTCAAAAGTTCACCCCTGAAGGGGCAGCCTTCACCACTCGAGACGGTCTCGGAAGAGGTGCGCCAGGCTTTGCAGGTTTTGCTGGAGGATAGCTATAATTGGTTCGCTGATCTGGTGCGGGAGCGGCGAAAATTCAGCTCGGCGGAATTACAAAGGGCCGCCGATGGCCGGGTTTTCAACGGCCGCCAGGCGATCAAGTTGCGTCTGATTGATGCCTTGGGCGGCGAGTGGGCGGCACGGCTCTGGTTGCAGGACAAGCATGATATTTCAATGGAGGTTCCCGTTGCTGAGGTGCTCTGGGGGGGAAAAGCTGGCCTGCTCACCCGGACGCTTGACACGGTAGGCGGAAAACTGTTTAAAAATGAACGACTTACCCTTGACGGTCTGTTATCGATTTGGCAACCTTGATGGCTGTATTAGTGCTCCACTTCGATAATGGCATGAATTCTCAAGAAAGTTGACGCTTACTGCCCTGCCTGATGAGTTAAGCGGGGCTAACTGGCCACCTGAAAAACAGGAAAATTGAGCCGAAGATGATAAAATCTGAATTGATCGCCCGTCTTGCGGAACAAAACCCACACCTCTACCAACGAGACGTCGAGCGTATCGTGGCAACGGTGTTTGACGAAATCACGGGCGCCTTGCGCCGGGGCGACCGGGTCGAATTGCGTGGCTTTGGAGCCTTTTCCGTGAAGCGCCGGCCGGCGCGCATTGGCCGCAACCCGCGGACCGGCGCCTCAGTGGCGGTGGCGGAAAAACACGTACCCTTCTTCAAAACCGGCAAGGAATTGCGCGAACGCTTGAACGTACCCGGCGCTGGGACTACTTCGGAATCCGACGACTAGTCAAACAGGTCTTTACGTGAAACTTCTACTTTGGCTGCTGCTGCTGTCCCTGATTTTGATATTCGTGGCCTTCGCCGTCGCCAATCGTCAAGGCGTCACTATCTCCCTTGATCCCATGCCCGTAAGTATTGATGCGCCGCTTTATGGCCTTGTCTTTGCAGGTATTTTTTTAGGCCTGATCGCCGGCGGGCTGATCGCGTGGATACGAGCCGGACGGGTGCGCGGGCGGCTGCTCGAGGCGCAGCGGAACCTGCGCCGGCTGGAAAGTGGCATGCAGAAGGAGCAAAAGGCATCCGAGGCCAGCCCGGTAATGGCAGCGACTGGCGATGCGGCCGGGGTGGTCAAGGCCGCCTGATTGGGATTGGCCGGCGCAGCGGAAGTTCTGTGCGCGGAGGGGGACAAATTCTCTTCCCCTTGCTATAAACCGCGCCATGAAGACTTCTTCGACAGCAGTTAAAATCTGTGGTTTGAACGACTTGGCATCCACCGATGCCGCCGTGGCCAATGGTGCGTCTTATGTGGGCCTGAATTTCTATTCGCCCTCACCCCGCGCCGTGACGCCGGAACAGGCCCGCGAACTGAGCCGCCATATCCCGGCGGAAGTCAAAAAGGTCGGCCTGTTCGTTGATCCCGATGACGCACTACTGCAAAGCGTTCTGGCCCAGGTTCCTCTTGATCTGATCCAGCCGCATGGCAGCGAAAGCCCGGCGCGGGTCGGCGCTATCAAAACTCTGACGGGATTACCTGTCTTAAAGGCCATCAAGGTCGCCGATGCATCTGACCTGGATGGCGCCGACGCCTATGACGGCGTGGCCGATATGTTGCTTTTCGATGCCAAGGCGCCAAAGGATCTCGCCCATGCCCTGCCGGGGGGCAACGGCCTGGTGTTCGATTGGACGCTGCTAACGCATCGCCATTGGCAACAACCCTGGATGCTGTCCGGCGGCCTGGATGCCAGCAATGTGGCCCAGGCGGTGGGTATAGCAGGGGCCCGTGCGGTTGATGTATCCTCCGGTGTGGAACGTGCCCCAGGGGCAAAAGATCCCGCCGCCATCAAAGCATTCCTTGACGCCGTCAAGGCCCTCTGACATAGCATCTTGACCTAACATTGAGTGAACATGTCCAAGCCAAATTCCTATAGAACCGGCCCCGATGCCGCCGGCCGTTTCGGCATCCACGGAGGCCGCTTCGCCGCCGAAACCCTAATGCCCCTGATCCTGGAACTGGAGGACGCCTATCGCGCCGCCCAGGCTGACCCCAGCTTTCGCGAGGAACTGGATTATTACCTGGCGCAGTATGCCGGTCGGCCTAGCCCGCTTTATTTTGCCGAGCGTCTGACCGAGCATATCGGCGGCGCCAAGATCTATTTCAAGCGCGATGAGCTGAACCATACGGGCAGTCACAAGATCAATAATTGCCTGGGTCAGATCCTGCTGGCCAAGCGCATGGGCAAGACCCGTATCATCGCCGAAACTGGCGCGGGGCAGCACGGCGTTGCCTCGGCCACCGTCTCGGCGCTGTTCGGCCTGCCCTGCACGGTCTACATGGGCGAGGTCGATGTGGAGCGGCAACAGCCAAACGTTTTCCGCATGAAGCTGCTGGGCTCTGAAGTCGTCCCGGTCAGCTCCGGTTCCCGTACGTTGAAGGATGCTTTGAACGAGGCCATACGCGACTGGGTCACCAACGTGACCGACACTTTCTATATTATTGGTACCGTCGCTGGGCCGCATCCCTACCCCGAACTGGTACGCGATTTTCAATCGGTCATTGGTGATGAGGCCAAGGAACAAATCCTCAAGGCCGAGGGGCGCCTGCCCGATACCCTGGTTGCCTGTATCGGTGGCGGCTCAAACGCCATGGGCCTGTTTCACCCTTTTCTGGATGACGAAGGCGTTGAGATCATAGGCGTCGAAGCGGCGGGAGATGGCATCGAGACCGGGTGTCATGCCGCCTCAATAACCGGCGGGCGGCCTGGTGTGTTACATGGCAACCGCACCTATTTGCTACAGGATGAAGACGGTCAGATTACCGAGGCGCATTCCATATCCGCCGGCCTGGACTATCCCGGCATTGGCCCGGAACATGCCTGGCTGAACGACATCGGCCGGGTTAAGTATGACTCGGCCACGGACGCCGATGCCCTGGCGGCATTCCAGCTGTGCAGCAGGCTTGAAGGCATCATCCCAGCCCTGGAGCCGTCCCATGCCCTGGCCCATGTGGCCAAGATCGCGCCTGATCTGCCCAAGGAGCATATCATCGTTATGAACATGTGCGGCCGGGGCGACAAGGATATTTTCACCGTGGCTGAAATGCTGAAGGTGAAGATATGACGACGGCTCGCAATTCCAAGAATGGCGGCCGTGCCCGAATCGAGGCGCGCTTTGCCAAGCTGCGGGGCGAGGGCCGTGCCGCCCTGGTGACCTACATCATGTCCGGTGATCCCGACTTGGAAACCTCTGCCAAGATAATCTCTGGTCTGCCCGCCGCGGGTGCCGACATTATTGAACTGGGCATGGCGTTTACGGACCCAATGGCCGATGGTCCATCCATTCAGCTGGCTGGCTTGCGTGCGTTGGACGCCGGCATCACCTTGAGGAAGACCTTGGCCATGGCGGCTAATTTCCGCCAACATGATACGGAAACGCCCATCGTGCTCATGGGCTATTACAATCCGATCCACGCCATGGGCGTACCGGAATTCCTGGCGGCGGCTAGTGCTTCAGGCATCGACGGCCTGATCATCGTTGATCTGCCGCCCGAGGAAGATGCGGAATTATGCCTGCCTGCGATCGAAGCCGGGCTCAGCTTTATCCGTTTGGCCACGCCGACTACGGATGAAAAACGATTGCCGGCGGTGATAGCGAATACGTCCGGCTTTGTCTATTACGTCTCCTACGCCGGCATTACCGGGGCGGGCGCGGCGGATGCCGATACGGTGGCCGCGGCATTGGCCCGAATTCAAGACCATACCGACCTGCCCATCGCGGTGGGTTTTGGCATCCGGACACCGGAACAGGCCAAGGGCATCGCCTCCGTCGCCGACGGTGCGGTGGTGGGCACGGCATTTATCGATGTCCTGCGCGATAGTCTCGATGATGCGGGAAAGGCAACGGCGACAACCGTGGATGCCGTACTTGATCTTACCCGTGGTCTGGCAGCCGGCGTCGCCAGCGCCGATAAGGGAGCCGCGCGATGAACTGGCTCAGCAATTTTGTTCGGCCGAAAATTCAGGCCTTGGTACGCAAGCGCGAGGTGCCGGACAACCTTTGGACCAAGTGCCCCAATTGCGGACAGATGATCCATCACAAGGAAATCAAACAGCGCCAGTTCGTTTGTCAACACTGCGACCATCACCTGCGCATTGGCCCCGATGACCGTTTTCCCAATCTGTTCGATGATGGCGAATATACGGTGATCGAGCTGCCGGACGTGATGGCCGACCCTTTGAAATTCCGTGACGAAAAAAAATATACTGACCGCCTGAAGGATTCGCAGGGCAAGACCGGGCAAAAAGACGCCGTCGTCGTGGCGCATGGCAAATTGGGTGGCCATGCCGCTGTTATTGTGGTGCAGAACTTTTCTTTCATGGGAGGTTCCTTGGGCCAGGGCGCGGCTGAGGCGATCATATCCGCCGCCAAGCTGGCCGTATTGCAGGATGCGCCCCTGATCATCTTTGCCGCCGCCGGCGGGGCCCGCATGCAGGAAGGCATTCTGTCGTTGATGCAGTTGCCCCGCACAACCATCGCCGTGCAGATGCTGCAGGAAGCCGGCCTGCCCTATGTCTCGGTGATGACCGATCCAACCACGGGCGGCGTTACTGCCTCCTACGCCATGTTGGGGGATATTGCGATATCGGAACCCGGCGCCCTGATCGGCTTTGCCGGACCGCGGGTGATCGAAAACACCATCCGTGAACGCCTGCCCGAGGGTTTCCAACGGGCCGAGTATCTGCTGGAGCATGGCATGCTGGATATGGTGGTGCACCGCCACCAGATGCGTAACACCCTGATCCAGGTGGTGGAATTGCTGGGCAACCGCCCGCCTGCGGCAGATGTAATCAGTCTGCCGACGCCTGATCTGGAAATTCCCCTGCCGAAAGAACTGGAACAGTAAGGTAGCGAAGGTGAACCTGGCGGCCCGTCCTGAAGCTGCCGATGCTGGTTCAGCATCCGCGTTATGTGACGCGATCCTGCTGCGGCTGACCTGTCTGCATCCAAAATCAATCGATCTGTCATTAGAGCGTTTGCAACGCCTGCTGCGGCGGTTGGACCACCCCGAGAACCAGCTGCCCCCCGTGGTGCATGTGGCGGGTACCAACGGCAAGGGCTCGACCATTGCCTATTTGTACGCGGCCTTGGAAGCCTCCGGCCAACGCGTCCACGTTCTAACCTCGCCGTATCTGATCCGCATCAACGAAACCATCCGCCTGGCGGGCCAACTGATATCGGATGAACATTTGAGTGCCGTTCTGTGGGTCTGCGAAAAAGCCAACGGCGGCGACCCCATCACCTATTTCGAGGTGATGACGGCGGCCGCGTTCCTGGCCTTCCGTGATTGCCCGGCGGACATTCTGTTGCTGGAGACGGGCCTGGGCGGGCGCCTGGATGCGACCAATGTAATCGAGCGCCCCCTGCTGACCGCGATCACGACTGTTTCACTGGATCATCAAGATTTTCTGGGCAATAACCTGGCGGAAATCGCTAGCGAGAAAGCCGGTATTCTAAAGCCCGGCGTGCCCGGGGTGGTTAGCCTCCAAGTGCCAGAAGCGGCAAGGGTTATCCAAGGCAGGGCGGATGCCCTTGGCATTGAATTGCTATGCCAGGGCCGGGAGTGGCAGGTCGAAGCCAATAGCGGTGCATTATGCTTCCAGTCGAACAGGGGGAGGTTGCATTTGCCCCTGCCCAGTCTGACCGGGGTGCATCAGGTGCAAAATGCCGGCCTTGCCTTGGCCTGTCTGCAAAATTTGTTTGGGTTCTCCCTATCCACCGAGGATTTGGCCGCCGGTCTGATCGAGGTGCAATGGTCTGGCCGCCTGCAACGCCTTCGCAAAGGTCCGCTCTTTGATCAGCTAGGCTCCGATGGCGAGCTATGGCTGGACGGCGGGCATAACCCTGGCGCGGGTGAGGCCGTGGCCCAAACCTTGCAAGACTGGCAGGCGCGGGACGAAACCCCGAGACGATTGCACATGATAGTGGGGATGTTGAAGAACAAGGATGCGGCCGGCTTTCTGGCCCCGTTCCGAACCCTGGCACCGAAAGTTCATACGGTCAGCATACCGAATGAAGATGCGGCTATGGCGCCTGGAGATATCGTCCGGGCGGCGCGGGCACAGGGCCTGGAAGCGACGTCCGTCGGCGGTGTGGCGAAGGCCATGGCGCGTATCATGGCCGAATGCGCGGACGGCGCCGCGCCCAGGGTGCTGATTTGTGGCACATTGCACCTGGCCGGTAGCGTTCTGGCCATCGACCCGCAAGATGAGATGAATCTGGCTTGAGCCGTCCAAGCGGCGCTTTCGTTGAACGTTAAATCGATTCCTCGATCCATTCTTGGATCTTACCCTTGGGCAAGGCGCCAACCTTCATGGAGGCGACTTCACCGTCCTTGAACAGCATCAAGGTGGGAATGCCACGTACACCATATTTTGCCGGGATGGAGGGATTGTCGTCGATATTGACCTTGGCGATCGTGACCTTATCGCCCAGTTCAGCCGCTATGTCTTCCAGGGCTGGGGCGATCTGTTTACAAGGGCCGCACCATTCAGCCCAGAAATCCACCACCACTGGCCCTTCTGCGTTCAGTACGTCGCTATCGAACGAGTCGTCGGAGACGGGTTTCGTGGTCATGGTCTTTTCCAATTCTTCAATGCGGCGCGACTAAAAGGCGGCGGGTTCATCACATCCACCCCTGCGCTGCGTCAACAATTTACCTCAGTCTAAAAGGGTAGGAAGCCGGATCGGGGACGTCAAGGTGCATATGACCCTAAGATGTCCCCGTCAATCACCATCAAATTCGCCTCATTCGTCCATAAAAGCGCGCAATATATTGATTTTCCTGGATAAATTTCTCTTAATATGGAGCGGTAGCCGGCCATCTGCCGCAAATAGGCAATATCGACCCTGGAAACCGATTTTGGCGCCGGACGGTTGGTTTTATAGTCGATCAGCAGGATTTCCGAATCGGTCACCAGCAGGCGATCCACTTGGCCGCTGATCACTCGTCCCGACAACAATGCCGTCAAAGGGACCTCTGCCCTGGCGTCCGGGCCAAAAATCGCGGCAAATTCAGGATGCCGCAGCACCGCCATGGTTTCTGCCAAAATCTCAGCCTGCTGCTCCTGATCCAGCGCATGCGCGGGTAGGGCGAGGTAGCGCGCGGCGGCCTCTTCGCGTTGGTTTTCTGCCAAATCCGGCAGGGTTTGTAACAGGCGGTGAATATGGTTGCCGCGCTGGAAGCGGGCCTGGCCATCGTCGCCCAGGGGACTGGCCACGCTGGGCTCTGGCTCGTCTGGGCGCGATGGTACGAGGGGTCGGGGGGGGACCGGCTCAATGGGCGCGGGCTGGTCGGCCCAAATGGGCAGGCCATGCCGCGCCGGTGGTGCCGGGGCCGGCCGTGGCCACACATCCGAGGTTTGTAGGTCGGCGAGGCGCAGGCCGCCGTTCAGTTCCGCCGGTCGTTCGATTTCGGGTATGCCGTCCAGGGTTCGCCAGGCCATGTCATACCAGCAGTGCTCCTTGCGCCCGCTCTTGCCTTCAAAGCCACAGATATACAGCCGTTCCGCCGCCCGCGTCAGGGCGACATAGAAAAGGCGGCGGTATTCCCGGTCCCGGTCTCGCTCCGCCTCGGCGCGGGCCCGGCGCATGACGTCCTCTTCCATGGCGCGGATCGGCGCCCATAGTGGTGTTTGTTCGCCCCTCTGATCAGTTTGATCATTGTGACCTTGCGGCCACAGTAAAGCTGGCGTCTTATCCGGCGCCCGCACCGTATCGGCCAGAAAGACGATGGGTGCCTCCAGGCCCTTGGCGCCATGCACGGTCATTATCCGGACTTGATTCTGGCCCTGGTCCAGATCCCGCTTGATTTGGGTTTCGCCGCGCTCCAGCCAGTGTAGAAAGCCTTGCAGGCTGGGTGTATGGTCGCGTTCATAGGACAATGCGAGATCGAGGAATTCGTTGATGGGATCGTTGGCATCTGGGCCCAGACGCGCCAGGATGCGCCGCCGCCCGCCACCCGCGCCCAGCAATTCGGCGAACAATTCAAATGGCGGCGCGAAGTCGACCTTTGCCAACAACTCGGATAATGCGGCATAGGCCCCATCTTTTCCGTCCTCCCCATGTGTCCGCAAGGCATCCCACAGGCTGCCCTGGCGGCCATGGGCCAGATCAAACAGTTTCTCGTCGTTCCAGCCAATCAAAGGACCTTTCAGGACCACCGCCAGGTTCAAATCATCCTCCGGCAACAACAGGAAACGGCCCAGGGCAATCAGATCCATCAGCGCCAGTTGCTCGGTCAGGACCATGCGGTCAACACCGGCCACGGGGATGCCCCGGCGTTTCAAGGCGCGGACCATGGCCTCGACAAAATTGGCCCGCCGCTGCACCAGGATCAGAATATCTCCTGGTCCGATAGGCCGGCCCTGAGCGACCAGCATTTCCTTTTGTTTCAACCATTCTTCAACCTGTCTGGCGATGCGCTCGGCCAGCCGGGCCACGGGGCTATTCTGATATAGCTGTTTAGTAGGGGGCTCCCAGGCAGGCCGTTCTTCCACCGTCTCCGGCTGTTCGGTTGGCCAGATCTCCACTAAACCCGCATCCGTGGCGCGGTCGGGAATATGGTGAACGGCCTCGTTATCGGCGAAAATCAGGCCGTCGCTGGCCTCTGGATCGGCGAAAATAGCGTTGACCACCTCCAGAACCGCTGGGGTCGAGCGGAAGGAGAGCGCCAGTTCCACCGGATGCCAGCGCCGTTTGGTGGCACCCGCGCGGGTGGCGAAGTGATTGCGCATGGCCTGAAAGGTGGCTGGATCGGCGCGTTGAAAGCTGTAGATGGATTGCTTCACATCGCCCACCGCGAACAAGGTCCGGGGCGTGCCCATGGGGCTGTTATCGCCGTCTTCATAGGCGCCGTCGCCGGTGAAGAATTCGTCGGCCAAGGTGCGGACCACCTGCCATTGTTCGGGATTGGTATCCTGGGCTTCGTCGATCAGGATGTGATCCAGCCCACCGTCCAGTTTGTAGAGCACCCAATCCGTACTACTGCCCGTCGATAGCAGATACCCGGCCCTCAGCACCAAATCATCGTAATCCAATAGCGCCAGACGGTCTTTTTCGTGCTGATAGGCGGCAATGAGCCGCGCCCCCAGGCGCAGCAGCAATTCCGTTGCGGCGGCCACGCGCACGGCATTGCGCCGCTGGCGGATATCCTCCAGACGCAGACATTCCTCACCAAGGATATCCAGGCCGTCCGGCATGGTCTCCATGCTCTTCTTGGTCAGCGGCTTGGCATAGGGCGTGCCCTGGCCGGCTTTGGTGAAAAAACCCGCCAGATAAGCGTCGAATTGTGCCGCGCGGGTTTCGGGCTCCCGGTGCCAATCGGCGATTACCTGGCCGTGGCGTTTTTCAAGCTTGCCGCCGTGCAGCATCTGTTCCGCCAGGCGCAGTAAACCAGAACCATTGAAATTTTTCGGATCGGCGGCCGCGCTTAAAACCGCCAATTCATTCTCGTCATTACCCAGGCCTAGGCTCTGGCGCATGCTGGCCAGCAGACCGTCCAGGCCGCCGGGTTGATCAAGTAGCCGTTGCAGCCGCCCCCGGTCGGACGAGAGGTTGGCCATCAGGCCCTTGAAGGTCTCCTGATCCACCAGGGCGGTTAAGTCGGCGACCAGCGGTGCGTCCGTCAGGGCATCCTGTTCCAGGGTCTTCTCCAATGCGCCTTGCAGGATTTCATCCGCCTGGCGCTCGTCCATGACCTGAAAATGGGGTGCCAGGCGAGCCTCCAAGGGAAACCGGCGCAACAGGGCCTCGCAAAAGGAATGGATTGTCTGCACCTTCAGGCCGCCGGGCGTATCCAGAACGCGGGCAAACAGGCGGCGGGCCAGGTTCATATCCTGGGCCTCGAATGTCTGTCCGGTCAGGTCCGTCAACTCCTGGGACAGCATGGCATCATCGGCCACGGCCCAGGCGCCCAGCCTTTGATGCAGGCGGTTGGCCATTTCCGCCGCCGCTGCCTTAGTGAAGGTCAGGCATAAAATGCGCTCGGGCGGGCAATCCTGCAATAACAGGCGCAGAACCCGGTCGGTCAGGACATGAGTCTTGCCGGTTCCCGCCGACGCGGTTACCCAGACGGAGGCACCAGGGTCGGCGGCCCGGCGTTGCTGATCGGTGGCGCGCATGATCCGAAATTCCCTAAAAATCGCCCGGCCCACCGGCGGACCATTCCTTGATCCGGGCCAAGTGGTCATAGTCGGAAAAGCGCGGCGCGATGGCCGGGCGGGGGCGGGACCTGTAAGGGGTCTCGGGATCATCAAACTTCGCGATTAACTCCACCAGGCCTTGCCGGGCCTGCTCCGCCAAATCACCGCCATTGGCCTTAATATCCCTGATCTCGCCTGCCTGGCGCCCACCTGTAACCCGCCAATAGCTCACGGTGGATACTGATTGGCGGGGCACCTCGGCAAAACCGCCGGCCTGCGCGATCGCGGCTTCAAGCGGCAACTGTGGCGCCTCGCCGCGCAGCAACTCGCTTTCTCTTGGCGCGACGCCAGTCTTGTAGTCAATGATGCCCAGGCTTCCGTCCGCCAAACGGTCGATGCGGTCGGCGATGGCGGTTAGTTTGAAGTCGCCGGCGGGGCCGGGCAAAATCAGGCTGCCTTCGGCCTCTGTCACCAGGGGCAGAATTTCTGGGCGGCGTTCGACTTCCTGGGCCAGGAACCAGTTGGTGATACGTTGAAAGCGCGGCCACCAAAAGGCGCGGATGCCGGGGCGGTCGAGCATTTCGCCGAAGGCCTGGCGGCCTATGTCCAGCAGAGCCGCATCGGCGGCGGCGGGAATTTCATAGGGATACCGCCGGGCAAACATCTCCAGGGCCTGATGCACGGCGTTGCCGTAGTCTGCGGCCGAAGGATCAGCCGCAATGGGATCCAGGGCGCGCAGGCCCAGAATGCGCCCGGCGTAAACCCCGTAGGGGTCGCGAATCCAGGTTTCCACTTGGGTCACGGACATTTGCCGGGGCCGGGCCGCCAGCGGTGGGCGGCACTCAGGCGCTTGCACGGGCCGGGGCGGGCCAGGGACGGCATCCATTTGTTCCTGCCAAGTGCGCAGTTCCTCGGCTGGGTCTTGTTCCAGTGTCAGGCCGGCGGCTGTGAGCACCTGTTCCAACCGCAGCAGCCAGCGCGAGGGTACGGATGGGGTGCCGTCCATTTTCTTGGCGCGGGTCAGGATGACTTCGGCGCCACAGGCGGCCTGGGCAAAGTCATGTGCCGCCAGACCGATCCGCCGCTCCGGCGCGGCTAGGCCCAGCTTGGCTGCCATGGGACGGCTCAGCCAGGCATTGGCCTCGGCGCCCGCCGGCCAGGTGCCTTCGTTCAGGCCACCCAGAATTACAAGATCCGCCTGTTGCAGGCGGGCCTCCAACGGTCCCCAGATATGCAGGCGCGGATGCAACCCGAAGGCAGGGCGCATCACCTGCCCGGCCATCAAGTTATTCAGCAGGTCGGCATAGCCGCTTCCTGCCATCACCGGCAAGCCAGCGGCGGCGGTTAGCAGATCGGCGATGAAGCGCATGGCGGCTTCGCCCCCATCGCCGGCCCACAGATGGCATTGGCCGCCCTGGTCCGTAGCCAGCCATTCCGCGAAGTGCACATGAGCCGACAACAGATCCGCCAGGTGAACCGTCCTTTGCCCGGACAATGACAATGCCTCCGTCCCATACAGGACCAAATCATCTAGCAATGCCTTGGCCCGGTCCGTCATATGACGGGCCGCTGCCATCGCCGCCGCCAAACCGGTGAAGCCTGGGCCCGGGCGCGGCCCGCGTAGGGCATGGCGGTCAATATCCCGCGCGGCGCCCTTCAGGGTAGCGGCCTCCCGCCCGGCCAGGGCCAAGGGATGCTTCAATGTTGCCAACAAATCGATCGGGTTGAGCGCGGCGCCCAGCATCTCCGCCGTCAGGCGCAGGAAGGAGCCCGCCGGAGTGCTGGCCAGGGGCAGGCCGGCGGAATCATCGACCGCGACGCCCCAACGTTTCATCTCTACCGCCACCCGCCGCGCCAGGCCACGATCAGGCGTGATCAGGGCGGCACTGCGTCCCGGCGTTTCCAATGCCCGGCGCAGAGACAATGCGATCACGCCGGCTTCTTCGATGGCATCGGCGCAATCAATGCGCACCAGACCGATGGCGGCGGCTGCTTCCAAGGCTGGTAGCCGGCGCCATTGATCGGTTGTTTCTGCAGGGCGCAGCGCCTCGCGCAGCAAATGGTGGCGTGGGCTCTCGTCCGCGGCATCCTGCCAGGGCCGCACGCTGGATCTATCCATACCGATCCGCCGCAGCAACTGGCGCAGGCCGAATTGCGCGTGACCCTGATCAATGGCGGCCCAGGCCGCTTCGTCCGAGAAGATATCCAGGCCGGGCAACACAACTGCGCCCTGGGGCAGATGCGCCACCACGGTGATGAGGGCGGCGGTGGCGGGAATGGAGCCGGTGGAGCCGGCGACGATGATCGGGTCCCGTGGTGGCGAAAGACTCCAGCGCTCCGCCTGGGCCCGCAGCAGAACATTGCGCCTGGCGCTTTGGTCCATACAGCCTTCCGCCGCCAAAAGGGCCTGCCAAGGGGCCGCCAATAGATTGAGGAATTCCAAGGTTTGCTGCCAATGGGCCGCTAGGTCGTCAGGCACCAGATCCTCCAGCGCCGATAGTGGCACATCCTCGGTCTGCAAACGATCCAACAGATCGGCCAGTTCCCGTGCCAAGGGGGCTGCCTGGGCCGGGTCGATGTCGCGATGGCGGGCGATCAGATGCAACAGCAATAGCTGGCGGCGCAGGGTGGTGATCGCTGGTGGCAGCTCCAGCAGTTCGCCGCCACCCAGTGCATCGAAGGACGGATCGAACAATAGCTCTTCCTCGTCCACATCGCCGATTGCCCGCATGCGTGGCAACAGCATGGCCCGGCCGCCGGCCTGGCGCAGAAAGGCATCGCGTACGGCCCGCATGCCGCGCCGGGTCGGCAGCAACAGAGTGACCCGGTTCATGGCCAGTGGATCGCCGCCATATCGCTGTAGCAAGCCTTCAGCCAAGCGGTCGGAAAAGCCTTCGCCGGCTGCAATGTTAAAAACGCTGGGCCCGCCATCCATTGCCTAGTCCTCCAGGGCCCGTTCAGCGGCGGCCAACCCTTCAGGGCGGTTCAACTCCATCCACCGACCTTCGTGCCGTAAACCGTACAAACGGCCCTGATCGGCCGCTAGATCATAGATCCGGTTGAGCGAAAACGGCGCCTTGGGGCAGTCTAGGAATAATGCCGGTGTTAGGATCTGGATGCCGGTATGGATAAAGGGTGCCACCTCGACTTCCGGCCGGCGGTACAATTGACCGTCGGGCAGCATGCCAAAATCCCCAACCCCGCCATAGCCGACGGCGCCGACCGTCGGCTGCATCAGCAGCAAGGCGGATATTTTTTCGGGCTGAAACCGGGCCGCCAGGGCCTGCAGAGTATTGCCCATTCCGTCCAGCCACATGACATCACCATTGATGACAAAAAATGGCCCATTCCCAAGCAACGGCAACGCCTTGGCCACGCCGCCACCGGTATTCAGCAAGCGGTCACTCTCATCCGAAAATTCAATCACCAGGTCGGTTCGGCTGTCCAGATGTTGGCGCAAGAGCCTGGCGCCATGATGCAAATTTATCACTGCACGCCCAACACCCGCAACGGCCAGGTGATCCAGCAACCGGTCGATAATAGCGCGACCTTTGACTTCAAGCAGCGGTTTTGGCCGCGTCTCGGTCAAGGCACCCATGCGGCTGCCCATACCGGCGGCCAGGATCATTGCGGTATTCAGCATTTCCACGGTCCATGCGGTCAAAACATGCACAAGAGAATCGCAACAACGATAGTGCGCCTCGACTGCTAGCGCCAGTAGCCCATGTGGGCGACGATCGACTATTCCTTATCGCCCCATGGTTGCTCATATGCTTATGTCGGTGCTGCTCTCACTTGCCGTTGGTAGAATTGAAAGGCCGTGATGTTGCTGGAAACTAAAAACACCCAGCCAGCTAGGCCATAGACCGCCGCAAGGCTGATACTAATAGGCTAGGACGGCGGCAGGGCGGTGCCCATGAATAGCAAGGCCGAAGGCACGACCACTGTTACGGATGTGGTCAGCAAATATACGATGCCCAACATGATCCGCGCCTTGCCGCGCCCCACGTAGGCGTAATACCAGACCAGAACCAGCAGCACTGAAAAGAACATGCCGATGACATAGGCGAAGTTAATCTCGTCATGTTGCAGTCCCGTCGGTATGCCCTCCGTCATCAGGCGGCGCATATCGACCACGGGGATGGCCGGAACCAGTGACAGTACGGCAAGCATCACCCGCCGGCCCCAGATCTGGGCGCCAGTCATGGTTTGGGGTACGGTTTGAAGCATGGCCCGTTGTTGTGATTGGTCTTGGTCTTGCTCCGTCATAATATGTCTTCAAGCAATCATTACTGCAAAGGCAGATGTTATTTCGGCGCACCATCGACAATGCTAAAGTAGCCAAATTCTGCTTAAAAATGAGTGACCGCCGTCACTGGCGGACAAGCAATTTTTGCGGCAAGCTACACCAGGGAGATTGCCAGATTGAATGTACCAACTGAAAGCCGGGACCGCACAATCCTGGTCACCGGCGCGGCCAGCGGTATTGGCGCGGCTTTGTGCCGGCGTCTGGCCGCACCGGGAACCACCTTGTTCATACATACCCGCGCCAACCGGGCCGGTGCCGAAGAGGCCGCTAGGGCGGTCGAGGCCAAGGGTGGAAAAAGCCACGTTCTTTTAGGCGATCTGGCGGATACGGATGTTGCCGCTGACTTGATTGCATCGGTGGCAAACGAAGGCCGTCTGGATGGCCTTGTCGCCAATGCCGGTTTCGCTAATAAAACGCCCTTGGCAAGTTTGGATGCTGCTGCCTTGGAACACAGCCTGGCGGCAATCACTGGCGCCTTTCACCGCCTTTGCCGGGCCGCCATGCCTTTGTTGCAGGCGGCGGAGGCGGGCCGGGTGGTGGCGGTATCATCCTTCGTGGCGCATCGATTTCAGCTTGATGGCGTGTCCATGCCGGCCAGTGCCGCGGCCAAGGCGGGGTTGGAAGCCCTGGCTCGCGCCCTGGCGGTGGATCTGGCGCCCCATGGTGTGACGGTGAATTGTGTCGCGCCCGGCTATGTCCAGAAGCAGGCCGGCGCCCATGCCGCCCTGAATGAGGAAAGTTGGCGCCGGGCCGCTGAACGCATCCCCCTGGGGCGCCTGGGCCAGCCTGATGACATCGCGGCCCTGATCGAATTTCTGCTGTCCCTGGACGCTGCTTACATCACCGGCCAGACTATCCATGCCGACGGTGGCATGAGCCTATAGAGTTTCTTAAGACTGCCATGCGGGCAGTGCATATCTAGCCCCTAAAATTTGCAATTATCCTGACGGCTGGGCGTGCCTATCTCCCCCCTTGACAATGGCATCGCGGCGCCGTGGCAATCGCACAGCCTATTCCACATATAGAATTGCTAGGACAAGACCATGAAACCGGTAAAACAATTTGCCGTGATGATTTCGCGGCTGGGTCAGGAAACCAACCAGGAGACGTGCCCGCTGTATGCCACCGAGCACCCGGTGGCCAAGGGTGTCAGCCTTTCCGCCCAAATGCTGGAAGCCCGCGTCGGCCATTAGATTGCGGTCTGTCCGGCAGACGTTGCCTCCGCTCAAGGTCCCGTGATCGCAAGTGATTGGCCTCGTCTCTTGGGACGGGCCAAATTTCACATGCGTCGTAATGCAAAACTGACCCCAGAGATTTGATTTGGAGGCCACTCAAATGTCCAACCCAACTCCTAAAGTAAAGATCGTTCTCGGCTTCGTCGCCATCGCGGCGATGACCGCTACCGCGACCCTGCCAACCGCCCTGGCATCTTGTGCGCCAGCGAAGTCCTGCAATCCCTGTGCCGCCAAGAAGAACTAGCGTTGCTCTTAAATTCTTTCCCGAACCCCACCGCGCGGGTCATCGCGCGGTGGGGTTTCGATCAAGGCTTTGTTATTGAGGCGCACTAATTCAGAAAACGGTGCCGCGTTATTGCGCGGCGCTGGCGCCTTGCTGCTTCAACTGCATTTCGGTCTCGTCCATGGCCCGGGTAAAGCGGTCGAACATCTCGTCGATCTCGTTCGGCGCAATGATCAAGGGCGGGCAGAAACCAACAATATCACCGGGCATGGCGCGGGTGATCAAGCCGTGTTCCTGGGCCGTGTTCTGGATCAGGGCGCCAACCTTGGCGGCGGGGTCGTAGGAACGCTTGGTTTCCTTGTCGGAGACGATTTCCACGGCGCCAATCAAGCCAACGCCACGGGCCTGTCCGACCAGGGCATGATCACCCAGGGCGGCGATCCGGTTTTGGAAGTGCGGCGACACCGCCTTCACATGACCGATAATATCCCTCTCCTGCATCAATTCCTGGGTCCGTACGGCGACGGCGGCACAGGCAGGATGGGCGGAATAGGTATAGCCATGGCCGAACAGCCCCAGCTTTTCGGAATTGCCGCGCAGACCCTGGAAAATCTCCTCGCTAATCATCACGGCGGAGATTGGCAGATAGGCTGACGACAGCGCCTTGGCGCAGGTCAGAATGTCAGGCTTGATGCCAAAGGTCTGGCTGCCCCACATATTACCTGTACGCCCGAAGCCGCAGATTACTTCGTCGGCGATCATCAGGACATCGTATTTTTTCAGGACGGCCTGAATTTTTTCGAAATAAGTCTTGGGCGGCACGATCACGCCGCCGGCGCCCATCACCGGTTCGGCGATGAATGCGGCCACGGTCTCGGGCCCTTCTTCCAGGATCATGTCTTCCAGCGCCTGGGCGCAGCGGGAGGCGAAGTCTTCTTCCGACTCGCCTGCCTCGGCGCCCCGGTAATAATCCGGCGTCATGGTATGGCGGACAAAATCCAGGGGCAGGTCGAAATCGGCCTGCGCATAGGGCAGACCGGTCAGGCTGCCCGAGGCCACGGTAACGCCGTGATAGCCGCGCAGGCGCGAGATGAATTTCTTCTTTTTCGGCGTCCCCCGTGCGTTGTTGAAGTACCAGACCATCTTGACCGCCGAATCGTTGGCTTCCGAGCCGGAGTTGGCAAAGAAGATCTTGGAAAATTCAACCGGGGCGATTTCCTTTAGCCGCTCCGCCAGATCAATTGCGGGATGCACGGACTTACCCGCGAAGCTGTGATAATAGGGCAAGGTGCGCAGTTGTTCCGTGGCCGCATTGACGAGCTCTTCCTCGGCGAACCCGAACGAAGCGCACCACAAACCAGCCAGACCTTCGATGTATTCCTTGCCGCTTTCGTCCGTGACATAGACGCCGCGGCCTTTTGTGACGATTTGCGGACCGGTAACTTCATGGGTCGCCAAGTTGGTGTAGGGGTGTAAAACATGGGCGATATCCCGGCTTTCCGGTGAATTGCCGCGATCCGTTACTCGATCCGTCATGAGATATTTCCTTTCCTGGCGCAGGGTATGTCTTTGGGCCGTGAGAAGCCAACGTTGACGATTGCTCCTTTGCGCTATTTCACGCCTTCTGGGCTCTTAAGTCAAAGCATGGAATCGGAAATTTTTATCCACCTATCGAGCCGCTGGCGGCTACACTGGCTGAAAATGTCATTTTGTAGGGTATCAACATGCATCTTGAAACAGGCAAGGCGGATCAGGCATTTCGCGAGGAAGTCGCCGATTTTCTGGGCCAGCATCTGAGCCAGGAACTGCGCCAGGCGGGCCGGCGCACCATGGGCATCTGCAGCCCGCACGAGGCCAGCCAAGCCTGGCAGAAGATCCTATACGCCAAGGGCTGGGCCGCGCCCAGTTGGCCGGTGGAACATGGCGGTACCGGCTGGACGCCCATGCAGCGCCATATTTTTGCTACCGAATGCCATCTAGCGGATGCGCCCATGCTGGCGCCCATGGGCCTGGAAATGGTCGCGCCCGCAATTATGGGCCATGGCAACGAGGCGCAAAAATCGTTTTATTTGCCGCGAATTCTTTCGGCCGAGGATAGCTGGTGTCAGGGTTATTCGGAGCCGGGCTCAGGCTCGGACCTGGCCTCGCTGCAATGCCGGGCCGACAAGGATGGTGACGATTACATCATCAACGGCACCAAGATCTGGACCACCGATGCGCAATATGCCACGCGGATGTTCTGTCTGGTCCGTACCTCTTGGGAGGGCAAGCCGCAGGCCGGTATCTCCTTCGTCCTGATCGACATGGACACGCCGGGCATCACAGTCGAGCCGATTATCACCTTGGCCGGCAATCACGAAGTCAATCAGATCTTCTTCGATAACGTGCGGGTGCCGCAGGAAAACTGCGTCGGGGCTGAGAACGAAGGCTGGGCGGTCGCCAAGTATCTGCTAGAGTTCGAACGCGGCGGCCGCGCTTGGGGCGCCCGTTTGCGGGGCGCCATGACGCATTTACGGCAATTGGCCGAGGCACGGGGCATGATAGAAGGCATTTTTGCCCAGCGTCTGGCCGGCCTGGCGGCTGCTGCCCAGGCCGTGGAATTTACCGAACAGCGGGTGATCGCGGAAATGAGCGCGACCGGGCGCATCGGGCCGGCGTCGTCCATGTTGAAAGCCCGCGCCGGTACTCTGGTTCAGGAAATCAGCGAAGTTGCGGTGGAGATCATCGGCAACTATGCGGTACCGCATCAGCCGGCGGCGCGGGAATGGGGTAGCAACATCGAGCCCATTGGCCGGCCGGATGAACTAACCGTGGTTGGTCACTATCTGGATTTCCGGGCCCGCTCCATCGCAGGCGGTTCCAACGAGATTCAACGCAACATCATGGCCAAGCTGGTTCTGGGCATGTAGGCCTTGTGTGCTCTAAGCTGGCCGGAATTTCGGCAATGTTACTTCTTCCGTGACATCGTCGAAGGTCACCGTCACCGCCATGCCAATGCGCACTGATCCCGGATCGCAATCAACAATATTGGTCATCATGCGCGGTCCTTCCGCCAACGTCACCAAGGCCAGCACGAAGGGCGTCGCCTCGGCGAAGCCTGGATGCGGCGCCCGGTAATTGACGGAAAATGAATAGACCTCTGCCTTGCCCGAGGCTTCCTCCCAATCCAATGCGCTGGATAAGCAATGGCTGCAGACCCCGCGTGGATAGAACTGGTATTCGCCGCAGTCGGTGCATTTCTGGATGATAAAGCGATGCTCGCGGGCGGCTTCCCAGTAGGCGGCAGTGTCTTGATAAGGCCGCGGAAGAGGGGGTAGCGCCGATGGTAGTGTCACGATCAATCCCTCCCCAAAATTATGGTGCCGGTGGACGACAGTACGCCCCCGGTTCCATTGCACAGCGCCACCCGGGCGTCCGGAACCTGCCTCGTCCCGCATTCGCCGCGCACCTGGCGCACGCCTTCGATGACCGTGAAAATGCCGAACATGCCTGGATGGGTGTACGAAAGGGCGCCGCCCTGGGTGTTCATGGGAAAGTCACCACCCGGCGCGGTGCGCTGGTTGGAGACAAATGCGCCGCCCTCACCCTTGGAGCAAAACCCCAGGCTTTCCAGGGTCAGCAGTACCGTGATGGTGAAGGAATCATAGATCTCTGCAACGTCGATATCTGCATGGCTCAACCCGGAGCGTTCGAAGGCCAGCTTGCCCGAGATCGCGGCTGCCGTCTGCGTCAGATCCGGCATCTGGCTGATCATGCGGTGGGTATGCGCCTCGCCCGCGCCCAACACCCGCACGGGGGCCTTTTTCAGATCGCGGGCGCGCTCCAACGAGGTCAAGACGACCGCGCCGCCAGCGTCCGTCACCAGGCAGCAATCGAGTAGATGCAAAGGTGATGCGATCACACGGGAATTCATCACATCGCTGATGGTGATCGGGTCGCGCATGCGGGCCTTTGGGTTCAGACTGGCCCATTTGCGCATCGCTACGGCGATTTCCGCCAGTTGTTCAGACGTGGTGCCGTATTCGTGCATATGGCGCTGGGCGGCGAGGGCATAGCTGCCGACGGTGGAGACGCCATAAGGCTCCTCGAACTGGGTCGGGCCAAACACCTCGGTGGATTGCGAAACTGGGCCGCCCTTGCCGCCACGGTCCGATATGTTCGTGCTGCCATGGCAGATCAACGCCACATCGCACAGACCGGCGGCGATGGCCATGGCCGCGTGCTCCACGTAGACCACGAAGGAGGAGCCGCCAAGCGAAGTGGAATCCGTAAAGCGCGGCCTGATGCCCATATATTCCGCCATCATCATGGAGGAAAACTGGCCGCCTTCTGTAATGATGGTGGTGAATAGCCCATCCACGTCCTTGACGCTCAGCCCGGCATCATCAAGTGCCGCCCGGCTGGCTTCGGCGGAGAGCTGAAATTTGCTTTTGCCGGGCACCTTGCCCAGATCGGATTCGGCAACGCCTACGATGGCGACATCCCGCATTGCGTTAGCCAAGGCTCATCTCCCTATTGCTTACAGTTCAACTCACGCGCGGAGGCGGCGCAGGGCGCCGTTCTCTATCTCGTCAAGCCAGGGCCTCGGCCTCCGCCGTGATATCGCGAACGACATCGCTGGCGCTCTTGACCTCCTGGACGAAAGTGATGGACTGACCAGCGGCAGCTTCGCCGTTCTCCATGTCACCCCCCATTTGGCCATGCCATTGCGCGTCCATGGTCGGGGCGCCTTCGATGTTGGCATCGGACGGCGTGGTGGCCATTAGCTCCTGCATTTCGCCGGCGGCGCCGCGTTTATCCATGTCCTGGAATTGCAGCGCGCGGGGGGTCTTGATGACCCGGGATAGGCGGCCGATCATGCGCTGGATCATCACCGTGCCGGTATCGTCGGCCTCGACGATCGCCTGCTTGAAATTCTGGTGCACGTGGCATTCCGTGGTGGCCAGGAAAGCACTGCCCATTTGAATGCCTTCCGCGCCCAGGGCCAGGGCCGCAACCATGCCACGGCCATTGCCAATGCCTCCCGCGCCGACCACGGGAATGGAAACCGCGTCTACCACACTGGGGATCAGGACCATGGACGTTATCTCATCCGCGCCCTCGATACCGCCGGCCTCGTAGCCTTCGCAAACGACGATATCAACGCCGGAATCTTCCGAACGCCTGGCCTGGCGTACATTGGCGACAACATGCATGACGGTCAGGCCGTAGTCCTTAGCCGTCTGGGTCAACACGCCGGGACTGCCGCCGGACGTGACGACGATCTTCACGCCTTCCTCCACCAGCATGTCCAGATGCCGTTCCGGGTTCTTGCCAATCAGTTGCAGGGACATATTGGCGCAAAGCGACTTGTCGGTCAGGGCCTTGGCCCGGCGCAGATGTTGGCGCACATTTTTGGTCCGCTCGCTCTGCTTGCTCCAGCCCGGGTTCGACGATACCACGCCTAAACCGCCGCCATTGGACACGGCGGCGGCGAGTTCTCCATTTCCGGCAATGGCCATGCCACCTTCAATAATTGGCGTTTCGATACCCAGCAACTCGGTTACACGTGTCTTGATCATGGAATACCCTTTACTAATTCGATGGAGCGGCCCGCCTTATTCGGGCCGATTTCTTGCCACCCCCGATACGATCATAGCATTTGCGCCGCCGAGGGAATGGATTTCTTACCTGGCCTTGCGAAATGCATTCCAACTGCCGCGGTCAGGGCCGCCCGCGTTGCCTTTCACGGAGGAAGACATAAAGGCCGGCTCCCATAATTAAGATGATGCCGACCAGGATCTGCGCGCTGGGTAGATAGTCCCAGATCAACCAGCCCCACAGGACCGCCAAGGGCATGGCGACATATTCAAACGGCGCCACCGTCGCCGGCTGGGCCAGGCGGTAAGCTTGTGATATGGAATATCCGATCACCCCGGACAAGACGCCCAGTGCCAGGAATAACAGGCCATCATCCACATCGGGCCGGCGCCAGGGCCGCAACAGAAACTGCAAACTTGCATTGTCGGTACCCTCCGCATAGCGGCCATCGCCGGCAATGATCCAAAAGCCAAGACTGATCAAAATGAACGTGCCCTGAATATAGACGGCCAAGGCCGAGGCCTTGGCCGTGGCGCCAAGACGCCGCGCCATGATCTGGCACAGGGCATAGGTGAAGGCGGCCAGCACCGGTAGCAACAGGACAAGCCTTTCACCGGTACCTAGCCCTTCGGAGGACCAGGGCTGCTGCATCACCAGGACGCCGGCGAAACCAACCAGCACGGCGCTGATCCGACGGATGCCGACCCTTTCCCCCAGAAGCGGGATTGATAGCAGCGTGATGAACAAGGGCGCGACAAAGAACAACGCCGTGGTATCTGCCAGGGGCAATACCGCCAGGGCCGTGAAGAACGACAGATTGGAAACCACAAGCAGCAGCCCGCGCAGCAGATGCAGCAATGGTTTGTCCGTACGTAGAATGTTGAAGCCGCCTTCCAGCTGCACCAGGGCAAGACTGAAGACGATGCCGATGACGGAACGCAGGAAGATCATTTGGTGCAATGGATAGTCGCCGGACAACAGCTTGATCAACATGTCGTTGACGGTGATGGCGGTCATCCCAAGGACCACAAAGAAAATGCCCCAGGTTGGCTTGTCATGTTGGCTCACGGTCTTCAAATGCTTCTTTATCGGCTTTATCGGTTTGGGTTCGTATTATACCATGGCTCGAATATTGAAGCGTCCGTACAGAAGGAGTTGGTTTAGATGGATATGGAAATGTCGGCGGCGGATGCGGCCTTTCGTGACGAGGTGAGAGCCTTTTTCGATGAAAAACTGACCGCCGACATGCGAGAAGCCTCCGATTTGACCTCCGGCGTTTTTGCGGAATTCGAAATCAGCCACCGCTGGCACAAGACGCTGCATGAAAAGGGTTGGGTCGCGCCGGCTTGGCCGGTGGAGCATGGCGGTACCGGCTGGACGCCCATACAACGCTATATCTATGATTCCGAAGCCGGGGCTGCCGGTGCGCCACGCCTGTTCTCCATGGGTCTGCGCATGGTCGGCCCCGTGGTGATGAAGTTCGGTACGGACGAGCAGAAAAACTACTATCTGCCGCGCATCCGCTCCGGCGACGATGTCTGGTGCCAGGGCTATTCGGAACCCGGCTCGGGCTCCGATCTGGCCTCATTGCAAACCAGGGCGGTTATCGACGGTGATCACTATGTGGTCGACGGCACCAAGATCTGGACCACGGGCGCCCAGCATGCGACGCGGATGTTCTGCCTGGTCCGCACCTCCACGGAAGGCAAGCCACAGGAGGGCATCTCCTTTATCCTGATCGATATGAATACGCCGGGTATTACCATCGAACCCATTATCACCATTGCCGGCGATCATGAGGTCAATCAGGTTTTCCTGGACGATGTGCGTGTACCCATTGCCAACCGGGTCGGCCCGGAGAACGATGGCTGGACCGTGGCCAAATATCTGCTGGAATTCGAACGGGGTGGCGCGGCCTATGCCACATTGTTAGAAGCCGCCCTGAAAAAGCTGCGTGCAATAGCCGAAGCCGAAAGCAAGGACGGTGGCCGTTTGATCGATGACGGCGCCTTTGCTGGCAAACTGGCCGCTCTGGAAGTCCGCCAGATAGCCGTGCAGGCAACCGAACACCGGATCATGTCCGATATCGCACAGCGCGGGCGGCCGGGTCCGGCCAGTTCGATCATGAAAGTGCTGGGTTCGGAAAACAATCAGTTGATCTCGGAACTGGCGGTAGAGGCGACACAATATTACGCCGCGCCCTATCAGCCCGAGACCCGCGTGCCCGGCAACAATGTGGAAGCCATCGGCCCGGAGAAGTCAGTTCCAGTGATGCCGAAATACCTGAACTTCCGCGCCGCCACCATTTATGCCGGCTCCTCGGAAGTACAACGCAACATCATGGCCAAGCTGGTACTGGGGCTTCGATAAAAGGTTTTGTATCCATGCATCTTGAGATGAGCGCCGATGATCTGGCTTTCCGCGACGAAGTGCGGGCCTTTCTGGACGAAAAGCTGAGCGATGATCTGCGTGACGCCACGCGTTTGAATTCCGGCGTCTTCGCGGAGTTCGATATCAGCCAGCGCTGGTACAAAATTCTCCACGAAAAGGGCTGGATCGCGCCGACCTGGCCGGCGGAATACGGCGGCCCCAGCTGGACCCCCATGCAGCGCTATATCTATGACTCCGAGGCTGGCAAGGCGGGTACGCCGACTGTCTATCTCATGGGTCTGACCCTGGTTGCTCCGGTGATCATGCAGTTCGGCACGGACGAGCAGAAAGCATACTACCTGCCAAGAATCCTCTCCGGTGAAGATATCTGGTGCCAAGGCTATTCCGAGCCGGGCTCGGGCTCGGACCTGGCCTCGTTGCAGACGCGGGCGGTTCGGGATGGTGATGAGTATGTCATCAACGGCTCGAAAATCTGGACCACCGGGGCACAACATGCCGATTGGATCTTCTGCCTGGTGCGCACGGCGGAGGGGGAAAAGCGTCAGGAAGGCATTAGTTTTGTGCTGTTCGATATGAAAACCCCCGGCATCATGGTCGAGCCGATTATCACCCTGGCCGGCGACCACGAGGTTAATCAGGTTTTCTTCGACGATGTACGGGTCCCCGTGGCCAATCGCCTGGGCGAGGAGAACGACGGCTGGACGGTGGCGAAATATCTGCTTGAGTTTGAACGTGGCGGCAGCGCCTATGCCGCCATGGTCGATGCCTCCTTGGCGAAACTACGGGATATTGTGGAGGCCGAACCGGTGGGGGGTGGCGTCTTGAGCGATGATCCGGCCTTTGCCCTGAAACTGGCAGCGGCGGAGATTAAGCAACAGGCGGCGGAATATACGGAACATCGGACAATCGCTGAAATCGTCGAGCGCGGCAGGCCGGGTCCGGCCAGCTCGATTATGAAGGTCCTGGGCTCGGAAACCAATCAATGGATGACGGAACTGATGGTCGAGGCGGTGCATTATTATGGCGCGGCCTATCAACCCGAGGCCCGTGTGCCCGGCAATAATATAGAGCCCATTGGCCCGCGCCACGCGGTGCCGGCGGTGCCGAAGTTTCTCAATTTTCGGGCGTCATCGATCTATGGCGGCTCCAACGAAATTCAACGCAATATCGTCGCCAAGCAGGTTCTGGGCCTCTGATCGCTCTAAGTCACGGGCTTCCAGGATATAATTTCGTCTCCGAAATGAAGGAGATAGTTGCGGAACCAGGTGCTGTAACTATCAGGATTGGAGGCCACATCGGCCAGCAAGGCCTCCGCGTCGAGCCAACGGTAATCGGCGGCCTCTTCCGCATTCGCCATGATGGCGCCATTGAAACAGCCAAAGAAGACATGCACGAATTCATTTTCGATCAAACCGCCGCCCACGTTGGCACGATAGCTGTGCCGCCGCGCGGGGTGTAAATCGGTCTCGAAACCCATTTCTTCGCCCAGACGTCGCCGTGCCGCCTGGCCCACGTCATCGCCCTGGCCGGGATGGCCGCAGCAGGCATTAGCCCATAGGCCGGGCGAGTGATACTTGCCGGCTGCCCGTTGTTGCAACAGTATCTGCCCGGCATCGTTCTTGATAATGACCGAAAAGGCGCGGTGCAGCAGACCTTGACGGTGGGCCTCCAACTTTTCGCAGAGGCCAACTTGCCGGTCATGTTCGTCCACCAAGACAAGCGCTCGCGGTGGTGTGCCGCTTCCGTCCGTGTTGTTCGTGCTCACGTTTTTTATCACCCTAGTTGGTATTGCCCATGAAACAGCCGTCCACCCGGGCTATGATCTCATCCCGCAAGGGGCCGGCGGCGGCGGCCGCCACGCATTCAGCCAATTCAGATCGGTTCTTCACACCCAGCACCACAGTGTCTACACCGGCCATGGAAAGGGCGTAACGATGGCCCAGGGTCGCCGCCGAAAGGCCCAGTTCCGCCGCCAGGGTGCGGAAGGCAGCGGCCTGATTGAAATCACGAACCTCCCCGTGATCAGGGGGCAGGTCCCGGTCGATGGCGTCGGTCAGGGCGCCGGCCTGGACTGCGCGGATTCCCATCACCCCGACACCGTTCTCCTGGGCCACGGCGATGATATCGCGGGGCCGGGCCGGTTCGTCATAAAACTTTAAGGCACCGGGAGAATCCATGGCATTGGCGATGCATTGCACCACCGCTGGTGCCGGCCTGTCGCCCAGCAGTTCAATAATGGCGTCGGGATGGCCGATACCGGTCAGGCCCCAGGCGCCGATCAGGCCTTCGGCGACGAAGGCCTCGAAACACGGCCGCACCACCGTGACGAAATCACTTTGCGCGGTCATGCGGGCGCCGGCGTCAGGATGCCGCTGCATGGGGTGGCCGTCGGGCGCCACGTTGGAATGCAGAAAGAATAGATCCAGGCGTTGCAGTCGCAAGCGGGCCAGACTGTCATGGATGGATTGGCGCAGGCGGGTCTCGATCTGATCACCCGGTGTGTTGCCCAACAGGCATTTGGAGGTGACGTGGACGCCGCTTGGTGGGCGACCCTCGAAGGCTTCGCCAAATACTTCCTCCGCCTCGCCCTCGCCATAGCGGTAGGCCAGGTCGATCAGGTCAATGCCTGCATCCACCGCCGCCCGCAGGGTGGCGACACATTCCGCCCGATCGGTCTGGCCCCACAACTGGCCCAAGCCGCCGCCGCCCAGCGTTAGCCGGCTGACCGGCCCTAGGGGACCTAGATTGCCTTTATCCATTCATTCTTCCGTCAATTTTGCTGCGGCAACATTTTGCCGGGGTTCATGATGTTATCCGGGTCGATCGCCGCCTTGACCGCGCGCATGACCTCGATTGCATCACCGTGTTCGGCCCGCATGTATTTCTGCTTGCCCAGGCCCACGCCGTGTTCGCCGGTGCAAGTGCCGTCCATGGCCAGGGCCCGGTTGACCAGGCGCTCGTTCAACTCCTGGGCCTCGCGCATTTCCACCGGCTCGTTGGGATCAAGGACAAAGGCCAGATGGAAATTTCCGTCGCCCACATGGCCGCACAGCGGCGCCGGGATTGAGGCACTTTCTAGATCCTTGCGGGTTTCCGCGATGCATTCCGCCAGCCGTGAAAGTGGCACGCAGACATCCGTGGCCCAGATCTCGCAACCGGGACGCAGGGCCTTGCAGGCATAGGCCACATCGTGGCGGGCCTGCCACAGGCGATTGCGATCCTCCAACTGATCCGACCATTGGAATTCGCCCGCGCCAAAATCCTCGCCAAAGGCCTTGACCATTGAAATTTGTTCCGCCACGCCGGCATCGGTGCCATGGAATTCCAGAAACAACGTTGGCTTTACCGGATGATCCATCTTGGAATATCTGTTCAACGCATCCATCTGCACATCGTCCAGAAGCTCGATGCGGGCAATGGGAATGCCGGACTGAATGGTGCAGATCGTGGTATCAACGGCGCCTTCCAGGGTCTCGAAGGGCACCACGGCGGAGGATATATTATCCGGCATGCCATATAGGCGTAGGGTGATCTCGGTAATGATGCCCAGAGTACCTTCCGAGCCGACGAACAGCCGTGTCAGATCATAACCGGCGGAGGACTTGCGCGAACGCCGTGCCGTGCGGATGACCTCGCCATTGGCCAGGACCACGGTCAGGGATATGACATTCTCGCGCATGGTACCGTAGCGCACCGCGTTGGTGCCCGATGCCCTGGTTCCGGTCATGCCGCCGATGGAGGCGTCGGCGCCGGGATCTATGGGGAAAAACAAACCTGTGTCGCGCAGGTAATCATTCAGCTGCTTGCGCCGCACGCCCGGCTGTACCGTGCAATCTAGGTCTTCGGCGTGGACCTCCAATATCTCGTTCATGCCACCCACATCGACACAAATGCCCCCCCGGGCGGCCTGGACATGCCCCTCGACCGACGTGCCTGCGCCATAGGGAATAATTGGAATGCCGGCGGTATGGCAGATCCTGACAATCGACGATATTTCCTCGGTGGATTGCGCGAAGACGACAGCGTCCGGGGCCTGAGTGGGATGCCAGCCTTCATCATGGCCGTGCGCATCGCGTACCGCTTCGGCGGTGGAAAGGCGGTCACCCAACAGGGCCCGCAGTTCCTTGATCACGCCTAAAGTTGTCTCGCTGCTTGCCATGCTCATGGGTGCCCCTTTCAAAACAGACGTTGCGATTTGACCGCGAGTATACAATAGCTAGAGTATTTGCAACATTCGCTGCAGCTGGGGAGCACTTGAATTTTGGAAATCGGAGAATTGCCGCCGAAAATAACCGGTCCTTCCGCCTGGTATGGCCCCGATCTGGCCGCCGCCGCCGACTGGATGGTAAACCTGAACGACGCACAGGCCGCCGAGATGGACGCCCAGGCCCGCGGGTATCTCGAGACCGGCGGGGATATCGCCGTCATGACCCAGGCGGATTTTCCGTTACTGGAAAGCGGACCGGTTATCGCCGAGGCGGTGCGTGAATGCCTGTACGGGCGTGGTTTTGTGGCCCTGCGCGGCCTGCCTTCCCATGCCGAAGATATTCCCCTGGCGGCGGCGCTGTTTTATGGCATCGGCACACATATGGGATTTGCGCGTTCGCAGAACGGCAAGGGACACATTCTGGGGCATGTCTGCGATCTTGGCCTCTCGACCAGCGATGCTTCGGTGCGCATTTATCAGACAACGGAGCGGCAGAATTATCACACCGATTCCTGCGATATCGTTGGCTTGATGTGTTTGCGCGGCGCCAAGTCGGGCGGGCAGTCCGGCTTGGTCAGCTCCATGACGATCTACAATGAAATGCGGGAACGCCGCCCCGATCTGGCCAAGCTGCTGTTCGAGCCCATGGCTACCGACCGGCGCGGTGAAATCACCGCGGACGGCCGGGAATACTTTGAAATCCCCGTATTCAACGCCCATGCTGGCTATCTTTCCGCCATTTATGCGCCGCATTATGTGCGCTCGGCACAGCGTTTGGAGGGCGTGCCCCAACTGACCTCCGCCCAGAATGAAGCCCTCGACCTGTTCGATTCCCTGGCCGACGACCCGGCCCTAAATCTGGAATTCTCGCTAGAACCTGGTGATTTGCTGTTCGTGCACAACCATACCCTGCTGCACGACCGCACTGCGTATGAGGAATGGGGCGACTTGGCCCGGCGGCGCCATCTGCTGCGGCTCTGGCTGGCGATTCCCGGTGCCCGGCCCCTGCCGGCGGCCTATGCCCAGCGTTACGGCAGCATCGAAATCGGCAACCGCGGCGGCATTATCGTCGCTGATACCGACCTCAACACGCCGTTGGAGCCGGTTTAACCAAGGCAATCCGTCTGCCGAATTGCCAATACTGGGCCCATGCTCACTGGGCCGCCGTTCTGGGGCAGTTGGGCCGGGAGGACGAGGCCACGGCGGCGGTATTTGCATTGCTAGATATCCAGTCTGGATCCTCCCGCTAATATGCCCAGGCAAAGCTATTTCATATCAAGAGCCCGGAGCAAATGGAGCTGCGCCTTGAGGGTCTGCGTAAGGCCTGATTGCCGGCGTGACCGTGCCGGAAACTCCGTCCAGGGCTCCATCGATCAGCTCACAGGCTTGAAAGCGGCCGCCTTCCACCGCTTTTGGCAGCACCAAGGCATTGGTCAAATCCGACGAGAAGCCAAATGGCTTGTAGTATTCTGGATCGCCGATCACCAGCATCGATGCATGGCCCAAAGCCTTGGCCCGGGCCAGGCTGTGACGCAGCAGTATTTTGCTGAACCCCTGGCCGCGCCAGACCTGGCCCACCGCTAGGGGCCCCAGCAGCACGGTGCCGATATGGTCATCGATCAGCACCGGCCAGAAGCGGATCGTGGCGCATAGAAACGCGGCGCCGCGCATGACGAAACATAGCTCGGCCAGGGCAGGCACATCGGCGCGCAGGCAATAGGCGGTCAACCGCCCGCGTTCAGGGCCGAATGATTGATCCAGTAGTTTTTCGATTTTGGGCCCATCACCGGGCTTTTCCAGGCTGACTTGAAACATTTGTTTGGCTTCCGGATTGGCGCCGCATCTAGCGGTGCGTCAGATACTTTGTAACGGCGCCGGTCCGGATTGCCGCCGCCACCCGGTTCTAGCTGAGTCGAACCCACGCGCGACAGATCCCGCCGGCGCCCATGTTGTCCTGGGGGCGTCGGATGGAACGTTGTCGTCGTCGCTGAACGACTGGATCACGGTGCCAAATCCATATTGTCATGCGCTTGCTTTAACAGGGGACGCGTGACAATGCTAGCGCCAAGTCAAACAACATAGCAAAACACAATTGGATCAAAACGAGGCGGAGGACGCGAGATGGGACTTATGGATGGCAAGGTAACCCTGGTAACCGGTTCGGGGCGTGGTATTGGCCGCGCCGTGGCAATGGATCTGGCGGCAGCGGGCGCCAAGGTGGTGGTCAACGATTTCGGCAGTGGCCTGCATGGCGAGACGACCGACCAGACCCCGGCGGATGAAGTGGTGGCAGAAATCAAGGCAGCGGGCGGCGAAGCCGTCGCCAACCAAGGATCGGTCGCCGAAGCGGCTGATGCGGCGCGGATGGTGCAGGACGCCGTCGAAAGCTTTGGCCGGATCGATGCTGTGGTCAACGTCGCGGGTATTCTGCGTGACGCCTATTTCCACAAGATGACTGATGAAGAATGGAAGGCCGTCGTCGATGTGCATTTGAACGGCACCTATAATGTTTCGCGTGCGGCAATGGATCATTTCCGGCCACAGAAATTAGGTGCCTTCGTGCATTTCACCTCGACCTCCGGTCTGGTGGGTAATGCTGGCCAGGCCAATTATGCTGCCGCCAAGATGGGCATCGTCGGCCTCTCGCGGGTCATTGCCATGGAAGGGGCGCGGGCCAATGTACGCTCTAACTGCATCTCGCCCTTTGCCTGGACCCGCATGATAGAGGCTATTCCCGTGACCTCAGATGAAATGGCGGATGCTTTCGACAAATTCCGCCGCAATGCCTCGGCCGAACATATCGCGCCGGTGGCGACCTATCTGTGTACCGATGCGGCCAAGGATGTCACCGGTAATATCTTTGGCGTGCGTGGCAACGAGATTTATTTGATGAGCCAGCCGCGACCGATCCGTACTCTGCACAAGGGTGACGGCTGGACGCCTGAGGATCTGGCCGCTACCTTGGAACCGGCCCTGCGCCATGATCTGTATGGTCTGGAAGGCAGCGGCGAGTATTACGCCTGGGATCCGATCTAGGTCACAAGGAAGGTAACGAATAATATGTATTTCGATCCCAAGGACGGCTTGAAGCCGCCGCCATTCAAGCACACGGTCTACAATGCCCTGGTGGTGCCCCGGCCCATTGGCTGGATCTCCACCGTTGACACAAAGGATGTCATCAACCTGGCGCCTTACAGCTTTTTCAATGCGCTGTGCGGCGATCCACCTTGCGTGATGTACTGCCCGAACGGCTACAAGACCGGCACGACGGAGCCTAAGGATTCCCTGACCAACGTGCGGGAGACGGGGGAGTTCGTCTTCAATATGGTGACCATGGATTTGTTGGAGCCCATGAACGCCACCTCGATCCACGCGCCTGCCAGTTATGATGAGATGGCCGAAGCCGGGTTGGAGGCAGCACCTTGTGAACAGGTCAAGCCGCCGCGGGTGGCAAATTCACCGATCGCCCTGGAATGCAAGGTACTGCATATCATCGATCTGCCCGAAACTCGTACTGGTGTGCCCAACACGACGGTGATCGGGCAGGTCGTGGGCATTCATATTGACGATGATGTGATTGTTGACGGCAAGATCGATTCAGCCAAGGTTCAGCCCCTGGCCCGTTTGGGCTATCTGGACTATGCGGCGATCACGCCAGACAGCATTTTCGCCGTACCGCGGCCGGATTAGACAGAGACATGGCAGGTGGCAGCCACGATTATCTGGATGATCAGCGCAATGCCTTGATCCTAATTTCCATCAATGGGGAGCTGTTTCCCCGTGACGATGCCAAGGTCTCGGTTTTTGATTCCGGTTTCATGCTGGGGGATGGGGTCTGGGAAGGCATCCGCCTGCACAAGGGCCGCCTGCTGTTTCTCGACGCCCATATGGAGCGCCTGTACGAGGGCGCTAAGGCCATCGACATGGATATCGGCCTGAGCCCCGGCGAAATGGTGACCAGGATTGAAGAGGTTCTGGCCGGTAATTCCATGGACACAGACGTCCATATCCGCCTGATGGTAACCCGCGGCATCAAGTCGACGCCCTATCAACACCCCAAGGTCACTATCACACCGCCGACCGTGGTGATTATTCCGGAGTACAAGGTGGCGGTGGAAGGCGCCGGTCTGAAGCTGGCAACGGTGCATGTGCGCCGTGGCGCCCCGGACGTGCAGGACCCGGCGCTCAATACCCACAGTAAGCTGAATTGCATCACCGCCTGCATTCAGGCCGACAAGATGGGCGCGGACGAGGCCTTGATGCTTGATCCTCATGGCTTTGTTGCCACTTGCAATTCGACGCATTTCTTTATTGTCCGCAAGGGTGAGGTCTGGACCTCGTCAGGGCGTTATTGCCTGGCCGGTATCACTCGTGCCAAGGTTCTCGAACTGGCGCGGGAGAACGCTATTCCCGGTCTGGAAAAGGACTTTAGCCTGACCGACGTCTATAACGCGGACGAAGCCTTTGTCACCGGTACTTTCGCGGGTTTGATTCCGGTGCTGGAGATCGATGGCCGGGCGATCGGCAGCAATACCGGCCCGGTAACGGCCCGGCTGCAGGGGCTGTACCGGGATCTGTGTGAGAGGGAAGCGTGCCGATGATGCAGGACGTGGCGCGCATCGCCATGTGGTCTGGGCCGCGCAATATTTCCACAGCAATGATGCGGTCTTTTGAGAACCGTGCCGATGCAGTGGTCTGGGATGAACCGTTCTATGCCCATTATTTGGCTGAAACGGGCCTGGACCATGCGATGGCGGATGAGATTATCGCGGCCTACGAGAACGATTGGCGAAAGGTAGCCGACAAAGCCGTTGGGCCGGTGCCGGGGGGCGGGGCGGTGTTTTACCAGAAACACATGACCCACCACCTGCTACCCCATATGGCCATGGACTGGCTGGACGGTTTGATGAACGCCTTTTTGATCCGCGATCCGGCGCGTGTACTTGCCTCCTACATCGAAAAACGGGCCCAGGTGACTTTGGAAGACCTGGGTCTGCCGCAACAGCAACGGTTGTTTGAATGGACCCATGAACGTACCGGCAAGGTTCCATTGGTATTGGAATCCGATGATGTTTTGGCCAATCCGGAAGGCATGTTGCGGGCCCTCTGCCGGCGCACCGGCATAGCCTTTGACTCCGCCATGCTGTCCTGGCCGGCGGGGCGGCGGAACAGCGATGGCCTGTGGGCGGCCCATTGGTATGGCGCCGTGGAAAAATCCACTGGGTTCGTGGCTTCGCGTCGTGCCGCCAATCCCGTGCCGGATCATCTGCAAGAGCTCTTGGCATCGGCCCGACCTTATTATGATGCGTTGCGTCCTTACCGTTTGGCGCCCGACTAGGAAAACCGACATGCGATTTCTGCTTCTCGTCTTTGTTCTATTCTGTACAGCCCCTGCATTGGCCGGTCCGCCGAACGTTGTGGTGACTTTGAAACCAATACATAGCCTTGTCGCCAGCGTCATGGCTGGTATTGCAGAGCCGCATCTGTTGGTATCTTCGGGTGCCGATCCTCATAGCCACACCCTGCGTCCGTCCGAGGCGCGGGCCCTGACGCGGGCGCGGGCGGTATTCTGGATTGGCCCGGCCCTGGAAGGCTATTTGCGGAAACCTCTGGAAAACTTGGCAACTAGCGCCAAGATTGTCACCTTGTCGAAGACGCCGGGTTTGCGCCTACTGCCGGCGCGGGAAGGTGGTATTTGGGCCGAGCATAGAGATCATGCAGAACACGACCATGATTCTCATATCTGGCTGGATCCGCGTAATGCCCAGGCCATGGTGCGCCATGCCGTCGTCATCTTGAGTGAACTCGATCCGGGCCATGGCGCTGACTATGGCCGTAATGGTGATCGGGTTATCGCCGGGTTGAGGAATTTGGAGTTTGAAATTCACCAGCTTCTGACACGGGTGCGGCCGTTGCCCTACATGGTACTGCATGATGCCTACCAGTATTTTGAAACACGCTTTGGCACCAACGTGCAGGGCGCCATTGCCATTGCGCCGGACCGCAAACCGGGTGCCCGGCGCATCTCGACAATTCGTAGGCGTTTCACCGAAGGCAAGGTGCGCTGCCTCTTTCGCGAGGCGCAGTTTCCAGCCAAGCTGGTGGATGCCTTGACGGATGGCCTGGATGTCCGTGTAGGCAGCCTGGACCCGATCGGTTTGAGTATCGCGCCGGGTCCGGACGCTTATGGCCAATTATTGCGCCAACTGGCTGGTGGCATTGAAAATTGTCTGAGTTACAGGACCGACCGCTAAGGAGTGAATACAATGTCCGAGCAGGACTTGATTTTGACGCGGCGGGAGGACGGCATCGGCTACCTGACCTTCAACCGCCCCGAAAAGCTGAACGCGTTCAACAACGAGTTGATGCAGGCCAGCATCGCCGCAATGGATGATTTCGCCCAGGATGATGACGTCCATGTTGTTATCGTCAGTGGCGCGGGGCGAACCTTTTCCGCTGGCTTTGATCTAATGGCCTCGGGCGAGCGTAAACTGGACAGCGTCGACAAGGTGCGGGCCCAGATGGGGCTGCAATTCGATTTCATCATCAAATTCTGGGACTGTCCCAAGCCGACCATAGCTGCCGTACATGGCTATTGCCTGGCCGGCGCCTTTGAGGCGTCTCTGGCCTGCGACATAACCATCGCTACGGAAAGCGCCATTTTTGGTGAACCGGAGGTACGCTTCGGCACGGGTGCGGTGGCCATGCTGTTGCCTTGGGTAACCGGCCCGAAACAAGCCAAGGAACTAATGCTGACCGGCGAGGACCGTCTCTCCGCGCCAGATGCCCTGCGTATGGGCCTGGTCAACCGCCTGGTGGCCGAGGATAAATTGCAGGCCCAGGCCCGCGCCATGGCGATCAAGATCGGGCGTTCGGCCTCGGTCTCGGTGCGGCTGTCCAAGCAGGCGATCAACCGTAGCTATGAAATCATGGGCATGCGCCAGGCCTTGTTAAGCGGTCTGGACATCGATGTGGAAATCAATTCCACGCCGTCATGGGAAAAACAGGAGTTCGCCCGTATTCGCAAAGAGCAAGGCGTTAACGCCGCTATCGCCTGGCGCGATTCCCGCTTCGCCGATGGAGCTTGAACCTCCCTATAGACTATGCCGAACGTTCAATGTGATGGCGGTGGCGGAAACATCCTCGTCCCCGGTGCCGATATAACGGGCGTCCAGGCCCAGGCTCCAGCTACGATCGTATTCATAGGTGACGCCAATTATGGTCTGATAGGCGAATTCCGTTGCATCCTTGGCCGCGGCCGCGACACCGCCAATGGTCGCGGCGGTACTTTCTATTTGTGCGATGCCCAGGCCACCGCCCACGTATGGTGCGAAGGACGAGCCCAAATGCATGTCGTAGTACACATTGGCCATACCCGTGGCCATTTTCATATCGCCGGTTGGTGTGGCCGTCGCGCCGCCGGCCGTGCCCTGATCATAGTCGGCCATGCGATAGGCAATTTCGCCTTCGACACGGAAATCCTGGCCCAGATAGGTGCCCAGGGACCCGTGCAAGGCAAAGCCCGGATCAAATTCAATACTGTAGGAGGCGCCGCCGGTGCTGCCGTCCAGATCGCCTTGCAAATGCAGCCCGCCGCCGGCGCCGACATAGATTCGGTTGAACCAATCATCCGTCATGACTTCGCCAAAGGGCCGGTAGGGTGCCGAGCCGGTGGCACTAGCTTGTGCCACGTTTGGCGGTGGCGGGGTGTAGCGCAAGGTAGGCGAGGGCGGGGCAATGGGACGCATGACCTGTGCCGGCACCACGGTGCCCGCCGCGGCGTTATAGCCAGATGTGGCGAAGGGATGGCTTTCGTTGATCATGCTGCTCATATCATACATGCCGCCCTTGGCGCCGGCATTTGCCGAAGCCGCCACCAACAAAACAGCCAATCCAACACCAATTCCCGTGCAGTTTCCCGCATCAGGCCACCAGGGTCTCGAAAGCATCACAATCTCCCACCGCAGAATCATTTGCAGAAAGAATAGCCCTTCATCGGCTCGGGTGCAGCCTGAATTCTGGCACCGACCCAACAATCATCGAAAATTCGCCTAAATCCAAAAGAATGGTTTGCAGGCTTCCGCCTTAGCCTGACCGTGTGAAATCCCAATATCATCGAGAGCATACTGATCCAGCTCTCCCAGATGTCGGCGCTGTTCGGCCCGAACCTGCCATTGATAGAGCGTCATGGCCATATTAGTCAGCGTTTTTCTAAAATCAAAAGTTATAATTGTAAATGGTAGTGTTCGTATCATGGCAACGCTCCTTTCTTGGCGTTTAGGTCATTTTGTACAGTAGGATATAAGAGAAAATTACGAAGATGACACGCGAATGTTTTTCATATATAACATTAGAAAAATTAATGAATTGTTGTGTATAAATGGCGGATCGAAAACTCCCACCCCTGAACGCTCTGCGCGCTTTTGAGGCGGCGGCGCGGCAGTTGAGCTTCACCCGTGCGGGTGAGGAACTGCACGTGACCCAGGCGGCGATCAGCCATCAGGTCAAGGCGTTGGAGCAATGGCTGGGCCTTGCCTTGTTTCGACGCCGTGGCCGGACCAATGTCTTGACCGAGAATGGCCAGACCTATTTGGCGGCGGTGCGCGAGAGCCTGGATCTGCTGGCGGTGGCCACGGACCGTCTGACCAAACGCCAGGACAGTGGTGTCTTGACCGTCACGACGCTGGCGTCATTCGCCGCTGCATGGCTGCTGCCGCGCTTGGGCCGTTTTCGCGTCCTGCATCCCGATATTGATGTGCGCCTATCGGCGGGTGACGAGATCGTGGATTTTGCCCGCGATGACGTCGATGTGGCGATCCGCTATGGCGACGGCCATTGGTCCGGCGTTGAAGTCGTGCCCTTGATGACGGAGGATTTGTTTCCGGTTTGTAGCCCTGCCCTGCGGCAAGGCCCGCGGCCGTTACGCCGGCCGGAGGATTTGCGGCATCATACTTTGTTGCATGACGATATGCGCGAAACCTGGCGCCGTTGGCTGCTGGCGGCGGGTGTGGACGGCGTCGATCCTGACCAGGGGCCCGGCTATAACCTATCCTCTCTTGTGATCGACGCGGCAGTGAATGGCCAGGGCGTGGCTCTGGCGCGTAGCGCCCTGGTTGGTGATTACCTAGTCAGCGGCCGTCTGATAAGGCTCTTCGATATTCAACTGCCTGCGGAGTTCGCTTACTATCTGGTGCACCCCGCCCGCGCGTTGGACCATCCCAAGGTCCGTGCCTTTCGAGAATGGGTCTTGTCAGAAGTTCAGGCGGAGCAAAGTAACGCTGCCACCGCTCGATTAACCACTTGAAAATTTGTGGGGTTTGGCGCTATTGATGCGCCCCTTTTCGAACACTATTTCGAATCCTGTTGAAATAAGGAATGAGTGCCATGGGTTTCAAGGTCGCGGTCGTCGGCGCCACGGGGAACGTGGGCCGGGAGATGTTGAATATTCTGCATGAACGGACGTTTCCGGCGGATGAGGTCGTGCCTTTGGCATCGACACGCTCGGCTGGCCGGGATGCGATGTATGGCGAGAAAACCTTGAAAGTCAAAGCGCTGGACACATTCGATTTCTCCACCGTCGATATTGCGTTGTTCTCGGCGGGCGGCGATGTCTCCCGCCAATGGGGCCCGGTGGCAGCGCAAGCCGGTTGCGTGGTGATCGATAATTCATCGGCCTTCCGCCTGGACCCCGATGTTCCCCTGGTGGTGCCGGAGGTCAACCCCCACGATTTGGCCGGCTATGACCAGCGTAATATTATCGCCAATCCCAACTGCTCCACCGCGCAGCTGGTGGTAGCGCTGAAGCCTTTGCACGACCGGGCCAAGATCAAGCGCGTGGTGGTCGCGACCTATCAGAGCACATCCGGTGCGGGGCGGGAACCCATGGACGAACTGTTCATCCAGACCAAGGGCATCTACGTCAACGATCAACCTAGCCCACGGGAATTTCCCAAGCAGATCGCTTTCAATGTGATCCCGCAGATCGATGTCTTCATGGACGATGGCGATACCAAGGAAGAATGGAAGATGACGGCGGAGACCAAGAAGATCATGGATCCGGCCATCAAGCTGACCGCGACCTGTGTACGGGTGCCCACCTTCGTCGGCCATGCCGAGGCAGTGAATATAGAGTTCGAGCGCGAAATCGATGACGATGAGGCGCGAGAGATCCTGCGGGAGGCGCCGGGCTGCATGGTGGTGGATAAGCGCGAGCCGGGCGGCTATATCACGCCGGTGGAATGCGTTGGTGAGTACGCGACGTTTATTTCCCGTATCCGTGTTGATCCGACCATTCCGAATGGTTTGAATATCTGGGTGGTGTCCGACAATCTGCGCAAGGGCGCCGCCCTGAACGCGGTGCAGATCGCCGAGACGCTGGTATCGCGGTATTTGAAAAAAGCCGCCTAGAGCAGCCGTCAAATTTAGGGGATAGAACCTTGCCGAAAATTACTTCCGGTCCCGCCAGCCATATCTACTTCTCGCAACGCCTGCGTCTGCATTACGTGGATTGGGGCAACGAGGGCGCGCCGCCCATGCTGTTGGTGCATGGCGGCCGGGATCATTGCCGTAACTGGGACTGGGTGGCGGAAGCCTTCCGCGATGAATACCACATCATCGCGCCGGACCTGCGTGGCCACGGCGATAGCCAATGGAGCATGGGCGGTAGCTATACCATGCCCGAATATGTCTATGACATCGCCCATCTGGTGGATCAGAAGAACATGGCGCCGGTGACCATCCTCAGCCATTCCCTGGGCGGCATGATCAGCCTGCAATATGCCGGCCTGCATCCCGACAGCGTCAAAAGCATCACGGCTATTGAAGGTTTGGGTTCCTCACCGGCCAACCTGGCCAAGAATGCTGGCAAGACGATTGATACCCGCCTGAATGAATGGGCCGAGGAGTTGCGGAAACTGTCGGGCCGCACGCCGCGCCGCTATGCATCTCTTGAAAACGCCTTCAAGCGGATGCAGGATGAGAACCCGCACCTGACCGAGGAACAGGCCCGGCATCTGACCGTGCATGGCGCCAACCAGAACGAGGACGGCACCTATAGCTGGAAGTTCGATAATTATGTCCGGATCTTCCGTCCCTATGGTTTGACCACCGACGATGTGCACCATTTATGGTCGCGCATTACCTGCCCGACGCTGCTGGTTCGCGGTACGGAAAGCTGGGCCACGGACCCAGCCCAGGATGGCCGTCTGGAAAGCTTCCAGAACGCCACCGTCGTCGCCATCGAAGGGGCCGGCCACTGGGCCCATCATGATAGGTTGGATGTGTTCTTGGACCACGTTCGGAAGCATCTGGCGAATTAGCGGCCGCCAACGACCTCCCTTGGGTCTATTTCGTCTCTCGTTTTGGTTTTACGGTGGAAGGTGGTCTGATGTGCTGCGGGTAATTTCAGATAGTTGGGCGCTCTTTTTGGGCCTTGGCCTAATCATGCTGGGCAATGGTCTGCAGGGTTCGTTGCTCGGGTTGCGGGCCTCGATGGAGGGCTTCGATGTCACCACCACAGGGTTGGTGATGTCCGGCTATTTTATCGGCCTGTTGGCCGGCGCCGCAATCGTGCCGAAATTCGTCGCCAGGGTTGGCCATATCCGCAGCTTCGGCGCCATGGCATCCCTGGCGTCCACCTCGATCCTGCTGCACGCGGTCATCATCGATCCATGGGTGTGGTGGACCATGCGCTTCGTTACCGGCGTTGCTTATGCGGGCCTGTATATCGTGGCGGAAAGCTGGCTTAACGATGCCTCGGAAAACGAAACCCGCGGACAGTTGCTCAGCTTTTATATGTTGATTAGCCTGGGCGGCATGGCGGGCGGGCAGTTCATGTTGAATATCGCCTCTCCATCGTCCTATGAACTATTCGTGCTGATTTCGGTTTTTGTCAGTATTGCCGTCATTCCTATTCTGCTCTCGGTCAGCCGGGCGCCGGAATTCAACACATCTGAAACCGTGAGTGTTATCCAGCTTTTCAAGGTTTCGCCCCTGGGCGTTTTCGGCGTGGGAGTGAATGGCGTCATGATGGGGGCGATCTTTGGCATGGCCGCCGTCTATGCCGCCGAGATTGGCCTTTCGGTGCGGGAAATATCCCTGTTCATGGGCGCCATCGTGCTGGGCGGGGCGTTTCTACAATATCCCATCGGCAAGGCTTCCGATGTCATCGGGCGCCGCCAGGTCATCATCGCCACCTGCGCCGCCGGCGTCGCGGTTGCCGTCATCGCACCGGGATTTGCTGGTCAATTCATGGCTAACAGCTGGTCTTCATATTTGGTGGTAGCCTTGATCGGCGGTCTGTCAACGCCGCTGTATGCATTATGTACCGCACATACCAATGACTACCTTAATCCCAGCCAGATGGTGGCGGCCAGCGGCGCTTTGGTGCTGACGGCGGCGGTCGGATCATCCCTGGGCGCGCCGATTGCGGCCTTGGCCATGGATCTGGTTGGACCGGACGGGTTTTTTCATACTATCGCGGGCGCCATGGCGCTGTTGTGCCTGTACGCCATCTGGCGCAGCCTGCGCCGGGATGCGGTGGCGGTGGAGGAAATGGGCGATTTTGTCGCCCTGGCACCCACGCCCATGAGCGCGGTCATGAACCCGGATATCGAACTGGAAGAAATAGTCACGGCCTCGGATACAGATGCCGAAGCGGTCCAGGAAAGCTTCGCCGAACTGGTCGACGACATCGAAGGTCAGGAATAGTGGGGGAGCAGGCTTACACTTTCTGGCGTTGAGCTTTGCGCTGTTGCTGCCTCACATCTTCAACGATAGAGATGAAGCGCCAAGGCCGTGACCGGGGGTCTCCGCGATAACGATCCGACGCAATTCGGCGATGGAATCGCCACACAATTGCAGGAACTGTGGGATCAGGCCAAGGGTCGTATCACCAAAGTCCGCCTTGCACAATGTCTCGAGGACGTTCGCGGTTTCCTGAACCTTTGTCGCGCCGAACTGGCTGAGAACACCGTTCAGTGCCTGATTTTGCCGCCTCGATACTTCTTATTTCAGCCGATTCAGGACTGCCCGCCATTACTACTCCCTCCGTCGCCGTGCAACGTGCGCGCATAACCAGCGCCGGGATGATCATCAACAATTAGCGCAAGCGACCCAGCGACGGCATCTATAGTATTTGGGTAGGTAAAGGTATTGCTAAAATTAGCCAAAAAAATATGGCCTGAACAGCATTGCGGGATATTCAAGTCTGCTGAGTATCAAGTGGTTCGAAATTGATGACCACGCGATGCCTCGTTGCCTTGGCTATGCGGTTGAGAGTGCGCGTCGACGGCTTTTCCTTGCCGCCCTCCAGCCGTGCGATATAGGCCTGGGAGGGGCCCATTTTTTTTGGTCAATTCCTTCAGAGTCAGTTCGCGTTAATGCACCCGTTTTATGCGAACATTCTAGCAAAATTAAGCTGCCGTGCCCATTCTGACTGGTGCTGCCCGGGTGCCGGAGCCGCGCTGCGGGACCTTAGACAATGCGAAGCCTTGCTGGTGGCTGGCTTTGGTGATTACCGTGACTTTCCACATGATGCCTCCGGCCACGGCACCTAGGCCCGCCAAGGTGGTGACCAGGGGCTGCGTGGGCCACAGGCCGAGAAAAGCGGCGAAGCCAAGCAATGGCAGGGCGTGGCCGATCAGGCGCAGGGGTAGGTTGATGGCGGCCAGGACATTGCGCGGCATGGGGCCGATGCCGTTGCTGGCGGCGTTGGTGAAATAGTTGCGCCACAGGATGGCGTTGATCACGGCAAGGGCGCCGCCCATGCCCGCCGCCAGGGGGGCGACTGAGTGCATCGCCGGATGCAGGGTGGCGGAGATCGCCAGCAGGCCCGCTCCTTCCAGCAAACCCGTGGCGATCAGCATCCAGGGCATCAACGGCGCGCGCCAGGCGGGGATACCCTTGCCCGCCGGCAGAATGCGTGCCTGGCAATACAGGAACGCCGCCGCCTCGATCACTAGCAACAGATGCAGAATGCCCACTGGCCATAGCAGATCCAGCAGTAGGGTGGGATAGAACAGCGCCACCACATAGGTCTCCCGTGTCATCCAGGATGTTTGCGGACGCAGCAGCACGTTGAGGAAGCGCAGCTTGCGGGCGATTTCCAGGAATACGAAGAACAAGCCCATGGCCATGCCCGCGCCGGCCACCACGTTGACGCCGACCAGAGCACCCTCGGATATGCCGCCCAGCAAATAGGCCAGCCAGGCCGTGATGATCAGCCCCGTGCTCATGCCGCCCAGGATAAAATTCATCGCCGCGCGCATGTCCCAGAATTTTTGCACCTTGCCGACTAGGGCATTGGCCGGGTCCTGCAGGGCCAACTCGTCCACGTCGTCCGTCGTGCGTTCCCGCCCCGGCATGCTGTTCGGCAGGCCATAGAGGTATTTGACCTGCGGGTCGTTGCCCAGCTCCGCATGCATCTGCACACTGTTGTCTTCACTGGTTAGCCGAGAAACGTTGCTGTCGGGATCATTGAAATCGCCGAAATGAATCGCCGTGGCAATGCAGGCATTGGCGCAGGCCGGCGTTGCCTCCGGGTCCACGCCGGGCGTCAGGCCATATGCCAGGCCGCTATCCACGTGCTCCACACAAAAGGTACATTTGTTGGCGACGCCGACGCGGTCGGCATGCGCGACCTGGGTTTCCTGGGCCGTGGGCTGGCCGTAGTACCATTTTTGCTCGTGCGCGATGTTGCGGGCCTGATAGGGGCAGGCTACGGCGCAATAGCCGCAACCGATGCACAAATCGTAATCCATTGTGACCAGGCCGTCGGCCCGTTGCTTGGTGGCGCCCGTGGGGCAGACCGGCACGCAGGACGGCTCGGCGCAATGCTGACAGCCCGTGACCATGAACAGACGTTCCACGTTAGGGAAAGTTCCCAGCTCCACATCGATCACACGGCGCCACTGTACGCCGGGCGGGGTGTCATTGGAATGCTTGCAGGCGATGGTACAGGTTTGGCAACCGACACAGCTGTTCAGGTCGATCACCATCCCGAAACGCTTACTGGATAGATCGTTCACGAGCCGGTTCTCCGCAGCCTGAGATCCTTGCTGATCTTGACCCGCACGATGTCCGAGCCGCTGCCTGTGCCGTCTGTCAGTGACAAGGCGATATCCGTTACTGAATTCAGGCTGGGCAGGTTCAGATCCTTGGCGAAGGGCGTCGCCCAATGATCGAATTGGCCGATCATCAAAACCGTATCCGGGCGGATGCCGTGACGCAGCACGGCGTTGCCGTGGGTGATGCCCGTGGCGGATTCAATCACCACCGGGTCGCCTTGGTTGATGCCCATTTTCTGGGCCGACTGCATGTTCATGACAATGCCAGAATGACCGGCGACATTCTCCGCCACTTCATAGATCAGCGGTAAGCCCACATTGGCACCCCAGGCGTATTGCATGCTGCGCGCGGTCAGGGCCCAAAACGGATAATCGTCCGGCTCCTTGCCCATCTCGCGGACATAGTTGGTCCAGATTTCGGGGAAGGATTCGTACTTTGGCAGTGGATCGTAATCCTCCAACTGGCCATCCCACCATTCCACGCCGACCTCGTGCAGGCGGTTGGCCAGTTGCACGCCGTGGCGCTTAATACGTTCCTGGTAGGGCAGCTCAAATCGGATGCCCCGGTCCTTCATATAGGGGTAGAGGTACCATTCGCGCTGGGCGAAATCGCGTAGCATGTAGCCGTTTTCCTTGAACCAGGCGAGATCGTGGACTTCCTCGCCATTGGATAGATCGTGGCTGGCGGCCTTGGCGATACGGTCCCAGATCTCCTCGACGCCATAGGCCACGTCTCCGTCCAGGCTGTAGTCGAACTGGTTGTTGACCAGCTTCATGCCGGCGGCGCCCTTGTTGATGGCCATGTTGTATTCGCCCAGGATACCGACGCGCTGGCAAATCTCGGTGGCGATATCGGTCATGTCCATGGCATCAACCACGGGCTCCACCGCTGGCTGACGGATCATCCAGCCCTGATGCTTCCAGAACTGCTCGCCCGAGCCCGTGCCGCCGATGCGGCTGAGCTGTAGGCTTTCCAGATCCGTCGCTTCCGGCAGCACGATGTCGGCCATATGGTTGGTTTCATCTCTGGTGTAGGCGAAGGACAGCGTGAAGGGAAATTCCGCGATACGCTCGGCGATTTCCGGGGCGTTCCAGGACGATATGGCTGGGTTGGTGCGGTAACAGATCCACATATCGGGCAGGGTCGGACGCGGCCAATTGTCTGGCGCCTTCTTTTGGAACAGCCAGGGCAGATGGGCCGGGCCCAACGCCGGCGCCCAGGGCGAAGAGGAAGATAGCGGCACCAGGGAGTTATAGCCGTTGCGGATGCGCGGCTGGCTGGACCAGCCTTCTTTCGAGGTGTCGTTGAAGGGGAAGTCCATGATGCCGTCGCGGCTGGAGATGGCACTTAGATGCTTGTTGTTGGCCGGCCGGTTTAGGCGCACCTTGGTTCCCAGGTTCGATCCGGGTACTTCGATGGCGCCAACCAGGACGCTTAACAAGGTCCGGGCCCAGACCGCGTGATAGCCGCCTGGTCCGTTGTTGACGCTCTTACCCAGGGCCACGCCGACCGGGCGCAGGGGCAGCATTTCGCCCTCGATCTCGATCATTTCGCCCACCCGCGCATGGGCCACGAACTCATCACCCACACGCCGGATGGTTTCCGCCGGCACGTCGCACTCCGCCTCGGCCCAATCCGGCGTGTATTCCTCCATATGATCCAGAAGTACCTGGAAGGCGGGCTTCACCTCCACGCCATCGTGGCGCCAAGCCTCTTCATCGGCGCCCAGTTCCAAACCCGTGACCTTGAAACAGCCGTCCAGGGCAGGATCTTCAATATTGGCATCGAACGGCTTTGCCTGGCCGTCGGCCCGATCCCAGATCAGCGGTTTTTCTGTGCTGGGTTCGCGCATGTAATAGCCGTTTGGTCCCACCAGATAGGGCGAGGTGGTATCTTCTTTCAGGAAACGGACATCGCAGACCTCGGCCCAGTCCCGCTCCTTGATGATGCGGTGAATGACAGCGAACAGAAACGCCGCGTCGGTCTTGGCCTTGATGGGCACCCATTCCGCCGACATCGCACCCGTCACCGACAGATGCGGCTCTACCATGACGCGTTTCAAACCGCGCCGGCGTGCCTCAGCGCCGCGCCTGACGCCCGTGGCGCCGCCAGAGGCATCCACGTTTTTGCCGCAGTTAATGACGTATTCGCAATAGGGGCTGTCGACCTCCAGGGTAAAGGCGCGCTGCCACAACTCCCCATACAGATGTTCCGAGTGATAGCACTTCACCCCCTGGCCAGCGCCAAAGCCAAGGTCCGCCGGGCCCCAGGCCGCCAGAACAGCGGGGAAGCTGCCCATGAACCGGGTTGGCGTACCGCCGCCGCCGAAACTGACTGCCAGGCGCGGATAGCCCGAATTATCCTTCAGCCCCTTGGCGCGGATTTCCTTCATCTTGGCCGCGACCGTATCCAGGGCCTCATCCCAGCTGATGGGCACGAAGCCTGGATCTTCGTTGCGGCCTTTCTTCGGGTTGGTCCGCTTCATGGGCTGACTGACCCGGTTCGGATTGTAGGTTTTCTGCACCAGGCCATAGGCCTTCACGCATGGCGTACCCTGACCCGGATGCTGGCCGCAGATATTCAGGTTGGGTTCGATCCGCACCGCGACGCCGTTCTCGACCTCGACCTTGATCAGGTCCGGCCCTGAAACGCATTGGAAACAATAGGTCGGAACTTTTTTGTTTTCCGGCTTCGAACTGGTCATGCGGCGCATCCTTTAATGAGGCTCGTCGGACAATACGCTATCACGGGCTATTCATGGAACGCAAAGCGCGGCTACAATCGGCTAACATTGAATAAGAAGATTTGTTGGAGGAGCGGACCTTGTCAGGTGGAAATATGGTCATTGCCGGCTATTCGGAAACAGCGGTGGAATTTCGCAGCGGGCGCAGCGCTTATGACTTCGCGGGCGAGGCCTTTGCCGCCTTGCTCGGTTCAACCGGCGTGGACATCGCCCAGATTGATGGTCTGTCCGTCACGGTGCCGTTGAGCGAATGCGCCAATCCGTTCTTCGCTGTATACATGACCGAGGCCCTGGGCCTGTCGCCGACCTGGCTGAATTATGGCGGCATGGGGGGGTGTTCGGCTACCGGCGGGGTGGCCCGTGCCACGGCCGCGATTCGCGAAGGCCAGTGCGAAGTCGCCGTGGTGTTGTCGGCGGATGCGCCCAGCACCAATTGGGGCGCCAATTACGGGGCCTGGCGCGGCGAGTTTCAGGATCCGGTGGGTGTGCTGGGCCCGCCCTCCGCATTCGGTCTGTTGATGAGCCGCTATCAACATCAATACGGCCTAAACTACGAGGCCTTGGCCAAGATCGCTATCGCCCAGCGGGAAGGCGGCCTGATGAATGACAACGCCTTCGAAAAGCTGAAAAAGCCGCTGACGGTTGAAGATTACATGAACTCCCGCATGATCGCCGATCCGTTGCGGTTGCTGGATTGCGTCATGTTCTGCGATGGCGGCAACGCCTTTCTGGTGACGTCCGAGGCCAAGGCCAGAGAACTTGGCATCGAGAAAATGGTGCGGCCCACGGCCTATGCCGAGGTGACCAATTTCAAGGGCGCCGACCCGGTGGCGGATATCACCGAAACCGGCTTCTCCGTGCTGGCGCCCGAGGTGTTCGGTAAATCGGGTCTGAAGCCCGGTGATATCGGCAGTTTCCAGCCCTACGATGATTTCACCATCGCGGTAATGATGCAGATGGAGGATTTCGGATTCTGCGAAAAGGGCAAAGGCAGTGACTATGTCATGGCGACGGATCTGTCGTGCAAAGGCGACCTGCCCCTAAACACAGGCGGCGGTCAGCTTTCCGCTGGACAGCCAGGACTAGCCAGTGGCGGTCTGAACCTGGCCGAGGCGGTACGCCAGATGTTCGGCGAGGCCGGCGCGCGCCAGGTCGCCAATACCCAGAACGCACTGGTCACTGGGATTGGTGTTATTCCCTACGCCCGCAACTGGGGCACATCCACCGCGATGATCTTGGAGACCTAGGATGTCAGACGAACAAATCAAACCCCGCCCCACCCCCAAGGCTAATCGCTTCGTCGATACGGAGGCGTTTTGGCAAGGCACCAGGAATAGCGAATTGATGCTGCAATACTGCCCGGACACAAAACAGTACCAACATTATCCCAGGCCCATCAGCCTCTATACGGGCAAGCGTAACCTGGAATGGCGCAAGGTGGCTGGTACTGGCACCGTATACGCTTGTACAACCGTGAGGGTGCTGGGCCCCGGACTGGAAGGGCGGTTGCCATTGTCCGTGGTGACGGTGGAGTTGGACGAAGGTGCGCGCATCCTGGGTAATGTTCTGAATGTGGAACCCGATGCGGTCGCCATCGGACAGCGGGTGGAGCTGGCCTGGGATGCCATCAATGAAGACACCGCCTATCCGGCCTTTAACGTAGTTGGGGTATAGGGCGCCATGACGGGCAACAAAGCAGCCGCACCATCGGCCAATCATTGCAGCCGGGATTTGCGCGAATGGCTGACCCATCTTGCCGCCACCGATCGTCTGGCCGCGGCCAAGCCGGGCCTGGGCCTGGTGCATGAACTGGCTGCCGTCTCCGACCAGATGGAGCTGGACAAGGCGGTGCTGTTCCCGAGGCCCGATGGCCACGACATGCCCGTGGTTGCCAACCTGCTGGCCAGCCGCAAATGGATCGGTGATTGCCTTGGTGTCAGCGAGGATGGTCTGATCACCCGCTATCAGGACGCCGTGCAAAACCCGCTGCCATGGGTCGAGGTTGAAGACGGCCCGGTGCAGGCCGTTGTGCACAGCGATGTTGACATCAATGGCCAACTGCCCGTGCCTACCCATAACGAACTGGATAGCGGGCCCTACATCGCCGCCGGACTGATGATTTCGCGCAATCCCACGAACGGTGTCCAGAACGTCTCCATCCACCGTTGTCAGATCAGCGGCAAGGACCGTATCGGCGTCTTGTTACTGCCGCGCCATACCTGGACCTACAGCCGCATGGCCGAGGAAGCCGGCCATGCCCTGGAGGTCGCCATAGTAATCGGCGTCGATCCTGCCTCGTTACTGGCGAGCCAGGCCATCGTGCCCATGGACTTCGACGAGATGGAGATCGTCGGCGCCTTGCACGGCGCTCCGGTGGAAATGGTCAAGTGCAAAACCAATAATGTCCGGGTGCCGGCGCATGCGGAAATCGTTTTGGAAGGCCGGGTGCTGCCCGGCGTGGCCGAGCCCGAGGGGCCATTTGGCGAGTTCCCGCAATACTATGGTCGCCGCGCCAACCGCCATGTGGTTCAGGTGGACGCCATCACCCACCGGAAGGATGCGATCTTCCACACCATCATCGGCGGCGGGATGGAGCATCTGCTGCTGGGCGGATTGCCGCGCGAGGCGACTATTCTGGAATCCTTGCAACGCCACGATCCGGGCGTGCTGGACGTGCATCTTTCGCGTGGCGGCATCTGCCGCTACCATTTGGTGGTCAAGATCGACAAGAAGCAGGAAGGCCAGGCCAAGAATATCATGATGGGTGCCTTCGCGGCTCATTACGATATCAAGCAGGTGGTTGTGGTCGACAGGGACGTCAATATTCATGACGGTGAATCCGTCGAGTGGGCCATTGCCACGCGCTTCCAAGCGGACCAGGATCTGCTGGTGGTCAATAATACCCAAGGCTCGAAATTGGATCCGACGACCATGGAGGATGGCGTCGGCGCCAAAATGGGTCTGGATGCGACCATTCCCCTGGCGGCGGATGAATTCACCTTTACGGTAATCAAGGTGCCGGGTGCGGGTGATGTGAACCTGGACGCGGTGCTGGATGATCCTAGCGCGGCAACGGCGATAATTGCGGGAGAGTAATCGGATGAGCGATCAAACAAACGTTGGCCATGCGGTATTGGCGCGCTTGCAGGCGGCGGGCATAGAGTATTTTCTGGCCAACGCGGGCACGGATTTCCCGCCAATCATCGAGGCCATCGCGCAAGCCGGAGACCGTAGTGACGGGCCGCAAGCCTTGGTCATTCCCCACGAAAATGTCGCCATTGCTATGGCGCACGGTTACGCCATGATCAAGGGCAAGCCCCTGGCAGTGATGCTGCATGTCAACGTGGGCACCTCCAATGCCATTTGTGGCCTGACCAATGCATACCGTACCAACGTGCCGCTGTTGCTGCTGGCCGGGCGTACGCCCTGGACGGAACATGCGCCCCTGTCGGCGGGCACGCGAAGCCGGCATATACATTGGGCCCAGGAGATGTTCGATCAGGCGGGCATGTTGCGGGAACTGGTTAAGTGGGATTATGAGATGCGCGCCCCCGGTGAAGTAGACGTGGTCCTTGACCGCGCCATTACCATTTGCGAATCCGATATTCCGGGGCCAGTCTATCTTTCCATTCCCCGCGAAGTCATGGCCGCGCGGGCGACGCCGTCCCTGGCGCCGCGCCGGGCAGCGCCCACCGGGGTGGCCCATCCCGATCCGGATCAAATCGCGGAGGCGGCGGAAATCCTGATGGAGGCGGAAAACCCGCTGATCATAACGGCGGACGTGGGCAGATCCACCAAGGCTGCCCGGCATCTAGCGGAATTGGCGGAGCGTTACGCCATTCCCGTCATTACCCACGTTCCCCGCTATTTGTGCCTGGGTAATGACCATCCCATGCATCTGGATTATGAAGCCTCGCCGCATTTGGCGGATGCGGATGTGGTGTTGGTGCTGGACTGCGATGTGCCCTGGATTCCCGCGACCGATCCCGTACACCCCAATGCCAAGGTGATCCACCTGGCGCTCGATCCCCTCTTCAGCCGCTATCCCATCCGTGGCTATCCCTCCGCTCTATCCATCGCGGCGGATGCAAAGGCAGCGCTGCCCCTGTTGGTGGAGGCCATGGCGGGAACCGATGCGGGCAGGATCGACAAACGGCGGCTGTCCGTTGCCGCTGCCCGGCAAACCGTGCGCGATAAATGGCAGGGCATCCGCGACAACGCCCGCACCGCCGATCCCATCCATCCCGCCTGGCTGGCCCAATGCGTGGGCGAGCACCTGGATGATGATACAATTCTAGTCAATGAAATGGGTGTGGTGGCGCAACATACGGGCATCAACCGGCCGGGCAGATATTTTGGGCCAAGTCCGGCAGGTGGCCTGGGCTGGGGCCTGGGCGCCGCACTTGGCGCCAAAATGGCGGCGCCGGATGATATGATTATTGCCACGATCGGCGATGGTTCGTATTTCTTCGGCAATCCAATGGCGGCGCATTATTGCGGCCGGGCCTATGACCTGCCGGTTCTGTACATTGTTGTCAACAATCATGGCTGGGGCGCGGTGCGCCGGGCTACCAAGGCCATGTACCCCGACGGCAAGGCCCTGGGCGGCAACGATATTCCACTGTCGCGTCTGGAGCCCGCGCCGGACTATGAGCAGATCATGGCCGCTTGCGGCGGTTACGGTGAACGGGTCACCGATCCTGACAAATTGCAGGATGCCCTGACCCGGGCCGTGAAAATTGTGCGTGAGGAACGGCGCCAGGTCCTGTTGAACGTGGTCGTCTCGGAAATCGTCTAAGCGTGACCGTATAAGGGAGGGGAAAATGAGCGGAGCAAACACAGTCCTGCCGTCCATGCGGGTTGATGGCCAGGTGGCCCTGGTCACCGGCGCGGGCAGGGGCATTGGCCGCGGCTGTGCCCTGGCCTTGGCCGAAAGCGGCGCCGAGGTTATCGCCATGGCCCGGACCGGGGCGGAGGTCGAGGCGGTAGTGGCTGAAATCGAGGCCAAGGGCGGCAAGGGCCGGGCCGTGGCCTGTGATGTCGGGGATCCGGTGGCTTTGGCCGAGGCCATGGCTGGGCTGGAACGTTTGGATATCCTGGTCAACAACGCCGGCACCAACGTACCCATTGGTTTTCTCGAGGCCGATACAGATACCCTGGATCTGATGCTGAACCTGAATATCCGCGCCGCATTCCTGGTGGCCCAAGCCGCTGCGCGGATCATGGATCGCCAGGGTGCCGGCGTGATCATTCACCTGTCATCCACCTTTGGCAAGGTAGGCCGGCAAGGCGCCTCAATCTATTCTGGCACCAAACATTTCATCGAGGGCCTGACGAAGTCCACCGCTGTCGAGCTGGCGCCCAAAAATATCCGCGTCGTCGCGGTCGGCCCCACGGCCATAGCAACGCCCATGCTGAAAGAACGCCTGAAGGATCCGGCGATCGCGGCTGATCTGCAGTCGCATATCCCACTGGGCCGGATTGGCAAGATTGAGGATGTGCTTGGCGCGGTAGTCTTTCTGGCTTCCCCCGCGGCAGCGCTGATCACGGGCACTACCATCATGGTCGATGGCGGCTGGACGGCGCCGTGATCAGCATGCGTGATCGGGTGCTGATCACGGCGCCGGGCCGGTGGGGTTGAGCGCGGCGGCCTATCTGACCCAGGCCGGTATTCCTGTGACCGTGTTCGAGGCCGAGGATGCCTTGCCGGAAAACCTGCGTGCATCGACCTTTCATCGGCCGACTCTGGATATGCTGGCGCCTTTCCGGGCCACGCAGAACTTGACTGAACAGGGTCTGGTCGTGCCGAAGTTTCAATTCCGCGACCGCGCCAACGGGGGCAGATGGCGATAGCGCATGATCGCCCGCGATTTCATGGAGTAGGGTGAGCCTAAAGAGCCGATGAAGCGGTAGCGATCATCGGTGGCGTTTGGCATGGAGGGACTCCTCAAGGCGGTCTGTTACAAGCCGCCAAACCAGGGCGCGTTCGAGGCCCACGCAAGCTGCCTTGATTGAAATCAAATGGCTGGGTATTTCGTCGCCCTATAATAGAACTGAACCCGTCAGCCCATCCCCGGCTGCCGAGCTGATGAGGGAGGTGGGTATGGTCGATTTTGCGCTAGCGATCGAATTGGACGAGACCGAGCGGGCGGTACAGGAAACCGCACGCCGCTTCGCTACAGATGTTCTGCGGCCTTTGGGCGCGGATCTGGATAAGCTACCGGCGGAGGATGTAATCGCGGACGGCTCCCCCCTCTACGATGCCCATAAACAGTTCCGCGATCTGGGGTTCGCCGGCATGCGCCTGGGCGAGGACATGTCGCGGGCACAAAAGGCCAGGCTGGTCTGCCTGGTCGGCTACGAATTGGGCCGGGGTGATACAGGCCTGGCGCTTGGTCTGGGTGGCTCCACCTTTCCGGCCATGGTAGCCAAGGCGTCTTGTAATCCCGAGCTTATGGCACAGTTCAACTACGATCAAATCGGTTGTTGGGCCATAACCGAGCCGGACCATGGCAGTGACGAATTGGATGTAACCGGCGCCGCCTCTGCCACGGGCCTGAACCGTGGCCGTGGTAATTGCATCGCGCGGCCGGACGGAAATTCCATTGTCATCAATGGGCAGAAGTCGGCCTGGGTCTCGAACGGCACCATCGCTGAGACCGCCGCCTTGTTCTGCACCTATGACGACGGTAGCGATGAAGTGAAGCATGGTTGCTTTCTGGTAGATCTTAAGGACGAGGGCGTCAGCCGGGGTAAGCCGACCGACAAGATTGGTCAGCGTAGCTTGAATCAGGGTGAGATCTTCTTCGATGAGGTGCGCATACCGGCGGAGAACATGGTGGCGCCCCCCGATCGCTATTCTGATTTTACTACCATGATCCTGACACGGGCCAATTCCTCCATGGGGATCAGCTTCTCCGGCTTGGCGCAGGCGGCCTTCGACGAAGCGTTGGCATACGCCAAGGAGCGTAAGCAGGGCGGCGTGCCGATCATCCAGCATCAGAACGTCAAGGGCCGATTGTTCGAAATGTTCCGCAAGGTGCTGGCCGCTCGTGCCCTGAACTGGCAGGTTTGCATGCAGAATTTTACCACAGCCGATGCCCGGCTGGAATATGCCATCGCCACCAAGGTGACCTCGACCCAGACCGCGTTCGAGGTGGCGAGCGAGGCGATGACAATTTTTGGTGGCGCCAGCATTATCCGTGATCATCCGGTGGAACGGATGTTGCGCGACGCCCGAATCAGCATGATCGAAGACGGAAATAACGACTTGCTTGGCCTAATGGCGGCGGATCGATTTTAGATACTGGGAGATATCGACATGGAATTACGCGAAGCAATTGGCCGGCGGCGCTCGATCCGATTCTTGAAGCCCTATAAGGCGGTGGAGCCGGAAAAAATCCAACGTATGTTGGAGGCTGCTCGCATCGCCTCCCATTGGGGCAATGTGCAAAGTCTGCGCGCGGTGGCCATCTTCCGCGAGAGCGCGCCACAATCGGTTATCGACAGCCTGTTCGCCGCCGTGGTCGGCTGGCAGCTTAAAGTCGCGCCGGTGATCATCGTGTGGTATCTGCAGCCGGATGCGGTGGACCAACAATCGGACCGTCTACGCAATCTGGTGGATGTCGGCGCGCTTGGATTTGGCGACAGGGAAGAGCGCCAAGATGCCCTGGAAAACGAGCTGATTCCGTTTTTTGACAAGTTTAAGGACAATCTGAAAGATCCGGGTATTAGCGAAGTTGATTGCGGCCAGGGCATTGCGCAGGCGACCCTGATGGCCTTTGAACAGGGTCTGGGCACCTGCTGTCTTGGTGCGCCCAACGGGCGCAAGATATTGGATGCCTGCAACGTGCCCGAGCGCGCGCGGTTTCTGCTGCTGCAGACGGTGGGTTATCCCTTGGAGCATTGGGAGGCTGGCGGCCAACGTCCGCGTCAGCCGTTCGAGGAATTGTTCCATATGAATAGTTACCAAACGCCATTCGCACGGGACGAAAATGTGGTGGCGGGTTTGACTGAGGACGGTATGTTTACTCGGCCAGCCCCCTTGCCTGAGCGTGAGGATGAGTTGGAGTTTCTCAGGAATGCTCTGGGCCTGAAAGGTGCGGGCCTGCTTTAGGCCGCAGAAAAGCAAGCAGAATAGGAAAAGGAAACAGCCATGCGTATGAACGCCATTGTCGCCGGTGTCGGCATGACCAAATTTGGCAAACACATGGATAGAAGCATGAAATCCATTGGGGCAGAGGCCGTAGCCACCGCGATAAAGGATGCCGGCTTGAATAAATCCGACCTTGAGGCCGCGTATGTGGGCAATGCCGCTGCCGGTTTAGTGACCGGTCAGGAATGTATCCGCGGCCAGGTGGTGTTGCGTAATGCGGGTATTGGACGCATTCCGGTGATCAACGTGGAAAATGCCTGTGCCTCGGCCTCCACCGCCTTCAACCAGGCTTCGGCCATGGTTTCGTCGGGCTGTTATGATGTGGTGTTGGCCCTGGGGGTGGAGAAGCTGTACCACGAGGACAAGCGGAAAAGCTTCGCCGCCTTCTCGGGTGCCGTCGATGTGGAAGCCTTGGTGGAAATCAAGGCCAAGCTGGCTGCCCAGGCGGCGGCCAAGGGCGCCGATAAGGCGGCGTCCGGTGCGGGTGAGAAACGTTCCATGTTCATGGATATCTATGCCGCCTCCGCCCGCGCCTATATGGAAAAATATGGCGCCACGGCCGAGGATCTGGCCGGCGTTTCGGCCAAGAATTCCTTCCATGGCAGCATGAATCCACGGGCGCAGTTCATGGATGTGATGACGGTCGAGGAAGTTCTCGCGGCACCTGTCATTGCCGAGCCCTTGACCCGGCCCATGTGCTCCCCCATTGGTGACGGCGCGGCGGCGGTAGTCATGGTTAGCGAACGCAAGGCGCGGGAGTTGGGTATTCAAGATCCGGTGCGTGTGCGCTCCTCGGTGCTGCGTTCCGGTTGGGACCGCGAAAAGGGCGAGGAAACCGTGGCCCAGGTCTGTGCCCGCGAGGTCTATGAAGAGGCCGGTTTGGGCGCCGAAGATCTGAGTGTCGTCGAACTGCATGACGCCTCGGCGCCGGCGGAGATTACCACCTACGAAAGCATTGGCCTCTGCGGCAAGGGCCAGGGGCCTGATCTGATCCGCGACGGTTCTACTAGGCTGGGTGGGCGTTTGCCGGTCAATACCTCTGGTGGCTTGCTACGCAAGGGCCATCCGGTGGGCGCCACGGGTATCGCGCAGATCGTCGAACTAACAGAGCAACTCCAGGGCCGCTCGGGGCCCCGCCAGGTCGAAGGCGCCAAAGCCGCCCTGGCCCATAACGGTGGCGGCAGCATCGGTACTGATGCGGCGGCCATGTGTCTGACCATTTTGAGCAGGTAGGAGCGTAAATTTGGCCGAGCGTGATACCCGGATCCTTGCGGATCTGATCGCTACCAAGGCGGAGGCGCAACCGGACCTGGATGTGGTTACATTCGAGGGCGGCGGCAAGTTCGAGGATGAAATCCGCACCTACGCTGAATTGTGGCGGAACGGCAATTGGGTCGCCGCCGAACTGATTGAGCGGGGCATGGCGCCTGGCGACCGCTTTGCCACGATGATGCGCAACCACGCGGAATTCGTTGATATCATGGTGGGCGCATCCATTTCGGCTTGCGTCTATGTACCCATTGATCCGCGCACCCGTGGCGCCAAGCTTGCCTATACTTTGAATAATTCCGAGTGCAAGGGCATCATCTGTGCCGACTATTGCCTCGACCAGGTGGTCGAGATCCAGGCGCAACTGCCGAACCTGGAATGGGTTCTGGTGATGGCCAGCGAGGATGGCCCGGGACAAACGCTCATGGCGGAGGCCGTAGGCGCGGCGGATCTGGCCTGCGTCTACGCGCGCCCGGAGGTCAGCGTGAATAGCCGCCTGAGCGGCCCTTCGGATCCCTTGCAAATCCTTTATACATCGGGCACCACGGGCGACCCCAAGGGCGTAGTCTTCCGCAATGGCCGCTTTGGCGGTCTGGGCTCAATCTTCCCATTCGAGGCCGGCGACCGGCCTTATACAGGCCTTTCCTTGACTCATGGTAATGCGCAGATGCTGACCCTGGGCAGCAGTCTGGCCATGAGCATGCGCTGCATCATCTCCCGCCGTTTCACCAAGTCGCGGCTTTGGGATATCACCCGGCAGTATGGCGCCACGGTGTTCAATCTTTTGGGCGGCATGACGGCGGCGGTCTATGCCGAACCGGAACAGGACAATGACGGCGACAATCCGGTACGTTTTGTCATTTCCGCCGGCATGCCCGCGACCATCTGGGAAAAGTTCGAACAGCGCTTTAGTGTCGATATTTTTGAATTCTACGGCGCTATCGAGGGTGGCCTGGCATTCAAACCCATTGGCGTTGGTCCCATCGGCAGCTTTGGCAAGGCGCCCAAGGGTTTAGAAATGTGGATTGTCGACGAGGAAGGCCGGGAATGTGCCCCCGGTGTCATGGGTGAGATCATCTCCCGGCCCATCAAGGGCCCGGCACCGGCGGTGGAATATTTTAAGAATACCGAGGCCTCCACCAAGAAGACCGAGGGCGGCTGGCTGCGCAGTGGTGACATCGGCCATGCAGACGAAGACGGCTGGTTGTTCTTCGACTACCGCAAGGGCGGGGGCCTTCGCCACAACGGCGACTTCGTCAATCCTGGCTTTGTCGAACAAGCCATTGCCGAGCATCCGGATGTGGACGACGTTTTTGTTTATGGCGTGCCGCCGGCCTCCGGCGCGCCGGGTGAAAAGGATGTCGTCGCTGCCGTGGTGGCGGTGGATGGCGCCAGTTTGGAGCCGCAATCGGTCTTCGCCATTTGCCGCCGTGAGTTGGAAGCCAACTTCGTGCCGAGCTATCTGCAAGTGCTGGCGGAAATTCCCAAGACGGCTTCGGAAAAGCCTCAGGAACGGTTCCTGCTGGACGCTTTCGGCCCCGATGCCCCGAATGTGCATTCCGAACAGCTGGGATAATTTCTGCTCGCTGTGCGGCGGCATCAGAATCGCGGCCTATCATTCGGACAAGGTGCGTGATTATCTGCACTGCCTGACCTGCGATCTGGTCTTCGTGCCGCGCGCCCAGCACCTGTCGGCGGGGGCGGAAAAGGTCTATTACGACCTGCATGAAAACCAGCCGGACGACCCCGGCTACCGGCGTTTTCTCGACCGTCTATTTAGGCCACTCAACCAACGCCTACCCGCCAACGCCACGGGCCTGGATTTTGGCTGTGGGCCGGGGCCAACCCTGTCGCGAATGTTTACTGAAGCTGGCCATGAAATGGCCGTTTACGATCTGCACTATGCACCGGACGAAACCGTTTTGCCTGGGTCTTATGATTTCATCACCTTGAGCGAGGTGGCTGAGCATCTGGCGGAACCGGGCCGGGAACTGGACCGGCTATGGGACAGTCTCCATCCCGGCGGCTGGCTTGGCGTCATGACCAAGCGGGTCCGTGATCGGGATGCGTTCAAGACCTGGCACTACATTACCGATCCGACCCACGTCAGCTATTTTTCCGAAGCCACCTTCCGATGGCTCGCTGCGCACTGGTCAGGCATGGGGCCTACGGCGGCCCTGACCATAGTGGGTAACGACGTGGTTTTGATCAACAAGGCTTGAGTCAGATTCCCTAGCCGGCCAGGCCCAGGCGGTTGGCGATATTGTTCTTCTGCATATTGGAGGAGCCGCCGACGATGGGCATACCGATCAGATCCGTGACCGTCTGCATCATGTCGAACTCCTCGGACATGCCGTAGGCGCCCAGCACCCGTTGGCAGGCTAAACCGATTTCGACCCCCACATCGGCGATGAACAGCTTCGCCATGCTGGTTTCCACCGAGGCCGGGCGGCCCTGACTAACCAGCCAGGCGGCGTGATAGAGCATGTGACGGCAGGCTTCCAGTTTGGTCTTTGCCCCCACAAGTTCGTGGCGCACTGCCTGATGGCCACTGATCACGGTGCCGAATTGTTTGCGCTGCTGGGCATATTCCCAGGCTTCTTCGACCGCCGACTGGGCTAGGCCGAAGGTCATGGCCGCGACCTCGACTTTTTCCACGTCCAGCGAGCGCCCGGCAAGCGCCCGCCAACCCTTGTTCCAGGCCTCCGGGCCGCCCAGGATGCTTTGTCTGGGCAGGCGAACGTTATTGAAATAGACATCGAAGCTGTGGGTATAGACCAGATTTCGATGGGTCAATTGCTGGCGTGTGATGCCGGGGGCATCGGTGGGTACCAGGACCATCGATAGGTTTTGATACTTCTCGCCATCGGGATCGGAATTGACGAAGCAAAAGATATAGTCGGCCCAATCGGCGCCTGTACACCAGCGTTTAACGCCATTGATGACAACGGTATCGCCGCCATCTTCAAGATGCGCCTTGGTCTGGACGTTGGCCAGATCACCCCCGGTATCGGGCTCCGACAGGCCATAGGCGAATTGCAACTCGCCCCTGGCGATTTTGGGCAGAAATTCGGCTTTTTGCGCTGGCGAGCCGCTTTCCGAGATATTGCCGCCGCCATAAAACGCGCATTGAATATAAGGCCCCGCCAGACAGACTCCGCCCCGGCCCAACTCCTCGACCACGGCGGTGGCGGCGTACCAGTCCTGGCCTTGGCCCCCGTATTCTTCTCCCACAGTCAAACCGCAAACACCCAGGGCCGCCAGCCTGGCGAAGACGTCCCGTGGCCAGGCATGGGCCGCCAGCCATTCCTGGCGTTTCTCGCGCGGGGTTTCATGATCGGTAAAGCGGCGCAAGGTATCGCGCAGCATGGTGATATGTTCCGGCTCGTCCGCGAAGTACATGTTTCCTGCTCCTGCTTACCCGCCAGTATAATTCGGCGCCCGTTTCTCGACAAAGGCGTTGATTGCTTCCTGTCTGTCCTGCATGGCGTTGGAGCTGACTTCGTAGGCGATGGCGGGCTCCATCACCTTGTTGGCGATATCACGCAGCACCAGGTTCACCGCCGTCTTGGTCCAGCGCACGGCCCAGCGCGGGTTGGCCAGGATCTTGCCAACCATGTCATCTACCTTGGCGTCCAGTTCATCAGCGGGTACCGCATAGTTGATCAGGCCCATGGCGGCAGCTTCCGAGCCGCGAAGCATCTCGCCGGTCAGCAGCATTTCCTTGGCCCGGGTAAAGCCGATCAGCTGCGGCCAGATAACCGCGCCGCCGTCGCCGGCGACCAGGCCGACCTTGACGTGGGGATCGCCGATCAAGGCCCGTTCGTCGGCGATGATGACGTCGCACAGCAGAGCGATGGAGGCGCCAAGTCCCGCCGCTGCGCCATTCAGACGGCAAACGATCGGCTTTTCCATTTCTAGCAGGCCGTTAACGATGCGCTTGGCATCGGTGGTGATGCCGCGGAATTTCGACTGATCGTCGATCATCTCCTGGAACCAGTCCATGTCGCCGCCGGCGCAGAAGGCGCGGCCTGCGCCGGTCAAAACGATCAGGTCGCTGTCGTCATCGGATTGCGCTTCATAGAAGACATGCGCCAGTTCTTCATGAAGCGGAAAGTCGACAGCGTTCATGGGGCCAGCATCGATCGAGATCCATAATACCTGCCCGCGCCGCTCAAATGTGAGGCGTTCGTATTTGTCGAAGTTCATGATTGGTCTCTCCTGTCAAATGGGCATACATACTTTGACGGTAGCGACTAATCGGCCATATTGAAATATGACAATGTGACCGCTGAAGCCCAGTTGTCGTATTGGCAGCGGAGTTCAGTGGTCACCTGTTGCCATGGGGTTCTGCTAGCCATGCTCTGCGATTACGGCCAGAAACGGTGCGGCGAACTTCTTTAATTTTGCCTGTCCCACGCCATGAATATTAGCGAATTCAGCCTCGGATGCGGGGCGGGTCTTGGCCATATCCAGCAGCGAGCGGTCCGAAAACACCACATAGGCTGGAACGTTCCGGGCCTGGGACAGGCTGGAACGCAGCGTCTTCAATTCAGCCAGCAATTCCAGGTCCCGCTCCGACAATTCCTGTTCTTGCTCTTGACGTTGGGCTGCGGTGGGTTTCGCGGGTGTGTCGCCCTTCGGCCGTGTGCCACGGGGCTGTGGTGCGGCATCGGGCCGATAGGGGAAGGATTCCTCGCCGCGCAAGAGAGCCTGGCCGCGTGGACTTAAGGCCAGGCCGCCATAGCCTTCCAAATCCAGCTCCAGATAGCCGCCAGCTACCAGTTGACGCAGAATGGACTGCCATTCCGGCTTGCCCCGGCCCTTGCCCATGCCGTGGCTGTCCAGGCGCTGGTGGCTGAATTTACGGACCTTTTCGTTTCTGGCACCGCACAAAACGTCGACAATATGGGCCGCGCCGAAACGCTGACCGGTATCGCGCACGGTGCTTAGCGCCAGTTGCGCTAGCTCCGTGCCATCTACCGCCGGTGTGGCGTCAAGACACAGATCGCAATGGCCGCAGGCTTCCTTGTCCTCGCCAAAATAGGCCAGCAGGGTCTGCCGCCGGCATTGTGGCGCCTCGCAATAGGCCAGTAGAGAATCTAGGCGTTTGTGTTCCTGGCGCCGGCGATCCTCGCCGCCGCCTTCCTGTTCGATGAACTGGCGGCGCATGCGGATATCGCCCAGACCGTACAGCATCAAGGCCTGGGCCGGTGCGCCATCCCGGCCCGCGCGGCCGAATTCCTGATAATAGGCCTCCATGCTTCCGGACAGATCGGTGTGCAGGACGAACCGCACATCCGGCTTGTCGATGCCCATGCCAAAGGCGATGGTGGCGACCATGACGATACCGTCCTCGCGCATGAAACGGTCCTGATTGCCGTCACGCTGCCACTTCTCCATGCCAGCGTGATAGGGCAGGGCGGTGATGCCGTTGTCCCCCAGCAGCAGCGCTGTCTCCTCCGTCTTCTTGCGCGAAAGACAATAAACGATGCCGCTTTCGCCCTGGTGACGGTGTGCGAAAGACAGCAGCTGCTGCTTCCAGTCCTGCTTGAACATCACGGCGAGGTGGATGTTCGGACGGTCAAAGCCCTGTACAAAAATACGGCCTCCATCGCCAAACAGCTTGTCCGCGATGTCGCGGCGGGTCACCGCGTCCGCCGTCGCGGTCAGGGCCACAAGGGGTGCGCCAGGGAATAACTCGCGCAGCTGCGACAGGTCGCTGTATTCCGGGCGAAAGGCTGGGCCCCATTGAGAAATACAATGGGCCTCGTCCACAGCGATCAAACTGATAGGCAGGCGCGCCAGGGCGGCCAGCATACGGTCCGTCATCAGCCGTTCAGGGGAAAGATACAAAATGGATACCTCGCCCGCCGCGACCCGGCGCCAGGTATCGACATTCTCACCGCGGTCCTTGGCGGAATTGATGGTCTCTGCCCGCACGCCTGCCAGTTGCAGGGCGACGACCTGATCCTGCATCAATGCCAACAGGGGCGAGACAACTATAGTCAAACCGCCAAGCGCCAAAGCGGGGACTTGAAAACACAATGATTTTCCCGCCCCCGTGGGCATCACAGCCAGGGCGCTTTGCCCGGCCATGACGGCATCAATGATCTCCGCCTGGCTGGGCCGAAAGCCAGGAAAACCAAAGACTTCCGCCAGAATGCGGTGTTTCTCGTCCGTCGTGTCAGTTTCGGGTAGAACAGCTTCCATCTCAGCGCATGCCATCGCTGCCGGTGCCGCAAATCAGCGCGGTACAGACCGCGCCCGCGGGTGGTGTGTAAATGCCCACCTGTAGCGCCGCGACGGCGGCGGCGGCCGACAGCTCCACGCCCAGGCCGAAGTCCCGCCACAGCCAGCGTGCCGCTTTGTACATCTGCTCGTCCGTAACCAGCACAATTTCATCCACGTTTTGCTGGATCAAAGCCAGATTGATTTCCTCGCTACGGCGCGGTGCCAGGGTGTTGGCGTTGGTGTCAATATGCGCGAGTTCCACCAATTCTCCCGCTGCAACACTGTCATGCAGGGTCGGCGCGCCCACTGGTTCGATGCCGATGACCGTGATCTTCGGCTTCAGGGCCTTGGCCGCCATGGCTGCCCCCGAGATCAGGCCGCCGCCGCCGATGGAAACCAGCAGCACATCCGTATCAGGGGCATCCGCTAAAACTTCCAGGCTGACCGTGCCTTGCCCGGCGATCACCGATGGATCGGCGAAGGGATGGATATAGGTCTTGCCATCACGCTCCGCGACGGCCAGGGCCTCGCGGTTGGCATCGTCCCAGACCTCGCCGTGCATATGCACCTCTGCTCCCCAGCGGCGCAGATTGTCGGCCTTGGCGGACGGGGTGTTGCCGGGCAGGTAGATCGTAACCGGCACGCCCGCCGCATGGCCGGCACAGGCCACGCCCAGGCCATGATTGCCCCCTGATGCGGTGATCAAGCCCCGCGCCTTGGCGGCATCTTCCAGGGTTGTCAGCGCGCTCATGGCGCCCCGTGCCTTGAACGAGCCCGAAACCTGCAGGCATTCAAGCTTTAGGTTCAGCGCTGGATTGTCTGGCAGTAGACTGTGTGACAGGGTCGCGGGAAGCAAAGGCGTGCGCCGGACCCGGCCCTCGATGCGCTTGGCGGCGGCACGGACGTCGTCGATGGTAACTGTCATCATGAACTCAGGCGTCTCCTCTCAAATCCGCATAGGCCTCAATCTCGGGCGAAACCAGGGCAACGACTTTGGCCAGGTCTGTGCGGGGTTCGTTTTCCTTGCTCATGATCTAGATATCTAAGGTGGCGAAGCCGTTGGAGAGGACGATCAGGTCCTTTTCGGGCACCGAAGTGGTGAAGTAGATCTCTTCCTCTTCTTCCCAGATATGGGTTTGCAGCATATCGCCGGGTATCACTGGAGCTGAGAACCGCGTCGAGAAGCTCAACAGTTTTTCCGGGTGATAGTCGCACGTGGTGCGAACGACCGCGTGGCAGGCGTGACCATAGGTGCACAGGCCATGCAAGATGGGCTTTTCGAAACCGGCGGCAGCGGCGAAATCCGGATCGCAATGCAGGGGGTTGCGGTCGCCCGAGAGGCGGTACATCAATGCCTGGCGGTCCAGGGTCTGGAATTCGACCACGTGATCGGCGGGCCGTATGGGCGCTTGCGGCAGAGCGTCGGGGGAGCCCTGGGGGCCGCCGTAACCGCCATCGCCACGGGCAAAAAGAACCGAGTCCATGGTACATAGCTTGTCGCCGGTCGCTTTGTCGGTCAGCACGGTTTCCAGCAATATAATGGCGCCGCGCCCTTTGCCTTTGTCAAAGGCGTCGGTGCACCTGACATCCGAGATCACCGTCGCCGCCGCCGGCAGAGGTTGATGTAGGGTCAGGCGCTGTTCGCCATGCACGGCCTTGACCACATCAATGCCGCAGTCCCAAAAAATGCTGTCGTCGAAGGCGATGGCGGTGGCTTGCGAAGGCACCACCTTTTGCGCCTTCTCGTAGCAAAATTCCAATTCCTGCCGGTCCATCTGATCCGCGCCCATGCCGATGCCCAAGGCGTAGTACATGGAGTCCCGTTCCGTATAGGTGAATTCCTTGCCCATGGCCTGTAGGGCCATCAGACTGTCTTGCGTGACCGCCATTGTGTCCTCCCAACTTATCTTACGGGGCTGCTTTTGCCGCGACCCAGGGCATGTTATCACAAGCTAAATCTTAAGGTATGGAGGATCTGATGGCATACGAAACATTAAGCCTGTCCGTCGAGGCTGGTATCGCCCATGTGCAACTGAGCCGTGGTGAGAAATTCAACACCATGAACAAGGCTTTTTGGCCTGAAATGGTAGCGGTCTTCGATGAAATCGAAGAGGATCCAAGCGCCCGCGTGGTGGTTTTTTCGGCCCAAGGCAAGCATTTCACCTCCGGTTTGGACCTGAATGATTTCGGACCCGGGCTCATGGGAACGGATAGCGAGCCAGCGCGCAAGGCCGAGGCGCTGCGCCGGTCCGTACTGCGTATGCAGGAGACGATGTCCGTCGTCGACCGCTGCCGCCTGCCCGTGTTGATCGCTATCCAGGGTGCCTGCATTGGCGGTGGGATCGATCTGATTTCGTCCGCCGATATGCGCTATTGCACCGAGGATGCGTTCTTTTGCATCCAGGAAACCAACATCGGCATGACGGCGGATGTAGGCACCTTGCAACGTCTGCCCCATATCATCCCCCACGGCATCGTGCGGGAGCTGACCTATACAGGCAGGCGCATGATGGCGGCGGAGGCACGGGAGTGCGGCCTGATTAATCAGGTTTTTACTGATCAACAGGCTCTATTGGCGGGCGTTATGGATATTGCCGCTGAAATCGCGGCGAAAAGCCCCATCGCTACTGTGGGTAACAAGGAAATGCTGAATTATGCCCGCGATCATTCCATTCAGGACGGCCTGAACTACATCGCTACATGGAATGCCGCCATGTTATCCCGCGCCGATCTGGGCGAGGCCTTCATGGCGAGAACCGAGAAGCGGGAAACCAAATACGCCGATCTGGACCCAACAAATAAGCTGGCCTAATCCTCGCCCAGTTTCTTCCAGACGCCGGATGCGGTCATCACCGGTTCGCCGTCGATGGACAGTTGGCCCTTGATGAAGATCAGTGAGCGGGTTTCCCTGGTAATGGCGCCGGTGCATTCAATCCAGTCGCCACTTCTGGCGCCAGACAGATAATCTACGTTCAAGGTGATGGTGGCGCACGGCTTGCCCGCTGTCCGCTCCCCAACCATGTAGCCCAAGGTATGGTCGGCTAGGGTGAACAACATGCCGCCATGAACCACCGAACGGTGGTTTTCGTGATGGCGCGCAGCCTGGAAACCGCAGGCATAGCCGTTGTCATCCCATTTTTCATAGAATGGACCGACGAAGCTTTCAAAGGTTTCGCTGCTGGCGGCCGGTTTAAACCCGGCCGGTACTTCCGTGCTCATGCACAACTCCCTAACGGCGACAAAATCTGATTGGCCTCGGTTTAGCCTGTTTGCGGTGTTTTTTGAAGATGCTATTAGTTTCCTAGTGGATTCGTATGGGGCGAATTCAAATGGGGAGCTATTCATGACCGTTACCATCTACCACAACCCGCGTTGCAGCAAATCCCGGCTGACCTTACAGCTTCTAAAGGACCGCGGCATCGAGCCAACGGTTATCGAATACCTGAAAACACCCCCCGATGCCGAAACCTTGAAGAATATTCTGGATTTATTGGGCCTGGGCCCACGGGATTTCATGCGCACCAAGGAAGAGGCTTATGCCGCGAACGGCTTGGCGGATGAAGGCTTGGATGAAGGGCAGTTGATTGCGGCGATGGTGGACAACCCGATCCTGATCGAACGGCCTGTGGTTCTAGCTAACGGCAGGGCCGCCGTGGGCCGGCCGCCGGAAAATGTCGAGGAAATCTTGTAGAGGCGGTCTTTATTGTCGCAGCTTGGTATTATTCGGTAATGCGGCGGCCTGTTATCAAGGCCTCCAGAACATCCAGGTCTCGGCTCTGAGCGCATCAAAGCGCAGGGCGGTTTCATTGTCTTCCTCGTTAATGCGGACGATGGTAGCCCAGGCAGCGATCGACAGGTGCTGGCCCTTGCACTCGCCCGAAACACGGATGCATAGGCTCTCGTACAGTTTTCGGTCGGGAAAGTTGCCCCCAACGCGAATGCCGCCAGGCCCCAGTCACAACTGTTATATTCGACACCGTCGGCCTCCAATATCAGTTGCAATATATTCAACCGCCGGTCTCGGCGGCGATTTTATACTCCGGCGGAGCTGAAGCGGATACTTCGCTTGGCGACCAATCTCCTTTGCTTAGGATAGGTCCCGTTGGTTCACGAAAGGTTAAGCTGTCGTATTTTCCGTCAATTTTTAGCCATTATTTTCCGCAAAAACATCACGCAAGGCTGCGGTGATCTGGTCGATGGCCACCTTGCCCTGATCAACCGCATCTGCCAGGGAGACAAAGCCGTGCACCATGCCATCATACTCGGCCAATTCCACTTTTACGCCCGCATCATGCAGGCGCTCGGCATATGCGATGCCCTCGTCACGCAAGGGGTCAAATCCGGCAACAATAACAAGGGCCGGGGCCAGGCCCGATAGATCCTTGGCCAGCAGAGGCGCGAACCGCGGATCGGCGGCGTCTTCGGGCTGCTCCAGATACTGGTCGTAGAACCATAGGATAGTGGCCCGGGTCAGCAGCATGCCTTCGGCGAATTCATGATGCGACGGAGTTTCGGGCGCGCCGCCCGCCACGGGATAGATCAAGATCTGTAGCAGCGGCGGGATATCGCCCTCGTCCCGGATGCCGATGGCGGTGACGGCGGTGATATTGCCGCCCGCGCTGTCGCCCGCGATTGCGATGCGCCGGTTGTCACCGTCCAACTCGTGGGCATGATCGCTGACCCATTGGTAGGCCTCCAGACCATCATCGACGGCGGTGGGAAATTTATGCTCGGGCGCAAGCCGGTAATCCACCGAGACGACAATGCACTTGGCCATGTTGGCCAATACCCGGCACAGACTGTCATAGCTGTCCAGGCTGCCGATGACGAAGCCGCCGCCGTGATAGAACACCAATATGGGCAGTTTTTCGCCTGTCTTCGGCTGATACGGGGTATAGATGCGGATCAGAATGTCACCTTCGACGGCGTCGATCCAACGGTCTTCCGTGCGGTAAACATCCTCGGGCCGCACATTGAGGGCTGGTGCCGTTTCCTCGAAAATATCCCGTGCTTCCTGGGCCGAAACCGTATGCAGTTCGGGATAGGGGGATTGTTCAACCAGCTCCAGTACATATTTAACCTGCGCGTGCAGCGTCATGTGCCGCCCTTCCAAATTTACGCCCACACGAATAATCCACAATGACGGGGTTTCGTGATTGCTCTATGTTGCCGCCAATATGGCGTCAACCCGGAGCGATTTTCAATGACCGATACACAGCCCACAACGATCCGCCTGCACGGCAACGACAATGTGGTGGTGGCCCGTGACGAGATTGCCCAGGGCGCCGATGTTGCCGGCGAAGCGGTCGCCGCCAATGCCACGATCCCGGCTGGACACAAGATTGCCACCTTGGCCATCGCCAAGGACGAGGCAGTGCGTAAGTATGACCAGATCATTGGTTTCGCCACCGCGGATATCAAGCCGGGCGATCATGTCCATACCCATAACGTCGTGGTCAAGGATTTTGATCGCGACTATATGTTCGGCGTCGATTTCACACCGGTTGACTATGTGCCCGAACATCGGCGCACCACGTTTCAGGGCATTCGCCGCGCCGATGGCTGCGTGGCGACGCGCAACTATATAGGCGTTCTGACCTCGGTGAACTGTTCGGCGACGGCGGCGCGGATGATTGCCGATGCCTTTCGCGGCGATGCCCTTGCTGATTTTCCTAACGTCGATGGTGTGGTGGCGTTGACCCACGACTATGGTTGCGGCGGCTGTTCCGGGATCGGACTGAATTATATTCAGCGAACTATTTCGGGCTATGCCAAGCATCCGAACTTCTCCGCCAATCTTTTGGTGGGCTTGGGCTGTGAGGCAAATCAGATCGGCGCCATGATGGAGGCCGAAGAACTCAGGGCCTCCGACAAACTGCATGCCTTCACGATCCAGGATAATGGCGGTACGGAAAAAACCGTGGCTCACGGCATCGGTCTGATCAAGGAAATGCTGAGCGATGCCAACCGGGTAACGCGGGAACCCTTTCCGGCCAGTGAGCTGATCCTGGGCATGGAATGCGGCGGTTCGGACGCTTATTCTGGCATTTCCGCCAATCCCGGCCTGGGTGCGGCAGCGGACCTGCTGGTTAGGCACGGCGGCACGGCCTGTCTGGCTGAAACGCCGGAGATTTACGGTGCCGAGCATCTCTTGACCCGCCGTGCGGTGAACCGGAACGTGGGCGAGAAGCTGGTCGCGCATATCAAGTGGTGGGAGCAATATACCGCCGCCATGGGGGCTGAGATGAACAACAATCCATCGCCCGGCAACAAGGCCGGCGGCCTGACCACGATTTTGGAAAAATCCCTGGGCGCTGCCGCCAAGGGCGGCACCACCAATCTGGTGGACGTCTATCCCTATGCCGAGCAGATCACCGAAAAGGGTTTCGTTTTCATGGACACGCCCGGCTATGACCCGGCCTCCATCACCGGCATGATTGCGGGCGGCGCCAATGTGGCCTGTTTTACCACGGGCCGCGGTTCGGTCTTTGGCTCCAAGCCGGCGCCCTGCCTGAAGCTCGCAACCAACACCACCATGTTTGACCGCATGGAGGGCGACATGGACATCAACTGCGGCCAGATCGTCGATGGCACGGCTACGATCGACGAACTGGGCCAGCAGATTTTCGACCTGATCCTGGCCACGGCTTCGGGCGAGCCGTCGAAGTCCGAGGCCCTGGGCATCGGCGATGACGAATTTGTGCCCTGGACCGTGGGCGCTATTCTGTAGGGATTGAAGAGGGTGGATTTTCGTCTTGATGGGCGGCGGGCGCTGGTAACCGGCTCCACCCGGGGGCTCGGTCTGCCTATCGCCCGGGTCATGGCCGAACAGGGCGCTAGTATCCTGATCAATTCCCGCAATGGCGATGATTGCAGGGCCGCGGCCGCGGTGCTGATGGGTGAGGGCCATGAAGCGTTTGCCCTGCAGTTTGATGCCAATGATGGACCTAGCCGAGAGGCCGCCATCGCCGGCTTGGAGGGCGGCATTGATATTCTGGTCAACAATGCGGGCATCAATCACCGCGCTGCCATAGCGGATTTCGATGAAGAGGCTTGGCGTAATGTATTGGATATTAATCTGACGGCACCGTTCCTGCTGGCCCAGTTGGTGGCGCCGGAAATGATGCGGCGGGGTTGGGGCCGGATCATTAATATTGCCTCGATCATGGCGCAGATCGGCCGGCCACAATTCCGGCCTATGTCTCCTCCAAACATAGCCTGGCTGGTTTGACCAAGACCCTGGCCATCGAACTGGGACCCCACGGCGTCACTGTGAACGCCATCAATCCGGGCTTTTTCACCACCGAAATGAATGCGCCGCTGATGGCTGACGCCGACTTCGACGCCATGGTCAGGGACCGCACGCCCCTGGGCCGCTGGGGCGCGCCGGTGGAACTGGCGGGTGCGGCGGTTTTCCTGGCCTCGGACGCGGGCAGCTACATCAACGGTGCCTCCCTGACTGTTGACGGCGGCATGACGGCGTCGCTGTAACCGCCATGGCGTCCGTCGATTTGATTATTTTCGATATGGATGGCGTTCTTTGCCATTATGATTTCCCCCGGCGTCTGACATGCTTGGCGGAGAAAACCGGGTTGGACACTGAGTTTATCGACGAAAGAGTATTCCGCTCCGGCTTCGACGACTTAGGCGATCAGGGGCATTTTTCAGCGACGGAATATCTCGACCAATTCGGCCAGCGTCTTGGCGTGCCGGTATCGCGTGAAGATTGGCTTTGGGCCCGGCGCCTGCCCATGACGCCGAACCCGGATATGCTAGCGCTGGTGGCGCGGTTGCAACAACAGGGCATGGCCGTGGCGATGTTGACCAACAACGGTCCATTGTTGAAGGAAGGTCTGGGCGAGGTTTTTCCGCAAGCTGTGGCATTGTTCGGGGAGCGCGCGTTTTTTTCTTGCCAGTTTTCCTCTACCAAGGAAGTGCCGGCCATATTCGACGCCCTGCTGGAAACACTGGATGGCCAGCCTGAGACAACTTTGTTCATAGATGATTCAGAGACTTATATTGCCGCCGCCCGGCAGGCCGGCCTCCTGGTGCACCAGTTCGCCGGCATTGATGGCCTGCTAGCGGTGTTGGACCCCTTAGGGATTTTGATCTAAATCAACGCGCATTATGTCATGCGACCTACAATCGTGGCGATTTACCGAGGGAATTTTGCCATGGCTGCCAGTGATGTTTGGTATTTGATTATTGTGCTTTGCGTCTTTGGAGGTTTCATGGGGACCCTTGCCGTGGTCTCCGGCGGAGACGGAAAATAACGGGCGGTCAAGCCCGTCGCTGACGGTTTTCCATTCGCACGGGGTGGCCTTATGAATGGTCATCATGGCTGTGCCCATCGTGCATCATCCCTGCTACACCAAGCCGCTGCCGCACCGGCAGGGTTTCCCAATGGGCAAATACGCCCGGCTGATCCAGTTGCTGCGCCAGCAGGGCCTGGCCACGGCGCGGACCTGCCATGCGCCGGATCTGGCGCTGCGCTGGTGTTTGGAACTGGCTCACGATTCCGATTATGTGGACGCCATACTGGAGCAGACGGCCGATAGCACGGTGATGCCCCCCTGTCGCCACAACTGGCGGCGCGCGCCCAGGCCGGCGTTGGCGGCGCGGTGTTAATGGCACGCCTGGCGTTGCAACGGGGTATCGCCTGCAACAGCGCCGGCGGCAGCCATCATGCGGGCATCGGCTACGGGGCCGGCTATTGCGTCTTCAACGATGTCGCAGTGGCGGCGCGGGTGTTGCGGGCTATGGGCTTGGCCATGAAAACGCTGGTGATTGATCTGGACGTGCAACAAGGCGATGGCACGGCGGAAATCTTTCGCGGCGACGACGCCGTCTATACTTTTTCTATGCATTGCCAGGATAAATTTCCGGTCCGCAAGCAAGCGGGCGACCGCGACGTTGGCCTGGCGGCAGGCATCGGGGACGAGACCTATCTTGAGATCCTGTCGGGGTAGGCGCCTGATTTAGTTTTCTACAACGCTGGTGTCGACCCGCACGGCGCGGACCGCCTGGGCAATTCGGAGCTTAGCGACGAGGGCCTGGCTCGGCGCGATGCAATGGTGATCAGCGCCTGTGCCGCGTGGGGATTACCCTCTGCCTGCGTGCTTGGCGGCGGCTACGCTAATGATGCCGGGGCCCTGGCCCAGCGTCATGGCTTGCTGTACGCCGCCGCCGATCATTGTTATCGTAATCGCGCTACTGGATGAAGAATTCGCAAAACGAATTTCATGGGGACCTTGATGAGCAAGTATGTCGACTATTACGTCTCCCTGACCTCGCCCTATACCTATATGGGCGGACGCAGGCTGCCGGAGATTATTGAAAAGACTGGTGCTGATTTTCATATCAAACCGATCATGGGGGCTCAGGTCCTGGCCGCGACCGGCGGTCTGCCCGTGGCCAAGCGCCACCCGGCCCGCCTGGCTTATCGCTTGGTCGAGCTGGCGCGGTGGAAGCGCCACTGGTCGATCCCGATGAATATTCAGCCGAAATTCTTTCCCGCGAATGATGGCGACGCGGGCCAAATGGTCATTGCCGCCCGCCACGCCGGGCAGGATGCGATCGCACTTTCCAACGTCTTCCTAGCCTGCGTCTGGGAGGGAGAACAGGATATCTCCGATACCGCGACCTTGATAACGGCGGCCAACGGCGCCGGATTTGATGGCGATGGCCTGGCGGCGAAGGTCGGTGATGATGCCGTGATGGCGGAATATCAGGCTAATACGGACGAGGCGATTGAACGCCAGGTCTTCGGCATGCCCTGGTTCATTCATGACGGCGTGCCCTATTGGGGCCAGGATCGGATCCGCTTTCTAGCCCGCGCCCTAACCGGCTGAGCCACCGGCAATGACCCCCAAGGTCATCATCAATCCGGCGGCGGGGCAAGGTACCGGCCGCAAGGTCTGGCCAGATATGGAGGAACGGTTGCGAGCCGTCTTGGGCGAGATTGATGTGTCGGTGACCACGCGGGCCGGCGAGGAAACCGCACTGGCGCGGCAAGCGCTGGCCGGCGGCGCCAACCATTTTATCGCGGTGGGAGGTGACGGCACCATGAACGGGGTGCTGAATGGCATCATGGGCGTCGATGGTACCATGGTGCACGATTCGGTACGTCTGTCCGTGATCCCCGCCGGTACCTCAAACGAAATGGCCCGTGCCCTGGGTATGCATGGCAATGTGGACGGTGCCATCGATGGTATCGCATCGGGCCGAGAGCGGCGAATTGATTTACTGCAGGCGGATTGCATCGGTCTGGATGGCAACCCGCACCGTCACTACGGGGTCTTGAGTATCGCATGGGGAGGGGTGGCGGAGGTTACCTATCGAACCAATAATGCGCATTTCCTGAAAAAGCTCGGTGGGCGTTTCAGTTATTATATCAATGCCATGATGGTCGCCCTGACCTATCCCAAGCGCCGTGGAGATGTGGCCATCGATGATATACGGATGGCGGACCTGCTGCATTATTCCGGTCTGATCTGTAATCTGGAGACCTTGGGCGGCGGCATGCGCCTAGCCCCTGGCGCCGATCATACGGACGGTATCGCCAACCTGGTTTTATTCAAGAATATTCTGCGCCGGGACATTATCTTGCAAAAACCGAGCTGGTTGTTCGAGGGGCATCACATTGAACATCCGGAAATCGACTATACCCCCGGTCGCGAATTCTCCGTCACGGGTTCGCCGGAGGCCCGCGTCGATGCCGATGGCGAAACCATCGGCTATCTTCCGTTACGGGTTGAAACGCTGAAACAGGCGTTGTGGGTGATTGGTTAGAAAATAATATTTTGGGGGGCAAAATGCTTGAGGACCGCTACGGAAATGCTTTATCGACCGCCCTGCCGGCGGCGCGGGACGCCTATGTCGACGGTGTCGACCGCTTTCTATCCGCCGCGCCGGGGGCCGTGGACGCCTTCGAGGCAGCCGTCGCGGCAGATCCAGCCTTTGCCCTGGCTCATGTTGGGCTGGCCCGTGCGTATCAATTGCTGGGCCGGGCTGGAGCGGTGGCGGAGGCCATTGCGGCGGCGTGCGGCGTCTCTACCGGCTTGACGGCACGCGAGGCCGGTCATGTGGCGGCCCTTGACCTGTTGCTGAAAGGCCATGCGCCCGCCGCCTATCAAGCCATCAGAAGCCATATGCTGGAGCATCCCCGCGATGCCATGGTGGCGCAGACCTGCACCGGCGTTTTCGGCCTGATCGGTTTTAGCGGACAGCCGGGGCGGGAGGCGGAGCAGCTTGCCTTTACCGCTGCGCTGGCACCTCACTATGGCGACGATTGGTGGTTTTTGGCGCAACATGCGTTTTCCCAGGTCGAAGCCGGCCAGATAGGGTCGGCGACCGATACCATCGAACGCGCCCTGGCGGCGCATCCGCGTAACGCCCATGGCGCCCATATTCGGGCCCATATCTATTATGAAGCCGGCGAAACGGATGCCGGCTACCGGTACGTGGGGGACTGGCGGGAAGGTTACGACAGGGCTGGCGCCATGCACTGCCATATCGCCTGGCATGTTGCGATCTGGGCCCTGGAGCGGGGTGATCTGGAGACCATGTGGGCAGTGATCGATGCCGATGTGGCGCCAGACGTGGCCTGGGGACCGCCGCTGAACGTCCTGACGGACAATGCGGCGTTCTTATATAGGGCCGAACTGGCGGGGGTCAAGGTGACTGCTCGGCGATGGCAAGCCGTTAGTGACTTCGCGGCACGAATTTTTCCCAATCCCGGCATTGCTTTCGCGGATGTTCATTCGGCCCTGGCCCACGCCATGGCCGGTAATAACGAGGCTTTGGGCAAAATCATCACGGGTGCGAAAGGATCAGCCGGCGGTCTCGTGGCCAAAATTGCCGAGGCATTTCAGGCCGTTGCTATGCAAGATTGGGCCAAGGCGGAAGAATGCTTGACTGGTGCCATGGCTGGCCACGAGAGGATCGGCGGCAGCCGCGCGCAGCGTGACCTGCTGGAATACACCCTAGCCGGGGCGCTTGTACGGCAGGGCAAGGGCGCGGAGGCAAACCTGCTTCTTGCCACCCGGCGTCCGCTCAAGGTTCCAGCGAATGCGGTGAAGGGGCTCTAACCGCCATCGAGCGTGAAATGCCCAGCGGATCGAAAGCGCCAACTCCGAGTCGCTGTAAGGTTTTCTCAACAAAGTGCGCATGAGGCCGGACAGACAATCACCCATGGCGCCGGCGTGTTCCTCTTGCCTTTTGGCGAAACCGCTGGCCAGTTGGATTTTGAGCGCCGGATAGGCCTTGTGTGCCTCCAAAGCCAGTTAGTAGCCATCAATGCCGCCGGGCATGATGATATAGTAGAACATCAGGTCGATATCTTGCCGGGCCTGGGGAATTTTTAGGGCATCCTTGCCTTTGATGGCGGTGATAGTCTTTATCCCCTCCAGCCTGAACGCCGAGATAACGAATGCTGCGTTAACGCCAAAATCCTTAAATGTATTTGAGGTGTAGGGTGGATAGTCCTCGGTCGTGATCACTATGGTCGTGGGCTTTTCTTCAGCACTGCGTTCGCACCGACCAATGTCACCGACAGACAAATAATTGCCATTGCAATGGCCGTCGTCCGACACTGTTTGCAGCAAGGCCTCATTAAGACGATCTAATCTGCTACTTTTCTTCCTTTATGGTCACAGGGAATTAGGCCTCAAAACAACAACACTATTTGCATGTATTGTGATTAATTATTTCTACCATTAAGCGCTAGTATGATCGCGGCATACCCAGTACGTGCTGACCGACGAAACCCAGAATTAGGTTGGTCGATATAGGCGCGGTCTTGAAGATGCGGGCCTCGCGCCATTTTCGTTCGATATGATATTCCTTGGCAAAGGCGAAACCGCCATAAGTTTGCATGCAAGCCTCCGCCGCCGCCCAGGTTGCTTCCGAGGCCAACATCTTGGCCATGTTGGCCTCCGCGCCGCAAGGTTTGCCATCGTCAAAGAGAGCGGCGGCCTGGCGGACCATCAACTCGGCGGCCTTGATCTGGGCATAGGCATTGGCAATGGGGAATTGTATCCCCTGGTTGGCGCCGATGGGTTTGCCAAAGACCACCCGTTCGTTGGCATAGGCCGTGGCCTTTTCCGTGAACCAGCGGCCATCGCCAATGGCTTCCGAGGCAACCAGGACACGTTCGGCATTCATGCCATCCAGGATATAGCGGAAGCCCCTACCTTCCTCGCCGATCAGATTTTCCACCGGCACTTTCAAATCATCGAAGAACAGTTGGTTGGTATTGTGGTTGATCATGGTCGGGATGGGCGTGATTTCCAGTCCATTGCCAAGCCCTTCACGCAGATCGACGATCATTGTCGACAGGCCGTCCGTACGCTTGGCAACCTCTTCAACCGGCGTGGTCCGGCACAGCAGCAGCATCAGATCCGATTGCAGGGCCCGCGATGTCCAGACCTTCTGGCCGTTTACCACGTAATGATCACCCTGGCGCACGGCGCGGGTTTTCAACTGCGTCGTATCGGTGCCCGAGGTAGGTTCAGTGACGCCAAAGGCCTGCAGGCGAATATCACCATTGGCAATGCCGGGCAGGTATTTCCGCTTTTGTTCCTCACTGCCGTGGCGAAGCAAGGTTCCCATGATGTACATCTGCGCATGGCAGGCGGCTGCCGAACAGCCCGAGGCATGGATTTCCTCTAAAATGACCGAGCCGGCGCGGATCGGCAGGCCGGCGCCGCCATATTCCTCCGGTATCAAGGCTCCCAGATAGCCCGACTCGGTCATGGCGTTGACGAATTCATGCGGATATTCTGCGATTTCATCCTTGTCGTGCCAGTATTCCAACGGGAAATTAGCGCAAACCTTGCGCACGCCGTCGCGGATATCCGCGTAATCCTCGCCCAGGGTCATTTGGGTCAGGTCTGAATCTTCGGTCATTGTTCTACTCCTTTACCTAACGTTCTAGCGGCCCATGAAACGCGGTTTGCGCTTTGCGTTGAAGGCGATGACGCCTTCGCGCCGGTCCTCGGTGGGGACTAGGCGGTTGTAGGCCTCGATCTCAATGCCCAGGGCGGTGGTTAAATCCGTGCCCATGCCAAGATTGACTGAGCGCTTGGCCTGACGCACGGCCAAGGGGCCGTTGCCGGCAATGCGCTCCGCCACCGCCAAGGCGGCAGGCATCAACCCGTCGGCAGGTACGACCTTGTTGACAATGCCCCATTCCAGCCCTTCCTGGGCCGTGAAGGGCGTGCCGGTATAAAGGATCTCTTTAGCCCGGCGGGAGCCGGTGGCGCGGGGCAGGTTTTGCGTACCGCCGCAACCCGGAATGATGCCCAAGGTAATTTCGGTCAAGGCAAAGCGCGCGCCCTCGGCGGCATAAATGAAATCGGCCGCCAGGGCCATCTCGCAACCACCGCCAAAGGCGGAGCCGTTGACGGCGGCGATAACCGGCACCGGGCAATCGATCATGTTGTAGGTGGCCTGTTCGAAAATGGCATGCTGCTTGCGCCAGGTTTCATCCGTCATGCCGTCGCGTTCCTTTAGATCGCCGCCGGCGCAGAATGCCTTGTCGCCGGAGCCGGTTAAGATCACGATGCGGGTGTCGCCCGGATCAAGCAGCATCGATGTGAACACATCCAGCATATCCAGGCCAAGTTGCGTGTTCATGGCGTTGCGCCGCTCGGGCCGGTTGAAGGTTACCCGCAGCACATGTTCCTGGGGCTGGTCCAGCAATAGGGTTTCGTAATTATCTTGCATGACGGTTTCCTGTTCTTGCGTTCACTTTTACAAGCTGGCGGGTCGAATGATGTTGATCAGTTCGCCGCCCGTAAGTAACGCTTCTATGTTGTCGCCGGTCTTGGCCCAGCGGCGTAGCTGCTGCCCTTCCGACCAGCCGGAAATATGCGGTGTCATCAAAACATTGTCCAGTTCGTGATAGGGCTGACGCGAGGGGTGGATGGCGGGGTTGTCCGGGCTGGGATAGTGATACCAGGTATCCAGAATGGCGCCGCCGATAACGCCGTTCTTGAGAGCGGTATAAAGCGCGTCTTCGTCGGCAATATGGCCACGGGCTACATTGATCACCACGGCGGAAGATTTCATGGCCGCCAGTTGCGCTTCGCCGATCATGCCCTGCGTCAGATCTGACAAGGGGCAGCAGATTACCAGGAAATCAACCTCGTTCAGAAGCTTAGGCAAATCGTCGTAGCCGCCAAGGAAATTCGGTTTCGGTTCCAACGGGCGCGGGGTTTGGGTCAGGGCTATGACTTTCATATCAAACGCCAGAGCCCGGCGCGCGATGGCGCGGCCAATATTGCCATAGCCCAGGCAGCCAACGGTCATGCCTGACAATTCCTCTCTGGGCTTGCCGCCTATGGATGGCGTGCCGCTCCAATCGCCGGTTTTGAACGCGGTATTGCGCCGGGCCAGACCAACCACCCATTCCAACATGCCGTTGAAGGTATATTCGGCGATCGCCACTTCGTGCTCATAGACATTGCAGATCGCGGCCGCGGCGGGCACGGCATCAACGTCAACCATGTCCAAACCCGCGAGGGGGACTTGCAGAGCCTTCAGATTGGGGGCGGGCGGCATCCCGGCGTCATAATTTCTGGAAATCATGAACTCGGCCCAGGCCATGTTCTCAGCCACCGTCCCGGCGCCGTCATCGGGGCTGACTTGCCGCAGGCTGATGCGGTCGCCAAAACGCGCGGGCAGAATTATCATGCCGCGCTGCGCGACTCCACCGTTCAACAAGACTTTCATGCGTGCTATCCCTGTGCTTTAACGCTCTGTGCTTTTATACACTGTGTTCCAACGTGCTAATTGCCAATGATGGAGGCTTACGGGCCAATGAGTAAAGACAAGATCAAAACCCGCGTTGAAACCGATAGCTTCGGTCCGATCAAGGTACCTGCCGACCGTTATTGGGGTGCGCAGACACAGCGCTCGCGGCAGAACTTCAAGATCGGTTGGGAACAGATGCCCTTGCCCACCATTCACGCCCTGGGCATTGTCAAACAGGCGGCGGCCGAAGCCAACATGGAATTGGGCGTAATGGACAAAAAACGTGGCCGGGCCATCGTCCGCGCCGCCAAGGAAGTCGCGGCTGGCAAGCTAGACGATCACTTCCCCCTTGTGGTTTGGCAGACCGGTTCAGGCACCCAAAGCAACATGAACGCCAACGAAGTGATTTCCAACCGGGCCATCGAAATTCTGGGCGGCACCATGGGCAGCAAGGCGCCGGTGCACCCCAACGATCACTGCAATATGAGCCAATCATCTAATGACACCTTCCCCACGGTGATGCATGTGGCGGCGGTCAACCAGATCGATCGGCTGTTGATCCCCGCCCTTGGTCATCTGCAAAAGGCGTTGGAAGCCAAATCCAAGGAATTCAACAAACTGATCAAGATTGGCCGCACCCATCTCCAGGACGCCACACCCCTAACTCTGGGACAGGAATTCTCCGGCTATGCCATGCAGATCAAGTATGGCATAGCCCGGGTCAAGGACACCTTGCCGCGTCTGTATCAGCTGGCCCAGGGTGGCACGGCGATAGGAACCGGTCTGAACGCCCCTGTTGGCTTCGATAAAAATGTCGCGGCGCAGATCGCCAAGATTACCGGTCTGCCGTTTAAGACCGCGCCGAATAAATTTGAGTCTCTCGCCGCCCATGACGCCATCGTCGAAACCTCGGGCGCCATGAATACCCTGGCCGCCAGCTTGATGAAGATCGCCTCGGATATCCGGCTGCTGGGTTCCGGACCGCGTTCGGGCCTGGGTGAATTGAGCCTGCCGGAGAACGAGCCGGGATCATCCATCATGCCGGGCAAGGTCAACCCGACCCAGTGCGAGGCCATGACCATGGTCTGTGCCCAGGTCATCGGCAATCACACTACGGTGACCGTGGCCGGCGCCAATGGCCATATGGAGCTGAATGTCTTCAAACCGGTGATGATCTATTCCCTGTTGCAGTCGATCCAATTGCTGGGTGACGCGGCCAACAGCTTCACCGACAATTGCGTGGTCGGGATCAAGGCCAACGAAGGCCGGATCGCCGACCTGATGGCGCAATCCCTGATGCTGGTCACCGCGCTGGCACCGCATATCGGCTATGACAACGCCGCCAAAATCGCCAAGCATGCCCACGTCAAGGGGCAAACCTTGAAAGAGGCGGCGGTGGAATTAAAGCTGGTGGCGGAAGCGGATTTCGACCGTTTCGTGCAGCCAAAGAAAATGCTCGGCCCGAAATAGGTTGACGGCAGGATGCCCGGCAAGGAAGACGAGCTGCTGCGCCGGTCCTTCCGCATCGCCGGGCATCAGACCAGCCTATCCATGGAGCGGGCCTTTTGGGATGAATTCCGTACCCTGGCCCAGGCAGATGGACGCAGCATGACCGATCTAATTGCTGAAATTGATACCCAGCGCACGGCGGGTTTAAGCCGTGCCGTGCGGGTTTACATACTGAAGCGCCTGCAAACTGCGGCGCGCTGCCAAGGAGAAGCCCCATGATTGTCGATCACCGCACCTACGATTTCCACCCGGGCAAGATCAAGGCCTGGATCGAGGTTTATAAGGAGTTCGGGCTGCCCGTACAGCAAAAGCACTTGGGCAGATTGCTTGGCTTCTTTACCACCGAGGTTGGCCCAATCAATCAGATCGTGTTCATGTGGGCCTATGACAGCATGGGTGATAGGGAAGAGCGGCGCGCTGCAATGGCTCAGGACCCCGACTGGGCCGCGTTCATTGCCAAGGGCGATGCCGTGGGCGCACTGAAGCAGCAGAATAACAAGATCATAGCGCCGACGGATTTCTCGCCTATTCAGTAAATCGGCTGGCTTACCTTTTCTTTAAGGCCTTGAAAAGGCCTTCAAGCAATTGCTGTTTGGGATCAACCTGTTGTAGTGGCTGGTTCTGGCTGGGCTGCGAGGGTCGCGGCGTTGACGGTTGCACATCGGATGGCTGTGCCGTGGCAGGCTGGGGTGCGCGTCTGCCACCGCCCGTGACCACGCCCAGTAACTTGCCAAGGCCCCCTGATTTGGCCTTGTCGCGCAGAAACTCCCGGCCCAGGCGGGCCAGCAGCCAGCGCTCCAACTTGGCCGTTTTCAGGTTGTGCCGGGGCTGATCGAGGGGACCATACAGATGGGCGCCCATGTCAGGCGCATTGCGATGTTCGGTCGGGCGTATGACGGCGCGCAAATCCAGTTGCCAGGCAGGCAGGTTTACCGCACCCTTGACCGTGGCTTCGCTGGCATCCATCCGGGCCAGCATACCCTGGGTCCGGGCCACGCCGTTCTTGATGGTCCAGTTGCCGTCGACTCTTTGGTAATTGGTCTCGCCGCCGGAAAAGGCCCGTTGTATCAGGTTGACGAAATCCGGCGTCTTGTTCAGGCGGCCCAGGCGCTCGGAGAAGCTTTTCATGTTAAAGCCTCGTAGCACGCCGTTTTCCGCATGCACCGTTGCCTTGCCGGACAGGGCATTGACCAGATCCCACTGACTCAAGCCGATGGTCTGAAACTGCCCGATGAAATCCAACCGACCTGTGACCTGATCCATTTCCAGCGCCGTGCGCATGGCTTCATTGATGTCGGCGCCATGCAATTGTATTGACAGGCCCAGACTGGGCAGAGGGCGAGAATTCAAGGTGGCCCGCAGCCCAACCTCACCCTTGAACAGCCGGCCCGTCAGTTCCTCGACCCGCAGGACGCCATTGTTCACGCTTACATGCAGGTTCGGTTCTTTGAAAGGGTAGCGTTGAAAGACCAGGCGTTTGGCGGCCAGTTTGATATCGGCGTCCACCGCCTGCAGGGCGTCGAGCTTGATGGCCTCGCGCGACCAGCGCTCATCGCCGCGCCCGCGCTTGGAGCGGCCTTGCCCTTGTCCGCCGTCGCGATTGCCGGCTGCATTCCGTTTGCCAGCACCTAAAAAGTGGTCCAGCACGACATCGCTGGCCTGTAGATTGGCTGTAACCATGGGACGGGGACCATCCAGGCCTATGCCGGCGTTGCCAGACAGCGTGATGGGGCCGAATTCACCGCTCAATTTGCTCAATTCGAAGGCATCGCCGCTGCCTTTAATCTTGCTGCTTAGCTTCATGCCGCCGGGGTTTTTCTGGTCAGGGGGATATTGACTGCCCAGGGCGGCGAGCAATGACACCAGATTCGTATGGGCGGCGGTGGCGTCTAGATCGAGTCGTGGCGCTTTATCCAGAGCATTGGCTGTGCCTTGGAGCTGTAGTTGTCCGCCCGCTATTTTTGCGCCTAAGTTCAACGCTAGGGAATCCATACCGCCCTTGGCCGTGCCCTGCACGGATACCGGCGTATCAGCGTGGGCTAGCGGTTTCAGGCCCAAATCGAAAGTTCTTGAAAGGGCTGCAAGGCTGCCATGGCGCAGATCCAGTTTCAGCTCCGCTTTTGCCTTGCCGGGCAGGCCGGCCGCGTTGCCGCTGACCTTGCCGCTCCATCCGGATAGGGTCGTTGCGATGTCGAAGTCCAGGCGCGCGGCATTGCCGTCGATCACGCCGTCCAGGGTTAGACCCTTCAGCCGTTTTGGCGGTACAGGCAACTCAATTCCCGCCAACCGTGCCAACCCGTCAACATATTTGGCCCGCAGCCGAATCCTGGCCCTGCCCTTGGGCTCGCCGGAAAATCCTTTCCCCGTGCCGCTAAGAGTAACATTCGCCCCGGCGAGATCTCGTGCGGCGGCCTTTCGGACCGTCAACTTGCCGCCCACCAGGCCAAGCTCAATGGATAAATTCCTTATGGGCACCGCGTTATAGGACAATTCGCCGATATTCAGATTAAGATTGCTGTCGAACTGTTCCAGCACGGCCAATTGGCCGCTGGCTGCGTTTGCCTTGCCATTCACCGTGCTCTTGGCGCCGTCCTTGCCTTGTGCCGCGCTGTTGTCTTGCACGGGGCTGGCGGGCAGATAGCCATCAAGGTTGATGCGGTCGATGTTTAGTGCCAGACCAAAAGACGGGCGGGCCTGCAGCAGAAACGTCGCGGCGCCCCCAACCGTTGTACTGTCCAGGCGCAGATTCATATTGCTGATCTGGGCCTGCTGGCGGTTTATATTGAAATCGGAGGTCAGGCTCATATTGGCCAGTCGTCCGGCTGGAATGGTGCCGGGATTGACGTCCAGCCAGCTCAACAAGCCGCGCAAATTATTTGATGCGAGTTCGACCTTGCCGTCAAAACGCGGGCCGTCGGCAAGATCTTTCGTCTGGCCCGACAGGCGCAGGTCGGAGCCTCCCGGCAACAGGGCCGAAAGCCGGTCCAGCCTTAGAACGCCGTCGCCCGCGCTGGCGTCCAGTTGCACCTGACTGAGTAAGCCGCCGCGGTATTTCAAACCTTCGACCGTGATCACCACGCTGCCCCGCAAACTGGCCGGGATTTTAGCCATCGCGGGCTCGACCGATGCCCCGGCATCTTCTCCCTTTTGTCTCGAGGTAGCGGATGAGGGAGGCGCTTCGGCTATGTCCCGTAATAGCCGGTCCAGATCAAGGCGTCCTATCGCCAGTGCCAGATCATAACTCGGCTCTTCCCCCAGACTTGCGCTGATGGCGCCGCTGGCCTGTAGAGGGCCAAAGGTCAAATCAATATCGTTCAATGTGGCGGCCTTGGCGGATGCTTCAAGGGTGGCCTTCATCTGCAATGGCTGTTTCAGGATCTGCGTTGGGGCGCTATTTCTCTGCACGGCGATCTGCACATCAGCCAGGTTCGTCGCCGATAGCGTTAGCTGTCCGCTTACCCGTGGCTCCGTCGCCAGCGCCTCAATTCGGCCCGAGAAGGCGGCAACCGCTCCATCACCCTTGTTGCCGGCTAGTTTCAGACTAAGCCGCACGCCGATCGGTTTGCCATTCTCCAGGCCATCGATGGAAAGGTCGAACGCCAAGGGCAAATTCCGTGCCGTCGCCTGCCCGGTGAAATGAAACGGCCCCTGCAGCGAGGCGGCGGAGCCTTCCAGGTCCAAACCTTCCACCCGTTCCTTAATGCCCGCGCCGCCATCGCGATAAATCACGACGGCGTCTTCAACAGACAGCTTATCGAGGGAAAACTCCGTCTCCACCACGTCGCCGGGACCGCCCCCCGCTATCGCCGGTAGGGAGGCGCCGCCCGGCTTTTCGAATTGCCAATTGGCCCGCCCATCGGACAGGACCTCGAGGATCAGTAACGGTTTGATCAGGCGCACGGATGTAACCTGGATCTCGCCTGATATAAGCGGCGCGAGGGCAACCCTCACATCCAATGCCTTCAAGGTCAGCATATCAGCTGTACTGGTATCTGGCAGGCTAGCTAGCCTGACGTCGCGAACCGATAGGGCTGGGGCGGGCAGAAGTTTTAGGCTGATGTCGCCATCAATCGTTAGTTCCCGTCCGGTTAGATCCCGCACGGCCACGATGATCTCGGCCTTATGATCGTTCCAATTTATGAGGCCGGGGCCAATTAGAACGGCGGCGATCAACATCACGATCACGGTAAATAGGCCGGCGAGCAACTTTTTCACGGTAGACTCCCAGTGCCAACGTAAACCGTTGATGTACTATTTGGGTCATTATAAAGATCTTTGATATAATCTAGGCCATTAAGTGGGATAGCGGTGGAAATTTCTTTAACATATTATTTAGAATGTGCGGTTGGTGGAATATACCATTTGAATTGCGGCGTCTTATTATAGGGAGCGAAGGCATGGCCGAGGTCATCAATCTCAACCACTTTCGCAAAGTAAAGTTGAAGGCGGATAAAGATACTCAGGCGGCCTACAACCGGGCGCGCCATGGCCGCCGCAAGGGCGACCGGGCGCGCCAGGAGGATGAAAAACAACGCCGCCGGCAGGATTTGGAGGGCCGCGGCCTCGACGAAAGGGATCCTGATAACAGTGACGAGCCGGCTTGAATTCAATGGTGTAGTCTAATTTCGTTTGTCGTCATGCTCCTCTGCCTGGGCTTCCAGAAGGGCGCGGTTGTAGGCGCGTAAAACGTCGCCATGATGCACAATGCCAAGGATGCTGCGATCGGCAGTGTCGGCGATCACCGCCAAATGTTCCTCACCTGATACGTCCATCACCGCCAGGACTTCTTCCAAAGTGTCGCCAAGCAAGGGCGCCGGGGCGTGCGAGTGGGCTACATCACGGGCATTGATCAAACTGTCCAAACTAGGATCGAAGGCTATTTGTTTCAGGTCGGCGAAGGAAATCGTGCCAACAAGTTTGTCGGCATCATCGACCACGACAAAGGTGCCGTGGGGCAGCCGGCTGAACATGCTTTTGATTTCGGCGATCGGGGTGCGCTCGGATATCTTGTCGAAATCCTCGGCCAGAACATCCTGTACAGTCAAGGTTTGCAGCAAATGACGGGCTCGGCCGCCGCGCAGGTTCAAGCCCCAGTTTTCCAGTTGCCAGTGGAAGAAACTGCGGCCCTGAACCTGCTGCACGATCATCGTCGCAATTGAAGTTGCCGCCATCACGGCGACGGTGATCTGATAGTCGCCGGTTAATTCGAATACGATCAGAATTGTCGAAATAGGCGCGCCCAGTACGGCTGCTGCCACGGCGGACATGCCGACGATGGCATAGGCCCCATGCGAGGCGGCAAGATGGGGGAAAACTCCGGCGGCCATTAGGCCGAAAGCACCACCGGTCATGGCCCCAATAAAAAGGGATGGAGAGAACACGCCGCCGCCAAAACGGCAGCCAATACTGATCGCCGTGGCCGCCGTTTTCAACACGATCAGCAGCAATAGCAGCCACAGGGGGAGCAGTTCGTTCAGGGCGGCGTCAGTGGCTTCATAGCCGACACCTAGAATCTGGGGAAATTCCACCGCGATGGCGCCGATGGCTAAACCGCCCGCGGCGGGCTTTAGCCAATCGGGCACCTTCAGGCTTTTGACCACCCTCTCGGCATAAAATATCGACCACATGAAAATCATTGCGACGACCGCGCAAACCGCGCCCAGGAGCATGAAAGCGGGAAACTCCCACAAGGAATTGACGCCGAATTGGGGCAGTAAAAACGCAGGTTGTTCTCCCAGATGAGCCCGGCAGATAACTGTGCCGGCGACGGAGGCGATAACTACCGGGGCGAAGGCGGAAAGGGCATAATGGCCAACGACGACTTCCAGCGCGAAGAAGACGCCGGCGATGGGGGCGTTGAACGAAGCCGCGACGGACGCCGCGACGCCGCAGCCCAACAAAGTACGGCCCAGATGGGGCGAGAGGCCGAGGTGCCGGGTCGCGGCGCCAGCAATGGTGGCGCCCAAATGCACCATTGGACCCTCCCGCCCGGTCGAGGCGCCAGCGCCCAGGGAGACGACGCTTACAAAGGCCGCGGCCAGGCCATCACGCAGACGCATATGGCCATTACGCAGGGCCATGGCCTCGATCACATGGGCCACCCCCATGGGGCGTCCCCCCGGCATGATGAATTGCAGGAATAGGCCCACCACCAAACCGCCGGCGGCCGGCACTAACACGACTTGCCAAACTGGCAATTCCGTCACTCTGCCGATAAGTTTTTCAGCATATATCCCGTAGGATAGCCATTGCACGCCGCCAATACTCAGACGAAAGGCGATGGCGGCATAGGCGACCAGTACACCAACCAACGCTGCCACCACCGCCATCAACACCTGATCATTTTGCAGAAGACTGCGGGTGCGGGCGAATTGGCTGGCTAAATTCATTCCTAGTTCAGTGCTGCGGTTGGCCGCGGCGCCGGATGCCGATGGAGCGGCCGATACCATCTGGTTGAGGCAGATCCGCATGCGCTGTAAAAACGTGATCGATTCGCTGTTTCATCGACGCGGGAAAGGGGGCGGAGCAGCGGGCGTCAAGGTCCACATGCAAGGCAATTTGCTCCGACGTCGATGCCAGGAAATTCTGGGTAGCGTGATGCATCTCGAAATAATAATGCAGGCGCTTTTCGTCCGCGTCGATTAATTGAAAGGTAAAACGCAGAGCATCATCCAATGCCACTTCCTGTCGATAGGTAACATGAGTTTCCAATACGAAGGCGGAATGATTTCGCCGCTCTACGTAGTCTTGCCCGAGATCGATCAAATCGAAAAAGCGGTCCGTGGCATTGTCGAACATCAAGACGTAATAGGCCATGTTCAGGTGACCATTATAGTCGATCCATTCTGGTAATACAGTCGCTTGATGGATATTCAATGGTGCCGTGGGTACAGCGTCCAGTTCCAGTCTGAGGGGAATATGCAGGCCATGCAACGGTTTATGGGCCGTATCCGCGGTGTCCACCGCAGTGCTGCCGCCTTGAACCGTATCTTGGCGGTTATTCTGGGGCATGGCCCGATAGCCTAGCCGTGCCCAGTGCCAAGGCAAGGAATGCCGCAGACAATTTCCGCGGCCTTGGCCCGGAGGTTTCCGGGAAAAGCCATAAACCCGGAATGCCTAAGTAATTGCCTGCCAAATCGCCCAGGTCAAAGAATCGCTCAATATCAGATAAACATGTCATTCAAACAGAAACAAGCAGCCCACCGTGTAGTAGGCTGCTCATTTCTGAAAATGCCTTAGTGTCGTTTAGTTAGTGGCGGTCGAAGTGCTACTTGACGCATCCGTGGTGCTTATGGAATCGCTATCGCTTGCCGCCGCGGCAACGGCGATAGCAACGGCCGCGGCAACGGCAACACCCGCAGCCACTGCGCCAGCACTCAAGCCAGCACCGCTTTTTTCTTGACCAGCCGTGACGCCGGTTGCTGTGCCACTACCAGTTTTTGCAGCTTGCGACTGCGCATAAGCATAAGCTGGCGCTGCCGCTAGAGCCAATGCCAAACCAAACGCAGTCAATGTCTTTTTAACGAGCATCGCCAAAACCTCCAATTTTAAACACGTCAACATCTTACCAAGTTTAACAAAGCCAAGCAACTCCACTTCAGTAGCTTTAGGCAAAAAATATAGCTTTAAAAAGCAACTTCCCACCTGACTTCCGAAACCATTAAATGAATCTTACACTAAAAACAATAAGCGTAAAGTCGGAATTTAGTCGCAAACAAATAAACTCTACTTTCAACAGACGCACGTAAGTTACGGATTTTCCTGCACCTTCGCAAGGCCATTTCCGTCTCTGCAGCAACAAAATCACATATTGTGGCAACAATACAACAGAAAAATCACCCAAGCGCCGATGGAAAAGCCGCGCACGTTGTCCGTTTACGGCGTAGAGATTAATAATCTTGCTCGCAGGTATAATTTTGTTTAACGATGGCTGCGAACCCTAGCTCGCGGTGCTTTAGGATGCTTCGCTCTTGTCACGTCAATATTATGGTAAATTGGCTAATCAAACTTGCCGCATTGCTTGCTTGTGTGGTTCCGCCAAGCCTGGCTGCCGGCGGATTGGTGCCCGAGCAGCGCATTGAGTTGGCCTATGATGTATATCTCGGCGGATTTTTCGCAGGCTCGGTTGATCTGACGACGGAACAGATCAATGCCCGCTACCTGATCGCGACGACATCCCGGAGCCATGGCCTGCTGGATTTTCTGATTGAGTTACGCCGCCGGAACAAGAGCCAGGGACAATTCATGGATCATCAGGCCAGGCCATCCCGTTATGTAACCACGGGCGTTCGGGCGGGCGAGGCGCGTTCGGTTGAAATTGAGTACGGCGCTGACGGTGACGTACGCTTCACGACCCGGCCCAGCGCTGCGGAAGACAAACGTGAAGCCGTGCCACCGCACCATTTGCGCGGAACGATGGATCCCTTAAGCGCATTGTACCAAGCTATTTTGCGGTTTGGTAAAGGAGCCGGCTGCATGGGCCGAAGCAAGGTTTTCGATGGCCGGCGGCGTTATGACTTCCAATTCGAGACGATTGACGAAGGGCAAACGGACGGACCGTTTTATTCCGGCCTGGCGAGTATCTGCCGAGTGCGTCAGATTCCGATTGCAGGATTTTCAAAGCAGACCTGGTTGCCCCTTCTGACACGACCGAAATGGACCGATATCTGGCTCGCCAAGCTACGTGACAACCTACCGCCTCTGCCTGTACGGCTGCAGGCGGATGCTGGGCTTGGCGCCATGGTGGCACATCTGGTTGCCGTTGGTGGACGCAAGCAGCCGCCGGGTAGCGCGCAGCTTTCCAACCCCGAGGCGCGGCCGGAGTAAACCGCCGTCGTTACCTCGATCTTTTTCTTGATCCGGCATTATTGCCCGCGCAGAAAATCAAGAGCCGCGCGCATGGCGCCGGAATGACCCCATACATCATGGGTCGCGCCGCCATCGATAACAAGCGAGCGGGAGCGCTCCTGTGTCCTAAAGAAGGCGCTGCAATCACCAAGCTGCCCTTCGGTTCGATTCGGTTGGTACCAGGGATCGTTGCTACGCACGATGGCCAGTATCGCCTCGCCTTCCGGCGCCGCCAATCCGCGTATGAAAGGGGCACCGTGACAGGTCCATTGGGCGATGATCCGGGCCCGGAACTCTTCTCCCCGGTACAGGGCTGCCGCGACACCGCCCTCGGATGTGCCAACCAGAAACAGGCGGTCCTTGTCGATCCATGATAGCGGGGCCATGCGCTGTAGGGCATAAGAGATTTCCACCAGCCGGAAATCAAAAACAAAAATATTCTGTCCGCCGGTTTGCTTCGACGGACTGCATTGCATGGGGCGATAACGGCGGGCGAAGCTGTTAGGGGCGATCACTGCGAAGCCCGCCTTGGCGAAGGCCTGCAAGGTATCCATACCGCCCTGGCCGGTGCAGCCGTGCATATAAAGGATCGTTGGATAACGCCATGTTGCGGTTAGTTTTGACAAATGACCGTGGATTAACTTACTCGACAATTTGCCTATCACGGGCGGTTGGCCCCTTTGTCCGGGCAGAACGATGGTCGCCTGGTCAAATGTCCTGGCGATGTCACTATCGTCTTCCGTTAGAACCGAAGGGTTCAGCAACTCGCTGCGATTTAACATTTCAGCGCCACAAGCGGTCAGGAACAAAGCCGGCAACAACAAAAGCAAGTCGCGTGCGACATTGCGCCAGGCTCCGGTCCGGGTGTGGCGGGCAGTACGCTTCCTCATTATTCAAATCCTTCCGTGGCGCCGACGGCGGCGCTGGCTCGGACCCACCAATCCGTTCGTCTCCCGCGCAGTATTTTCGCGGCGGCTTCGGCTTTTGCCAAATCGTCGAATAGCGCGAAACATGTCGCGCCCGAGCCTGACATTCGTGCCAGACGGCAGTCGGGCAGATTTTCCAAGGCTATTATGACCTCGCTGATAACGGGGGCAAGGTAGCGGGCCGCTGGTTCCAAATCGTTGCGGCGCAGGTTCAGCGACTGGGCCATGTCCCGGCTCCGGCCCGGCTTTTCCAGCCACGGCTGGCTGGGCTTGAAAGGGTGTTTCACCTGCTTAAACACAGCCGCTGTCGAGAGCGTCTGCATGGGATTGACCAGAACCAGTGCAAAGGGCGGTAACGGCGGCGCGGGCATGACATCGTGGCCGATGCCGGTCATCAGGCTGGGCCGGGCACTCAGGCACACGGGCACGTCGGCGCCTAGGCCAGCCGCCAGATCAAGTAATGCCCTATTATCCATGGGCAAATGCCACAATGCCCGTAGTGCCAACAGTGTCGCCGCCGCATCCGCCGAACCGCCGCCCAGGCCTGCTGCGACCGGCAAGAATTTGTATAGTCTTATGTTGGCCCGGGCCTCAACCCCTGCTGCCGTGGCCAATGCTGTTGCCGCTTGCCATACCAAGTTGGTTTCATCCGCCGGCAGTCCGGGTGCAAAGGGACCGTCAATGTCGAGCCGCAACCCATCACAGATCCCGACCTCGATTTCATCGCCAATGTCGGCAAAGACGACGAGGCTATCCAGGCAGTGATAGCCGTCGGCCTGCCGTCCGGTAATATGGAGGTATAGGTTTATCTTGGCGCGCGCCCGCCATGATCTAGCCTCTGCCGATGCTGTTCGTGGTTCAGCCACCGTTTCCGCTTTTTCCGCCTGTATTTTGGCGAATCGGCTCGGGCGGGCCAAGTCCATCGCGCTGTTTAGCCTGAATGATGGGGATCAGCTTTTCCTCGGCGCCAAGGTCGATGGCATGGCTCCACTGAAAACGGGCCTCCAGTTTTCGGCCGGCCCGCCAATAGGCATCGCCCAGATGATCATTGATGATTGGATCCTGGGGCCGCAATTCCACCGCCCGCTCCAAATGCTGCACGGCCTTTCCGTATTCGCCGAGGCGAAAAAAGGCCCACCCCAGGCTATCAACCACATAGCCGTCATTAGGCCGTTTCGAAACAGCTCTTTCAATCATCTTGCGGGCCCGCTCCAGATTTATGCCCTGATCGATCCAGGAATAGCCCAGATAATTCAGAATGCTGGCTTCTTCGGGCCGAAAATCCAAAGCCTGCAGGAAATCAGCTTCTGCCGCCTTCCATTGCTTCGATCGTTCCAACGCGATGCCGCGCTCATACAGCAGAATCCAATGACGGTCCTTCAGGGCTCCCAGCCGTGCTAGAACTTCGCCATAGGCCGCGACGGCTTCCTCGAAGCGCTCTTGAGACCGCAGAATCCGGGCTGCCGTGATCAGGGCCGAGGTATCCTTGGGCCTTTCCTTGGCCATGCCGCGCAACAGGCTGACGGTTTCATCTATACGGTCCAGGCTTTTCATGTTGGCGGCTGTACGGATGCGGGCATTCCAATGAAATGGTGATTTCTTGGGCACCTGTTCATAGACGGTGATGGCTTCTTCAAAACGCTCCACGCTTTCCAGAACCTCGGCCAGCAGCATGCGCGCCGAGACCAGGTCCGGGCGCAGAAACAAAGCCAGATGCGCATAGATGCGGGCCGTCTCCCCACCCCGGGAGCTGGCAATGGCGAAACCTGCCGATAAAAAAGCCTCGGCCACGCCATCCGCGACCGATGTCATCGGGGGCCAGAGTATACCGCCCTTGCGCAATTGGTCCCGCGCCCGGCCGATTACCGGATTGGACGGCAGCCGTTTCAGAAAGTCATCGAACAACGCCAGTGCCTCGTCCTCGCGGCCGCTACGGCTCAAGAAGCCGCCATAATTCAGGGTTACTCGGGTAACGCGGCGGGCCTCGCTTTTCAAAGTTTCCTCGAAAGCCACCGCCGCGGCTGCCTCGTGGCCCGCGAAGTCACTAATCAGGGCGGTGTGATAGCTGCGAAACGGCGTGAATGCGGCGCGGCTGCGCAGTGCTCCGATGGATTTGATCGCGCTGTCGTATTGGTTGTCGCCGGCATCGACCCAGGCCAGCAACATCGGCTGCAATAGCGCCATGTAACTTTTGCGGGATGACTTTTTCAGATGCCGCCGGGCAGATTCAAAATTGCTTGATTGAATGGCATTTACCGCCAAGACCAGGTGCGCCATGGCGGTGTCGCTTTTCTGGGCGACCCTGCGTTCCGCCAATTCGAGCGCCCGCTGCATGCGCCCCTCGGCCAGCATCAAAAGCATTGTCCGATGCAACAAGGCCTGGTTGTTGGGCGAGGCGGCGAGGGCGATGTCGTAATAGTCCGCCGCGAGGCTGGAATCCATCCGATCGCTGGCCACACGGGCCGATAAATAATGTCCCAGCGGCGACGGCTTTGGCTGTACCGCCATGCTCGTGACCTTGCCGCCGGTGTCATTCTCGGGTGCGGCCCTGGTGCAGCCTGACAGTACCGGCAGCGCCACCGTCGTTAGCACTGTCGCCGCTACTAGCAAGACTGACGAGTTCTTTATGACGGGCGCAAGCGGGCGATATATTAGGCTACATATTTGGATAGTTTGGTCCACCCGTTCCCTCCGGCACCGTCCAGGTAATATTTTGCGTCGGGTCCTTGATATCACAGGTTTTGCAATGCAGGCAGTTCTGGGCACTGATTGTCAGCTGAGGATTACCGCTATCGTCGTCGGTTACGATTTCATAGACGCCGGCGGGACAAAAGCGCTGCTCGGGCGCATCATAAAGCGCCAAATTATGTTCCACGGGCACTTTCTGATCGCTCAATTGCAGGTGAACCGGCTGATCCTCTTCATGATTCGTATTGGAAATGAAGACGGAGGACAATTTATCAAAACTGTAGACGCCATCAGGCTTCGGATAATCAATTGCCTTGCATTGCTCCTTCGGCTTCAGACTTTTGTGGTCTTCGTGCGGATGATCAAAGGTCCAGCCCACGTTGCCGCCAAAGAATTGATCGACCCCAGCATACAGGGTGCCGCCGATCAGGCCCCACTTGGCGAAGGCCGGGCGGAAATTCCGGGCCGCCGTCAATTCCTTCCAGACCCAGGATTCGCGCACTGTGGCAGGATAATCCTCCAACACCGCCACCGGCATCGCCTCGCCGGCGGCATTAGCCGCCTGGATCGCTTCGAAGGCCGCTTCCGCCGCCAGCATGCCGGTCTTGATGGCATTGTGGCTGCCTTTGATCTTGGGCACGTTCAGGAACCCGGCGCTGCAGCCGATCAGGGCACCACCGGGAAAGACCAGGCCAGGGATGGATTGCAGGCCGCCCTCGTTCAGGGCGCGGGCACCATAGGCGACGCGTTTGCCGCCCTCGAGATGCTTGGCGATGTCGGGATGCGTCTTATAACGCTGGAATTCGTCGAACGGCGAAAGATAGGGATTTTGGTAGTCCAGGCCGATGACGAAACCAATAGCCACCTGATTGTTTTCCAGATGATACAGGAACGAGCCACCGTATGTGGCATTGTCCATGGGCCAGCCGGCGGAATGCAGAACTAGGCCTTCCTGGTGCACCTCGTCGGGCACCTCCCAAAGCTCCTTCAGACCGATGCCATAGGTCTGTGGCTGACAATCGTTGGTCAGATCAAAACGTTTTAGCAGTTGTTGCGACAACGAGCCCCGGCAGCCTTCGCCCATCAATGTATATTTGGCATGTAGTTCCATGCCTGCCTCGAAGGCCGGTTTTTGCTCGCCCTGGGCATCGATACCCATGACCCCGGTGACTACGCCTTTGACCCGTCCGTCGTCATGGAACAACAATTCGGAGGCGGCGAAGCCCGGAAAAATCTCAACGCCCATGGCCTCCGCCTGCTCCGCCATCCAGCGGGCGACATTGCCGAGGGAGACGATGTAGTTGCCATGGTTATGGGCCGCCTTGGGCAGCATGAAGTTTGGCAACGGGATCGAATTGACCTCCGTTAGGAACATGAACTTTTCTTTTGTTACCGGAGTATTCAGGGGCGCGCGGCGTTCGGCCCAATCTGGGATCAATTCATCTAGCCCGATGGGCTCCATGACCGCGCCGGAAAGGATATGGGCACCTACCTCGGAACCCTTCTCCAATACGCAAACCGCAAGCTCAGTGCCGGCCGCCTCGGCCATCTGCATCAGGCGAATGGCCGCCGACAACCCCGCCGGACCCGCGCCAATGATCAGCACATCCACTTCCATTGATTCGCGTTCCATGGCGCTTGTCCTTACCTAGAATTCCACTTACCAAGATCTAATAGATTGTTTCTTCCGTTATGCCGCCGAACCAACGCCTGGGTCAATGCCTGCAATGGGCCGTCATGACGCTTCATGCTTTTTCGCGGCCCCAAGGCATGTTAAATTGCCGTCATGGAGCATACAGCCAATCATCTGGCAGCACTGAACTTCTATATTGACGGCGGCGTGGACGAGGTTATCGGCAGCAAGCCCGTTGACCGCTTCGCCGAGAGCAAGGCCGTGCCGGCCGAGGCTGCGCGGACTTCCGTTATGGCGCCTGCAGGCCCGCCGGTTTCCTCGCAACCATCTTCACAGTCATCTTCTCGGCCATCCGGTCAAGCACAGACGGAAGCGGAAGCCTCCGCCCGCACCCTGGCGGCTGGCGCCAGTGATCTGGCAACTCTGCGTGAGGTTATGATGGGCTTTGACCTTTGCCCTCTGAAAAAGACCGCCGCCAACACGGTATTTGGTGCGGGCAATCCTGCGGCCAGGGTGATGTTGATCGGCGAAGCCCCCGGTGCTGACGAGGACCGCCAGGGCAAACCATTCGTCGGGGTTTCGGGTCAATTGCTCGACCGCATGCTGGCTTCCATTGGGCTGGACAGAAGCAGCGTATATATCACCAACATGCTGGCCTGGCGGCCGCCGGGCAATCGCAAGCCAACCCTGGAAGAGACCACCATGTGCCTGCCCTTCATTCGCCGGCATATTGAGCTGGTGGCGCCAAAAATTCTGGTCTTTGTTGGCGGCACCTCCGCCACTACTTTGCTGGAACGCCGCGACGGCATCACGCGTATGCGCGGGCGTTGGTTTGAGTATCCTTCCAATGGCGATCAGCCGATGACCATCGCCGCCATGCCGATTTTTCATCCGGCCTATCTACTGCGCAACCCAAGCCTGAAACGGCAGGCCTGGATCGACCTTCTGGCTATCAAGGCGCGGCTACAAGTTATGGCTTGACGAGTATATTTAGTGGTTTATCTTATCGCAGGCACTAAATATAGTAGGCGCCTGACTTGCCGGGCCGGATCCAATGGTCTATTTAGATACCCTATGTCGGAGAGTAAATTCCATATTCGTCGGCGCGGATGCCGCCGTCTGGCGGAATGCCTGGCTAGGCCTGGGCGGCGCCGAACCTTGGCCGTGGGTGTCTTGGCCACGGGCTTTTTCTGCATTGGATTGGTGACGGCTCAGGCCAATCAAACTGGTTCCGGGACAGTGGCGGAGCCGGGGGGGCTGGCGGTTCCGGCCCGCGACGTGGAGCTGCCGAAAATTCTGGGCCCAGCGGACATCAGGCGCTATCAGCGTATGTTTGTTCTGCAGGAGGGCGGTAAGTGGAAGGCGGCGGATCGTCTGATCAAGACCCTGGACGATGATTTGCTGCTGGGCCATGTGCTGTTCCAGCGTTATATGCACCCGACGAAATACCGCTCGCGCTATTCCGAACTGAAGGGCTGGCTGGCCCATTATGCCGATCATCCAGGCGCGGCCCGGGTGCATAAGCTGGCTCTGCGCCGGCGGCCCAAGAATTATCGGGCGCCGCGATCGCCAGTCGGACCACGGAGCGGTCATGGATACGCTGATCGGCGGCCCGAGCCGCATTACCGTTCGCCACGCAAACGCAATGCCGCCCAGCGTAGGGAGGTACGGCGAATTACATCACAAATACGCCGCAATGTGCGGCGGGAAATCCTTACGGTGTCGCAGCGATATTTGAACCGCAAGGACGTGGTCAAGTTGCTGGATACGATAGAGCGGGACGCCCTGCTGACCCGCGTCGCGGCTGGTTGGTTCTATCGTGGCAATGCTACGAAGGCCCTGGCCCTAGCCGGCCCGACGGCTAAGCGTTCGCGGCGTCATATCTCCAATGCCGACTGGATCGCCGGCCTGTCCGCCTGGCGTTTGAAACAAGCCGGCTTGGCGGCCCGTCATTTCGATGCACTGGCGCATTCTGCCATTGCCGACGAGTGGAATCGGGCCGCTGGTGCTTTCTGGGCGGCGCGCGCCTACCTGATGGCTCGTCAGCCGGAGCGGGTCAATCCGATGCTGCAAATGGCGGCGCGGTATCCCAGGACCTTTCACGGCCTGATCGCGGCCCGGCAATTGGGTGTCGAGCTGAATTTGCAATGGGCACCGCCGCCGCTGACGCCGCAAGGTTTGATGCAGGTTGACGGCATTGCCGGCGCCCGCCGCGCCATTGCCTTGGTCCAGGTGGGTCAGTTGCGCCGGGCGGAACGGCAGTTGCGCCGCTGTTATCTGATCAGCGGTGAAGCAAACGGCCCGGCACTGTTGGCCCTGGCCCACAAGCTGAACTTGCCCGCCATGCAGCTGCGTATGGCCCACGGCGTGCGCGGCAGCGACGACCGGCCCTATGACCAGGCCCTATTCCCCATGCCGCCCTGGCAGCCGAGCAAGGGATTTGCCATGGACCGAGCGATTTTGTTCGCTTTCATGCGTCAGGAATCAGGTTTTAATGTCCGTGCCAAAAGCCCCGTCGGCGCGCGTGGCCTGATGCAATTGATGCCGCGGACCGCCTCGTTCGTGGCGGGCGACCGTAGTTTGCGTTGGCGCAATAAGGCAAAACTGTTCGATCCGGAATTCAATCTGGATCTGGGTCAGAAATATCTCGGCTTTTTGCTAAATGATGATTTGGTCAAGGGGGATATGTTTCGCCTGGCCGTGGCCTACAACGCGGGCCCAGGTAATTTGAGCAAATGGCTGCGCAAGGCCAAGTTCGACAGCGATCCCTTGCTGTTCGTGGAAAGTATCCCCTGGCGTGAAAGTCGGCTATTCGTGGAACGGGTAATGACCAATTTCTGGATTTACCGTGAGCGCTTCTCGCAGGACAGCCCGTCCCTGGACGCGGTGGCAACCGGCCATTGGCCGATCTATTTCAACCTAGACAATGCAACAAAGGCAGTCGCACTTAATGTCCGGAATTGACGAGAAGATTACCTTTCGCCCCCTGAACATAGCCATTCTGACGGTTTCAGACAGCCGCACCATGGCTGAGGACAAATCGGGCGACATCCTTGTGGGCCGACTGAGCGATGCCGGTCACAACCTGGTGGACCGGGCCATCGTCAAGGACGACATACCCGCCATCACCACGCAGCTACGAACCTGGATCGAGGACGAGGCGGTGGAAACGGTGATCTCCACGGGCGGTACCGGGGTCACGGGACGGGATGTCACGCCGGAAGCCTTTGCCGGGGTCTATGAAAAAGAGATCGCCGGCTTTGGCGAGATATTCCGCCAGATCAGCCTCGATATCATCGGCACCTCAGCGATTCAGTCCCGTGCCACGGCGGGCGTGGCGGGCGGCACCTATCTGTTTGCCTTGCCCGGATCACCCGGTGCCTGCCGGGATGGTTGGGACCATATCCTCAAGGATCAGCTGGATATCCGCTTTCGCCCCTGTAATTTCGCCGAGATGATGCCCCGCCTGCAGGAGCATGTGAAGGCGAGCGCCTAAGGTAAGCGCGATAATCCTCCTCCGTATCCACATCCGATAGCGTCTCCAGCAACGCCACCCGTGCATTTGCGGGCAGTTTGGCCAAGGTATCGGCCAGCGTTCGTGGGCTGGACCAGCGGACGCCGTGAAACAGCCGTGCCGCCCATCGGACATGGCGCAGGCCGACCAGCCAGAAACCGCCGTCATCCGCCGGGCCAAAGACCGCGTCTGCGCGTTTCAGTGCCTGTAAGGCTTGCGCGATATGCCGCGCTGACAGATCGGGAATGTCGCCGCCCACCAAAATCACCGGGCCGTCGCCGGCCATCATGGCGCGAGCCATGCGCCGGCCTAAATTGCCCTGGCCCTGGGGCTGCCGTGCCAGATCGGGAGGCCAGCGCGCCGCACCCTGGTCGGGGCTGACCGCTAGGACCGTCTGCCAGCGCCGCTCATGACCAAAGCGCCGCCATAACCGGGTTAGCATGGCGTTATAAAAGCGCCAGGCAGCTAGCGAACCGATGCTTGCGCTGAGACGGGTTTTGACCGCGCCTAGTCGCGGCGCCTTGACGAATAGGATCAGGCGGCCTTGCTTCATCCGTATAGCCTCGCCAACAGGCGGGTCGGTAGGCCGATGAAATACAGACTCAGATAGAATAGATTGCGGACCGGGCGGCGTATGTAGCCGCCTTGTCTGTAACGCCGGGCCGAGGTGATTGCGGCCACTGGTAGTATGTCCAGGCGGCTCTTGCCGATGCGGCGTACCAGATCCACATCCTCCATCAAGGCCAAGTCGCGGAAGCCGCCAACTTGGCCATAGAAGCGCCGTGACAGCAGCAGGCCTTGATCGCCATAAGGCAGGCCGAATTTGGCGCAGCGCCAAGCCACGATGCGCTCCAACCGCTGGCCGCCGGAACTTGGATCATCCAGGGCGAAGCGAAAGGCCGCCGCCCGACCGGTGTTGCCACCGTCGGCCACGAAAGCTTCCACTGCAAACAGCCATTCCCGTTCCAAAACGGTATCGCCGTGCAGGAACAACAGCCATTCGCCGCCCGCCGCCACGGCGCCACGCTGCAACTGCCCGCCTCGTCCAGGCGGCCCCTTCAATACTTGGGCGCCGACCTCTTCCGCGATTTCCTTCGTGCTGTCGGTGGAGCCGCCGTCACTGATGACGATCTCCTCAATCAGGCCCGATTCCTGGCCTGAGCGAAGCGCCGCCAGCGTGGCGGATAGACTGGGCGCTGCGTTGAGCGTGGGAATGATGACGGAAATCATGGCGAGCATCATAGCGCATTTTTGTCATCATATAATGTTCTTGATTTGTTCCTAAAAATCCATAGAGTCCTCCGGCTATGGATGACAGCAGCACACACCGCATGCACCCGGCCAGCAGCCGGGGCCGGGGGGCCATCTCCAACCGGTCGGGCCGGTACGAGGTGCACGAAAGGGAGTGGTGCGATGATGGCTGGGGCAGCCTGGACGCGGCCCCGCCGGTTCTGAGCACGGCCTTGAGCAAGGATAGCAGCCGCAAGGTGATCAGCTATAACACCTCGCCGGATATTGGCTTCGATCGTTCCATCAATCCCTATCGTGGCTGCGAGCATGGCTGCATCTATTGTTTCGCCCGGCCCACCCATGCCTGGCTGGGTTTGTCGCCAGGCTTGGATTTCGAAAGCAAACTTTCGTTCAAGCCCGATGCCCCGGCGGTGCTGGAGCGGGAGCTGTGGCGTAAGGGCTATAAATGCCAAACCATTGCCATGGGTACGAACACGGACCCCTATCAGCCGGTGGAGCGCCGCCTGACCGTGACGCGGGAGCTGTTGAAGGTGCTGTACCGCTTCAACCATCCGGTTTCCATTGTCACGAAATCCAATCTGATTTGCCGCGATATTGATATTTTAAAGGCCATGGCGGCGCGACGTCTGGTCAAGGTGGCGTTGTCCGTCACCACTCTGGAGCGGCATCTGGCCCGGCGCATGGAGCCGCGCGCGGCTACGCCGGAGCGGCGTCTGGGCGCCATTGCCGCCTTGGCCAAGGCAGGCATTCCCACCGCCATCATGGTGGCGCCGATGATCCCGGCCCTGACGGATATGGAGATGGAGGCGATTTTGGGCCGGGCCGCCGCCGCAGGAGCCCAGGGCGCAGGTTATATCCTGTTGCGTCTTCCTTTGGAGATAAAGGCCCTGTGGCGAGACTGGCTGGCGGAGCATTACCCCGACCGGGCCGAACGCATCATGCGCCATATCCGTGAGACCCGGTCCGGCAAGGACTATGACAGTCAGTTCCACCAGCGCATGGTGGGATCTGGGCCTTATGCCGAGTTGACCGCACAACGTTTTGAGCTGGCCTGCCGCCGCCTGGAGTTGAGCCCCGATGCCCGCGGCGGCTGGGAAGAACAGCTATTGGATTGCAGCCAGTTCCGCCTGCCCCTGGACCAGGACGATCAGATGTCGCTACTGTGATGGTATAGAGCCGTCATATGAGGAGTATTGCCATGCTTAACGTCGAGACGCCGCAGGATTTGAAACAGCATGTGGGCGAGGAAATGGGTGTCAGTGACTGGGTCACCATTGATCAGGCGCGGATCGATAAATTCGCCGAGGCGACGGGCGATCACCAATGGATCCATACGGATCCGGAACGGGCGGCCCGGGAGCTGCCCATCGGCAGCACCATCGCGCATGGTTATTTAACCTTGTCCCTGGTCTCGGAACTATCGACACAGAATTTGCAGATCGTGAAAAAGCGCACGGGTCTGAATTACGGCTCCAACAAGGTGCGCTTTACAGGCATGGTGCCGGCGGGCAGCCGGGTGCGCCTGCGCTCTGTTCTGAAGGCTGCTGAGGATGTCAAGGATAACGGCGTGCGCGTTATTTCCACGGTCACCATGGAGCGCGAGGGCGCGGAACGGCCAGTGATGGTGGCCGAAACCATCTCCATCGCCTATGCCTGAATAGCGCGTTTATACGTTGAAACGGAAGAGCAACAGATCGCCGTCCTGAACCCGGTAGTCGCGGCCTTCAGAGCGCATGCGCCCGGCATCTTTGGCACCCTGTTCGCCGTTGCATGACAGAAAGTCGTCATAGGCGATGGTCTCGGCCCTGATGAAGCCGCGCTCGAAATCACCATGGATGACGCCCGCGGCGCCCGGTGCCAGGGTGCCGTCGGTAATGGTCCAGGCGCGGACCTCCTCGGGGCCGGCGGTGAAATAGGTCAACAGATCTAGCAGCTCGTAGCCGGCTCGGATAACCTGATCCAGGCCAGCTTCCGCTAAACCTAGATCTTCGAGGAAAGCACTCTTTTCCTCGGCGTCATACAATTGCGCGATTTCCGCCTCGATATTGGCGGAGATCACAACTACGCCGGCCTTTTGCCGGGCCGCCATTTCCGTGACTATTTGGCTGTATTCGTTGCCGGTGCCGGCGGCCTCTTCATCCACGTTGCAGACATAAAGCACCGGCTTGGAGGTCAGCAATTGCAGCCGTTGAAAGGCCTTGGCCTCGTCCTTGGAGATCTCCACGTCACGGGCCGGGCGGCCATCCTGCAGCGCCGCGATGATATGTTCCATCAACTCCAGCTGCGCCGTGGCCTCATTGTCGCCGCCGCGTTGACGCTTGATGGCGCCCTGGGTGCGTTTCTCCAGGCTTTCCAGGTCGGACAGCATCAATTCCGTATCCACGGTTTCGGCGTCGCCAATGGGGTCGATGCGGCCATCCACGTGGGTGACGTTCTCGTCCTCGAAACAGCGCAGCACATGCAGGATGGCATCGACCTCGCGGATATTGCCCAGGAACTGGTTGCCCAGGCCTTCGCCCTTCGAGGCGCCGCGCACCAGACCGGCGATGTCGACAAAGGCCAGAAGAGTAGGGACGATCTTTTTCGGCTGTGCGATATCGGCGATTAGTTGCAGGCGCGGGTCTGGCACGGGAACCTGGCCCACATTGGGTTCGATGGTGCAAAAGGGATAGTTCTCCGCTGCCGCGGCGGCGGTCTTGGTCAAGGCATTGAATAGGGTTGACTTGCCCACATTGGGCAGCCCGACGATACCGCATTTGAAACCCATTCCATGCTCCGCTACTTCACTTGCGCCCATCCAGGCGAGAATTATGGGAGAGGGCGGGGCATACCGCTCAGGCCGTGATTTGTCCAGCCCTGCTTGCGAAGCCCCAGCGAATGGCAATGCGCCGCTGTTTGATCTGTTGATTCTGGATGCTTTTTCCTCGGACGCCATTCCCCTGCATCTGGTTGCCCGTGAAGGTATGGCGGTCTATCTCTATCGCTTGGCGCCCGGCGGCCTGATAATGTTTTATCTTTCCAACCGGCATATAAACCTGCGTCCGGTGCTGGCCGATCTGGCAGCCGAAGCGGGCATCGCGGCCTATGTTTAGCGCAATCATGCGAAGAGCCGGGAAAAGTATCATTATGGCTCTTCCTGGGCCGCCATGGCGCGGACGGCAAAGGATCTAGCGCCGATACTGGCATTGGCTCCGAAAACCAGCCCCTGGCGCCCACTCAAGGCCAAGGTCGGCCGGCGGGTTTTGACCGACGACTATGGCAATCTGATCATCACACACACCTGGCTCCGCTGGTAGGGTGATCAATCCGTGGATTGAGGTTCCTTGGCGGATACCGGTTTATGCACCGGCGGTTTCAGGATCAGCGCGACCTTGGAGGCGAAGGCGGCATCATCCTTGCCGCACAACAGCGGCGCGGCTTCGGCCATGGCATCCAACAAAGGGTCCAGCCATTTATCATCGGCCTTGGGAAAGTCGCGCAGGACATAGGCCATGACCTTGTTCTTGTCGCCCGGATGGCCAATGCCCAGACGCACGCGGCGAAAGTCCTTGCCAATGTGCGCCGCCATACTCTTTAGGCCGTTGTGTCCGGCCAGCCCGCCGCCATTCTTGACACGCAGCTTGCCCGGTTCCAGATCCAGCTCGTCATGAAAGACAATGATCTGGTCCGGTGTGAGCTTGAAGAACCGCGCGGCTTCACCGACGCTGCGCCCGGATTCGTTCATAAAGGTTTGCGGTTTTAGCGTCAGAATTTTCTGTCCGGCCAGGGTGCCTTCACTAACCAGGCCCTGAAAACGGCGGCGTTCAGGGGCAAAGCCATGGCGGCGGACGATTTCGTCCACCGCCATGAAGCCGATATTGTGGCGGTTGTCGGCATACTTGTTTCCGGGATTGCCCAACCCCACCAATAACAACATGGTGTTTGCTCCCAGAGTTTGCAGCCTGAGGTAGGCGGATTATTCTTCCTCGTCGCCCTCGGCGCTTTCCTCCGCGCCCTCTTCGCCCTCGACGCCTTCCATGCCCTCTTCGCCTTCCTCGTCTTCGCCAAGTTCTTCCTCGACGGCCTGAATGGTCGGCGCAGCCAGGGTGACGATGGTGAAATCACGGTCGGTAATGGTCGGTACGACGCCCGCCGGCAGGGGAACGGCAGAGATATGGATGGAATCGCCGATTTCCGAGCCAGCCAGATCAACCTCGATGGAAGAGGGGATGGCGGAGGCCAAACAACGTACTTCGATCTGATGGCGAACGATATTCAGCACGGCGCCTTGGCGAAGGGCCTCTGACTCTTCTTCGTTCACGAACACCACGGGAATGGAGATGGTAATCTCCGTCGTGTTCGAAAGGCGTAGAAAATCGACGTGCAATGGCACGTCAGTGACCACATCCAGCTGCACATCGCGGGGCAACACCTGCTGCTTCCGATCACCGGCATGCAATTCGAACAGGGTGTTGAACAGCCCAGGGTTCTGCAGCAGCTTGTCCATCTGTTTGCGGTCGACCGTAATCGGCTGGGGCGGCTTCTTGTCACCATAGACCACGCCGGGCACCACACCCGTACGCCTTGCCGCCCGGGCGGCCCCCTTGCCGACCCGGTCACGTATTTCAACTGTAATCGTGTTATCTGACATTTCTATTCGCTCCGATAAAATATGGCGTCCGCGGAGTGGCTTTCAGCTTCGGAATAAAACCCGCAGCCTCCAGGGGTGCTGCGATGAATTCATCAAAAATCCGGCGCCAATGCCGTGCGTGCCGTTGGAAGCCGCCCATATAAGCGGATTTATGTGAAAACTCAAACCCTTTGACGCCCGGCGGCGGCAGATTATTCAAACATTATTCAAATAGGGACGAGACCGAGGTTTCCTCGCTGATCCGCCGGATCGCTTCACCCAATAGTGACGCGATGGGGATGGAGCGGATATTGCGGGCATGATGCATGGCATCGGTGGCGGCTATGGAATCTGTCACGGAAAGATGCTCCAACGCTGATGAGGTTACCCGCGCCACGGCGCCCCCTGATAGCACACCGTGGGTGACGTAGGCTGATACCTTTTTTGCGCCCACATTCATCAAGGCTTCCGCCGCATTACACAAAGTACCAGCGGAATCAACAATATCATCCACCAGCACGCAACTGCGCCCGTCCACATCACCAATAATGTTCATGACTTCGGACATTCCGGCCTTTTCTCGCCGTTTATCGACGATCGCCAGATCCGCGTTCAGCCGTTTGGCCAGGGCCCGCGTGCGGACCACGCCGCCCACATCGGGAGAGACCATGACCAGTTTTTCATCGCCTTTTTCCGCCGCGATTTGCCGCGTGAACACCGGGCCGGCGAATAGATTATCGGTTGGAATATCGAAAAAGCCCTGGATCTGGCCGGCATGCAAATCCATGGTCAAAACCCGGTTGGCCCCGGCGGTGGCGATCAGATTGGCCACCAGTTTGGCGGAAATCGGCGTCCGGGGGCCTGGCTTGCGGTCCTGACGGGCATAGCCGAAATAGGGCAAAACAGCTGTGATGCGCCGGGCTGAGGCGCGGCGCAGAGCATCGATGCAGACCAGCAGCTCCATCAGATTGTCATTCGCCGGCGACGAGGTGGACTGGACGATAAACACATCCTCGCCACGGACGTTTTCATGGATCTCCACGAAAACTTCCATATCGGAAAAGCGCCGCACATCCGCGTTGGTCAGCGGTGTTTCCAGATAGGCCGCGATGGCTTCTGCCAAGGGCCGATTACTGTTTCCTGCAAGTAGCTTCATGGCGCCTGGCGGCCTCCCCAAACGAACGCTTCACCGAATTGAAAACTCAACGGCAATCTCATGGAGTCATAATCAATCGTCGCACAGCGTGCAATCGGTCAGATTCTGGTGCGTTCTGAGTTACCCTCAACGGTGTTTGAACTGTGCGGTTCGCTTTTCCAGGAAGGCGGCCATGCCCTCTGCCTTGTCCTCGGTCGAAAAGGCGGAATGGAACATTCGCCGCTCGAATCGGACACCCTCTGCCAGGGTTGTTTCATAGGCGCGATTGACGCATTCCTTGGCGATCATCACCATGGGCTGGGATAACTTGCAAATTTTTTCGGCCACGCCCACGGCTTCATCCATCAGATCGTCCAACGGCACGACGCGGGAGGCCAGACCGGCCCGCTCCGCCTCTTCCGCCGTCATCATGCGGCCGGTCAATACCATTTCCATGGCCTTTGACTTGCCCACGAAACGGGTCAGGCGCTGGGTTCCGCCGGCGCCGGGCAAGATGCCCAGATTAATCTCCGGCTGGCCGAACTTGGCATTGTCGGCTGCGATGATGAAATCGCACATCATCGCCATCTCACAACCGCCACCCAGGGCGAAGCCGGCCACGGCGGCGATAATTGGCTTGCGCGTCTGGCTGACCCGTTCCCAGCCGGCGGTGACGAAATCTTCTCGATAAACGTCCATATAGCTCTTTGGCGCCATTTCTGAGATATCGGCGCCGGCGGCAAAAGCCTTGGAACTGCCCGTCAGCACAATGCAGCCGATGTTGTCGTCGCCCTCGAAGCCGTCCAGGGCCTGGCCCACATCCGAGATCAACGCTGCGTTCAGGGCGTTCAATGCGTCCGGCCGGTCCAAGGTGATGATGCCGACACTGCCCTTGGTCTCCACCAGGATATTTTCGTATGCCATGAGCCTAGTCTCCTACTTGTTTATGTCCATGACCGGGCGCCCGCCGGCCCGCCATGCAGGCAATTCAATTCCAGGGCCGTCGTCCTACTCGGTTCCCGGCGCAATAGCAAAGCGAACGGTCAGGATGGAGCCATTTTTTTTCGCGCTGATACGCAGTCCTTCGCCGTCCCTGACGAAGTATCCCTGTCTCACGCGCCGCCAGCCCAGTTGCGGCAGGGTCTCGTCATAAAACCGCCACAGCGACTCGAGACCAATCACAGGACCGTTCGTCGAACCGTTCTCACTCACCGCTACCGCCTGGACTAGGCGGCCATGGGTTTTGTCGAAAATCATCGTCGCTTCGGAAATTTCCCGTAGTCCCGGCATCAACGGCAGATCCGCGACCCCGGCCAGAAACGCGTCATCCGCCGCCTTTACGCCGGTCCCCGCGATTGCTGCGGTCAATAGCAGCCAAGGCGCCAAGAATACCGCCGCGAAAATCTTTTTGCTTATCATGGCCGCAATCTAGCACAATGGCGCAGCGTCGGAAGACAGTGGAAATGGGGCGTTTGCTTTTGCGATATTATAGGGTGCTGTCATCGATATTGCTTTTGGCCGTTGTCCTGTGGAGCCATGCCGGACCCGCGGGTGCTGATCTATTGGGTTCCGACCCCCTGATCGACGCGGTGGAGCGCGGCAATTTCCGCGCCGTGCAAAAAGCCTTGCTGGAGGGTTCCTCGGCCAATGTCCGTGGCGAACAAAGCCGTTCCGCATTGATGCTGGCGGCCAATTTGGGCGCGGTGGATATTGTTGAACTGCTATTGAGCCATGGTGCCATTGTTGATTTGGCCGAAGCGGAAGGCAACACCGCGCTGATTTATGCTGCCGTGAATAATTTTGATGACGTGATCGCCGTATTGTTGGCGGTGGGGGCGGCAATAGATCATGGCAACAGGCAGGGCGAAACCGCCTTGATGCGGGCCGCGCGGACAGGCAGCGGCAGCGCCGTTAGTGCCCTTTTGGCGGCCGGCGCCGATCCCAGCCTAACCGACTTCACCGGCCGTACCGCGCTTGATCTGGCCCGTGAAAACCGCCGCAACCGGGTTATCCAGATCTTTCGCAAAGCCGGTGTTGACCGCTAAAGCGCTCTATCTGAACAACGCGATCAGAATACATGGCTAGCGCGTTTCCCTGGCATTCGCGAATATTGCCGCGGCACAGACCAATGACACGGCGAGAAAACCAAAGACCCAGCGATATGCGATCTCTGGGCTCTGTCCGCCATCGTTGCTGAAGCTGCCTATAATCAGGCCTGACGCCGATTGTATTGACGCTATACCCAGAAACACAGCTAGATTTTGGAATGTCAGGCCGCGTCCGATCAGATGATCCGGCAAAACCGCACGGGCAAAAGCATGGTTCACCATGACATAGCTGCCGACAGCGGCAAACAGTAGTAACAGGACTGTAGCCGTCCAGAAGTCAGGTTTTTCAAGCGCCGCCAGTAAGGCCAGAATGGCGGCGGTTGCAAGAGCGCCCGCCACAATCAGCCATTTGCGCTGGCCGATATGATGGTCCAGTCTGCCGTAGAGTGAAACGCCGACAAGTACGGCAATGTTCAATGCCAGCAAGACATTGCCGCGCGCCACGCCGTCCAGCCCATGGACATCTGCCAGATACGGCCCACCCCAAAGCCCAACCACGGTCAGAACCGTCGCATAGCAGATAAACTGGATCGCCGAGACCAGCCAGAGCTCGCGATTGGCGAGAACCGACCGCAGGCCACTTAGAACCTCACCCCAGCTCTCACCCCGATCGCCGGTCCCGGCATGTTCCGGCGGCGCGTCACGGACAATGAAAAACAGCAGCGAGGCAAAGATGCCCGTCAACCCGGCCATAGCCAGGAAGGCGCCCCGCCAGCCGATCACTTCCACCGCCCAGGCAAGCGGCGTCGTCGCCAGAAGGGTGCCACCACCGCCAACCACGAACAGCATGGCGGTGAGCGCGGCAAAGCGTTCCTCGGGATACCAACGCGCGATCACCACCATGGAGCCCATCAACCCGGCGGCACAGCCAATCCCCAGCAGAATCCGCCCAATGGCCAAAACAGCACCACCCTCTGCGGTCGCGAAGGTAATGGCGCCCACCACCGCGACCGCGAAAAGCCACGTCATGGTTCGTCTTGCGCCATATCGGTCCAGCAGAACACCGGTCGGTATTTGTGCCGCGCCAAAGGCAAGAAAGAAAAGTCCGGTAATGCCGCCCATCGCTTCGGCGGAAAGCTCAAGTTCGGCCATCAACTCAGGCGCGATGGCGGCGTTAGCGACCCTGTAGAACTGGCTGGCAACATAAGTGCTGCAGAGCACGAGATAGATTTGCAGGGCTTGCCGCCGCTTCGGATCGGTCATCGCGACATGCCGATTGCTCAAACCTGTCCTGCTGAGACGCCGCCGTCGACCATATAAACCCCGCCGGTGCAAAAGGAGCCGTCATCGCTACCAAGGAATAGCATCAGCCGCGCCACTTCCTCCGGCTCGCCATAGCGCTGCAACGGTATGTTTCGCGCCATGGGCCGGTTCGCGCGGTCGCCGGCCGGCAGGCCCCGTTGGGTCTCGATTGAAGTCATCATGCGGGTGTCGATGGGTGCCGGATTGACCGTGTTGACGCGGATATTCTGCTCCGCGCCTTCCAGCGCGGCGGTCCGCATCAAGCCGATCACCGCATGTTTGGATGTAACATAGGCGGACATGCCGCCGGTTGCGCGAATCCCCGCCGTTGACGAGGTGATGACGATACTGCCGCCACCACGGGCGTTAATCGCGGGCATGATATATTTCAATCCGAGGAAGACGCCGCGCACATTGACGGCGAGGACCTTGTCGAACATGTCCTCGGTATATTCGCTGATCGGCTTGACCGTGCCTTCGATGCCTGCATTCAACAGCGCGATATCGACACCGCCAAAGCGTTCCACCGCCGCTGCGACATAAGCCTGCGTCTGGGCCGTGTCCGTTACGTCGGCAACGACGGCCACCGCCCGGTCCGAGCCGATCTCCGCCACCGCGTCTTGCAGCGCGTGGTCATCAAGATCAACCAAAATGATCCGCGCGCCTTCCGCCGCGAATAGCGTGGCCGCCGCCCGTCCGATGCCACCCGATCCGCCGGTTATGATCGCGACCTTGCTGTCCAACTTGCCGCTCAACTCAACCATGGCCAACTCCTTTGCGTTATGAATTAAAGCTCCCGCCGGACGATACCCTTCTCGACCAGCGCCTCGATCGCCGGTGCGTCAAAGCCGAGGTCATGAAGAATGCGGTCGGCCTCGCTGCCAAAAGCAGGAGTCGGCGCGCTCGGCTGAAAACCCTCGCCGTCAAGTTCCACCGGCGGTCCGAGCATGCGCACGGTTCCGGCGGCGGGATGCTCCATGTCATGGAATATCTGATTGGCATGAGCGTGTGGATCATCAAATAGCTCGATTGGGAAGCGCACCGCCGCGACTGGGATGCCGGCCTCGTTCAGGCGCGCGATCCATGTTTCCGCCGAGGTTTGCCGCATCATATCCTCGACCTGCTGTTTGAGTTCAGCGTAGTACGCCTCCCAGTGCGGCTCTTGCAATGATGTTTCCACCAGGCCCAAATCCTCGATACCAAGCACTTCGGCGAATTTCAGGCGCAGGGAGTGGCTGCCGCACGCCACCGCGATTGTGCGGTCGGTGGTCTCGAAAGTGCGGAAATATATTGCGGCCATGGACGGAAAGCGTGGGTTCGGAATTGCCGCGGCCTGTTCTTCGTAGGTTGCCTTCGCGGCCCGCTGCCCGTCCAGGCGGGCCAGCGCCTCGTCGTGCGCCGGGCGGTCGTCGTCCTCGGATCGAATGAGCTGGTTGTTGGCGAGGACCATTCCGGCATGCATCAATGAAACATCAACGATGCCGCCCTTGCCGCTGCGCTCGCGGCGCAATAGGGCCGAGGCGACGCCGAAAGACAGGCACATGGCGCTCATATAATCAGCGCTGACCGGATCGCCCGATGCCGGGCGACCATCGGCCATGCGTCCGTTGGCGGCCATCAAACCGGTGCGTGCCTGCACGACGATATCCATGCCGGCCAGGCCGGCGTCCGGGCCATGCTTGCCAAAGGCGGTTACCGAGGCGATGACCAGCCGCGGATTTTCAGCCAGCAAATCTTCTGGGCTCAAACCAAGCTCTTTCTCGAGGCCAGGGCGGAAGTTCATCAGCACCACGTCGGCCCAGGCCAGAATGCGCTCGATGACCGGGCGCGCGGCCGGATTGCTAAGATGCAGGGGAAGCGAGTGTTTGCCCCGGTTGCGGGAGAGAAAAATGCGGGATTCGCCTGGTGCAAGGGGATTGAACCTGCGCGTTGGGTCCCCGTCCGGTGCCTCGATCTTGAGCACCTCGGCCCCGCCGTCGGCCAGCATTTGTCCGCAAAAAGGTACTGCGATGAATTGTCCGAACTCGGCCACCCGTATGCCGTCGAAAGGCCTTGATGCGCTCATTGGGGCTCGTTCATTGTGTTAATCGCCGTGGACGAAGATACATACGTCATGCCGTCAATAGGTCGTCTCTCGCTGTAGTCTGATCCAATTCGGTAAAATCGTACGAGGCGTGCATTTGCCTGTCAAATACCTCGGACACGCTCCAGGACCGATACTCCGCCTATTCACCGTGCGCTGATCTAAAAGGGTCACTATCAAAGTCTCTTGGCATGAGGCAGGATAACCGCAACAAGGAGTGAGATATGAGCGATACGCCGTCGGAGCACGAACCATACGCGGGCAAGGACCTTGGTGAGATCCCGTTTATCTGCACACCAACCATGGTGGAGCATTATTGCGAAGGGCTGGCCGTCGATCAGGCGCGCTATCTCAGCCCTATGTTTTGGGAAAGACCAGCGGCACCCGCGATGATCGTCGGCGAAGTCGATGGTGGCTTTGACGGCGCACGGTTTGACAATGCGTTTGGCAATTTGTGGATGCGCCAGGAGTGGGCTTTCCATGCCCCGATTTTTCCGAACCGCGAATATCGCCGTACTTCCAGCGTGGCCGACGTCTATGAATGGCGCGGCCGCTCGGTGGTCAAGCAGGAGGTGAACCTGTATGAAGGCGAGGCGCTAGTCGTTCGCGGTATTCACCATCAAAGCTATCTGTTGGGTCAAAGTTCGGGGAAGGTTGCCTTGCGCGACCCGAAGAAAAAGGAAGGCGTCCGCAAGTTCGAGGTGCCTGATGGGGAAGCCATTGCAAGCGTCGCCCGCAACATCGATCTGGAAATGTGCGGCGTGTTTTTTCATGGCAACCGGAGCTACCACACCGACAAGGCGGCATCCGAGGAGCTCGGCTTCGAGGAAGTCGTGGTCGGCGGCAAAATGACCATGTCACTAATTGGCGAGATGCTGGAGCAGCGCTTTGGCCGTGGCTTTTACGAAGGCGGAACATTGGATGTTAAGTTCACCAATATCGTCTGGCCCGATGACCGCGTTACGGCGAAGGGCGTGATCACGTGCCAACAGGATGGACAGGCATTCATCAGCGTGTGGATGGAAAAGGATGATGGCACGGTGGTTATCGTCGGTTCCGCCTCGGCGGCCAGCTAGCGGATTTATGCGCCGGGAGATTTGATGTTGACTGGCGGATTGTGCCAAGCTTGACATTAAACAAACCGCAGCACCATTTCAGCTTCGAGGAAACACCTCCCAATGACTGAAAATATGATCGATAATGTGTCCGACTTTAGCTTCCTGCAAGGTGTCAAGGTAATCGATTTCACTCAGTTCGAGGCGGGTCCCTCTTGCACTGAAGCCCTGGCCTGGCTGGGCGCCGACGTGGTCAAGATCGAAAATCCGAAAATGGGCGATCCCGGCCGCCGACTGCGCCCCGGTAACCCGGACAACGATCCGTATTATTTCCACATGTTCAACGCCAATAAGAAATCGGTCGCCCTCAATCTGAAGTCGCCTGAAGGCCTGGAGCTGGCAAAGGACATGATCGGCAAGGCGGATGTCATGATGGAAAACTTCGCCCCCGGCGCGATTGAGCGGTTGGGCTTGTCCTACGACGTGGTAAAGGAGATCAACCCCGGCATCATCTATGCCCAGGTCAAGGGATTTGGCGAAGGCAGCCCGTTCGAGAAAAACCTTGCCTTCGATATGATCGCGCAGGCCTGCGGCGGCACCTTTAGCGTTACCGGAGACGCTGATGGTCCGCCGACTCGACCCGGTATCTCGCTGGGTGATACGGGCACCGGCATGTTGATGGCGATTACCATCCTGGGTGCGTTGTACAAGCGGCGGGAGACCGGCGAAGGTCACCACATGCAGGTCGCCATGCAGGACGCGATGCTGCACTACATGCGCATTGGCTTATCCACCCAGGGCTTGACCGGCAAGGCGGCGGAGCGCGGCGGTAGCAAGGTGCCGGGCATCGTCAACGCGCCCATGGGCCTGTATCCTTGCGCGCCGGGTGGGCCGAACGATTATGTCTATATCATGACCAGCCGGGCCAACCCGGATCATTGGGACCGTTTGCTAACCTTGGTCGGGCGTGAGGATTTGATCGGCGACGAGCGTTACCTGACCCCTGGTGACCGCGTGGAGCACGAGGCGGAAGTGGATGAAGTGATCACCGCTTGGACCCGTGGGCGGTCCAAGTACGATGCGATGACCGAGGTGGGCGAGGCCGGGATCCCCGCCGGCGCTGTCCTGGATACAGATGAGTTGAACAATGATGTCACCTTCGAGGAGCGCGGCGTCATGCAGACCATGGTCCATCCGGTACATCGCCCGTTCAAGATGCCGGGCTGGCCGGTCCGGGTGGACGGCCAGGCTACGCGGCTGAAATCATCACCAATGCTGGGCGAACATACGGACGAGGTGATTAGCGACTGGCTGGGGCTTAACGCCGCCGCGATCGATGCTTTGAAAACGGATGGAGCCGTGGGTTAGCTGTTTAGCCGCTGGGAGGCACGGATCTTTTTGCTGGCGGATTTCAATTGTCCGCAGGCAGCCATGATGTCACGTCCCCGTGGCGCCCGGATAGGGGCTGAATAGCCCGCATCGTTGAGGATTGAGGCAAAGCGGCGAATGCGATTGTTGGAGCTGCATTGATACGGTGCGCCGGGCCAGGGATTGAATGGGATCAGGTTGATCTTAGCCGGCAGGCCGCGCAACAGGCGTACCAGTTCGTTGGCATCTTCCAGGCTGTCGTTGACCTCCTGCAGCATGACATATTCAAAGGTGATGCGGCGGGAGTTGTTGGCGGATGGGTAGTCGCGGCAGGCCTGGATCAATTCCTTGATGGGATGCTTGCGGTTCAGGGGCACCAATTGATCACGAACCTTGTCATTCACCGCATGTAGCGATACCGCCAAATTAACCCGTAAGTCCCGCCCGCAGCGTTCCATGGCCGGAACCAGGCCAGCAGTGGACAGGGTGATGGAGCGGCGCGAGAGGGCGATGCCATCGCTATCCATGATGATATTCAAGGCCTGGGAGACATTGTCGTAGTTGAGCAGCGGCTCGCCCATGCCCATCATGACAATGGTGGAGATCTTGCGGTGCCCATGGGGGTTGGGCCAATCATCCAGGCAATCCCGCGCCAGCATGAATTGCCCCAGAATCTCGCCGGCGCTCAAATTCCGCACCAGCGGCATGGTCCCGGTATGGCAGAAATCGCAATTCAAGGTGCAGCCAACCTGGCTGGAAATGCATAGCGCGCCATGATCCAGATCCGGGATATAGACCATTTCAATTTCGTTGCCGTCGGCCAGCCGCAGCAGCCATTTGATCGTGCCATCGGCGGAATTCAGGGTCGTGGTGATGCTTGGGCGCTCGATATTGCAGCCTTCGTTCAGCTGTTGCCGCAATTCCTTGCCCAGGTCGCTCATCTGATCGAAGCTGGTGACGCCGCGATTGTACATCCAGCGCCAAAGCTGACTGACCCGCATCTTGCATTGCTGCGCAGGTACGCCAAGTCCGGCCACCGTCTCCAACAGCCCCGCGCGCGGCAGACCAATCAGGTTCAATCCGTACGCCGCCTTGGCCGTGTCCACCGGGTTTGGAGCAGTCAAGGTTGGTTCAGCCAGGGTGGGCATTGGCCGCCTACTTTACCTTGCAGGCCCTGTTGATCGCTTTGAGGGCGCGGGTGAAGCCTTTCAGGGAATAGCGGTCGGTGGTCTTGGTGCTGCGTTTGGACGTGCCGCGAATAACCATTTTCTTACCGGCCCGCATGGCCTTTACCAATCTCGCTTCGATCTTGGGATTTTCAACCCAGGCGGTGTCATCGACGGTGTAGAGTTTGAATGTCTTGCCGTCCACATTGATGGTTACATTGCTGCCGGGCTTGATGGGATAGCCCACATAGACCCCGACCTCGCCCTTGATTTTCTTATAGGGGCGATGGGTGATCAGGACCCAGATCGGACCGCGCTTGACCCCGGTCGGTTTGCTGTCGTTCGGCTGCCCCGCCATATAACAGGCCTTGCCCTTGCCTTCCTTTAGCGCAAAGGCGCCCCAAATACCCGGATTGCGCAGCAATGACTTCGGCGATTTGGATTTTGCCTGTGCCGTCACGGCGGCACCGAGCAGAACCGCGACCACGGTCAGACTGGTCAAAATGGTCATAAAATTTTTCATGGCGTCAACATAATGGTGCTTTGTGGCTTTTGCCAGATCAACCTCTGCTTAATCTTGTTTGGTGCGAAATTTTTGCGCGCCTTGAACATGGGGCGTCGTCGGCTCGCCGGCATTGCGGCTAAAGGTCGCCCGCTGGCCAAACCGTCCCAGGCTGACCGTGCGGTCATAAAGCACGATTGCCCCCGCCGTCGCCACATTGATGCAAAAGGCGGTGGGGATCTTGATCACATGGTCGCAATGGGCCAGCATTTCAGGCGACAGGCTGCCTCGTTCCGGTCCCAGGACATAGGCCGCGCGGACCGGATGCTTAAAGGTTGGCAGGTTGACCGCGCCATCGATCAGCTCGATGCCTACAAGCTGACAGCGTTCCGGCAGGACCATTGAGGCCACATCGTCGAATTCGTAGTAGGGCAATTGATGGGTTGAACGCGAGGTGTCGGACGAGGCTTGCCGCTGGCGGTAGCTGCCCTCCACCGTGAACAGAAAACCCGCCCCGAAGGCCTGGGCCGAGCGGAACAGATTGCCCGCGTTCATGGGCTTGCTCAAACGTTCCACCCCAATGCCAAAGTACCCGCGCATGATGTCCCTTCCAATGACCCGGAACCGAGAATAACGCCGATAGGCGACAAAGGCCCATGCTTTGTGTTAAGCCCAATTCAGAAATATTCTGGCTTGAAAGCGTAAGGAAAGACACTGATGAAAGCGATGTTGTGCAAGGAAAACGGCCCCATTGAAAGCTTGGTGCTGGAGGATTTTGAACTGCCACCACTGGGTGAAGGTGAGGTGCGGGTGCGCGTACGCAGCGCCGGGGTCAATTTTCCAGACATCTTGATCACGCAGGGGATCTATCAATTCAAGCCGGCGCATCCGTTTTCCCCAGGTTCCGAATGCGCCGGTGATGTGCTTTCGGTCGGTCCCGGTGTCACCAATTTCAAGGCCGGTGACCGGGTCATCGCCATGACTGGCCACGGCGCCTTCGCCGAGGAGGTCAATACCCTGGCCAGCAACTGCGTGCATCTGCCGGACGATATCAGCTACGAACTTGGTTCGGCCTTTGTTCTGACCTACGGCACCTCGATTTACGCTTTGTTGCAGATGGGCAAGCTGCAGAAAGATGAATGGCTGCTGGTACATGGCGCCGCGGGCGGAGTTGGCCTCTCGGCGGTGGAGATCGGCAAGGCCATGGGTGCCAAGGTGATCGGTACCGCCAGCAGTGATGAAAAGCTGAAAATAGTCACGGAACATGGCGCTGACGAGGTGATCAATTACAGTGACGGCCCTTTCAAGGATAAGGTCAAGGAAGTCTGCGGCAGCGCCGGGGCAGACGTCATCTATGATCCCGTCGGCGGTGACGTTTTCGATCAATCCCTGCGTTGCATTAATTGGGACGGTCGTTTGCTGGTCATCGGCTTTGCCTCCGGCCGTATTCCGGAGGCGCCGGCCAACCTGGCGCTGTTGAAGAATTGCTTCATCGTCGGTGTCTTCTGGGGTGCTTGGAACAAGCGCAATCCGGAAGGGCACGCCAAGAATATGGATATTTTGTTTCAGTGGCTGCGCGAGGGCAAGTTACGGCCCAATATCTCGCACCGCTTCCCCTTGGCCGAAGTGCCGGCTGCCCTGCAGGTCTTGGTCGACCGCAAGGTGGTGGGCAAGGCCGTGATCACGATTGATTAGTGGCCGACGGCGACGCAAAGGTTCGGGCCCAGTACGAGGCCTACCCCTATCCGGACCGAGAACCCGGTGATGAGGCCCATCGCCTGATCACCGGCTCACCCAGCCATTTGTTGGAGATCGAGCATTTCGTGTTAGCCGGTGGTCGATCCGATAACCTGCGGGCCCTGGTTGCGGGCGGCGGAACCGGCGACGGCGCCATCATGCTGGCGCAACAGCTGGCCGATCGGGGATCAGGCTCAGTAACTTATTTGGATATGTCCACCGCTTCCCTGGCAATCGCCAAGAGCCGGGCGGAGGTGCGCGGCCTGGCCAACATCTCGTTCTATCATGGGTCCCTTCTGGACCTGCCGAATATGGATTGGGAGCCGTTCGATTACATCGATTGCTGCGGTGTGCTGCATCATCTTGCCGCGCCCGGCGAGGGCCTGGCCGCCTTGACCTCCGTCCTGGTGGAACAGGGTGGTTTGGGTCTGATGCTGTATGGCGAACTGGGCCGCACCGGGGTTTATCCGGCGCAACGGGCCATAGCCCGTTTGGTTGCTTCTGATCCAGCCGATGAAAGCCTCGATCTGGCCCGACGGCTGGTGGCGGCCATGCCAGCGGGTAATTGGCTGAAGCGCAACGAGCATCTGTCGGATCATCTGGCGGGCGACGATGCCGGCTTTCACGATCTGCTGCTGCACAGCCGTGACCGTGCCTATCTGGTTGATGAAATAGCCAAATTGATGGCCAGCGCCGGTCTGCGCATTACCGGCTTCCTGCCCCCGGGCGCCTATGATCCCGGCCAGTACCTCGATGACCCGGAACTGCGGGCCCGGGCGGCGGACTTGCCGTTGTTGGAGCGCTGGGCTCTGGCCGAGGAATTATCGGGTGCGATGAAAACGCACGTCTTCTATGCCGTGCGCCAAGGCAACGAGACTGGCGGCGTGGCAACAGGCTTTGCTCCCTCGATGGTGCCCGTGCTGCGCGAGATGACGCCTGAACGCTTGGCCGCCAGCTTGGAGAAATCGCCCGGTCTAAGTGCCAAACTTGGTGGGCAGGAGCGGCAATTCGAATTGCCAGAAGGCGCGGCGGCCATTGTTGCCCTGATCGATGGCCGGCGCAGCTTGCGGCAAATTCATGGCCGTTTGCGTGCCGGCGGCGCGAAGCTGAGCTGGCCGGATTTCGAAGCCAAATTCGCAGCGATTTTCGATGTCCTCCATGCCCTCACCCTGCTGCTCTTCGCAGGCGGCAAGGCGGCCTAAAGATGCATACCGATGGTCTATTTGAAATAGCTCTGCTGGCAGCCGGCGCGCTGATCCTTGGCCTGGTGCTGCAGCGACTGCGCCAGCCGGCGATCGTCGGTTATATCGTCGCGGGCGTCGTTCTTGGCCCATCCGGGTTCGATTTGTTTCCCAACCGGGCGCCGATCGAAACCTTGGCCGAGTTGGGCGTGTTGCTGTTGCTGTTCGTGATCGGCATGGAGCTCTCGTTGCGTGCCTTTCGACGGGTGCTGCGACTGGCTGTGTTGGGCGCCGGGGCTCAGATTATCCTGTCTATCGCCGCCATGCTGGTGGTGGCCCAGGTGTTTCACTACTCCGTCGAGACAGCCGTTGTTATGGGTTTTGTCGTGGCCTTGTCTTCCACCGCCGTGGCGATCAAGCTGTTGGAGGATATTGGCGAATTGCGCACCGCGATCGGGCGGACCGCGATCGCGGTGCTGATTGCGCAGGATCTGGCCATCGTGCCCATGTTGTTGATTGTCGATGGACTGGCGGGCGGTGGCGGTATCCCGGTGGTGGGCTATGTAAAACTGTTTGCCGCTGTGGGCCTGTTGGCCGCCATGATCGCCTTGTTGACACGACGCTCCCGCGTCGGCGTGCCGTTTGCCCGCACCATGCGTGGCAACGTGGAACTGGCGGCGATCACGGCGTTGGCCTATTGCTTCGGCGCCGCGCTGGTCTCAGCCCTGATGGGGCTGTCGCCGGCCTATGGTGCCTTTCTGGCCGGTCTCTGGATCGGCAACTCTACCGCCCGCGCGCCGCTGCTGGCAGCGGCCCGGCCCATTCAGAGCGTCTTGCTGATGGTCTTTTTCGTTTCCATCGGGTTGCTGCTGGATCTGGATTTCATTTGGGATCATCTGGCCGAGGTCTCAAGCATCCTGTTGGTAGTGACGGTACTGAAAACCATCATGAACGTGACTGTGTTGCGCCTGTTGCGGGAGCCTTGGCCACGGGCCTGGATCGTGGGCGTTTCTATTGGTCAGATCGGCGAATTCTCGTTCGTGCTGGTGGCAGCTGCCGTCGGCTCCGGCTTGATCCTGGATGACAATGGCCGGATCGCCGTTTCCGTCATCGCTTTGAGTTTGATGCTCTCTCCACTGTGGCTGATTTTCAGCCGGCGGCTGGAACGCCTCGTGGGCAGCAATGTACAGACCTTGCGCGAGTATCTGCATGACCTGTTCGCACCGGAAACAAAGGCCGTGGCCACCATGGCCCATCGTCCCATTGGTTTTTCCATGCACCTGGGCGCGGGCGGGCGTCGCGCGGTGGAGGATATGAACGCCGGCGAGACCGATGAAGATGATACCCGCCTTGATGCCGATGATGACAGCAATGGCAAAAACGAAGCTTGAAGCAGATTATACTTTTGAGGCCGCCGCCGGCGCGCGCGGCCTGGGCCCCGTCTGCGGTATTGATGAGGCGGGACGGGGGCCTTGGGCCGGACCGGTGATCGCGGCGGCGGTGATCCTGCGGTCTGACGATATCCCGCCTGGCTTGGCCGATTCCAAAACCTTGAGCAAGGCCCGCCGAGAAGCGTTGTTGGCCCGGCTGAACGAGGTTGCGGTGATCGGCGTGGGCCGGGCCGAGGTGGAGGAGATCGACCGCCTCAACATTCTGGCCGCCACCATGTTGGCCATGGCCCGTGCGGTCGCCGATTTGGCGCTGGCGCCGGGTCACGCGCTGGTGGACGGCAACCGCGCCCCGGAACTGCCCTGCGGCCTTGAGACCTTGGTCAAGGGCGATGGCCGCTGTCTTTCCATTGCCGCCGCCTCCATCGTCGCCAAGGTGACCCGTGATCGGGAGATGGCGGCCCTGGCCGAGCGCTTTCCCGGCTTTGGTTGGGAGCGTAATGCTGGTTATGGCACCGCTGAACACCAAGTGGGCCTGGCACGTTTGGGGCCCAACGAGATGCACCGGCGTAGCTTCGCACCTATTCGGAAACTTTTAGACTCTGGTCTAAGCGCCTGACTCCAATGAAAAAATCAGTTGACTGGCGATTCGCTCTCGACCAGTATGCGCCGCCGTTATGAGCAAGAAACAAAAAATACAGCGCAACAGCATTCACTTGGGCGATACCGTCGAGGTGATGTCCGGCTTGCCAGATGCTTCCGTTGATCTGGTTTTTGCCGATCCGCCCTATAATTTGCAACTGTGTGGAGAGTTGCATCGTCCGAATAACAGCAGGGTCGCCGGTGTTGAAGACGAATGGGACCGTTTCGATACCTTTGACAGCTATGATGAATTTACCCGTGCCTGGTTGAACGAGGCCCGCCGTATCCTCAAGCCAAAGGGAGGTTTGTGGGTCATCGGCAGCTATCACAATATTTTCCGCGTTGGCGCGATTTTGCAGGATCTGGGCTTTTGGATCCTCAATGACGTGGTCTGGCGCAAGACCAATCCTATGCCGAATTTTCGCGGCAAGCGCTTCACCAACGCCCATGAAACCTTGATCTGGTGCACCCCCTCGCCGAACGGCAAAGGCTATACCTTCAACTACGAGGCCATGAAGGCGCTGAACGAGGATTTGCAGATGCGCAGCGACTGGCTGCTGCCGATCTGCTCGGGCGGGGAACGTTTGAAAACGAATGGGCAAAAGGCCCATCCGACGCAAAAGCCCGAGGCTTTGTTGCACCGGGTGCTCCTAGCCTCTTCAAATCCCGGCGATTTGGTGCTCGATCCATTCTTTGGTACCGGCACCACGGGCGCGGTGGCGAAACACCTGGGCCGGGACTATGTCGGCATCGACGCCGATCCCAGCTATGTGGACTTGGCCCGCCAGCGCATCGATGCCGTGGTCCCGCTTGGGGAACAGGATCTGGACGTAACGCCTTCGAAACGGTCCCTGCCGCGTATTCCGTTCGGCTGGCTGGTAGAACGCGGCATGTTGCGTCCCGGCGCGACGCTGTATGATTCCCGGCGGCGTTATGCGGCCCGTGTGCGAGCCGATGGCTCCGTGGTGGCGAACCGCTCCCGCGGCTCGATCCATCAGGTGGGCGCCGCCGTACAAGGCGCGCCGGCCTGCAATGGCTGGACCTTCTGGTGCTTCGAGGAAAGGGGCCAACTGGTTCCCATCGATCTGTTGCGGCAGAAACTACGGTCCGAGTTGCATTAAAGTTTCAGCCCGTGCCTTAGTACCTTTTTCATCACGGTCGGTAGTGCAAGCTCGCCTAGATCCTCTGGCGCTTGCCAGATTTCACCACCTTTGGTTTTCCTATCTCCCGCCCCAGTATGCACCGTCAGCTCCAGACGGAAATGTGTGAAGACGTGAACCACGGTTCCGGGTACGGCTTGCCAATCGGTGGTCACTGGCGCGTATTGGGCCACGTCCTCCGCTTGCCATGCCTCCTCCCGCCAGGGCGTTGAGGGAACCTCCATCATGCCGCCCAAAAGGCCTTTTTCGGGCCGCCGCTGCAGCAGCAACCGGCCTCCGTCATCGAATAGACAAAAGGCGATGCCGTAACGGGTCGGGCGCGCCGCCTTGGATTGGCGGCGGGGCAGGCTGGCGGCTATGTCCTGCTTCCGACCTTCGCAAGCTTCGGATAGGGGGCAGCACCCGCATAAGGGCGCGCGGGGTAGACAGATCGTCGCGCCCAGATCCATCAGGGCCTGGGCGTAATCACCGGCCCGCCGCTCCGGCGTCAGGCCGGCTGCCAGACGGCGCAGTTCCGGCTTAATGCCGGGTAGGGGTTTTGTCACCGCGTACAGGCGCGCGACCGCCCGTTCGATGTTGCCGTCCACGGGAGACGCTTTGCGGCCAAAGGCGATGGCCGCGACCGCTGCCGCCGTGTACGGACCGATGCCCGGTAGTGTGCGCAGGCCGTCTTCCGTATCGGGAAAAACACCGTCAAGCTCGTTTGCCACTACCTGGGCGCATTTATGCAGGTTGCGCGCGCGCGCGTAATAGCCCAGGCCCTGCCAGGCGTGCAGTACCTCGTCCAACTCGGCCGCAGCCAGGCTCTCTACCGCTGGCCAGCGTTGCAGGAAGTGTTGGAAGTAGGGGATCACCGTTTTGACCACGGTCTGCTGCAGCATGATCTCGGACAGCCAGACGTGATAGGGCGCGGCCAGCTCGCCCGGCGGCGCGCGCCAAGGCAGCTTGCGGTGCTGGCTATCGTACCAGGAGAGCAGGTTAGTGCTGACGAACCTAATCTGAATTCACCAAAATTTTATTGTGCCCCATGCGCTTGCAGGATGACTCTGTAGGCATTCTCCCACAAGATGGGGGCCATGAATGAACGCAACGAACGCCGCCATAAGAAGAACCCCGTGACCGCCGGCTCTATCCTGCGCCGGGCCACGGCGGCGGCGCTGCGCCGGCGCGGTTTTGCCGAGGGTGATGTGATCGCCCGCTGGCCGGATATAGTCGGTCCCGAGTTGGCCGCGCTGACGGCGCCGGAAAAACTGCAACAGCGGCGCGGCGATGTGGCGGGCGCGGTGTTGCATATCCGCGTCGCCGGCGCGGCGGCGGTGGAATTGCAGCATAAGGCGCCCATGGTGATCGAACGGATAAACGGCTTTTACGGCTACCGCGCCGTGGACCGGATAAAATTACTGCAGGGCCCCTTGCCGGAGCCGGAAAAGCCACGCGAAGTGGCATCCAGGCCGCTGACGGGGGCCGAATCGGCTAAACTAACGGCGCGAACGGAAGCGACAAAAAGCTCCGATCTGCGCCGGGCTCTGGAGCGTTTGGGCACCTCGGTCATGGGCCGGCGGGCGCCGCCGGCAAAGAGCGAATAGAACTTAATTAGGCGGGGTCTTGATAGTCACCTCTTCGCCCCAATGTGTTGTCAAATTAGCATTGAGGGGCTTGTGAGTCTGAACCGGCAAGCCTATAATTATTACCACATATTGTGGGTAGGAGATGGAATGACCCAAGTTAGAGTGTTTGTGCCTGTCATGGCTTTGCTTTGTGCGCTTGTGCTTTTTGCCACGCCCTCCCGGGCCGAAGCACCGCCCTACGCGGTGGGTGATATGATTCTGGGCGCCGGGAATGCACCGGTGACGGTGATCGAATACGCCTCCATGACCTGTCCACACTGTGCCAACTTCCATATGGGCACATTCAAGGAGCTAAAGGCCAAGTATATCGATACCGGCAAGGTGCGCTTGATTTTTCGGGAATTCCCGTTTGATCCGTTAGCCTTGCAGGCTTCCATGCTGGCGCGTTGCGCCGGCGAGAAACGCTATTTCGGCATGCTGAACGTATTATTCAAAAGCCAGATGAAATGGGCCAAGGCGGCCAACCCGCAAAAGGCCCTGTTCTCGATTGCCCGTTTGGGCGGCTTTACCGAGGCGCGTTTTCAGACCTGTATGAAGGACCAACGGTTGGCCGACATGATTTTGCAGACTCGTCTGGATGGCAACAAGAAGTTTGAAGTCGACTCGACGCCAAGCTTTATCGTCAACGGCGAGAAGACTTCCGGCCATATGACCATCGACAAATGGGATGAACTATTGGCCGGACTGTTGAAATAGTGCCTGTTGAAACAGGCAAGATAATGGCCAAGACAATGACAATTCGTACCGAAATGAGGACGCAACTAGGTGCATTTTACAAAACTACGGCTTAGCGGCTTTAAATCCTTCGTCGATCCTATGGAAATGGCGATCGAAGCCGGTCTGACTGGCGTGGTCGGGCCGAATGGCTGCGGCAAATCCAATCTGGTGGAAGCGCTGCGTTGGGTAATGGGGGAAAACTCGGCCAAGCGCATGCGCGGCGGCGCCATGGATGATGTAATCTTCAACGGCTCGCAAAACCGCGGTAGCCGCAATCTCGCGGAAGTTTCCCTGGTCATCGATAACAAGGACCGTACTGCGCCCGCCACCCTGAACCATTCGAATGATCTGGAAGTAACCCGCGCCATTGAGCGGGAGCGGGGCTCGGCCTATCGGGTCAACGGCAATGAAATGCGGGCCCGCGATGTGCAACTACTGTTCGCCGATGCCGCTTCCGGTGCTCATTCCCCGTCGCTGGTCTCTCAGGGCCGTATTGCCGAGATCACCAGTTCCAAGCCGGCTGACCGCCGGGCCTTGCTGGAGGAAGCCGCCGGCATTACCGGCCTGCACTCGCGCCGGCATGAGGCTGAGTTGCGTCTACGGGCGGCGGAAAACAATATGGAACGCCTGGATGACGTTATGCAGTCGCTGGAGGCGCAGCTTCAGAACATGAGGCGTCAGGCCCGGCAGGCCAGGCGCTTTCGCAAGATCGGCGAACAAGTCCGCCATTTCGAATCTATCCAATTGCATCTGTTGTTTCAGCACGCCGAACAGCAATTGCAGAGCGCTGGCGAAGAGTTGGCCAAGGCCAACGGCCAGGTTGCCAAATTGACCCAGGAGGCAGCGCAAGCCACCACCGCGCACACCGAAGGCGCCAACGGTCTGCCGGACATGCGTCAGGCGGAGGCCGTGGCGGCGGCGGTGCTGCACCGCCTTGCCGTGGCCCGCGATGGCCTGGACCAGGAAGAACAGCGCATCACGGAGGCGTCGTCGCAATTGCAGGCCCGCCTGCGCCAGATCGAGATTGATCAGGAACGTGAAAGCGGCTTGGGCGAAGAGGCCGCCGCCACCATCTCCCGCCTTGGCGCCGAGGCGGAACAGCTGCGCGGCCAACAGGCCGGCGAAGCCGCGGCGGGAGCCGAGGCCGAGAGCCGGGTCGCAGCGGCGGCGTCGGTCTTGGGGGACGGCGAAAGTGAGCTGCAGGCCCTGACCGATCAGGTCGCCGAAGGCGCGGCCCAATCGGAAGCCCTGAGCCGCGCTCTGGTGACGGCTGAACAGCGCTTGCAGCGCCTGTCCCAGCGCCAGGCCGAGGCAAAGGCCATCCATGAGCGCTTAACAGCGGAAACCCAAGGCGATGAACGTCTGGCGGAAGCAAATCAGGCCTTGGTCGAGGCGACACAGTCAGCGGAAGAGGCAGCTGCCGGGTTGGAGCAAAGCGAAGCCGCCCATGGCGCCGCAGAGGAAACCCTTGCCCAGGCCCGCGAGGCTGGCCAGCAGTTGGAAGGCCAGGATGCCCAACTGGCGGCGGAGGAAAAGGCCCTGGCGGAATTGCTGCGGCAGACGGATGCGGACCTGTGGCCCGCGGTGATCGATGCGGTATCGGTGGAGCCCGGCTATGAGGCCGCCCTGGGCGCGGCCCTGGGCGATGATCTTGATGTTCCCACTGACGAGGCCGCACCCGTACACTGGCGCACCCTGGCACCCAGGGACGATGCGCCTGCCCTGCCAGCGGGCGCCACGCCGTTGTCCAATTACGTCAAGGCGCCGGCGGCGTTGGCACGACGCATATCACAAGTAGGCGTGGTCGATGAGGAGGACGCGGCGCGTTTGATGGGCGAATTAGCCTACGGCCAACGCCTGGTTTCCATCTCCGGAGCCTTGTGGCGTTGGGATGGCTTTACTGTGACCGCTGGAGCCGAAACAGCCGCTGCCGTACGCCTGGCCCAAGGCAACCGCCTGGCTGAGCTGGGCCGCTTTCGCGCCGAATTGGCGCCTGGATTGGAGAAATCCCGCGATGGCTTGGTGGCGGCGCGGGACAATTTGGAAGCTGCCGCCCGGGCGCGGGCGACGGCGCGGGAAACCGCCCGTCTGGGCCGCGAGGCCCTGGACCGGGGGCGCAATGCCCAGGCCAGGGCGGAAAAGGCCGCCGCCGCGCGTTCCGCCCGCATGACAACGGTACAGGAAAGCTTGGCCCAGATCGAAGCCGATTTGGAAGAAAGCAAGATGGCGGTGGGCGTGACCCAGGAACAATTGGCCGCTCTGCCGCCCCTGGACGATCTGCGCCAGCGCCTTGAGGCTTTGCGTGCGCAGGTTTCGGGACAACGGACGGATCTGGTCGAGGCACGGGGCCTACGCGACCGTTTGCAGCGCGAGGCCAAGCTACGGGCCGACCGGGTCGCGGCCATTGCGGGCGAGCAAGAGGGTTGGCGCCGCAGGGCTGCGGGTGCGGAAGAACAATTGGCGGCCTTGGTGGAACGGGCCACGGCGGGCCGGGAAGAGTTGAAGGTCTTGCAGGGCAAGCCAACTGAGATCGCCGAGCAACGCAAAGCCTTACTGGAGCAAATTGAAGGTGCGGAGGCGACCCGCAACAAAGCCGCCGACGACCTGGCCCAGGCCGAGGCCACGGTGGGTGAACTGGCGGTTGGCCAACGCCGGGCCGAGAGCGCCCTGGCGGCTGCCCGGGAAGAGCGGGTGCGCGGCCAGGCCGGCGTTGAACACTGCGAGGAGCGCCGCGCCGAGATAACCCGGCGGATCATGGAGACCCTAGATTGCCGACCCAGCGCCATTCTGGCCAAAGCGGAGATCGAGGCCGATGCGGAGCTTCCCCCCTTGGATGAGGCGGAGCGTAAGTTGGAGCGTTTGAAGCGCGAACGCGACAACATGGGCGCCGTCAATCTGCGCGCCGAACAGGAAGCGGTAGAGCTGGAAGAACAGCTTGAAGGCATGGTCACGGAACGGGCCGATCTGGAAGCTGCCATCGCGCGCCTGCGTCAAGGTATCTACAGCCTGAACAAGGAGGCGCGGGAGCGCCTGTTGGGCGCCTTCAAAACCGTCGATGGTCATTTCCAAGATCTGTTCGCGCGTCTGTTCGGCGGCGGTAAGGCTCATTTGAGCCTGACGGAATCGGATGATCCGTTGGAGGCGGGCCTGGAAATCATGGCCTCACCGCCCGGCAAGCGGCTGCAAAACCTGTCCCTGCTGTCAGGTGGTGAGCAGACCTTGACCGCGCTGGCCCTGTTGTTCGCGGTCTTTCTGACCAATCCCGCCCCTGTTTGTGTGCTAGACGAGGTCGATGCCCCACTGGATGACGCCAATGTAGAGCGGTTTACCAATTTGGTGAGTGAAATTGCCCGCATTACCGGTACTCGGTTTTTAATTGTCACCCATCACCCCTATACCATGGCCCGGATGGACCGCCTGTTCGGCGTTACCATGTCGGAACGCGGCGTCTCGCAACTGGTCTCGGTTGACCTTGCGCGGGCCGAGCGTATTCGGGCGACCGGGTAGCCGGATGGGACGGCGGTGAGCTAAATTGTCACATCGGTAGATTGTATAGGAAAATCAGATAGTTAAGGTGCCGGCATTGGCCCTTGACAGGCTACGGGTCAATTCGTATCGTGCGCCCGCTTCCGGCCAGTCGTGGCCGGGTGCTTGCTAATGTCTTGCCGGGGCTGGATTCTGCACCAGAATCATCAGGTTTCGTCATGATAAATGGCCGCCGGACCAGCGACCGGTACCTGGCTGATCGAGTACCCATCCACGGCGCAGCTTTCGAGCGACATGACTAATCCGAAACACCCTCCCCCCTTGGAAAAGCCCTCCCTGGATGAATTGGGTGGCCGAATCTTTGAGGCCCGCCGTGATGCGGGGTTGGAGAAAACGGTGGCGGAACTGAATGCCTTGGAACAGGGTGCGGGGGCGGATCTTGGTGCGGCGTGGCGAATTTCTATTGAAATTGTCGTCGCACTTGTGGTTTGTACCGCCATCGGCTGGGCCCTGGACTATTGGTTCGGGACCAAACCGTGGTTGATGCTGCTGTTCTTGTTTCTTGGCGGCACGGCGGGCATAAATAACGCAGTGCGAACCGCGATGCGGATGGACGCCAGAGCCATGGAGGCCCTGGAAGCCCAAAAGCGGACTGGGTCGCTGACGGATACGACAGGTACGACGAGTACGGTAGAGAAAGATAAGGGAGAGCGGCGTGAGCGCTGAACGCCACATTGATCATAGTAGCCCGATGCACCAGTTTGTTATCGGCCGGCTGAATGATTGGCAGTTGGGCGGCTTGGATGTGTCATTTTCCAAGGCGGCAGCTTTCATGTTTGGCGCCGTTATCGTGGCCACGCTGTTTCTGGTCCTGACCACTTCCAAGCGTTCCATGGTGCCGGGGCGCTGGCAGTCCGTGGCGGAGCTTTGGTACGAATTCATCGCCGACATGATCAAGGAAACTATTGGCAGCGAGGGGCGGAAATACTTCCCCTTCGTGTTCTCCCTGTTCAGCTTCATCGTCATGTGTAACCTGCTGGGCATGCTGCCCTACAGCTATACCGTGACCTCCCACATTGCCGTGACGATTACGTTGGCCCTGTCGGTCTTCGTGCTGACCACATTCATCGGTATCATCAGGCACGGGACGCATTTTCTGTTGTTCTTCGTGCCCAAGGGGGTGCCCCTGGTGATGTTGTTCCTCGTCGTTCCGATTGAGGTTCTGTCCTATTTCATGCGGCCGATTAGCCACTCGGTTCGCCTGTTCGCCAACATGACCGCTGGCCACACCATGTTGAAGGTGTTTGGCGCGTTTGTTGTGCAGATGGGCGTGTTCGGTGTTTTACCGTTCGCCCTGATCGTCGCCCTGACCGGCCTGGAAGTCGCCATCGCGGTGCTACAGGCATATGTCTTCACCATTCTGACCTGCCTTTACCTCAATGATGCCATTCATCTGGAGCATTGATCCAAGGAAGCGTCCGATATATTACCCATTCCCATCCACTCTCTTGAAAACGAAGGAATTTTAATCATGGATCCAGCAGCAGCGAAGCTGATCGGTGCCGGTCTTGCCGCAATCGCCATGGGTGGCGCAGGTATTGGTATTGGCCTGATTTTCGGTAACTACGTTGCCGGCGCCATGCGCAACCCAGGTGCGGCTCAGGCCGTGTTTGGCCGGGTTATTTTGGGCTTTGCCCTGACCGAGGCCATCGCCCTGTTCGCGCTTGTTGTCGCGCTGATCATCCTGTTCGTCTTCTAATCCGTCGCCGGGCCCAGGGCATTTGGGCCCGGCGGTGATATCTGCTCCAGCGCGCCTATCTTGATACATGGTGCCGTTGGGGTGGTCGGAAATTAGAACGGAGCGAGAGCATGCCTCAATTTTGGATGGAGGATTTCGCGCCACAAATGGTGTGGCTGGTGATCTCCTTTATCGCGCTTTATCTGTTGATGGCCCGGGTGGCTTTGCCGCGCGTGGCCAACGTTCTGGAAGCAAGGCACGGCAGGATCGCCGATGACCTGGACCAGGCCGCGCAGCTGAAGACGCAAGCCGAAACCGTGATCAGCGAATACGAAGCGGCCCTGGCGGCGGCCCGCGCCCAGGCGCAGGAAACCATTGCCAAGGCCGGTGCGGAAGCTGTCGCGGCATCGGAAAAACGTAGTGCGGAGGTCTCGGAAGCCTTGGCGGCGGAAGCCGCCGCCGCCGCCGAACGTGTCGCCGCTGCCCAGAACAATGCCTTGACGGAATTGCGCGGTGTCGCCACCGAGCTGGCCCAGGCCGCCGCCGAACGTTTGATCGACGGCTCGGTTCCGGCAACGGATGTCGAAGCAGCAGTGGATGCGGCGATACAGCAGAATGCTAGTGGGAGTTAGCTGATGGACGCGACATTTTGGGTCGGCGCGGCCTTTTTACTCTTCATAGCTATCCTGTTCTATTTCAAGGTACCGGCCATGTTGACCGGTGCCTTGGATGACCGTTCGGCCAAGATCGCCGAAGACCTGGAACAGGCCCGGCAGTTGCGTGAAGAAGCCCAGGCGCTGCTGGCAACTTACGAGCGCAAGCAGCGTGACGCGCTGTCGGAGGCCGAGGAAATCATTGCCCACGCCAAGGAAGAGGCTCAGCGCGAGGCCGAGATCGCGGCCAAGAAGGTGGACGAGGCCATCGCGAGGCGGCAGCAATCAGCTTTGGACAAGATCGCCATGGCCGAAGCGCAGGCCGAAAAGGAAGTCCGTGACGCGGCTATTGAGATCGCTATCACGGCGGCAACGGCGGTGGTCGCACAGCAGGTCAAGGGCGATCGCGCCGACGACCTGATCGCCACGGCCACAGCCGATTTGGGCCGGCACCTGAATTGATCCCGCCCCCATAAGACGCAAAAGAAACCTCGCCCTCGGGCGGTTTTTTGTTTGGGCAGATACTGCGTATTCAAGCGGTATGTTCGTAGAGATACTTAGCCATGCGGGTGAGGGTCAACGCCCAGCCCTGACCAACTGCTTCGCGGCCCGCGTCCGAGATTGCCTCATGGACAAGGCAAACTTTTATATAGTCACCCACAGCTGTGAAGGTAACTGAAACGCGGGATTCTGGTGACCGCTTGACGGTGCCGTCCCACCGTTCAACCACACAGCACCAGGAAAATACCAGGCTTTGTTGCGCGACGATCTCCAGGTATCGCCCTTCGACGGTATTCCGCAGATGCTTATCGCTGGCGTATTCCAACAAAATCCGCCCACCAACATAAAGATCGGCTTGAAGATCAATCAGTGCATCTTCGGTGGGGCCAATCCATACTCTCATTTCAGTGGGGAGGGTCCAGGCATCGTAGACCCGCGCGATCGGTGCCTTGAGGGTTTCTTCGATGGCCAGCGCATTGCCTTCGAGCACCGCTGCCGTGGGAGGTAGGCTCATTCGTCTGAGTCGCCCTCAAGGTAAACACAGAGATGTCTGATGGCCCGCCATTTGTTGCCGGCGATAGGTAGTCGGTTGCCGATATTATCGGCATGGCCCCGTTAATGGCCTGCGAATTTGCAGGCGTCGAACTGCCCGACAATCTGTTGAACGTCAAGAACTGGGAAGCAACCGTTAAACGGAGGCCAACTTGACCCACGATGCCCAATTAGACAAAGGTTGGCCAATCTCCAAGCACCTGCGATGGTCGCGTCAATAGCAGCACTGGTTCAGCCAACGCCAAAATCCGTTAGGATATCCGCCAAGGAGATGACCATGGCGAGTGACTATCCACGTGATCTGGTCGGCTACGGGGCCGCGCCGCCAGATCCGCAATGGCCCAAGGCGGCGCGCCTGGCGGTTAATTTCGTCATCAATTACGAGGAAGGCTCGGAATACTCCGTCCCGGATGGCGATGGTTTTTCCGAGGCCTCGTTGACCGAGATGCCGCAATCCGCCACGGACCATGGGGAGCGGGACCTGGCGGCGGAGAGCATGTTCGAATACGGCAGCCGGGTCGGATTCTGGCGGCTATTGCGGCTGTTCCAGGAGCGCGACATGCCGGTGACTATATTTGCTTGCGCCCTGGCTCTGGAACGAAATCCGGATGCCGCCGCTGCCATTCGTGATGCGGGCTATGATATCTGCTGTCACGGCTGGCGCTGGGTCGAACATTTCAAATTGTCCGAGGATGAGGAGCGCGAGCATATCGCCCGTGCCGTGACCTCGCTGACGGGGATGTTCAGAGCGCCGCCCAGCGGCTGGTGCTGCCGCACCGGACCCAGTATTAATACACGGCGGCTGTTGGTGGAACATGGTGGCTTTCTCTATGACAGCGACGCCTATAACGATGAATTACCCTATTGGCAAACGATAGATGGACAGCCCCATCTCGTCCTGCCCTATAGTTTGACCCATAACGACAGCAAGTTCGGGCGCGGCTATTTTGCCCATGGCGATGACTTTTTTAGCTTCGTCAAGGATGGCTTCGACATGCTATACGCCGAGGGGCAAACCCGGCCAAAGATGATGTCCATCGGTCTGCATATGCGTCTGATGGGCCATCCTGCCCGCGCCGCCGGCCTGGCAAGGCTGTTGGATTATATCGCCGCATACGATGATGTCTGGATCACCGGGCGCCAGGCCATTGCCGAACATTGGCGCCGGGTGCATCCCTACGCGGGCGAGGGGACGTAGCGGCTAAGCGTTGCGGTCGGACAGCGCGGCCACCAGGCCAACAAACAACTTTGCGCGCGGCACCAGGGAGGAGACCAGCAGGTGCTCTTGCTTGGTATGGGCGCCGGCGCCGACCACGCCAAGACCGTCCAGGGTAGGCACGCCCAGGGCGCCGGTGAAGTTGCCGTCGCTGCCGCCGCCAAACTGGCCATGGTCCAGATTCAGGCCCACATCACAGGCCACTGGCTGGGCCACACTCAACAAATCCATGGTGCCGTCGTGGGCCTGGAACAGGGGCCGAACGGGGCCGACTTCAACCTCGATCTGGACGCCGGGGTCTGGCGAAGAAATGGCGCTCATGCGCGCTTGAACCTCCGCGAAGGCCGCTGCCGTTGGGGCGACGCAGAGCACTTCGGCATGGCAGGCGGCTGGGATCGTATTGACAAAGCCGCCGCCCCGGATATTGCCGACACGGTAGGTGATTTCACGTTCGATGTCAGAATAGCCTTCGACTTCCGTGATCAGTCGCGCCATGACGCTGATGGCGCTGCGGCCTACGCTGACGGCATGACCGGCGTGCGCGGGCTTGCCGTGGGCGTGCAGCTTATAACGCAGGAAGGCATGCCGCCCGGAGGTGAAGTGCGTATCGCGCCCTGGCTCGGGTACCAGAACATATTTGTGAGCCTTGGCCGTCTCCTCGATCAGCGCCCGTGTACTGGGGCTGCCGACTTCCTCGTCCGGGATGAACATGAATGTGACCGGCAGGTTCAGGCGGGTCCGCAGGGCCAGCAGTTTTTCCACCGCATGGCAGGCCAAATACATACCACCCTTCATGTCCAGAACGCCGGGCCCGAACAATTGATCGCCATCCCGACGCACTGGCAGTTCATCAGCCAAGGTGCCGACCGGATGCACGGTGTCCAGGTGACCCAGAACCAAAATTCCCGGCGTGCCGGTCGGATGATCAAAGCTGAAGCGGCCTATCAGGACGTCGCCATAGCCGTCCCGACCAGGTGTTCGTTCGATCCGCGCGCCCATCGCCGTCATGGTTTCTTTGGCTAGGTCCATCATCCGGTTGACGGCGGCGGGGTCTGTGCTTGGGCTTTCCAAGCCGACCCATTTTGAGATGGTGGCGGCTATTTCCTCGGCATCGAACTTCAGAGTTTCAATAACCATTATGTTCCTGTTCTCGGCTAAGGCCGGCCATAGGCGTCCCGGCCCTGCCTTGCCAGGGCGTCCGCCGCCTCGTTGCCGGGATCGCCGGCGTGGCCCTTGACCCAGTGCCAGTTGATTTCGTGGCGGGCAATTGCTTCTTCCAGGCGCAGCCACAGATCGACGTTCTTGACTGGTTTCTTGGCGGCGGTTTTCCAGCCGTTGCGTTTCCATTTAACGATCCATTTGGTGATGCCATCGCGCAAATAGGTGCTGTCGGTATGTAGATTGACCATACAGGGCCGTTTCAATGCCTCAAGCGCTTCGATGGCCGCCAACAATTCCATGCGGTTGTTGGTGGTCGATGTCTCTCCGCCCTTCAGTTCCTTCTCGTGCTCGCCGAACTGCATCAGCACGCCCCAGCCGCCCGAGCCGGGATTGCCAGAACAGGCGCCGTCGGTATAGATCACCACTTCATCCATCGGTATTAATCCAAGCCATAGGAGCCGGGACCGCTGATACGGCGGTGAAAGCGCATTTTGTGCAGATATTCCAGCGGATCCTTGGGCTTCACCATGGCGCCATCGATCTGGTTTAGCCAATCGTACAGGCGCGTTAGCAGAAACCGCAGGGCGGAGCCGCGGGCCAGCAGGGGCAGGGCGTCCAGCTCTGCTTCCGAGACCTCGCGCACGTCCCGATAGGCAGACAGCAGACGCCGGGCCTTGGTAATATTGAATTCTGCACCGCGCTCGAAACACCAGGCGTTCAAACAAATCGCCAGGTCGTAGGCCAGGGCATCGGTGCAGGCGAAGTAGAAATCGATCAGGCCGGTTAACTCTTCGCCCATGAAAAAGACGTTGTCGGGAAACAGGTCTGCATGAATTACCCCGGTCGGCAGATCAAGGGGCCAGTGGCTGGAAATATCTTCATATTCCCGGGAGATTTCCGCACCCAGTCCTGGCGCGACCTCGTCGGCCCGGGACGCGGTCTCTTCAACCAGCTGGGCCCAGCCGTCCAGGGACAGGGAATTATGCCTTGTTTGGTGGAAATCCAGCCCCGCGCTATGCATTCGCGCCAGGGCCGCGCCGACCTCGGCGCAATGCACCGCTCTTGGATGTTTCGGCCAGATCCCTTGCAAAAAAGTAACGATGGCGGCCGGTTTGCCGGCAATTTCCCGCAACGCCTTGCCGTCGCGGCCATGCAGGGTCGGCGGGCAGGGCACGCCGCGGCTGGCCAGATGGTCCAGCAGGCCCAGAAAAAAAGGCAGATCGGCTGGGTCCACCCGCTTTTCATAGATTGTCAGGATATAACTGTCCTGGTCGGTTTGTAGCAGATAATTGGTGTTCTCCACCCCCTCCGCGATGCCTTTCAGGCCAGTGACCGTGCCGATGTCGTACTCGGCCACGAAGGCACGTAGTTCCTCGTCATAAATGTCCGTGTAGACTGCCATGATCGCTTCCGTCCCGCCGCCGCCTCGTCAGACTGGTTCCGGCGCGCGTATTTCGGCCGGCAATTTGAACGCCATATCCTCGTTCGTCACGGCGACTTGTTCAATGGTCACGCTAAAACGTTGGTGGAAGGCGTCCAGGACCTCTTCTACCAATACTTCAGGCGCTGAGGCTCCGGCGGAGATGCCGATACAATTTTGCCCCGCCAGATCCGCCCAGACAATGTCCCCCGCGCGCTGGATCAATTGGCTGTAGCCGCAGCCGGCGCTGTCCGCGACCTCTACCAGGCGCTTGGAGTTGGAGGAATTCGGCGCGCCAATCACGAACAGGCCATCGCAGCGCCCGGCAATGGCCTTGACCGCTGCCTGGCGGTTGGTGGTGGCATAGCAAATGTCGCCCTTGCGCGGGCCCGCGAGGTCTGGAAACCGCTCACCCAGAACCTTGATGGCGGCGGCGGTATCATCCACGGACAAGGTGGTCTGGGTGATATAGGCGACTTGAGCATCATCCGGCGGTATGAAGGCCGCGGCTTCGTCCGCCGATTGCAGCAGGGTGATTTCGCCGGGCGCCAATTGCCCCATGGTGCCGACGGCCTCCGGGTGGCCGGCATGGCCCAGCATCACCACATGGCGGCCCTTGGCATGATGATTCTCTGCCTCGCTGTGTACCTTGGCCACCAACGGACAGGTCGCATCCAAAAACGACAGGCCGCGGCGGCGGGCGTCCTCGGGCACGGACTTGGCCACGCCGTGGGCGGAAAAGATCACCATGCCGTCGTCGGGAACCTGATCCAGTTCATCGACGAAGACCGCGCCACGCCGCTCTAGGCCTTCAACCACATAGCGGTTATGTACGATCTCGTGGCGCACATAGATTGGCTTGCCATAGCGTTGCAAAGCCAATTCAACGATTTGAATGGCCCGGTCCACGCCGGCGCAAAAGCCGCGCGGTGCTGCCAGCAGGATGGTGACCGGTTGTTTACTTATCTCGTTCATGCTGTCTTTTAGCCGTATGGCACCGTTATGGAATGGCCCCAAGAATCGATTGACCCTATATACTCCGAATAGGCTCTGGTACAAATTGGCATGGAAAAAATGAAAAAAACTCGCGGCCTCGGTGGTGCCATGACATTGATGTGTCTCGGCGCGGTACTGTTGTCGGCTTGCAGCATGTTCCAGCCCAATAATCCAAAGCTCTGTCCGCGGGTTGCCTTGCTCAATGACGCCGCCAAGATGACCCGGTACCGCGATGGCCAGGGCCGTGACTTGACCGATGTACTGTACGAGGCACGTGTCCAGGACGTTAAATCGGGCTGCAAGTATGCCGATGGCCGTGTCCGAGTTGAGGCCATGATCGATATCGTCGCTCAGCGCGGTCCGGCGTTTGACGGCGCCAACGCGCAAGTGCCGTTTTTCGTAGCCGTGATCGATGAGGCACAGAACATCATCGCCAAGAAGAATTTTGACAGCGAGGTTGAATTCCGCGACGGGCGCCGGCGCGCCGGCGTGCGGGAGGAGATTGATCAGACCGTCTTTCTGAAAGAGGGTGAACATGGGCCGGAGTATGAAATTATCGTCGGCCTGCAGGTGAGCGAACAGCAATTGCAACAGAATCGAGGCGGGCGCTAATAATTCACGATCCATTGGCCAACCTCGTGGCGTGCCAATCAGCGCAATCCTGCATTATTCCTGGCTTTGCCCCAAGCCTGGCAATGGATCGTTGACTCTGCGCCGCCTCCGCCTATCATTCCGGCACCGTTCGTTGCCGGTTTGTGGTGCCGGTAGGAGCGGCCAGACAGGTGAACCTCGCGGGAGAGCCCGGCCGATCGAGCAAGCCGGCGCCGAAGGAGCAAGCACCCCGCAAACTCTCAGGCCCATGGACCGCGAGGGGATGTCACTCTGGAAAGCAGGCGCGACCACGGATGTGTTCAAGGCGGATTGGCCCACACACTGATAACGCGCTTCACCGAAGGGGCTAAGTTCCGCCGATTAAGTCATGGCGGGAGGAACTCTCTCAGGTCCGACGACAGATTGGGGGCGGTGGAATCCACACAAGTCTTCTTGGTGGATGCCGCTCCGAAGTTTGTTGGAGGACCGGATGAATAGTCCGTCGACTGCCGAAGAAGCGCTCAAGACGACCCCCTTGCATGCCTTGCAGGTGGAATTGGAAGGCAAAATGGTGCCCTTCGCCGGCTTTGAGATGGCGGTTAATTTCCCCTTGGGCGTGCTTGGCGAACATAAATATACCCGCGCCGCCGCCGGCCTGTTTGATGTTTCGCACATGGGGCAGGTGCGCCTGCATGGCGCGGGCCGTGCCGAGGCTTTGGAAAGTCTTCTGCCGGCCGATGTCGCCAATCTGGCGCCCGGCGCCATGCGCTACAGCCAGCTGACCAATGATCAGGGCGGCATCATTGATGATCTGATGGTGACCAATGCCGGCGACTATCTGTATCTGGTGGTCAACGGCGCCAACAAGGATGGTGACTTGGCCCATATGCAGGCCGCCTTGCCTGGTGGCGTCACGGTGGAACATCGGACCGGGGATGCCCTGCTGGCCCTGCAAGGACCCGCCGCGGCAGCCGTCATGGCCCGTCTGGCGCCTGGTGCTGAAACGCTGGTGTTCATGACTTCCATGGCAGTTAAGGTCGGCGGCGCGGATTGTCATGTCGCGCGCTCCGGCTATACGGGTGAGGACGGCTTTGAAATTTCCCTGCCTGGCGCGTGTGCCGAGGAATTGGCCCGCCTGCTGCTGGACCAGGACGAGGTCGCCTCAATTGGCCTGGGCGCCCGCGACAGCCTGCGTCTGGAAGCCGGGCTGTGTCTGCATGGCCATGATATAGATACCGCCACAACGCCCATTGAGGCCGGCCTGAACTGGTCGATCCAAAAGCGCCGCCGTCAGATGGGCGGCTTCCCTGGCGCCGCCGTCATTCAGGCCCAGTTTCGCGATGGGCCCGCCCGCAAGCGCGTCGGTATTCTGCCCGAAGGCCGGGCCCCGGCACGTGAAGGCACCGTTATCGTCGACAGCGTAGGCAATGACATCGGTGTCGTGACCTCGGGTGGATTCGGGCCAAGCCTCGGCAGCCCCCTCGCCATGGGCTATGTCACCGCCGCCCACGCCTCCGCTGGCACGCCGCTTGGGCTGGTGGTGCGCGGCAAGACCCTGCCGGCTCAAGTGGCAAAAATGCCTTTTGTTCCGGCCAACTATTTTCGCGGCTAGGCCGTCCTACATATTTCACGAGGAGAACCAAATCATGAGCAATGTTTACTTTACCGAAGATCACGAATGGATCCTGGTTGAAGGTGATATCGGCACCTGCGGCATTACTGAATTTGCTCAGGAGCAATTGGGCGATATCGTCTATGTGGAATTGCCCGAGGCGGGCCGGGAGGTGACCCAGAATGACGAAATCGCAATCGTCGAATCGGTCAAGGCGGCTTCCGAGCTCTATGCCCCTGTTAGTGGCGCGGTCACCGAAAGTAATGACGAATTGGCTGACGACCCGGCCAAGGTGAACGCTGACGCCATGGGCGACGGCTGGTTCTTCAAAATCCGTATCAGCTCGGCTAGCGAATTGGAGAATCTGATGGACAAGGCGGCCTATGATGCCCTGGTCGTGGGGCAGAGTTAATGCGTTATCTGCCGCACACTCCGGTGGACCGTCAGGCCTTGTTGGCGGCCATTGGCGCTGAAGACATCGATGATCTGTTCATTGATGTGCCCAACCAGGCCTTGTTGAAAGAGCCTCTGGACTTGCCGATACATGCCAGCGAAATGGCGGTCGAGAGCGCTTTGACCGCCATGGCGGACCGTAGCGTGCCCATGGGATCGATGGCGTCCTTCCTTGGTGCGGGCGCCTACCGCCATCATGTGCCGGCGGCGGTGGATCATTTGATCCAGCGCTCTGAGTTCCTAACTGCCTATACGCCCTACCAGCCGGAAGTCAGCCAGGGCACCTTGCACTACCTGTTCGAATTCCAGACCCAGGTGGCGATGTTGACGGGCATGGATGTTGCCAATGCTTCCATGTATGACGGTGCCACCGCCTGCGCCGAAGCGGTCCTGATGGCCCACCGGGTGACCAAGCGCGACAAGGCGATCCTTTGCGGCGGGCTGCATCCCCATTATCGAGAGGCGACGGAGACCGCTGTCCAGTTCATTCAATTTGAGATTGATGCCCGTTCGACCAATTCGGATGAGGCAGAGGACATGGCGGGCCTGATCGATGGGGATACCGCCTGTATCGTAGTTCAAACGCCGGATCTTTTTGGCCGCTTGCATGATCTCCGCGCCCTGGCGGATGCGGCGCACGACAAGGGCGCCTTGCTTGTCGTCGTGGTAACGGAGGTGGTGTCCCTGGGCGCGGTGACACCGCCCGGCGAAATGGGTGCGGACATCGTGGTGGCCGAGGGGCAGTCCATCGGCAACGCCTTGAACTTTGGCGGGCCATATCTGGGTCTGTTCGCGACGCGGCAAAAATACGTCCGCCAGATGCCGGGCCGTCTGTGCGGCGAGACAGTGGATCAGGAAGGGCGGCGCGGCTATGTGCTGACCCTATCAACGCGGGAGCAACATATCCGGCGGGAGAAGGCAACGTCGAATATCTGCACCAATTCGGGCCTTTGCGCCCTGGCCTTCTGTATCCATCTGTCCTTGTTGGGTGAAACGGGGCTGCGCCAGTTGGCCCAGGTGAATCACGGCCGCGCCGTGGCCCTGGCGGACCATCTGGCGGATTTGGACGGCGTTGAAGTCCTGAACAGCAGCTTCTTCAACGAATTCACACTGCGCCTGCCCAGGCCGGCGGCGGAGGTGGTGGAGGAACTGGTGGGCCGGAACATTCTGGCCGGCGTTCCTCTCAGCCGGCTTTATCCCAGCAATCCCGCGATGGCGGATTTGTTATTGGTCGCGACCACCGAAACCAATACCGATGAAGACGCCGCTGCCCTGGTCAACGCCTTGCGGGAGGTGCTGTAATGGCTGGCCCTGAGACAGTTACGACCAACAGCGGCCATAGCGGCCTGGACCTTGCCGAACCGCTGATCTTCGAACTTGATAGCCCCGGCCGTTGCGGCGTTGATCTGCCCGAGCCGCCCGATGCGCCAAACCGCCTGGGCGGTTTGGAACGCAGCGCGCCCATCGGTCTGCCCGGCCTTTCGGAACCGCAAGTCGTGCGCCACTTTGTACGTCTGTCGCGCAATAATTTTGCCATTGATGCGGGGCTCTACCCCTTGGGCTCCTGCACCATGAAGCACAATCCGCGCCTGAACGAGAAAGTGGCGCGGCTGCCGGGTTTCGCCGACCTGCATCCTCTGCAACCGGTGGAAACCGTGCAAGGCGCCCTGGAACTGATCGATACCTTGGCGGAATGGCTGATAAAATTGACCGGCATGCCGGCGGTTGCCATGTCGCCTGCCGCCGGCGCCCATGGTGAACTCTGCGGTTTGATGACCATTCGGGCCGCGTTGGAGGCTAAGGGCGACCCGCGCGAGGTGGTGCTGGTGCCCACATCGGCGCATGGGACCAATCCCGCCACTGCGGCCATCTGCGGCTATCGCATCGAACAGATCCCCGCCGATGACCGTGGCCGGGTAGATGTGGCGGCGTTGAAGGAAAAACTGGCGCCAAATGTAGCCGCGATCATGCTGACCAACCCCAACACCTGTGGCCTGTTCGAGAATCAGATTATCGAGATTGCCGAGGCGGTGCATAGTATCGGCGCCTATTTCTATTGTGACGGCGCCAATTTCAACGCGATTGTGGGCAAAGTGCGGCCTGGCGACCTGGGCATCGATTGCATGCACCTGAACCTGCACAAGACGTTTTCGACCCCCCACGGCGGTGGCGGTCCGGGCAGCGGCCCCGTGGTCCTGGCCGAGGCACTGGCGCCATTTGCACCCATACCTATGGTTGTCCGTGATGGCGATGGCCTGAACCTGGTGGAAAGGAAAGCGGATGATCTGGGTACCGCCGAAAGTTTGGGCCGCCTGAAGGGATTTCATGGCCAAATGGGCATGTTTGTCCGTGCTCTGGCGTTTATCCTTAGCCACGGGGCGGATGGGTTGCGCCAGGCCTCGGAAGACGCGGTGCTGAACGCCAATTATATCCTGGCCCGATTGCAGGGTATGTTCTCGGCATCGTTTCCCGGCCCCTGCATGCACGAGGCTCTGTTCGATGACAGCTTCCTCAAGGATACGGGCGTCTCGACCCTAGATTTAGCCAAGGCGATGATCGATGAAGGCTTCCACCCCATGACCATGTATTTCCCTCTTGTGGTCTCGGGTGCGATGTTGATGGAGCCGACTGAATCCGAATCCAAAACCAGTCTGGATCAGTTCATCGCTTCCATGCGGCATCTCGGCGAACGTGCCCTGGCTGGGGACAGCGAATTTTTCGCCGGCGCGCCCTATCTGACGCCCTATCGGCGGCTGGATGAAACCCAGGCCGCGCGCAAGCCGGTGCTGCGCTGGCAGCCGCCGGTGGTGGAGGCGGCTGAGTAGGCGGAGCATGTCTGAAAATTATTTCTCGCGACAACCCGCGCCGGTGGAAATCGAGGCGCGGATGGCGGAGTCGGGCGCCTGGTTCGAGATCGATCTGGATGACATCGCGTTCAATTTGCGGACTGTCCGGGAGCGGGTTGGTCCGGGGGTCGAGATCATGCCGGTGGTCAAGAACGACGCCTATGGCCACGGCTTGCTGCCTATCGTGGCGGCACTGGCCGGAGACGGCATCAATTGGTTCATGGTGGCGCGCACCGCTGAAGCGCTGGCTATCAGAGCTTCGGGCGTCCCCTGCGGCGTGATGAACATGGATGCGCTGTATACGGACGGGCAATATCAACGGATCGTCGAGCAGGAAATCAGTCAGGTAGTCTATCCCCCGGCGGCGGCAGAAAAACTGAATGCGGCGGCGCAAGCGGTTGGGCGGAAAGCCGGCGTCTTCGTCAAGATCGATACCGGGCTGCGCCGCGTTGGCGTGCCCCATGACGAGGCCGTGACCTTCATGGAAAAGATCGCAGCGCTGCCTCATCTGGAAATTCTCGGCATGTTCTCCACCTTCATGCTGCACCCGGCGCAGGATGCTGATGTTCTGGCGCGTTTTCGCGCCATCATGGACGCGTTGGCGGAAAAGGGTATTGACCCCGGCCTATGCAGTCTTGCCGCCAGCCATGGGATTTTTCATCGGCCCGATGCCTGACTTGACATGGTCCGTCCGGCCATAGCGCTATTCGGGGTCTATCTTGATGACGAAGACCGGGCGGGCGGTTTACCGCTGCGTCAGGCGCTGTGCTTCAAGGCGCGCATAGAGCATCTGAAATGGATCGAAGCAGGCGATTCTGTAACCTATTTTGGCCGCTTCACGGCGCCTCAGCGGATGCGCGTGGGAACATTGCATGTTGGCTTCTATGATGCGGTTCCGCGCGAGCTTTCCAACAAGGGCAAAATTCGGGTGGATGGCGTCGTCCGGCCCTGTATCGGTTCGGTTTCGCTCAACCATTATCTGTTCGACGCGACTGATTTGAATGTCGAGGAAGGCGATGTGGTCGAAGTTTACAGCCGCGAGGGTGAAAACAACGTTGCCGGGGTCTCGGAAACAGCAGGCTGGATGCCTTATAGTTTGCTAAATCACCTAAATCCCTTCATTCCCCAAATTTATTATCGCGGAAAGACCCCTGTCGCCATTTTGCAGCGTGATGTCACCGATTAGCCGCGGCATTCTCTAGCCGGTGATAACTGCCACGTGGCTGTCATCTCCCAGCAGAACCTGCTCCGTCATGCCGCAAAACAGGCCGTGTTCGACCACGCCGGGCCAGGTGGATAGAGTTTGCGCCAAATCGGCTGGACCGGCCATTGATGGGCCAAAGGCGCAATCCAGGACCCAATGGTTTTCATCAGTCCGAAATGGTTTGCCGTCCTCTGCCTGGCGAAGCGTTACCACGGCGCCCAGCCTCTCCAGGCGGCCGCTCAGGGGCTGCTTGGCCATGGGAATGATTTCCACCGGCAGAGGAAACGCCCCCAACACTGCGACTTGCTTGGAAGTGTCGGCGATGACGACGAAACGCTTCGCCGCGCCAGCAACAATTTTTTCCCGCAATAGCGCGCCGCCGCCGCCCTTGATCAGATTAAGTGCTCCGTCGAACTCATCGGCACCGTCCACGGCTAGGTCGAGGACCGGTGTCTCATCCAAATTCGTCAGCCCGATACCCAATTGCCGGCATAATTCGGCGCTGCGTTCAGAGGTTGCGACACCGGACACGGACAATCCGTCACGCACCCGTTGACCAAGCAACTGGATAAAATACTCCGCTGTGGAGCCGGTGCCGATGCCAAGGCGCATTCCGTCTTCAACCAAATCCACCGCCGCACCGGCGGCAAGCTGTTTTGCTTTATCACTCATGCGGGCAACCTTTTTTCATATCCGTCATCAGTTTCGTTTCAGTTCACCACAATCCAGGCTATATGTTCGCCATGTCAAATTCCGCAAGTGCCGCCGCCCCCAATCCGCTTCTCAAGCTCGCCTTGGAAATCGGCCCTCTGGCCCTGTTTTTTCTGACCAACGCAAAGGCTGGGATATTCTGGGCGACTGCCGTCTTCATGGTAGCGATCCTGGTTTCGCTGACAATTAACTGGCTGTTGGAACGGCGGGTGCCAACTCTGCCGCTGGTAACCGGTATTTTCGTCCTGGTTTTTGGTGGCTTGACCTTGATTTTACAGGACGAGCTATTCATTAAGCTGAAACCGACCATCGTCAATACTTTGTTCGCGGTCATACTTTTCGGCGGCCTTTTCTGGGGAAAATCTTTCTTGAAAAGTTTGATGGGCAGCATGTTCCGGATGACGGACCTGGGATGGCGGATGTTGACGATTCGGTGGGCTCTATTTTTTGTCCTGCTGGCGGTCTTGAACGAAATTGTTTGGCGCAACACGTCCACGGACACCTGGGTAAGTTTCAAGGTTTTTGGCATCATGCCCCTGACCATCCTGTTTTCCTTGTCGCAGCTGCCGGCGATGAACCGCCACCAACTGCCGAATGACGAGCCGGGTAAAGAGGATGCAGCCTGATGTTCCAAGGGTGGGATATCGCTTGCGACCGGGGAGAACGGCGGATTTTCTCCAGTCTTGATTTCCAGATCTCACCTGGCCAGGCGTTGGTCCTGCGCGGCCCCAATGGTTGCGGCAAGACAACCTTGCTGCGGACGGCGGCGACATTGCTGAAAGTGGCGGCGGGAAAGCTGATCTGGAATGGTGCCGATATCGCCGAAGACCCCGAGGAACACCGCGCCAGACTGCATTTCATCGGCCATCAGGATGCTGTCAAGGGCGCCTTGAGCGTACGGGAGAATATCGCCATTTGGACCAAGATACGTGGCGCCGCCGAGGATCGGGTCGAGGCCGCGATGTCTGCCTTTGATATTGCCCACCTAGCCGATACCCCGGCGCAATATCTTTCCGCCGGACAGCACAGGCGCACGGCGTTGGCCCGCTTGGTCGCCTCGCCCACCGCGCTGTGGCTACTAGATGAACCCACGGTGTCCCTGGATGCTGCCGGCACCGCGTGCCTGCAAAGGGCGATTGCTGCGCATCGGGCGGACAATGGCATGGTCATGGCGGCGACCCACATCGAACTGGGACTGGACGACGCCGAAATTTTGCAACTGAAGCCGCAATGAAGGTATTTAGCGCCATAATCGCTCGCGACCTGCTCCTTGCCGTGCGCCAGGGCGGGGCTACATTTCTAGCCTTGGTCTTCTTTTTGCTGACGGTCACGCTATTCCCCCTCGGTATCGGACCGGAGCCGGCGATCCTGGCCCGCGTTGCACCGGGCGTGCTTTGGGTAGCCGCCCTGTTGGCGGCCATGTTGTCACTCGACCGCCTGTTCCAGGCCGATTTCGAAGATGGCAGCTTGGAACAATTGACTCTGTCCGGCTTACCCGTGAGTTTGATCGTTCTGGCCAAGATCGTCACCCACTGGCTCACGACCGGGCTACCCTTGTTGCTGGCGGCGCCGGTGTTGGCGGTCTTGCTGAATATGAACAGCGAAGGTTTCACGGCCCTGCTGCTAACAATGTTGATAGGTACCCCGGCGTTAAGCCTGATCGGTGCCATCGGCGCCGCCTTGACCCTAACGGTCCGTCGAGGCGGTGTTTTGTTGTCCTTGTTGGTCCTGCCGCTATACATTCCGGTGTTGATTTTCGGCGTATCGGCCATTGATGCTGCGGTGCATGGATTGAACGCCAAGCCGCATCTTCTGCTTCTGGCGGCCTTGACCATGGCGGCGATCCCGCTTTGCCCCTGGGCCGCCGCGGCGGCGGTAAAGCTGTCGCTGGAATAGTGAAGAAGCACCGTAACATACCGCGACAATTTGTTACCTTTCTGGTGCTTGCGCCCATGGCTGGAGGGGGCTAAACCTCCACCCATGTCGATGCATTATTTTGCAAATCCAGCGCGCTTTACGCGCCTTGCCGCGCGTATCCAGCCGTGGGCCGGCGGGCTGGCCGCGGTCTTGCTGCTGGTTGGGCTATATCTGGCTCTCGTCGTCGTGCCGGCGGACTATCAACAGGGCGACACGGTACGCATCATGTTCGTGCATGTTCCCTCCGCATGGATGGCCATGTTTTGCTATACCTTCCTGGCGGTGGCCAGTGCTGTCGGCTTGATATGGAAGCACCCGTTGGCTGACCTGGCGGCCAAGGCATCCGCGCCCATTGGCGCTGGTTTTACATTTCTGGCGCTTGTAACCGGGTCATTGTGGGGTAAGCCCATGTGGGGCGCCTGGTGGGTTTGGGACGCGCGGCTGACCTCGGTTCTGATCCTGCTTTTTCTTTACCTGGGCTATATGGCGTTGTGGCAGGCGATTGAGGATAGCCAGAAAGCGGGCAAGACGGCGGCGGTTCTGGCCCTGGTCGGGGCGGTCAATGTGCCGATCATTAAGTTTTCGGTGGACTGGTGGAATACCCTGCATCAGCCAGCCAGTGTTCTGCGTATGGATGGGCCGGCGATCCATCCCACCATGCTGTGGCCACTATTGATCATGGCCTTGGCATTCAAGGCATATTTCGTGACCTTGCTGCTGACACGTATGCGTATGGAATTGAACCTGCGGCGCATCCGTGCGCTGCGTCTGGCGGAACGGACAAGTTAGGATCCTTGAGAATGGACGGCATGGGAGCGTTTTTCGCCATGGGGGGCTATGCTGGCTATGTCTGGCCGGCCTTTGGGATTGTCCTGGCGGTCATGGCCTTGCTCTGGATCAGCAGTATTCGGGGTTGGCATAAATCTGAAAAATCCTTGACCGCGCTGCGGAACCATCGCCGGCAACGCGAAGGTGTCGAGGAATGACCCGGAAGCGGCGGCGTCTCTATATCGTGGGTGGTTTCATGTTGATCTTCGCGGCCGCGGCCGCGTTGGTCTTGATGGCGTTCGAGGAAAATATCGTATTCTTCTATTCGCCGACTGAGCTGGCGCGAAAAATGGAACAGCAACCGATTCCGCCGGAACGCCGGTTGCGCATCGGCGGTTTGGTCGAGGAAGGCTCGCAGGGGCGCGATAAGGATGGCATTACCGTCACTTTTCGCATAACCGACACCGTCGAAGTCGTGCCGGTACGGTTCCGTGGCTTGTTGCCGGATCTTTTCCGGGAAGGCCAGGGCGTTGTCGCCGAAGGCAGCATGGCTGCGGATGGGACATTCGTCGCTACCGAGGTGCTGGCAAAACATGATGAAACCTATATGCCGAAAGAAGTTGCCGACGCCTTGAAGGATGCCGGCCAGTGGCAGGGGGATCATGAATGAGTGAAGGCGCGAATGGCGGGAAACCATGTGTTTTGCTGATCGATCCGATACCAAGTTGGATCGTTGACCGTGCGCGGGGCGAATTTGATTTGATCGTGCTGCCCCATGAGGACGAAAGACCGGCTGAGTTCCTGGACAATGCCGATCGTATTCTCGGTATCGCCATGCCTGGCTTTGCCAGGGTCGACGTGGCGATGATGGCATTGATGCCAAACTTGGAAATAGCTGCCTGCTTTGGTGTTGGCTATGATGGCATTGATGTTTCACATGCCAAGAAACACGGCATTGCCGTCACCAATACACCAGAGGTCTTGACCGATTGCGTCGCCGATCTCGGCATGGCCCTGACCCTGGCCACTTTGCGGAAAGTCATTGAGGGGGACCGGTATGTCAGGGCGGGGCGGTGGCGGAGCGAGGGGATATTGGAGTTGTCCCATTCGCCGCGTGGCCGCTGTCTCGGTATCGTTGGCCTGGGCCGCATCGGCATGGAACTGGCGAAACGGGCCGAGGCGTTTGGCATGTCCATCGCTTATCACAACCGCACGAAACGGGATGATGTCTCCTATCCCTACCATGGCAGTGCCGCCGCCCTGGCCGAAGCCTGTGATGTCCTGGCTTTGACATGTCCCGGCGGCGAGACGACGTTGAATTTGATCGATGCCAAAGTGCTTGAGGCCTTGGGACCAAAAGGCTATCTGATAAATATCGCGCGTGGCAGCGTGGTTGACGAGGTGGCCTTGGTGCAGGCCCTGTCAAGGCAAGGCATCGCGGGGGCCGGCCTGGATGTATTCGCGGACGAACCCAATGTACCCGAGGCGTTGTTCTCGTTTGAAAATGTCGTTCTCCAACCCCATCAGGCCAGTGCCACGGTGGAAACAAGGACCGCCATGGGAAATCTGACGATCGATAATCTGCTGGCGCATTTTCAGGGCCTGCCACTGCCGAACAAGGTGGCGTGAAGTCATGATAGCCGAATTGGGACATTACGCGTTGGTGCTGGCGTTGTCGGTTGCCCTGGTACAGTCGACCGTGCCTATGGTCGGCGCCTGGCGTGGTATCCCTGGTTGGATTGGTATGGCGCAGCCGGCCGCCATTGTGCAGTGTTTGTTGGTGGTCGTGGCTTTCGGAGCTTTGACCCATGCCTACGTGACCTCTGATTTTTCAGTGCTTAACGTGGCCTCGAACTCTCATTCGGCCAAGCCGATGCTGTACAAGATTTCCGGCGTCTGGGGCAACCACGAGGGCTCGTTGCTGTTGTGGTTGCTGATATTGGTGCTGTTTGGCGGCGCCGTGGCGCTATTTGGCGGCAATTTGCCGGCGCCGTTCCGGGCCCGGGTGCTGGCAGTACAGGCCATGATAGCGGTTGGCTTTACCTCCTTTGTGCTTTTTACCTCGAACCCGTTCGAACGGTTGCTGCCGGCGCCCATGGATGGGCGCGGATTGAATCCCTTGCTGCAAGATCCGGGCCTGGCCTTTCATCCGCCGTTTCTTTATCTCGGCTATGTCGGCTTCTCCATGGCATTTTCATTTGCCGTCGCCGCATTGATCGAAGGCCGCGTCGATGCCGCCTGGGCGCGATGGGTTCGGCCCTGGACCTTGGCAGCCTGGTGTTTTTTGACCCTGGGCATCGGGCTGGGGTCGTGGTGGGCCTATTACGAACTGGGTTGGGGCGGCTGGTGGTTTTGGGATCCTGTCGAGAATGCCTCTTTCATGCCATGGCTGGCCGGCACGGCGCTGCTGCACTCCGCGATTGTCGTGGAAAAGCGGGATAGCCTGAAGAACTGGACCGTGTTGCTGGCTATCTTGACCTTCTCCTTGAGTTTGCTGGGCACATTCCTGGTCCGTTCGGGGGTTTTGACTTCCGTTCATGCCTTCGCCACCGACCCGGCGCGGGGTGTCTTTATTCTGGCTTTCCTTGTCGCGGTCATCGCGGGCTCGTTAACGCTCTATGCCATCCGCGCGCCCGCGATGAAGGGCGGCGGCTTGTTCGCGCCCGTGAGCAGGGAAGGCGGCCTGGTCTTGAATAACCTGCTGCTGTCCACCGCCTGCGCGACGGTACTTTTGGGCACGCTGTACCCTCTATTTCTGGATGCTGTGACGGGTGAAAAAATTACCGTCGGACCACCTTATTTCAATATGACATTCGGCCCTCTGATGGTGCCGGTATTCATCGCCATGGCCGTGGGGCCAATGCTGCCGTGGAAGCGCGGCGATCTACTTGGTGCCGTGCAACGGTTGAAGTTCGCCGTTTTCGCAACCGTGATTGGCTTGCTTGTCACTTTGGTTCTGGCCTCCGATGGCCCGTGGTTGGCGATTCCGGGCATCGGCTTGGGCGTTTGGATGATTGCCGCGTCGTTAGAGGAGGGGGCCTATCGATTGCGCCTGTTCCGCGCGCCAATCAGCGAAAGTTTGCGGCGCCTGGGGCGTTCCACACGGTCGGCCTGGGGCACTACATTCGCCCATGCTGGCGCCGGCATGGTGATCATTGGTATCGTTGCTTCTTCCGCCTGGCAGGTAGAGAAATTGCAGGTTATGCGTCCGGGCGAGATCCAGGCAGTTGGCCCCTATCAGTTCAAGTTCGTAGGCGCGGTGCCGCTAGATGGACCGAATTATACCGCTGTCCGTGGTACATTTCGTGTTAGCCGTGACGGAAGCGAAGTGGCGGTGATGCAGCCTGAATCCCGCAGCTATCAAAACCCGCCCATGGCAACAACCGAGGCCGCGATCCGAACGGGCTGGGGCGGTGATTTATATGCCGTGGTCGGTGACCCAACAGGCGACGGTGCCTGGTCAACGCGGTTTTACAACAAGCCAATGATCAATTGGATCTGGATCGGATCGCTGATCATGGTGCTTGGCGGGTTGATATCTTTGACGGACCGCCGTTTTCGGGTCGGCGCGCCGTCTCGGCCCGGCGGCGCTGCAAGGACAGCAAGGGCGGCTGCGTCGTTGGCAGGCAAATAGGATTTGAAGATTTGAGCGAGCCAACTTTAGAACCAAGTTCGGAGGGCCGGCCCCGCAGTGTCTGGCTGCGTTTCGTGCCGCTTGCGGTGGCATTAATCATCGGTGCTTTCCTGCTCGTCGGATTGGGCTTGCGGCCGAAGGAAATCCCCTCGGCGATGATCGGCAAGGCAGTTCCTGTATTTGATCTGCCGGCTTTGCCGGGGCGACCGAAAGGTTTGAAGACCGCCGATCTGAAAGGTCAGGTTTCGCTGGTCAATGTCTTCGCCTCGTGGTGCGTTTCATGCCGGGCCGAGCATCCCTTGTTCATGAAGTTGAAGGGCGAAGGCATTCTGCCCGTACACGGCGTTAATTATAAGGACGAAGGGCCGGCTGCCGTGGAATGGCTAAGGCGCCATGGCGATCCTTATGACCGCATTGGTTCCGATCTGAAAGGCCGGGTCGGTATCGATTGGGGTGTTTATGGCGTGCCCGAGACATTCCTGATCAACGCCGAGGGGCGGATCGTCTGCAAACATATCGGCCCGGTCATGGAGGCGGATCTTCGCGATAAATTGCTGCCGGCGATCAAGTCATTGCGGCAGGCGCGCGCGGCACAATGTTGATGCCTGTATTGCGCCGCCTGGTTTTTGTCCTCTGTATTTTTGGTCCGATTGCGCCGGCCTGGGCTGTTGCCGTGGATACGCCTCTGGACGATCCGCTGTTGGAAGCCCGTGCCCGCGCCATTCACAAGCAACTGCGATGTCTGGTCTGCCAGAACCAGTCGATTGAGGATTCGAATGCTGGGCTGGCGCGGGACCTGCGGATCTTGGTGCGCGACCGGATCTCTGCCGGTGATAGCGATGCGGCGGCAATCGGCTATATCGTCGAACGATATGGCGATTGGGTGTTGTTGCAGCCTCCCGTGAAAGGCCGGACAGTTCTGCTTTGGTTGGGACCAATGCTTTTTCTGCTATTGGCGGTGGTCTTGATATTGCGTTGGTATCGGCGGCGAAGCGGCGTGACCGCCACGGCCGCCGCCGCGCCCTTAAGTGTGGATGAGCAAGCCCGCTTGAAGGCTCTCTTGGACGATAGGGAGCAATCATGAGTGTCTGGTTGGCAATCGGCGCACTGACACTGGTGGCGGTTCTGCCGATCCTATGGCCCTTGCTGCGTCCATCTGGTGCCGTCAGCAAGCGCCTGGATCACGATCTAGAGGTCTATCGGGATCAATTGCGTGAGGTCGAGTCGGAATTGGCGGCCAATTCGCTGACCGAACGGGAAGCGGAAGAAGCCAAACGGGAAATTGAACGGCGGATACTGAGGGCCGCCGATCAGGTGGAAAGCCATAGCAGCCCGGTGGCTCCGTCGGCCCTCACCGCGGTTTTGATCGCCCTTTTACTACCCGCGTTAACACTATTGTTGTACAGCCAGTTAGGCCAGCCCGGCCAACCGGACCGACCACTGGCGGAGCGCGAGGCGCCGGCGCCGGAAACACAAGGGCTGAGCGAGGATCAGAGCGCCCAGGTCAACGACATGGTCGCGCGTTTGGAAAAGCGGTTGCAGGCACAGCCGGATGATCTCGATGGCTGGATTCTTCTGGGGCGCTCGCAGGCCGCGGTTGGCGATTTTGATAGCGCCGCCAAGGCGTTGCGCCGGGCTGTCGCGTTATCCGGGGATGACGTTGAATTGCAGGTGGTGCTCGGTGATATCCTGACAAGGGGCGCAAGAGGCACGGTCACGCCGGAGGCCCTTGCCGCGTTTCGGAAGGCCGAGAAATTGGCGCCGGGGCATTTGGCGGCAAGGTACTTTCTAGCGCTTGCCGAACTGCAGTCCGGCCAGCCCAGAAAAGCCTACGATGCCTGGCTGGCGCTGTTTCGGGATTTGCCCGGGAACAGTGAAAACAGGCAGGCCTTGGCGGCGCAAATTCGTCAAGTGGCGAAAGAGCTTGGTATCGACCCGGAAAAGGAATTATCGATTGGCGGAGCGCCGGACACACCTGTTCCCACGTTGGCGCCCGATCGTGCGTCAATGACGGAGGCCGCTAATATGCCGGCCTCCGAACGTCAGGAATTTATTGCATCCATGGTGCAACGCCTGGCGGATCGTTTAGCGGATGCGCCTGACGATTTCGATGGCTGGATGCGGCTGGGGAAAGCGTACAGCGTGTTGCACAAGGCGGCCGAGGCGGAGCAAGCTTATGGCCGTGCAGCGGCCCTCCGGCCTGGCGACCCGGCGCCTTTGCAAGGGCAGGTTACGGCCTTGATCCAGGGTGCGGCACCCGAACAGACGCTGCCCGAAGCCACGCTTGCTGTACTGCGGGAGTTGGAGGCGCTACAGCCCGACAACCCGCGTGTACTCTGGTTCCTCGGCAAGGCGGATGCCGGTGCCGGCCGGACGAAAGAAGCGATAACGCGCTGGCAGAGGCTGTATGCACAATTGCCCGAAAACAGCAAGGAACGAGACGGTCTCAAGGCTGCGATCGACCGTCTGCGGACCGCTAAATAGGGCTACTGGAGCATCAGTTCACGGTTCCTTAACTGGATTGTCCATATCCTAAAGGCGAATTAGGGGAAACGGGTACCCATCGCGGTATATTTCCGTGAGGGCAATTCAAAAAGGGCAAACCGCCGGTGAGGGCGGGGCGCAAAGCCACCAGCCTGGATTGACCAGATAGCGGGGCCGCCGAAATGAGCCGAATTTATGTTGACCGATATGTTAGTAGCGCTGCGGGCGCTGATCGTGGATAACTCCCGCGCCCTTTCTCCGGCCTAACGTTCCTCGTCCTCGCATTCGTGTATTTTTAACGGATTGTGGCGCATCATATCTCCGCAAATGGCGCAAAATAATTCCGGATGCTTCTGAAAATAATGCCAACCAAAGTCCTCGATATCTGCGCTGTAAGAGGGTCGCCAGCCCATTTCCCACCAAAGCCAATCCTCCATCTCAAACCCTACGTCATCAAAATATTCTCGCAGGCTTTCAGGGCTGTATTCACCCATCAACAAGCGTTGCCGGCCTGTCTCCTCTGGATTGGTGCAATAGATTTCCCATGCGGTGCCACGTTGAATGCGTTTCACCCAATACTCTGTGCACCAAGACAGACCCGGTCCCGCGGAATAGTCGTGGTTTCTAGATAAAAAACCCGCTTTCGGGGTATTTCCGGAATGACGCGTATAGCCTTGTCGACCGGAAGCTCAATGATCTTTGCGGACATAAGAAACCCTCCTACGGTTACCTGCGGAGGGCTAACGCTCGATATTGCTCATTTGAGCCACATCTCCCTATTTGGGAAACCACCTTGCACGAGCTGCAGGTTGGCGGGGCGCGTCAGCCCTCTCTTGATGTCGTCCCAGATATATGATGCTTCAGCACGGGGACTGCAAGTTAAAATCTTACTGAAGGTTCATAGATCAGACTTAGCCAAAACCGCCTGTCTAATGCCATGAAACTCCTTTTGGATTTCACCGACTTTCAAATCTCTGACCCATGATAACTGTTCATCTGGCTGCACCGGTTCTTCAATCGCCAAGGCAAATCGTTTTGGTGATATGATCGGTTCTTCCGGTAGTGGTGCTAACGTCACCTTTGGCAGCGGTGGTGGTATCAATTCTAGAAGCCCAAATACCAGCATGTCTTGGTAGGGAATTGGCTGGCCACCCAGGTCGGGAGGCCTTTGTTTCACGGGTCCCGATTGGGCTTTGATTAGGGGAATCTCGGTCAATTTATCACCTGTTGGATCAGCCCAATTCATTGCTGGCCAAATAGCCACGGCAATTGCTGGAAGGACTGTGAAGACCGTTAGGATGGCGTACCAGTGACGCATAGCCATATCAAATCACGGTGGCCCCCCTACTTGATTTCCTTTAGTAATATTAGAACTCCAGATTTGGATAGCGTTCAGGCAGTGCAGTCTTGAATGCGTCCACGTCCTTAAGGTTCTAGCTAGAATAGACTCTATAGAGCCGTAGTGGAGCCATACAAGGCGAAATGAGGTGTAGATGGTGTTTTTCTATAATGACGGCAGCAGTTTCTAAAACCTCAATAAATTTTTGCAATTTAGGGCCAATAGATTTCTAGTATCTTAAAAACCTGTTTATAGTTATATTTAACCGGTTCAGAATGAAAATAGAATTATAAGGAAATTAACGCCGTGAATGATAAATCCCTCACCAAAGGCCAGCTACGCAAACTGAACGCACTTCGAAATTCACTTGGCAAAGGCATAGCCAACAAGGCCTTCAAGGAATGGCTTAAACAGCAAGAGAAGCTGTCCCCTGCAGAGAAACCCGATCCGGTAGCTGAGAAGCTTCTTGCCGCTATGAAAGGGCTCGAGAAGGATAAATTGATCAATTTGGGCCGGAAGGGCTATGTGATCAAACGTGCTAAAGGCCGTGGAGTTAAATCGGGCTTTACGGTGGCTAAGATCACCAACTGATGGAATAGTCCGGTGAGCAGGAAATTAGATGCTGTTCACTGGTTCCATCCGCTAGTCCTGCATTTTCAGATGGATTGCCTGTTCGATAAGAGCGGGCTCTACATTAAACGGAAGAAAATCCGACGATTGG
>MPMA02074989.1_pt1 | contig 161450 bp, 142 predicted proteins | sample 1617361 | NCBI WGS metagenome assembly MPMA02 (sample SAMN05944807, study PRJNA350692) | marine metagenome | biome: marine; feature: ODZ; material: water; isolation source: 180 m water sample filtered on 0.2 um supor filter | place: Pacific Ocean | collected 2012-04-08 | depth 180m m | reverse complement strand
GGTCGGCCGAATTGGACTCGCACCTTCGTGTAGTCTATGGTGGATTCCAACAGATACTGCGCTCCTCCGATCATCTCGTGAGCCAACGCCACACAGATATCATCCCAGATCTTATCCAACGCTTTTTTACTGACATCACCTATCTTCTCAGCGATCACATCGTCAAAACTCACTGATGACAATTTGCGGGTCGGGTCAAGTACTTCGAGCGGCGTGACAGATACCCCGGCAGATCCACCAGGAACCGAGAAGAGACCCAGGCCATTTGATGTTTTTGCAATAACAATCAACTGATCCGCAACGTGAGCGTCGACAACGATCGGTGCAGTACCACTCAAGATATCATCATCGTTCGCGAAAAGGTGTTCACCCACAGATTCCGGTTTATTCAGATTATCCAGCACCAATGTTGCAATAGTTGTACCCACAGCAACACCGGGTAGAAGTTTCTCTTTGTGCGCCTCAGTCGCTGTGTTTAGCAGCGCATAGCCTGCCATCACTGATGAGGCGAAGAAGGGACCACAATATAGATACCGACCCATTTCCTCGGCAACGATGCCAAGTTCAATTGGTCCAAATCCAAAACCACCGTATTCTTCAGGGATGTGAGTTCCTGCAAGTCCAACTTCACTGCACATTTGCTGCCACACGTCTGCATCGTATCCCTTTTCTGAGGCCATCAGTTCACGCACGACGCCAGGTTGTGACTTGTCACTCATAAAGCGAGCAACGACATCCTTAAAGTTCTTCTGATCTTCGGTTAACTCAGTTTGCATGTGATTTACCTGACTTGAATCCATACATTGTCCTCTTCAGAACACCCCTGATTCTGGTCAAAGCCGCCCGCCACGTCAATCACGAAAGATTTCCTTGCAGCCAGGCCTGGATAAGCTGAGGAACTTCCCTGTCAATATCCTCCGCTATCAATTTTCGGTAGTAGAGATTTGGATACGCCAATCAGTTTTTCGGGGATTGAATACGGTCACTGAATACCCTTGACAGCATTCTTAGACCTCCCAAATCCAAACAAGTCCACTAAGTCGGTTTTCACTTGTATCGCCTGGTTCCTCAGCACCTGTTCAAGTAGCTGAACAAAAGGACAAAGTAAGATTACACCTGCGAGTTCTGGAACTTCGAATGCCAACTGTGAAACGATTACCGTACCTTCACTATGACCAAGTGAGTAGACATGATCACCGTCACAATAACTCTCACCCATGACCTACCTGGTGACTTTTGGCGCGTCATCAACAAAAATCGATGGTGAAAGCGATGATGAGCGTATCGCAGAATTAAATACAATGATCGAAATGATCCACACTCAAGGATTGGAGATCGGCATCCATGTGACCGGTGATCGATACAGTGATCGCAGCCTAGTGCGTCGCCCAGTCAAACTCAATGAGAACAGATCCACGCTACTATGTCATCCATGCTGATATGGTCCCGGACACGATACTTGCACAGATGACGAAATCAGGTATCGGTGCGAATTTTCATCCCGAGATCAAGCACCTTATTGCTGATTCTCAGGTCGCGAATATAGGGACTAAACGTGTGTCGCGTGAGTGGCCTTACCAATCCTTCATTGAAAATGTCGGATACCCCATCTGTCGATTGCTCAGATATACTCCCCGTCTGAAGCGTGATGCTGTAGTTGGGTGACAGAAGGCAGCATCCGGCAGGTTCAAGTACAATATCAGGGTTTACAGACAGGAAGCAGCATTGGATAAGACCATTGGCAATTTTGTCGATGCACTCAGGAACGCCGAAGTTGAAGTTTCACCGGCGGAGACACTCGATGCCGTAGCGGCCCTTGAAATTACCGGTGTAGATGATCGAACACTGCTGCGGAACACCCTATCGCTGATTCTTGCTAAGACTCCGGAAGAAAAGGCACTGTTTAATGTGTGTTTTGACCGTTTCTTTTCGTTCAGACAATTCGAGGATTCACCGGGCATCCTGGAAGAACTGAGGGCTGAGCAGGCTGATATCGAGGCAACAGCTACGATTGGACCAGGTGAAGAAAACGGTGCTGGCGGAGAAAAAAAGAAACGTCGTAAGAGTCGATCAACATCTGCTCCTCAAACCTCAAGGTTAGGACACATTCTGCTGTCCGGTGATGCCAACGAACTGTCTGTCGCTCTGACAAAGGCTGCAAAAGAAGTCCACCTGGATCGAATCAAATCCAATTATGAAAGAGGCCTCTTTGCCCACAGAATTCTCTTTCATCTGGGGGTCAAACAACTGGATGATGAGATTGACCGCTTATCAAAGGAAGACAACGAACGTAGCGTTCGAACTGCCCAGCTACTAATCCGGGGGAAACAATATCTGGTAGAACAGGTGAGAGATTATGTTGATGAGCAGTTTTTTCTCATCGTAGACGGAAGCGGTAAACGATTTCTGGTTGATGCGGTGACCAGTTCAAAACTAACCAATATGCAGGTTTATTACTTTGACCATATCCGGGAAGCGGTCAGGAAACTGGCTCACCAACTCGCAAAGCGGCATGCAAAAAAGAAGAAGGTTATCAACCGGGGACAGTTGGATATCCGAAAGACCCTGAGGAAGAACGTTGCCTATGATGGAGCACTGTTTGACCTGCGTTGGAAGCAGATTAAGGTTGAGAACCCCAAGATATTCGTGATCTGCGATGTGAGCGGCAGTGTGAAAAACGTGGCCCGCTTTCTCCTGACGTTTCTATATAGTCTCAATGAAGTATTACCCAGGGTTCGCTCATTTGCCTTCTCTAATGAACTGGGCGAGGTGAGTGAGTTCTTTGAACACTATTCACTTGAAGAAGCAATCGAGATGAGTCTGGATGACTATGGTAAAGGTTCCACTGATTACGGTCAGGCATTTCGAACCTTCAAAGACCTGTGCTTCCGGGATATCGATTCCAAATCTACAGTGATTATTCTTGGTGACGGCCGAAATAATTACTTTGCTACCGGCGCCGACACACTCAAGGAAATCTCTGAGAAGTGTCACCAGGTCATCTGGCTTAATCCTGAACCACGGGAACAATGGCATGAGGGAGATGCTGAGATGCAGGCTTACCTGCCAGCCTGCCACTTCGCCGAGGTCTGCAATTCCCTGCCAGATCTGGAAAGGATGGTTTCGAGGGTTTTGAGAAGCGCGGGTTAGATACCAACGTCTTTTGACGCTTCTTCATTCTTCCTATCTCCTCTCTCCCAGTTTTAAGTTCTAAAACAGGGGTGTTAGCATGTGGGAGCTGGTGAATTAAGGAGATTTGACAGTGGAGTCCAGAAAAACGCAATGTGTACTCTGTGCCAACGCTTGTGGTCTGAACGTAACTATCGAGGACAATAAGATTGTTAAGGCCCGGGGGGATAAAGATGACCCCAGAAGTGAGGGATACACCTGCCGCAAGGCACTGCAAATTCGATATCACCAGCACCACGCTGACCGCCTGCTGTACCCCCTCAAGAAAGTCGGCGACGGCTTTCAAAGGATATCCTGGGAACAAGCCAGTGCAGAAATCGCTGAAAAGCTGAAGAGTACCGTTACGAAACACGGTCCCCGATCACTGGCACTCATGGGTGGCGGCACAATTAACTGTATCGCCCAGGGTTCCTTTGCAGCGGGCATGCTGCGAGGGTTGGGATCTCAATATCGATATAACGCGCTCGCGCAGGAACTCACTGGCCGATTCTGGACTGATGGCGAGACCTATGGTGATCAGAATATCCGCGCATCCGCAGATACAGAGCACTCGGATATGGTACTTATTATTGGTAAGAATCCTATGATGAGCCATCACTCAGACAGGGCCCGCATTAAGTGGAAAAAATTCTCAAAAGATCCCGATAAGGTACTGGTCGTCGTCGACCCGAGGCGGACTGAAACGGCGAAACTTGCCGACATCCACCTTGCCATCAGACCCGGCACAGACGCCCTTTTATTACGTGCCATGACAGCCATCGTGTTAGCACAAGGCTGGCAGGATCAGGCCTTTATTGATGAGCATGTCAGTGGCTTCGAAGAGATTCGCTCCCTGTTCGAGGATTTTGATGCCGAAGCCGCGGTAAAGGTATGTGAACTTGACTTTGATGAAGTAAAGGAAGTCTGTCGACTATTTACAACAAAAAAATCCTGCCACATTAGTGATCTTGGTGTTCTGATGTCGCGCCACAGTACACTTGTTTCCTATCTTGAAAACACCTTCCTGGCAGTTACCGGTCGCTTAACGAGGAAGGGAGGTAACCTGTTACCGAGGGGATTCGGCGCACGGCGAGGAAAAGTAGCTTCCGAGAAACCAGAACCCTGGAGAACAGTGGCAACTGATTTTCCGCAGATTACCGGCATCTACCCTCCCAATGTCATACCAGAAGAGATTCTTAACGATCATCCCGATAGACTAAGAGCGGTCGTTGTCAGTGCATCCAACCCACTTCGCTCGTTTGCCGATACGACAGCCTACGAGGAGGCATTCGGTGAACTTGATCTGCTGGTCACTATAGATATCGCAATGACCGAGACTGCACAACTTTCCCACTATGTTTTGCCTGCCCCATCAGCCTATGAAAAGTGGGACGGCGGCGGAATGATGCTTCGGGCTCCTGTCCTTGAACCCGAAGGAGAACAGTTAGAAGAAGGTGAAATATTTACCAGACTCGCTGACGATCTGGGACTAATCCCGGACATTCCTGATTCGCTCTTTGAGGCAGCGGAGAGTGGTGACAGACAAAAATATAATCTGGCGCTGACGGAATACTTTGAACAGAAACCTGAAGCGGCCAGGCGGATCCCTTTCATACTGGCAAAAACCCTTGGGAAACAGCTTGGTTCGGCTCATCTGGCTTCCTCGTGGGGACGGCTACGAGGTCTGCCCGATGAGGCCAGGGAAGAAGTATTCCAGGCGATACTCGATCAATCCGGTGGTCCGCAACTTGACGGTGCAGGCCCAGACACTGATGAGTTTCCGGACCTGCCGACAGAGGATGGTCGAATTCGACTGAATGTTCCTGAAATGACAAAGTGGCTCCCGGAGATTGACCCCGTACTCGAAGAGAAATTGCTACTGAAGGACAGAGAAGAGTTCCCCCTGATCATCTCGTCGGGCCGGCACTATGACTACAATGCCAACACCTTGATGAGGGATCCCGAGTGGAACAAAGGTAAAAGGGTCGGCACTCTGATCATGCACCCCATAGACGCAGAGGAACATCAACTGGTCGATAAACAGATGATCAAGGTAATTACCAAAGGGGGTGAGGAAGTGGTCGAACTGGAAATTGATCCCACAACCCGCAAGGGCTACACCATGATCCCGCAGGGATTTGGTCTAGTACACCAGGGTGAAAAATCTGGCGCAAACGCTAATCGCATCGCCAAGAATACCCATCGCGATCCCATAGCGGGTACACCTCTGCATCGTTATATTCCCTGCCGGGTTCAGGCCTATGTGCCAGATGGTGAAGCATGATTCGGGTAGCTTGATCACCAGGAATCCATCAATGGAAAGCCCGTCGGAAACATTATTTCCACAGAAATGTTCAACATGTGCTCAATGACCTGCCTGATCATGTCGGGAAAATGAAAACCGAACGCTGACTCCAGTCAGCCTGCTTATTCAAACCAGCTAAAGCCTCTTTACGGTAGGGCGGGGCTTTTCATAATCAGATGTCTATCTCAGTATACTCAGGCCAGGGGAGCCGGAACCTGGTGGCGCCGTGCCAGATTCAGAAATGATCCTCTACTCAGTGTTATTTCGACGGGTTGACCATCCAGCACAATCCAATGATCCTTTGTATTGATATAATCAGACAAAATCGAGGCATTCCCAATCTTCCTCTCCAATCCCCAGGACCAGCCGGAACAATTAACCGATCCCACGGCAATTTCTTCATTGTTTATATTTGAGTAGATTGCCACACCGTCCTCAAGTTCACGGGGATCAGCAGTCTGGAAACTTCTAATCAAATACTGACTACCTTCCTGCTTCTTATTAAGTAAGGCATCCCTGCCGACGAAATCTCCTGCATCCAGTTTGACCAGCCAGCCCAAACCAACCTCAAATGGATTCCTCTCAAAGCCCGGTTCAGAATCGACCTCAGTCGCAAAATCCCAACCCGCTACAATGAAGCCACCTTCCAAACGGCAGGCTTCCAAAACACTCAGACCGTAGCCTGGAAGATCGATACTCATGGATTCACGAACAGACTCGATTTTAGCCATAAATTCACGACACAATTCGGGTCTGAGCCAGCATTCATAGCCAAGATCAGCAGTAAAGCCCATCCTGGCTATGTGAATCTGATCTTTGACGAAGGGGAAACGTCTTACTTCGTAGGGCTTGAGTTGATCTACTCCCTCATATCCCATGTTATGCAGGACCGCAGCAGAGTGTGGCCCCTGAAAAGCAACCCCCTGCCATTGGTCAGTGCAGTCAACGATGGACAATCCGTGAAAATGAAATCGTTCTGCCAGTGACTTGAAATAGGATTCATGATCAATGTCAGAAGGCATCAACAAATAGTCGATTTCAGAAAATTTATAAAGGATTGAATCGTCCTTCAGCGTGCCGTCCTCGTTGCAAAATATGACGTATATTCCTCGGTTGGACTCGGCGTCACTGACAGGTCGTGTCAGCATTTTATCCAGGAAATCACCCGCTTCCTCCCCGCTGATCCGATACTTCCTCATCGGTGAAACATCAAAAATGGCACAGCCGTTCCGCAACGCAAAATACTCTTCTTCCGCATTACCATAGTCATTGGGCAAGGCGAAATCATTCCAGTCGATGTAGTCTTGGTCTAAGACTGAGCTGGCAAGAAAATCATCAAAATCTTTACCGGCCCTTCGATTTAGAAGCTCAAAGAAGGGGCTTTTTTTCATTACATCTCACTGGCTGTTGCAATTCTTATACTAATTTTCCTTTTATTGCCCACCGGTGTGAAACTTCTCCATCGCGTAAAGTGTATTCTGAAGCATACTGACCCGGGTCATCGGTCCAACCCCTCCGGGGACTGGTGTGATCCATCCCGCGCGTTTTACCGCCTCGTCATACTCCACATCACCGTGCAGCTTTCCGCGTTCGTCCCGGGTGATTCCCACATCGATAACTGTTGCGCCTGGCTTAATCCATGCCCCTTTGATCAAGCCCGGGATACCGACAGCGGAGATCACGATATCAGCATACTCGACATACTCATGGACATTTGACGTGAACTTATGCGCCGCGGACACGCTGCATCCTGCCAGGAGCAGCTCAAGCGCCATCGGTCGACCCACATGGTTGGACACACCTATGACAGTTGCATCCTTGCCCATCAAAGGCACACCTGTTCGTTCCAACAACTGCATTACGCCCATCGGAGTACAGGGCCTCAATCCGGGGTATCGCAAAACCAATCTACCGACGTTATAGGGGTGAAATCCGTCCACGTCCTTGTTTGGGTCTATCGCTTCGAGAACTGCCAGGTTATCGATCTGGTCGGGTAATGGGAGTTGAACCAGAATTCCGTCGATCGTCGGATCGATATTGAACTTTGAAATCGCCTCAAGTAATTCTTCCTGAGTAATATCCTTGTCGAATTTACGGATCTCTGACTTGAAGCCTACCTCTTTGCAGTCACGTCGTTTGTTCTTGACGTAAATACCGGATGCGGGATCATCTCCCACAAGTACAACGGCAAGCCCAGGGACCCGTTTATTTTCCTGCTTCAGCGCTTCAACTTTAGTCCTAAGCTCTTGTCGAATAGCGGCAGATATGGCATTACCATCAATAACTTTTGCAGACATATCGCTCGTTTTCCCGGGTTTGCAGTTTGTATCTAGCTATCGTTCTCAACGGACTCGTCATATCCACATGTCAGTCAGATACCTTAACATCGAACCGGCACCTCATTCCTTTACCCCTATTGGGAAACCGATTCAGCCAGGAAGTGATTTCAGACCTGGCAACAGAATTCTAACAGGATAGCAACAATGCTATTCAGTCTCACGACACTACGATCCGCGCATCGACCGCGACTGCTCCCTCCGGATAGACCAACACGGGATTCAGATCAATTTCTTCAACTTCGGGATGCTGTTCAGCGAATTCCGCAACTTTAAGGATCACGCTACGCAACGCGCCCTTGTCACTCGGTGGTTGACCACGGATCCCCTCAAGTAACTTGCGACCCGAAATCTCATCGATCATCTGGGCCGCGTCCCGCTCGCTCAGGGGTACGACGCGGAACGACACATCTTTGAGGACCTCAACCATGATCCCGCCGAGGCCAAACATAATGACCGGTCCGAAGTGAGGATCGGTTGTCATACCCACAATCATCTCGACCCCCTCGGATGCCATACTCTGAACCGCGACACCTGTGATCTTGACATCGGGAACGGCTTTCTTCGCATTGGCAACAATGGTATCGAATGCTGCACTAACCGCCTCGCTGCCCTCAAGACCAAGTTTTACACCACCCACATCACTTTTATGGGTAATCTCATTAGATACGATCTTGAGGACTACCGGATAACCAATCTGCTTAGCATGAGACACGGCTTCTTCACTTGATTCTGCCAGCAACGTGGTCACCACTGGAATCCCTGCATCACCAAGTAACTGCTTCGCTTCAACTTCACTCAGAAGGTTGCGGCCCTCAGAACGGGCTTTTTTCAGAACGGATTTAAAGGTCATGCTGTTTCTCCGTCTGTCGAGGATCCATCCGGGGAATCGCCAAAAAGATCGGGTAATCCCTCACGATTTTTTCGCCATTCCAATATCTGCACAACGGTGTGCGCTGCCCTCGTGACAGTCGGGTAGCTGGCAATACCTTCATTGTAAATGGCCTGAAGGAATGAGTCCGTACTCACTCCCATCATGCGGGCCATGCGACCGCCACGGAGAATGCCGATAACCGGTGTACCCGTTTCATCCTGCGTTCTTCGCATCATCTGAGCAGCCTTTTTCGCTGCATCCATCATCTCTGTTTTCTCGTCCGGGTTTTCATCCTTCTCGGCTTCATCTGCCGGATCGGTTTTTTTGCCCGGGTGCCATCCCATCATCGGTGACATGAACATCATGTCTATCCCTTCAGCTGTTGCCACGATCTTAAGCATTTCGTCGAGGAACTCCGGCGGCGGAAACGCATCAATGGGGTTGTTCACACTGCTACCGGCAACCGGTATAAATTCGCGCATCCTTTTAACCGCACTCTCAGGCATCATCGGTACAGTCAGGCCTGCCCGGTCAATCACGTCAGATGAAAGTACCGCAAAACCACCACCACCGCCACCAAACAACGCCACACCACGTCCGGTGATCTGACAGACATTCGTTGAGGCAGCAACAACCAGATCCAGGAGTTCTTCCATCGTCTCAGCCCGCAGGGCACCGGTCTGACGGCACACCGCATCAAATACTTCTATTGAACCCGCCAGGGAACCGGTATGGGAATGAGCTGCATGAGTGCCTGATTGGGTGCTCCCTCCTTTTAGAATCACCACCTTTTTTACACGGGCACATCGCTGAAGTGCCTCAAAAAAGAGCCGACCATCCTGCACGCCCTCAATGTAAGCAGCCACGACATCAGTCTCAGGATCATTCATGGCATAGTCAAGAAAGTCGTGCGCACGCAGGTCAGCACCGTTCCCGTAGGAGATGACCTTTGAGAACCTGATGCCACGACTTGTCAGCTCATGGACAATCTCACCAGCATTGGCACCGGATTGAGACAGCAAAAAGACATTACCGGTCTCCATTGGAAAGCCATCCATAAACGCCAGCCGACCGGCAGGAACATACAGGCCCATGCAATTGGGACCGATCGCCCGGATACCCGCATCTTTCAATTTCTTGATCATCGTCTTCTCAACCGCTGCCATCTCCTCATCGCCGGTTTCCGAAAATCCCGCAGTGAAAAAGTGAATTGAGCGAACTTTCTTGGCGATACACTGATCAACTAGGGCAGGAACGACAGAAGCAGGCACCTGAGAGATGACATGATCGACAGGATCAGGCGTGTCCATCAGAGTGGCATAACAACGAGCGCCCTCTATTTCGCTAACTTTGGGGTTGACCGGGTAAAGCCCTCCCATTTCTTCAAATCCTGCTTGTTTGATTGAATGGTAAAAACCTCCCATCCTGCCGGTGCCGGACTTGGAGGGAACTCCCACGACGGCAACCGCCCGTGGATGGAATATTGGATCTAAGGGATGTTTCGACACTGCTACTCCTCTGGTGTCTAATCTCGATAAGTGCGAGTTAGTGAAACGACTGTAACTCGGCGGTTACAAATTTCCTTGACTATATCATGAATACCATGATCACGAATCCTGGTGAGAGCCGGACCAAAGGCTGCTGTTAGTTGAGAGAATGTGCTTCTTTCTATAGATCCGACAACCTACCACGATAAGTCTCGAGCTTCGTCTCATCAAGTTCAATGCCAACGCCAGGTCTGTCGGAGGGAATCAGATCGCCATCCTCCCAGGTAAAGGGTTCTTTGATGATTTCATTAAAAAAGCCGCCCGATTTGTAGATACTCTCCTGAATCAGGAAGTTGGGAATATTTGCGTCGATCTGCAGCGCCGCGGCGGTGATGATTGGGCCTCCCCATACATGTGGTGCCATCTGGATGTAATTGGCTTCCGCCAGGGCGGCGATTTTCCTACAGGCAGTGATGCCACCACAGGATCCGAGGTCCGGTTGTGCAAAGGCGCATCCCCCCTGCTCAAACAGGTTTTGGAACTCAAAGACGGTCGTCAGCCTTTCACCCGACGCAATGGGAATGGTCGTACTCCTGGCGATCTTTCCCATTTCTTTATAGTTTTCGGGCGGACATGGTTCTTCAAGCCATAGGGGGTCGTACTTCTCAATTCTCGCCGCCAGTCGTCTTGCTGCCGAGGGCGTAATCTGACCATGAGTACCAATTAAGATATCAGCCCGATTGCCCACTGCCTGACGAATCGCCTTCACTGCGTTCTCAGCATGATCGAGTTCAGCAAGAGAAGATTCCCAGGGAGGTGTTGGTATCTGTCGCCATTTTGCCTGAGGCATGGGATCAAACTTTAAGCCGGTAAAACCCTCATCAGCCAGATCAACCGCTAATTCTGCTAGACGCTCAGGATCTGTCGTCCAGGCACCCAGCGCCTCATGAATGGTATCCGTTTTCTCCCTGTCATAAATGTAGGTATAGGTACGAACCCGGTCCCGATACTTGCCGCCCAGCAAATTGTAAACAGGGGTGTCATAGTATTTTCCGCAGATATCCCAAAGCGCGACATCGAACGCGCTAATAATGCCCATCACAATATAGTCAGGGTGTTGTGCAGTCAGTCCTATGTAAAGTTTCTGATATAACGCCTCTCTATTGAGAGGATCCTCCCCCTTGAGGTAGGTATCGAAAGCTCCTGAGACTATCTTCTCATAGCCGTCTTCCACCCCGAGTAACGTATAAAGGATTGCGGTTTCTCCCCAACCCTCGTGCCCGTTATCTGTTTCGAGTTTAACAAAAAACCAGAACAGCCCACCTGTATTCGGTGGGTCGGTTTTAATGACATAAGATTTGATATTCGCTAACTTCATGTTGGTTCCCTTATAAGTTGTTCACCACAGGCTCATTGTCGGATCTCCTCAGCCCGGGGAAAATGGACGAAGTCCCACTATAACCCTCACATTTTTGATCCACCGCAATTTTCGGACAAACATACTTTTCCTCTTGCGTGGAAATATGGTGTATTTTCCCTTTTTGGCAACTACGTCTGGAGATTTTTGAGAATGAGTGATTCGGCAATAACTTCTGAGAGCAATCCAACCCCTGATGGGGAAAAGCTGGTCAGGAGAAAAGTTAATACGCTGATTCCGGAAGGCAGCCCCTGGAACGAAATTGAAGAGGCCTTTTTGAAACGGCGCAGTGTGCGCAAGTACAAACGTAAACAGGTCCCGGAGCACTACATCAAGCGAATTCTGGAAGTCGGTCGTTACTCGGCATCCCAGGGTAATTGTCAGCCATGGCGGTTCGTTGTCGTTCGTGATCGAGACATGATCAACGAGATGGAATCCTATGTTCTCGATATGTTTAAACTGATGACATCCGCCCCGAGTCAGAAGGGAAACAATGAAGCGCCACCGGACCCTGAGCAGCGTCCCGCAATGCATCCGATTCCTCTGGGTTTACTCACTCAATCACCGCCAGGGCAAGGCATCAAGGTTTTCCATGGCGCTCCTACTTTAATTTTCCCGCTGATGGATTCGAGAGGCATCGGGCACCCTGAAATCGATCTCGGGATAGTTGGCACCAATATGATCATGACAGCCTATAGCCTTGGTCTGGGCACCTGTTGGGTTGGTTTTGCCGAGTCCCTGAATTCCGGTAACTGGCCTAAAAAACTTGGTGTTGAAGAACCATACAAGCTGGTAGAGGCACTCGCTATCGGGTTTGAAGCCGGTGACGCTCAGCACAATTATGTCCACCGAGAAACACACCGTATAACCTGGTTTGAGAACGGCGAAAAACGGGTCATGTATTAAATCCGGTCTGAAACTGACCAAGAAGCTATTGAAGGTATAAGAATGATGGACAAACAGGAATTTGGGGAACTGGAGTTCGAACCCAAAGGAGAAAGAACGGTATTCGGACACGCAAAGGTTGAGATCGATACCGAACTCTGTGACGGATGTATACTCTGTACCGTGATCTGTCCAGCTGCACTTCTGGAACCGGCGGGTAAAAAGCGAGATCGAAAATCTCATGTAAGAGATACGCAGGACAATTGCATGGGATGTGCCTGCTGTGAAGCGATATGCCAAACAAATGCCATCAGGGTTGTACAAAGTTACGCATTTGAGGGCTATTACAAACCGTTAGACCGGGGCAATCTCTCTAAACCAAGATGTTTCTGAGGTAATCGTCTTAAGTTTCGCAAAGCAAGGTCACCAGGCAATACTACAGATGAGCTCCCGGGGTCTATCACCTGACTTGCGGGCAATAATTTTATCTGCGCCATAATAAGTCTGTTGGCTAACCGCCGGATCCTGTAGCAGACCCATGTAGCAAACCATGCACCCGTGATTTACTCTTGCTGCTGCCCACCTGAATGTTCAACCCATTTCAGACATAATGGAGTGCTCAGACAAAGAGAGCTGATACAGAATGGATGAAACAGCAACAGTGCCGCGACCCAATGTGACCGCCAGAGTGAGGTGGATATATGGTCTTGGCGCGGCTGCATATGGTGTGAAGGATAACGGCTTTTCCTACTTTCTGCTGTTCTACTACAACCAGGTTCTTGGGCTTCCCGGTACATATGCTGGTATTGCCATTCTGATCGCCATGATGTTCGACGCTGTCTCCGATCCCTTGGTTGGGGTCTGGTCAGACAACACTCACTCAAGGCTGGGGCGTCGTCATCCGTTCATGTACGCTTCTGCTGTCCCGGTTGCGCTGGCTTACCTCGCGATCTGGAATCCGCCAGAACTATCCGAGTTCATGCTCTTCATCTATCTCACTATCTCCTGCGTCCTGGTGCGGTTTTTCATCACCCTGTATGAAATACCGTCCAGTGCCATAGTTGCCGAACTTACGGAAGATTACGACGAACGCACAAGGCTCTTAAGCTATCGATACATGATGGGTTGGTGTGGTGGCCTGTTTATGGCGATGCTTAACTGGGGTGTATTCATGGTCGCGTTCGGCACGACCTCCGCAACCACTTTTCAGGTCTATGGCAGTCTCGGTGCCATGATCATGTTTCTGGCGATCCTCGGGTCATCCTGGGGTTTGCATCAGTACATTCCCTATCTGCATGCACCACCTCAACGAGAGTCCTACCAGATCCTGCAGTTAGTCAAAGATCTCAAGGTTACGCTGGCCAATCGCAATTTCCTTGCACTGTTTCTGGCAGGCCTGTTTGCTGCCGTCGGCTCCGGTGTTGCCACCAATTTTGATACCTACATCGTTACCCATTTCTGGGAGATTCCTCCGGATAAGTGGCGCTGGGTTATCTGCTCTCTTTTTCTTTCAGCTTTGATACCTATCGTTACTGCCCCTTACCTTACCAAGAAGCTCGATAAGAAACGTGCGGCAATGACGATCTACGCTTTTCAGATCTGCTTTGCCGCGCTGCCCTTCATTCTTCGTCTCACCGGCTGGTTTCCAGAAAATTCAAGTCCCTGGGTCTATCCCCTCATCTGGGCACATACCCTTATCAACGTTATGGTGATCGTCATGTTTGGCATTGTTCAGTCTTCGATGCTGGCTGACGTCGTCGAACATAGCCAGGTATCGACTGGTCGCCGCGAAGAAGGCCTGTTCTTTGCCTCCCGTTCTTTTGCCCAGAAAGCCACTTCAGGAATTGGTGCTTTTATTGCCGGAATCGCCCTTGATATTATCAGCTTCCCACGAGGTGCAGCGATGGGTACTGTGGACGCCGACACCGTATGGAACCTTGGCGTGATCTACGGTCCGGTTCTCATGCTTTTCTATTTCCTGGCACTTGGTTGTATCAGCTTCTATCAGATCACCCGTCGAGGCCATGATGGTCGAGTCGATAAACTTCACTCAGAATAATATTACTGTAGTGACGCGTGATCGCTATAAGGCGACACTCGCGAGTTACATGCCAAAATATGGTAACGTACCGCTGGATTTTCAGGCATGATCACGCTGGGCATACAGCCCAGGTGTGGGATTAGATGTCCTTGCCCGGATTATCGAAATCGTCTCTGCAACACCCTTTTCAACCGACCCAATATGATTTTGGAAATGCCGTGCGGCAAGCAATTATTGAATTGCAATCAGCCATTATACAATCTGGACTTAACAGATCGACCAGCCGGACTGCTTGTTCGATTTCCACCGAACCCTTTATACTACTCGTAAGAATCAGAGGAGGCATTCAAGTGAAAGATTCAAAACTTGTTCATCGCTTCATTTTACTGGGAGCACTCTGTGCGACACTCTGCGTCGCATCAATGACAGGTCTCGCTGAAGATCAGAGCTGGCAGCCACCACGAACCCCTGACGGCTTTCCGGATTTACAGGGAGTGTGGGCAAATAACAGTGCGACCCCAATTGAGCGTCCTGACGCACTGGAGGGCAGGGAAAGCCTGACCGAAGAGGAAGTCACCAAACTCAAGGACCGGGCTGCCAAACTTTTTAACGGTGAAACTGATGCTGCCTTTGGTGACAGCGTGTTCAACGCTGTGCTGGCCGGAGACGAGGATCACGAATCTTACGACCCCACTACAGGTAATTACAATCAGTTCTGGGTTACCGACCGTGACTTCGATAATCGTACGTCTTTGATAGTAGACCCGCCGAATGGCAAGTTTCCGGAACTGACTCCGGGCGCAGCTGAACGTACTAAGGCACGAATCGCTTATCTCAAAGAACATCCTGCAGATACCTACGAGGACAGAATCAACTCAGATCGCTGCATTACCTATGGTGTGCCATTTCTCTTTGCAGGATACAACGGTTACTTCCAGATAGTACAGAGCGCCACTCATGTTGTGATATTACAGGAGATGATTCACGAATCACGAACAATACCAGTCGATGGTCGACCCCACCTGGACCCCGCAATCGAACAGTGGACTGGGGATTCGCGGGGACACTGGGAAGGAGATTCGCTTGTCGTTGAAACCAGGAACTTCTCTTCAAAAAGTACCCTCTTCCAGTCGAGAGAGAACCTTCATTTGCTGGAACGATTTACTCGGATCAATCCTGAAACACTTGAGTGGGTGATCACCGTAAATGACCCTACAACCTGGACGAAACCCTGGACACTAGTGGTTTTGCTGAGCAAGTCAAAAGACGACCTGTTTGAATATGCCTGTCATGAAGGTAACTACGCGATGGAAGGAATACTCGCGGGTCAGCGAGCCGAAGAAAAAGCAAACGCTAATGCAGGAGGTAATGAATGATCAAATTCAGGACCAGGTATCTACCCTTACTAACGAGTGTCCTTTTGTTATGTATCGCACCGCAACTGAGTGCACACCATGCATTTTCTGCCGAGTTCGATGCTGAAACACCTGTCACATTGAGAGGTAAGGTCATTCGCATTGAATGGATAAATCCCCACGCATGGATTCATATCGCGGTTGTTCTCGAGGATGGGTCAACGACCGAGTGGATGATCGAAGGTGGAACACCTAATTCCTTAATGCGTACTGGTATCAACCGCAAGTCACTTGCAATTGGAACGTCAATTGTCGTCATGGGCTATCAAAGCAAGGACAAGAACTGCAAGCCGAGATGCAAGGCCAATGGACGCGACATGACGTTTGAAGACGGACAAAAACTTTTTATGGGTTCTTCCGGCACCGGTGCACCAACAGATGGTTCAGACCCGAAGGATGACCGTTAACTGTCCTTGGTTTTCTTGATGAGATGACCATACATGAGTTCTTCTGCGAACTCGACACACTTGAATTCAAGCAGTTGCGCATTAGGCTCCTGTCTGCGGTAGAGTGGCAGTCGGATCTTCCATGATTGGGTGAATACTTTAGGGTCATGGATTGTCGCTTCATACTGCAACAGATTTTCATCAATCCTCGTATAGCGCTCTTCAACTCTCAACTCTTCGCTATGAAAGTTACCCGAGGTGTCAAACCAGGTATCCGGAACGTGGCTGGTTACATTGATGACCAGTGTCTCACCCTCCCATCGCCCACGGGAGTGTCCCATCCAGGCTTCGAAGGGGTGTTCAAAGTCGGGGCGGTTCATGTAAACCACACGTGACGCGCTTGCAAATTCATAGCTGATTAGGATCTGATCTTCTCCCTGAACTATCTGAAGAGGAAACGGCATATAAGTCGCGCGAGGTATACCCGGCATGAAACACTTAACTGCTGGATCGCGACTCAACCAATTGGTCAGGTTTTCTTGTTGCTGTTCACGTGCCCAGGGTTGGTATGGTATTTCTCCCCCCTCGACAACACTCATACCAGCCGAGATCGCACCCAGTGCACCCATTAAAACAACTGGCCCCTTACGGGCCGCATGTGCTTCAAGATCCCAGTGAGCCGAACCCATAGCCTGCCAAAGACCGTTCAGATCGGGATGCCCGTAGCTGTCTCGCGGTACTTTATAGGAATCATTACCTGAACTGACCTCAATCCCATTGTCAGTCTTGTCGATCTCCTCTTGTTTTGATGAACATGCCGAAACAAATATCCCGAGTGCCACCCACGTTAGAATTCGTAAGGTGACGATCAAGTATCTCCTAATCCAACTGACCGCTCCTTTGTTTATCAAGTTGTCCTCCATTGACGTGCCATATTTATGTCAATAGCCACTACTGCTTCCCGACTCATCCCACATCTGAAATCTCATACCGGAATTGTCCACGTCCTGGTCCATGATTGCACGATACACTATGAACCAGACACCGCAAAATCGGCAAGGTAACCTACCAGTTCATTCAGGATATCGCCAAACTTCTGGTTGTGCCGAATCCTCATCAATCATCCACTGCGGTAACGCAAATCCGTCACCCAGATCTTTATATACAACCCGTAGTCGCATTCCAATGCCAACTCTTTCAACCTGCACAGGCGACGCCATGTCACCTGTTGGCGTAACCAGATTACCCTGCAGTCGCAAACCATCAAATTCATCGGGTAAATTTCTTTGTTCGTCCAGCTCAACCAGAAGCAGAAGATAGGGAGTAAATGCCTTGAACGCGGGTTGAATCGCGTGGTGCACTTCAGCGTAAGAGTACAAGGTACCTAGACCTTCAACGGGTTCCCATGTAGCGGCGGGGCTTGCACAAAACGGGCAGGCTGTAGTGGGTGGATAGCGTTTCAATCCGCAGTCATCACAGCACTGCAAATGCAACTGACCAGATCCGCAGTGGCGGAAAAAAGTCACATTTTCCTTGTCCAGGCCATCAAAGTTGACCGGCATTCCAAGATATTCACCAACAGCAACCATCTCTCACCCCCTTGCCATGACAACGGCTGAACCATAACCAGGTGTTCCCCAACCCATGTTGGCGCTCAGTTCCACATCCTTCACCTGCCTGCACCCATCTTCTCTGTAGTCGTAGGTATGCACTCTTTTTCCGTCATCACCCAACGGGCAGGAATCATCAACATCGTGTCTCAGTTGTCGTACATTTTCGATCACCAAGGCGATACCATGTGTGTATCCCTCGCAAAGATGCCCCCCACTTGTATTGTTGGGGCGCATTCCACCCAGGCGGGTGATACCGTTACTCACGTAGTCACCTCCCTCACCTTTCCTACAAAATCCATAGTCTTCGAGCTGTAGTAAAGTTGTGAAGGTAAAGGCGTCGTAGGCACCAGTCACCTGTATATCCTCTGGTCCAACACCTGCATTTGGCCAGAGAATGTCTTTCGCGTAGTACCCGGCAACTGTCGAGATGGGACCAGACTGATAATGAGTATCTGCTCTCGGTTTACAGCAACGTCCCACGACCGATTGGATAACCGCCGGTGTATGTCTGCAGTCATATGCCTGTTCAATTCTAGTGACAATGATTGCGGTAGCGTTATCGGTTTCAACGCAGCAGTCGAGCAGATGCAGGGGTTTGCAGATCATCCTTGAAGACAGAACATCATCCACTGACACTCGCTGCCTGTAGTACGCCTTGGGATTATTCGAGGCGTGCTCGGAGTGAACAACCTTCACCATGGCTACCTGTTCCGGGGTCGTACCATAATCGTACATGTGACGCATAAAGGTATGGGCAAACATCTGCCCCGCACTTGAGAGCCCAATACCACGATTAAATAGGCTGGCTGCAGATATGCCACCACCACCCCGCCCGGTTCCACCAATACGCACCTCCGAGAATCCGTTCATGGAACGAAAAATCACACAGGTATTGCACATCCCCGCTTCGATCACACCCATCGCCATTCCGATCAGAGCTTCGGTAGACGAACCACCACCGATCACATCCATATGAAAATTGAGACGAATGCCAAGATCACCTGCAATGGTTGGCGACATGGTGGAATCATTGCCACTGTAGGACATCATCCCATCGATATCGTCCATCGTCAGACCCGCGTCAAGCACTGCATTTCGCACGGCCTCTGTACCCATCGCCCTCGTGGTCAGACCAGAGCCGCGCGTATAGGCCGTCTCGCCAACCCCGACAATTGCGTATTTACCACGCAGATGTCGCCCGCTTGTAGTATCAATATCTGCCATCTACCCCTTCCTTTTCTTACAAAGCCAGCTAACCCGGTAACATGACAAGTGTGCTGCACCAGTCGTATATTACCGCCACCGATCACCCATCCAACTGTAACATCTCAATGCACTCGAAAGCCGACCTTCATTGAACCAGATTATCGACGTCACCTTCACGACGTCACCTTCACAATGTGCGTGCTGGGCTTGTCTGTATATTTCCTGTAGCTTATCGTCTGATCCTCAACCTTTAAATCACCGGGAAATGTTCAATCATGAAACCAGAAGCCACACCGTGTTATTCAGGGATGTAATTTGGATAGAATTCTTGAGATAGGTCACTATGCTGCAGGTTTCTGCGGTCGACTGTTCGTTCAGGCTGGACATGAAGTGGTACGGCTCGAATCGCAGGAAAATACTCCTGGCTGGGTGAGTACACAGGCATCAGAGCTTTTTCTGCATCCGGGTAAACGACGAATACAGACTCGTGATCCGGATATTATCGCTGAGCTTGCTGAGAAAGCTGACGTAGTGATCGCTGAGGCAGCAAAGGCAAATGAGCTTGAACGCCTGCACTTTGATCAGTGGAACACCTCCGTCAAGGTTTCCATTACACCGTTTGGTCGGACCGGGCCAAAATGCAACTGGCATGCCACATCCAACGTTCTGCTGGCCATGGGCGGCTACACTAACCTGATGGGAGACGCTGGACGCGCTCCCCTGACACTTCCGGGACACTTCGTGGATTTTGAAAGTGGTCAATACGCGTATACAGCAGCGAGTGCCTGTCGCTATGCGCGAGAAACCAACAGCATCGATGTCAGCATGCTTGAAACCATTATGTCACTTAGCCAGTTCACCACGATCAAGTGGCACTGTGCCGGTGAAATCCGTTCGCGTCACGGCAGTGACTTCTGGACGGTTCCCCCGAGCAATCTTTTCTCATGCAAGGATGGCTGGCTCTATGTCAACATCGTACCGATGTTCTGGGACGCATTCGCAACATTTCTTGACCACCCTGAGCTGATCATTGACGAGCGTTTCTTAACGAATGAATCTCGAATGGCTAACCGGGATGCACTCAATGAGATTATCCAGAAGATCCTCTCAACAATGACAAGAGAGATTATTCAGCAAAGAGCGATCAAATACCGAGTACCCCTTGGCGTTGTACAGACTTTCGATGACATCCTCGAAGACGCACATCTTCTTGAACGTGACTACTGGCAGCAGGTAGAGTCTGACGATCTTGACCTGGTTCACTCACCAGCCCTGCCCTTTCGTCTGAACAAAGCCCCGAGGAAAAAACACAAACTAACGCGACCGGAAGACGTGTGATGCCAAACGGACCATTGCGCGGTGTCAAAATCCTCGACCTCAGCCATGTCTGGGCAGGACCTCTCGGCACCAGGATTCTGGCTGACCTTGGCGCAGAAGTAGTAAAGATCGAAGCCGCCTATCGCCGCGGCCCTCTTCAGTTTCCGGGCGAGCCCATGGGTGGATGGATAACAGCTTACCCGGAAGACGAACCCTGGAACCGAAATGCAATCTTCGTAAAACTTGCGCGCAATTCTAAAAGTGTTTGTATTGACCTCAAAAATGAGAATGGGCGAACAACCTTTCTTGAGCTGGTCGCGGAGGCTGATGTCGTCATTGAAAACTTCAGCGCCAGAACCATGCCTGGATTTCGACTGGGATATGAGGATTTGAAAGCCGCAAATCCCTCTATTATCTATGTAACTATGCCCGGCTTTGGCACCTATGGACCCTATCGCGACCGGGTCGCGTTCGGCCCTTCGGTCGAACCAATGTCGGGTCTCACCAACGTGATGGGATACGGTGAATCAGAACCTCGCAATACAGCCATGGCACTTGTGGATCCAATCGCTGCGGTCAGCGCATCGGCTGCGGTGGTGACCGCGCTGAGGGAACGAGAACAGACCGGGAAAGGCGTGTATGTTGAAATGTCACTCCATGAATCCGGCGTTTCTTTTAGTGGACCCTGGTTGGTAGAGCATCAACTGGGAGCAGAAATTAAGTCCATTGGTAACCAACATCCGCAAATGGCACCACATGGTGTATATCGGTGTCGAGGCGAGGATGAGTGGATCGCGATTGCTTGCCCTGGCGACCTCGAATGGGGCTCGCTATACAACCTTATAGGTGAATACCTGACTGGCAGTGACCTTGCCGTGAACACCGGTCTTGAGCAGCGTCAGGAAAACCATGAACTTATCGACAAGGCGATTTCAGCCTGGACGGCTGACCGGCCAAAAACGGAGGCTGCCATTGCCTTGCAGCAGGCGGGAATCTGCGCCGGTGCAGTTAATACCACACCAGATATGACATCGGATCCGCAGGTTGCGCATCGCGGCTTCTTTGTACCGTTAGATGGTGGCATACCTATGCCTGGTAATCCGATCAAAATGATAGGGTTATCATCTGCTGACTGGACACCTTGCCCTCGCCTGGGAGGAAACAATGCAGAGGTTCTGAAAGACTGGCTTGATTATTCTGATGATCAGATTGATGATCTCGTAACAGCAGGGGTTCTGGGTGACAGACCCCCTGCATAGAGTGAGTACATCCTGCATGAAATCATGCGGGTAATTTAACGGAGGTGAAATGACAAGGGTTGAGGGTGCTTTAAGTGGCGTACATATCCTGGATCTGACAGACGAGCGCGGCATATATGGTGCCAAGTTACTGGCAGATCTTGGGGCCGATGTTATTAGGCCTGAACCCCTGGAGGGGGATCCACTAAGGCATCGCGGCCCTCATCAGACAGAGGCCAAAGAAGGCAATTCTTCTCTCTGGCATGCATTCTTTGCCTCTAACCGTCGATTCTTCGCCGTTGACCCAACGATAAAGGAAGGTCGTGAGCAAGTCAGCAGCCTGGTTGATCGAGCTGATATCGTACTGACATGTAGTAACACCTTCGCACTTGAGGCAGCCAACCTGGGTAAGGCAAGCACGGATCGACCCGAACTCGTCGTAATCGACACATCTTCATTCGGGCCAGACGGTCCCTGGCGTGATTATCTCGCCCCTGATCTTGTTGCAGGTGCTCTCGGTGGCTTCTGTGCTACCACAGGTGATGTGGATACACCGCCCCTTATCGGATTCGGTGAACTGAATTTCATGGTATCGGGTGTATACGTTGCGATTGCAGCACTTGCCGCACTTTACCGTGTTCGAGAAGAGGGTTCTGGTCAGCGCGTTGATGTGTCTGTGCACGAGTGCATTGCCTCCTGCCTTGAACATGTACTTATGTGTTATTGGTATGACGATATTATGCCCACCGAGCGAGTGCTGCATCGCAGGGGAAGCCTGCACTGGTCGAACGCCTACGTGGTCATGAAGGCGGCGAAAGGGTCGATTATGATAACACCGGCGCCTGACTGGGATAAGCAACTCGTCTGGCTGATCGAAGAGGATGCGCATGAGGACCTGCTCGATGAGAAATACACGGATCCGGAGAATCTGGTAGAAACAACGAAAAGGATTATGGAAGTCCTTCGAAAGTGGGTTTCAACTCAGGATGCTGAGGCTCTCTTTGATGCCGCGCAGGCTCGCCACTGTCCTTATGGCTGGGTGCTGCCGCTTGAATATGTAGCAGAAAATCCGCAACTGAAAGCCCGGGAGTGGTGGGTACCCTACCAGGCCGGTGGTACCGAGATCCAGGGTCCAGGTGCTCCCTATCGATTTAGCGAGACACCCTGGTCGATGGCATCTCACGGGGGCCCCGGAGAGGAGACAGAGTCTATTCTTGCTGAAATCGGCTGGGGGGATGCATCATGAGTCGACCTTTAGATGGCCTTCGCATCCTTGATTTCACCCATGTTCTGGCAGGACCGTTTGGAACCCGTGTCCTTGGTGACATGGGTGCAGATGTAGTCAAAATAAACTCCGCAGACCGGGCATTGAGCGTAAATGGACCCGAACATCCTTATTACCTCATGTGGAACCGAAACAAGCGAGCGCTCGCTCTCGATATGACAAAACAGGAAAGCCGCGATATCTGTACCGAGCTTTGTAACCAGGCTGATGTGGTCATCGATAACTTCTCTGTTGGTGTACTTGATCGCTGGGAATTGGGCTATGACAAAACCAGCGTTACAAATCCCGGCGTAATCTACGTTCAGATGTCAGGGATGGGTGATGGGGGTCCATGGTCTGAATATGTTACCTACGCCCCGACTATCCATGCGCTCTCCGGATTGACTCATCTAACAGGAGTACCTGGCCGCGAAGACATTGGCATTGGCTTTTCTTACAATGATCATCAGGCGGGTCTGCACGGCGCAGTGGCAATCCTTGCTGCACTTGAGGCCAGGAACAGAACAGGCAAAGGTCAAAGAGTAGACATGTCTCAATTTGAAGTTGGCGTAAACTTCGCTGGTCCCTCACTGCTTGATTATTACGCCAATGGCAACACAGCCCGTCCAACAGGAAACAAACTGCCTTACGATGATGCAGCACCGCACAACTGCTATCCGTGTGCAGGTGCCGCATCAAGTGCGCCTGAGGACGAGCGCTGGGTTGCGATTGCCTGCATGACAGATGAACACTGGATCTCCCTGCAAAGGGTGATGGGAGATCCCGATTGGGCAAAAGAGCCCAAGTACGCGACGGCAGCTGGCAGAGTTGAGTATCTCGAAACACTTGATGCGAGAATTGCAGAGTGGACCCGTCAGCTTGATGCAACCGATATCATGATTCGCTGTCAGCAAGCGGGTGTGCCGGCTGGGGTCGTCCAAAACGCCATCGATCTGGCTGAACATGATCCGCAGCTTCGTCACAGTGGATTCCTGCATAAAATTGAACCTACTGATCCTGACGAAAGTCCAACCTTTGCAGACAGGTTACCGCTGTACTTCCATGGCACGCCCTGCGATATCTATGAAAGAGTTCGCAAAATTGGCGAAGATAATGTTGCCGTGCTGCAGGATTGGATCCAGATGTCAGAAGAGGACATTCGCAAAGCTGAGGAAGACGGCTTTGTTCGTTAACTGACGAATGGGGTCAGAGAGCCGCATCATCATCAATTGGCACAAACAGGCATGTTCTCGATTGGCCGTTCACAGCACTGCTCTTGTGACCTTGGCCAGCGGTGTCTTCAGCTAACAAAATCTCACCGGAACCCAGTCGACGGGTGGTGCCATCCCCTACGGTGATATCAACAGAACCTTTGAGATTGATTACGAACTGGCGCCTGGGCGCAGTATGAAAGTCGAGATCATAATCCCCTCCGACTTCTCGAAAAATGACGCCGGGACCCGGGATCAGCGCCGACAATCGACCACCCACACCACGCTCTTCCATAGCAATTTCGACATCCTCAAAATGGGACGCACCATCTGACCCGGTATAAATCCTCACGACATTCATAGTTAGCTCCATGGAGGTTGCGGCCATATTTCGCTCTGAACCCAAATATAACTTAATCCCCAAGCTTCGCTTTGATCTCGGCTTTAGCCTATCTAACGTGAACTTATACACGCTGTTACCGGCTTTGCCTACCTTATTGATCGATCCACTCCGGACGGCAATATTTCCCTTTGGCGCTTTTTGCTTGATGATCAGCAACGCCATATAGTCACCACGCCCGTCCGTTACATTCACCTGCCTGGCACCTGCCGTGTTAACCCCTTCCCACACCGTCCTTATAGATCACAATGTAAGCGGTGGCCGAGGGCTTAAAACGCATAGATGAAGTTACCATATTGAGAGTGGTATCTACCTGTTCAGCATTTGAATGAGTAGATTCCTCCCAGCGATCATCCAGGTATGATGATTTGGATTTCACTTTTAAAAATCTAAAATAGTCTTTACGCGCCTCGCCGCGAACTTCAACAAATCCATCATAAGGCGCATTCAGTATGGCTTCAGCTGTGCTCAGCTTCTCCTTAATCACCCTGGCAATTGAGCTTTTTTCTGTAACGGTACCAGCTGCAGCCGTTGCGGATATCGTCGCGGCTAAAAAAACTCGTAATAACTGTAATTAATTTGAACATTTCTCTGACTCCTTACGTCTTAATTAACAGTAGTCTTAATTCACAATATATGTGTAGAAACATACCTCTATCTCTATGACGTAGCAGCTGTAGCAGCTTAGGAAATGGTTATATGTTTTGTTCAAATTTGCGGTAAACCGACTCACTGGAGAGACTAAAATCTCGTATTTATGCAGATGCCCTGGATTTTTGTTGCGATATTATTGTGGCCGGTATCCGGAGCACAGAATCCCTTCGTCAGTGATACGAAGCGCTGTATATCGGCTCGGTATACTGTGGGTTTATGCCAATTCCAGCCAACTGTTTCTGGCTCTTCACAGGAATATGATTTATAAAAAGATTATGGCAGCACTTCCCCGAGCTTTTCGTGGTTCTCTCGGATCATTTCCTGCGAGACCACTCACCTACACAACACCACGCACTTACACAACAACGTGGAATCTCACCCCGAACATTGTTCAGAGATTTGCCATCGTTGTTCTTGTATTTCTTTTATCACAGGTGTCAGTTGCCAGTGCTCTTGATTCAGCTTCAATTGTCTACGGAAGTTTCAGCGCCCGACATACGGCAGAATCAGTCAGACGGGATCTTGAGCAAACTGTCGGCAAGCCGCTGCGAATCGCCGAGGTTACAGTCCACAACCGGTCCTATTTTCGCGTACTGGGTGCAGTTCAGACTGATATCCCTCAGCTGCGAAGCGAGTTGAAACGGGTTAAGTCATCAAGTGTGCCTGATGCCTGGCTCGATTTTCGATCGTCAGACAGCTCGCAGGCACCCTTGGTGGTGACGGTCAATCAACGATCCCCCCCGGTTCCATCACAAGGAACCGAAGACAACACAACTGACATATCCGAAATTCCACTTGAAATAGAGGAACCGCAGAGATCTGGATTCTGGTCTCTATTAACAGACACAGACTTTGCATTCAGCGGTTACCTAAAATCCTATGCCACTGCTCAGAAAGAGCTTGAGATTGATCAGCTACCTGCTCTGCTGGATGATTCCAACAAACTCTATCAATCGCAAAACTCAATCAGGTTGATGCTCGATGCATTTACGGGAGATAAGATTTCCTGGCAGTTACACTATGAAATCAGCCCGGTTTTTTATTCTCACGCCATCGCAGGCAATCCTCTGGCCGATACAACCCTGACATCATCCGGTAATACCTATCGACTGACAGACATCAAACAGACGCTGGGCGATCCCAGATCAAAATATCTGGTCTACCAGAACCTTGATCGCTTCAACGTGCAGGTCAGCTTTGACTCCGGTGACCTGACCATCGGCAGGCAAGTCATTTCTCTCGGCTCCGCACGGATGATAAATCCTACCGATGTACTCTTGCCATTCAACGTCACGACCCTGAACCAGGAATATCGTACTGGCATAGATATGATCAGATTCCAGAAGCCATTAGGTGATCTGGCAGAGCTGGATCTGGGTATTGTTCTCGGTGAAGATGCCGACAAAGATAACAGCGCCGTGTTCGCCAGGGCGCAAGCAAATTGGCGTGGGTCTGATATCGCTGGTACGCTGATTAGATTTGCAGGTCAAAACCTCGTTGGTATAGGGACTCAATCATCTATCGGTAACATGGGTTTCTGGTTTGAGTCAGCCTACGTATGGGGAGATGTCGACTACCATCGATCTTCAGTTGGCGTTGACTATTCGTTCTCAACCAATGTCTTCGGCCAAATGGAATATCACCGCAATGGTGCAGGACAATCAAAAGCAAGCAACTACTTTCAACTGGCGGATCATGTTGGTTATCAAAAAGGTGGTGTCTTTCTGCTGGGCAAGGACTATCTGATACCCAGCGTGTCCTGGACAGCGACTCCGTTGCTGAGTCTTACCGCCTCCGCGCTTTTCAATTTGAGCGATCACTCGTCCTTTATTAATCTGTCCGGCACCTACTCTCTCGCCGACGAGTTGGGCATGGATTTTGGTATCTACCTGTTTACCGGGGACAATCTCGCCTATTCTCCGCTTCCTCCCTACCTGACAATCCAGTCGGAATACGGCTCCAGCTCAAATCTTGCTTATGGCAGCATCAGGTACTATTTCTGATTCTGTCATTGAATGGACTGTCAGTTCGCAGTTCACATAGGCTTGTTGATGTCCCAATCTTTTTCTGCCACTGTTTGAACGCCTAATCCGGTGTAAGGAGATCATTGAATGACTATCGATAGCCACTGTCATCTGTTTGTCAAAGAATTCCAGAATGAATCCTCTGTATCGCCTTCCTGGGATCCGGGTGAACATACATCACGCGATGACAAAGGTGCTCAGGATGTGGCGAATGGCAACGAGTATGGCGATCCAAAGATGCTGGACCCGGATGGTTCCGCCCACATCGTCAGAATGGATGCTGCAAACATTGAAAAGTCAATCATCCTTCATCTCGACTATGGGCTACTGTTCGGAGAGGCAGAGATGAGCATCGAACAGCAAAATAAGCATGTCAGCGAAGTGGCTGCAAAACATGCCGACCGGCTGGTCTGGTTCTGCGGTATCGACCCGCGCAGAGAGAACGCCGTTGATCTGCTGGAAAAATGTGTGACCGAATGGGGCGCCAAAGGCATCAAGTTGTATCCCACTACCGGTTTCCTTCCTGCAGACAAAGAGGTTTATCCTTTTTACGAAAGAGCCTCTGCCTGGAATATCCCGGTACTATTTCACATGGGCCCTGAAAATCCTCCTTTTTACAACCAGGGCAATGCCCACGCCGCGGTCCTTTTACGAGTATTGGTAGACTTCCCCGAACTTACCGTCATTGCAGCTCATCTTGGATTTGAGTTCTGGCGTGATCTGATCGCGTTGGGGAAGGTACGAGATAACATCATGTGTGATTTCTGTGCATGGCAGGGGGTGGCCAAACAAAATTACGCTCAGTTCTGCTACATTCTGAGAAAATTCCTGGATGCATTTGGACGGGACAGGATAATGTTTGGTACAGATGCTCCCATATTGGAGGAGTCCGTCCCCAGTCAAGAGTGGGTTGAAATCATCAGGAATCTTCCCCGACAGGCGCCAACGGACTGCTCTTTCAGTGAAGACGAGGTAGAAGCCCTCCTGGATGGGAACGCGCGCAGATTGCTAGACGCTATCCCGGAACTGACCGCCTCACACTGATATTGCCGACAGAAACCTGCAGGATGATAATCTGGATGTCTATTGAAGGATCAATATGTTGAACAGATCTACAGATACAATTATCGCGACCGCAGACCCGCCGCCGCAGGGTGTACCCAATCCCATCCACAATGCGGCTGGCGCTGACGCCGCCGGCTACGCCGGAGCTCTGGTTGCAGGCGTCAGAACATACGGTTGGGCTGCGACAACCATCACCCGGGCTCTCGGTGAGTCATGGCTGGAGCAGGGCTGGGTCGACTTCAGTTTAAAGCGACCACTTTACGCTGAAGAACCAATGCGAACTGACGTCGAACCAGATGGTGAGGTTTGGACCGTCACCTGCACAGCAGGCTCGGGTGCAAACGAGCGGATCGTGCTGCAAGGTACTGCGGGTCTGAACGAAGCGGCCTGGGCAGGTGATCTTGAACCACCGGCACCATCACCCGGATCGGATGCGCTCGAAACATTGCCAGGTTATGACCTGGCCCATGTCCCTTACAGACAACCACTACGCCCGCTCTCTGTCTACGTTAGCAACGAGGCTGCCGAGAGTATGGTCTTTGAGGACCTTGGTCTGCAATCTGAGCGCTATCTGAGTGCAGGGAATGAACCAGTCTATGTACATCCATACTTTATTGCGGCCCGGATGGCACCACTGACTCGGCATAATTTTACCTATGGCCCGACGATTCATGTGCGAAGTCAAATCCAGCACAGGCGTGAGGCAAAGGCAAACTGTGAGATAATTGTTGGTGCGCAAATCGTTGACGCCTATGACCGGCATGATCACTGGTACCAGGTATTAGATGGTATCGTCACAGACGACAGCGGCACGCTTGCAATCATCCGTCATCATACGATTTTTAGGCCCCGCGGCACTTGAAGTGCAACCGAGAGAAACTCGTTACAGCTGATTAACGAACCTCTCGACAATACTGTCGAATAAACCCGGTTTCTCATAAGCAGGCCAATGTCCACATTCCCTGATCACTTCAAGTTCGCATCTCGGCATTTGCGTATGAAAATAAACGTGGTTCCTGACCGGGGTGATCGGATCTTCATCCCCGCAGATCGCAATCGCCGGTGTCTCAATACTCTTAACCCGGTGCAGGAAGTCAAACGTGTCATCAGCCACCCAATCCCGATATATGATATCGGAACTTACATCGCCAAGGTCAGCTCGTACTGCCTCTATCACGCTGTCAGGTGTATTCACCGCATAGGTCCAGCGTGGATCCGAGGGTGGCATCACTTCTCCTTTTGCAGCTCTTCGAGCCGTATCCAGAATTTCAGGCTCGACGCGTAATCTTGCACCCGTATCAACGAGTATCAGTCCAGAAAGATTGCCTGGATGGTATACAGCGACCGTCAGTGCTATTGCGCCACCGAGTGAATGGCCAACAAGTATGTACCGATCCCAACCCAGAGTTTCTGCCAGCGCTTGCACGAAGTGGGCATAGTCTGCCGTCCCACGAAATCCCGAACCCTCAGACTGACCGTGGCCAGGCAGGTCGATAGCCACACACTGATGACTATTTGACATTGAATCGCAATGTCTGTGCCATACCGCTGAGTTGCACCCGGTACCATGGACATACATTAGTCTCTTTTCCGGCTGCTCTGGTCCGCAAAGCGTATAGTGGATCTCATATCCATCAAGTTTAGTGAATGGCATAACTTCTCTTCACAAAAGCAAGCTTACATCTTATATCAAACAGGCAACGACATAGGATCATTTCGACCATGCCCTTTTCTCTCGCTCAAATGTAACGAGAGACGGTCGCATGGTGTTGCGTTCCCTCAGTCTCTGAATCCTGATTCAGATCAGGCAGTTCACAATGTTCGCTTAATACTATACGCTTTAGTCTGCCGGGTCGGGTGGGACTGAATTTCAACACGTGCTGGCAGCAAAAATACACCATATGAATGGAAGAACTTATGGAATTTGACGAGTTAGTTAAAGCGCGAAGAAGCATCAGGGGATACAAACCGGATCCCGTACCTCTGAGAGTGATTGATGAAATTATTGACGTTGCCAAGGGCGCCCCATCGTCGATGAATACACAACCATGGTATGTACATGTTATTACTGGTGAACCACTTGAGCGCATACGCAAGGGAAACCTTCACAATATGATGAGCGGTGTTAAGCCAAAACGAGATTTTCCCATGAAGGAAGCCTGGGAAGGCGTTCATCGACAACGGCAGATCGAGATCGCAGTCCAGCTCTTTGAAGCAATGGGAATCGCCCGCGATGACAAGGAAAAACGAATGGACTGGATGATCCGAGGCTTCAAACAGTTCGATGCACCTGTTTCCCTGGTATTAACCTATGACAAGTATCTTGAACCAGCTGCAATGAGTCAGTTTGACCTGGGTGCTGTCTGCTATGGCATCGTACTGGCAGCCTGGGAGCGAGGTCTTGGTACAGTTATCAACGGTCAGGGCATTATGCAATCAGACATCGTGCGTGAACATGCAGACGTCCCTGATGATCAGAGCATAATGATCTGTATCGCCATGGGTTATCCGGATGAAGAATTCGCTGCCAACACGGTTAAATCACGCCGTGCAAACAATGAAGACTTTGTGAGTTATGTTGGTTTCTAGCTGGTATCCGAGCTGATAATTAGTGAATCACCCTGAAAAATTATCAGCCACCACAATCCTCTTTTCAATGGATATACAGGTTTCAATCAGTATTCAAAAGTTATTTTCTTTTGGACGTGTGATTTCTTCGTCCCGTCCACTCATTCTTGGCGGCTTTTTCTGAACTATGATTTGATGCCCAACAACGACACCAGTGTATCTGAATGAGCAAAGTTGCTTGACCTGAAGCGCACTAGTCGCGACCATTCATACACATTTACCGGTGTTGCAAAACCAGTTGGGGACAAGAATATGAGAGCAGGTGAATTCACCACTAAAAAAATCCTGATTTTCATCCTGGCGGTGCTTGCCGCATGTGGATCCCAGGCAGCTCAAACCACCAACGCACCACCGGCAGGCATTGCCTTTATCGAAGAGGTCAAAGGTGAAGCGAACAAAATCATCATCCCTTACAAGAAGTATCTGCTGGACAACGGCCTGATTCTAATTGTGCACGAAGATCATTCAGATCCGTTGGTGCACGTTGACATCACCTATCATGTTGGCTCCGGTCGAGAGGAACCAGGCAAATCCGGTTTTGCCCATTTCTTCGAACACATGATGTTCCAGGGTTCTGAACATGTTGACGATGAAGAACATTTCAAGATCATCACCGAAGCTGGCGGGACGATGAACGGGACGACCTCGACAGACCGTACCAATTACTTCCAAACCGTTCCTGCCAATCAGTTGGAGAAGGTGCTGTGGCTGGAAGCAGACCGCATGGGATTCCTGGTCGATGCGGTTACCCAGAAAAAGTTCGAGAATCAACGAGATACGGTAAAGAACGAGCGCGGACAGAGAGTTGACAACCAACCCTACGGACGTCTGTTTGAACGAGTGTCCGAGGCTCTCTATCCCGAAGGTCATCCATACTCCTGGACGACCATTGGATATATTGAAGATCTGAATCGAGTCAACGTCAACGATCTCAAGAAGTTCTTTCTGCGCTGGTACGGCCCCAACAACGCCACCCTGACTATTGGTGGTGACGTGGATATCGCCAGGACATTGACTCTTGTCAACAAGTACTTCGGCACGATCCCACGGGGTCCAGATGTTGAAATGCCAGAAAAACCTCGCATCACATTGAGTGAGGATCGATATATTTCCATGGAAGACAATGTTTACCTGCCTTTGATATATCTCTCTTATCCAACTGTTTCAGGACGGCATCCTGATGAGGCACCGCTGGATATCCTGTCGGAAATTCTGGGTGGCAGCAAAACGTCATTGCTTTATAAGAATCTGGTTAAAAACCAGTTAGCAGTCCAGGCACAGGTGAATCATCCCTGTACGGAGCTTTCCTGTACCTTTAATCTGCTCGCCCTGCCTCATCCTGCATCGGGAAAGACCCTGGCTGACCTGGAAGCAATCATTCGCAGCTCGATTGACGAATTTGAAGAGCGTGGAGTTCAGGAGGATGACCTGATCAAAGTAAAAGCAAAAATGGAAGCGATATTCGTTTTTGGTTTACAGAGCGTTCGCGGTAAGGTATCCCAGCTCGCAGCAAATCAGATCTATACCGGTAATCCTAATTTCATCGAGGACGACATCGCCCGATATAACAACGTCACTAAAGAGGATGTGACCCGCGTATTCAACAAATATATCAAGGGCAAGAAGGGTGTCATCATGAGCATCGTGCCAAATGGTCAGATGGATGCTATTGCTCACGCAGATACCTTCAAACGCCCTGTTCGTAACTTTGGTGTGGCATCGGCAAGCAACGAAGACGATCTGATCATGCGCAGGCCAGAAGACAATTTTGACAGAAGCAAACTACCGGCGGCGGGAGTCAGTTTACAAGCCACATTGCCGAATTTCTGGCGACACGAGATGAAGAATGGCATCAGCATCCTGGGCACACAGAGCCTTGAAACACCGACTAGCGCCATATTATTGAAAATACCCGGTGGGCATTATCACGAGAACGAAGACAAGGCTGGTACCGCATCCATTCTGGCGACTCTAATGGATGAGTCCACAAAAAAACGCTCGACAGAGGAAATGAGCAATGAACTCCAAAAACTCGGCGCCAGCGTTTCGATATCAGCTCAGAATTCTTATACCACAATATTTGTCAGCAGCCTGACGAAAAATCTGGACGCTACACTTGAGTTGGTCCAGGAGAAAATATTCCAACCCGCCTTTTTAGAGGAGGATTTTCAGCGACTACGCAATCAGAGTATCCAGGAAATACTCAATAACAAGAAGGATGCAGGTTACCTGGCGTCAACCGCGTATCGGGGTTTACTCTACGGAGACAATATTGCCGGACTCCCTCAGGGAGGGACCGAGGAGACGATGCAACAGTTGACACTGAAAGACGTAAAAGGATTCTACAAGCGTCACTTCAAACCATCCGGGGCGCAACTAGTTGTTGTTTCCAACCTTGAAGAAAAAGTCCTGGTCGAGTCAATTGAGAGGACTCTAAAGACTTGGAAAGGAAAGGGAGAGAAAATTAAGCTGGACCTCCCAACACCCAGCCATGATGCCAACACGATCTATCTCGTCAACAAAGATCAGGCAGCACAATCGGCGATTCGTATTGGTAAACGAGGTCTAAAAGAAGATATCACAGGAGAGTACTATCGATCGGACCTGATGAACTTTCCACTGGGGGGTCACTTCAACAGCCGTGTTAACCTGAATCTCCGCGAAGACAAGGGGTATACCTACGGTGCTTTCACGCAATTCTCAGGTGACAAGCTATCCGGCAGCTACACCGCATCTGCATCGGTTAGAGCAGATGCCACTGACAAATCCATTGTCGAGTTCGTAAACGAGATTAAGAAGTATCACAAGGATGGCATCACCGCTGATGAACTGATTTTTTTGCGTAAGGCAATTAATCAAAGAGATGCACTCAAGTATGAAACTCCAAGTGCAAAGTTGGGATTTCTTGTAAAGATTCTGGAACACGATTTGACATCAGAGTTCGTAAAGCAACGCACAAGGATCGTTAGCAGCATTACTGCAGATGAGATCAATCAGCTGGCCAGGAAGCACCTGGCATTTGAAGATATGTTTTTGGTTATTGTAGGGGATGCAAAAGTCCTTAAACCGAAGCTGGAAGAACTTGGTTACAAGGTAGTCGACCACGAAGTGTGATTGGCCCAACCGTCGCAACAGGGCAGGCAACTAGCAGCCCTTTGCTATTTTTCTCAGCGGAATGATTACAATCCGTATTCCGTTCTCGCGATAATGCTGTCTTGCAGTTCTCTGTGAAGCTCCACAAACCTGGCATTATAGCCAGCGACTTTCACCGTCAGATCTTTGTAATTTTCAGGTTCTTTCTGAGCAGCCTTCAAAACATCTGAGTGCACGACATTGATCTGAACATGATCGACCTTCTGATCCACAAACACTCGTATCAAACCAGCCAGAGTATGGAAGCCCATTTCTCGGCTGAAAAGTGATGGTTCCAGCCTCAGATTGAGCGTCTGCCCCTGATTAACCTCTGCGTTGTTTACTTTCCCAACTGATTTCAGGACCGAAGTCGGGCCGTTTAGCGCACTGCCTGCGGTAGGGGTACCTGCTTCACACAACGGCTCACCGGCCAGTCTCCCTGAAGGCAGAGCAGCAACTCCTTTCCCGGCGCCGATATAACTTGCACTTGGGACTTCTGCGACCACTGAACAGCCTCCGTAGGAGCTTTTGTACTGTTTTGCTTCCTCGTTGACCACATGGGTCACCCAGGCGATTTGCTCATCGACAAAATCATCGTCGTTTCCGAACTTGGGTGCATCAACGCATATCTTATTGATATATTCATGTCCTACAAAGTTAGCCTCAAGCGCATCACATAACTGATTCATGGTGATCTTTCCGGAATCAAATACCAGCTTTTTGATAGCCGCCATTGAATTACCCGCATCGATGCGACCCCACGTCTGTACACCGTGAATATTGTATCGAGCACCGCCTTCTTCCTTGGAAATCCCTTTTTCAATACAGTCATCTACCAATGCCGAATTGAATGCCTTCGGAAGCAGCGCTCTTTCAGCCATATGCGAACCGATGATCCCGTTCCTGAGTTGCCAGGCCATCTGTTTGCAGAATGCTTCCTGGACCTCTTCGTATGAAGTGAATTGCCTCGGATCACCCGTCTCTATCCCCTTTTTCTTACCGCTATTGCGACTTATGCCATTCGTTAGCACGAGCTGGACAACAGAAGCCAGGTTCAACGGTGTGAAGCTGAATCCAGACTCCATATCAGGTACAACAAGTTCGTGACAACCGGCACCAGTGCCAGTCCTTGCAATCGCCAGAGTAATGGGTGGCCCGTCCAGGATCTCATTTCGGGCGAGCAGACTTTCAATCCTCAGATCCTGATTGATAAACATAGGATAGCCACCACCGAGAGCGGTCAATTTGCAGGCCTTGATCAACAGATCTTCGGGCGTTTTACTGTGGACCAGAAGTCCGAGCGTCGGTTCTGTCATTCCAGGCGTGTGCATCATGGCTTCGATGAACATATAGGAAAGCTCATTGCTGGCATCGGTCCCATCGGGTTTAACCCCGCCTACATCAAGATGGTGCCCCGGCGTATGGGGGGTATGAGTACCATAGGATCCGGCATCGGCACGCCAGACCATGTAATACTGGGAATACCGCATGAACCAGCAATCAATCAGCTCCTGTGCTTGTTCCTTGTCCAGCCTTCCTTCGTCAATGTCTTTTTTATAGAAGGGATAAAGATATTGATCGGGTCTTCCCGGACCCATGCCCGTGGCATGCTCATTATCGAGTGCATGCAGGATATGAACGAACCAGACTGATTGAATGGCTTCGCAGAAGGTGGTTGCCGGTTGTGCCGGAACCCGATCACAGGTTTCTGCGATTCGGAGCAACTCCTCTTTCCTGCTGTCATCTTTCTCTGTACTCGCCAGTTCTCTGGCTTTTGCTGCAAATCTCTCACCTATCTCGGCGGCTGCTTCCAGCGCCAGCACAACGCCCTCTAGAAATGCCAGCTTGCTGAAGTCTTCCGGATCAGCAAGATCCAGACTTGCCAGCCTTTCTTCGGCTTCCTTCTTGATCCCAAGTAGCCCAATTTTCAGTACTTTCTCGTAACCCGCCGTCCAGTGGGGCAAGGTTGAACCAGCAACCCGATGTGCTTTCCAGTAGGGGATAATTTCTTCTCGCAGTTCTCTCTTGTCTTCGTCGCTGATTAGAAATGGCGTTATTTCTCTTGTACTTATGGTATCAAACTCACCCTGTATCGAAATCGCCTGACCGCCTGAGAGATTTGCACCACGGGGTTCACAGAACAACCAGCCCACGAATGGCTCATCAGCATAGATATTTACCGGCATCTCTCTGACAATTGCAGCAAATGCCTTCGCCTGCCGGGTAATCATTGGCTGGCCTTCTGTCTCCTGCATCACCCGGGTCCTGATACGCAGAATATCAATGACGACCCTGTCTTTGGTGTTCAGATAGAGTTGCCGTAGTCCTTCGACTCTGGCTGTGGCCTCTGTTGTTATAACCTCTTCCCGCAAAGTGGGTTCTACCTGCAATGCCTGTGACATCGAAATACCTCCCTGCTTATACCTATGTGGAGATTAGTCCTCCCTGACGGAGAGTGTCAACGCCTCACTATAGTGTCAGCTGACTTCAGATTAGACTGTGCATCTACTCTGGCACTTTACGCTGACCCGAATGGCACTTACATTAAGAATAACTTGCAACTAACAGTCCTATGAAAGACAGGGTTGCGAGTGTAAAGCCCAGGCGTCCTATCGCGAATTCCAGCAACAGATAACCCGTGACGGCAGCAGCCTGCGAAGGTGCCCTGGCAGCCGGGGTGACGGATCATCTGAATATTCGATTGATAGAATGACAAACACGCCGACTTGATAAGATCCGGCTTTAGGTGCACCCTTTGACGATAACAAAGCAGCAGCTGCCAGCGGATAGCAATATCATTTGACACGAACCTATTGAGAGGCAACATGCCTGATCCTGCTCTATTGGATAACCCGGTCTGGCACGCCCTGGACTCGTTACAGAAAGCGCTTGGAATTTCTGAAGATGATGCCGCCCTCTATGATTATCTGATCTCCATTTTTGCTGCCGTTGAAACACCAGGTAACCTGGAAACACTGACGCGCCTTGCATCGCAGGGTCGAATCCTTGGGCTTCTGACTCGTCCGGACGAGGTTGCCGCATCACTCGATGGCTGGGATGAGATGGCACAGATTCCTGTCCATCAAATGATTTATCCAAACCCGACCAGTGACGAAGCCGGGCATTATGGTCGCCGCCTGAATGATGATGATGCGGAAGCCATGTTCGCACTCGCAAAACTTACTGAGCCCGGTCCCTTTGGAAAAAAGACCGGCCAGATGGGTTCGTATTTTGGTGTTGATGGGGATGCAGGACTCATTTCGATGGCCGGCGAGCGATTCAGGTTGCCGGGATGGACCGAAGTAAGCGGAGTGTGCTCCCATCCCGAGGCCAGGGGCAAGGGTTACGCCTTCAAACTTATCGAAGATGTATTAAGAGGTATCGTTGCACAAAATGCCGGTGCCTTCCTTCATGTTAGGATAGGCAGCCCTTCAGAAAAGACAGCAGTCGAACTCTATGAACGTCTTGGATTTGAGCATCACCAGACGATGGTTGTTCAGATTTTGAAAAGAACTTAACCTGGTTCAGTCAAATCTGAAGCCCGGAATTTGGGGAACATTCTTATGTCACTGCGTTTTCACGAAATCTCCGAAAGTTATCACCGCGTCCTCAATCCCATCACCGAAGACCAGTTGATGTTACTGGGCGAAATCTGCCGGCTTGACCAGGACACCAGATTGCTTGATCTCGCCTGCGGCAAAGCAGAAATGATCTGTCGTTGGGTACAGAAATACGGCATCAGTGGCACAGGTGTCGACATCAGCAGCATGTTTCTGGATGCCGCGCGAGATCGCGCAAGTGAACTTGGCGTCGCAGACAGGATCACCTTTGTTCAGGGTGATGCGGCGGTCTATCCTCAGCAGACACATTATTTTGATCTGGTCAGTTGTATAGGCGCAACCTGGATCGGTAAAGGCCTGACGGGTACCTTGTCAATAATGCAGAAGGCGCTCAAACCCGGAGGGATTTTGCTGGCAGGAGAACCTTTCTGGATCGAACCACCGCCGGAGGCCGCGTATGAAGCTATGGAAATCGCCCCGGATGACTATGTTTCTCTTGACGGCACGTTGGATCGTATTGAGTCTGCCGGCATGCGCCTCATCGAGATGCTGTCTGCTGATCAACATGGCTGGGAGCGCTACGAGGCGCCGCAGTGGCAGGCAGTCGATGACTACCTATCCAGGAATCCCGATGATCCCGAGGCATCCGAACTGTCTGAATGAATTGCCAGGAATCGGCGCGCCTACTTCAGGTTCGGACGCAGGTATCTCGGTTGGGCGGTATTTGTATTACGGCCAAATGACTAGAGAACAACGAATCTAACGAACACTCACTTAGCTTCAGTAGCTGGCAAATGAGTATACTGTCTCCGAGAAGCCGGTCCCTTGAGGAATTATCCAGGCTAGACGATTCGCTTTTCCCTGAAACCGGCAATCTCATCTTCTGAAAAACCGAGTTCACCGAGGATTTCGTCTGTGTGTTCACTCAACAGTGGGGGTCGTTGTGCTTTCTGCCTTTGAATTCTGCTGAATTCAATTGGGATTCTCGGCAATGGGTAGGTTCCTTCAACTCCCGGATATTCAATATCATCCAGATAGTTCATGGCGTCTACCTGCGGGTGATGCAGAGCCTGTTGAGGTGACAATACCTCGCCACAGGGGATCCGGGCACGATCAAGTGCGTCCAGGACTTCTGCTGTGGTTCGCGTTGAGGTCCAGGACTGCATTCGTTCGCAGAGCTCATCTCCATGTTCTCCGCGGCTTGCATCGTCACCGAAGCGAGGATCAGTTAACCAGTTTTCCTCACCCATGAGGTTAGCCCACCTTTCAAACAAGGGCTGACCGATCGCACTGACCAGTACCCAGCCATCCCGGGTTTTGAAGGTATCTGAGGGTGCTGCTGTCTGCCCTCGATTACCCGAGGCAACACGATTTACGTTTGTGACTGCCTGTTCAATCAGAGTTCCTCCGGCGACAGTCAACGCCGATGCCAGAAGCGCCCCTTGAACTTCCTGGCCTTCTCCCGTCTCTCTGCGATGTATGATCGCTGACAGAATCGCGATGGTGTTGAGTGCCCCCGTTGTAAAGTCTACATAGGGATGGAAGTTACGCATCGGTTCTTCAGCATTGCCAGTCATGTGCAGGTTACCGGACATGGCCTGAGCGACGCCATCGAATCCAACCCGGTCTGCGAATGGACCCGCCGCGCCAAAGGCAGTACTGCTGGCCAGAATGATATCAGGTTTTATTTCGATAAGGGAAAGGTAATCAATGCCGATATCCTTCAGACCGCTTTGAGGCATATTTGCAAGTACAACATCTGCTGATTCAATCAGCTTCCTCTTAATGACTTCGGCACCGGGCTTCTTAGGATTCAGCGTCATGCCGCGTTTGTTGCGATTCAGTTGCAGAAACGTTGAACCCACCTCGCCGTCAGGATGTCCCGGATTTACGGGCGTCATATAACGATCTTCGCTACCGTCTACTTTTTCGATCCGAATGACGTCAGCACCGAGATCACCCAGCAATGCACCACAGAAAGGACCCGCAATATAGCGTCCAAAATCCAGGACGCGAATGTCCTTCAGAACACCCATAGACAAAGCCACTAATATAAAAAAAGAAAAGATACCACAGATCGATAATCATCCTGACAACAGAGTAAATCGAATGCCGTTAACCGGATTTGATGATCCGCCACACACCAACGGTCAAAAGGGGGACGATATAGACCACCATAAAACCCCAGGCCAGGGTACCATACCCCTGCGCGATGAGGGCGACGATGCCTGCCTGCGAAAGGAAACCAGCAAGCAATACGACAAATCCCGCTACGCTTGCGTGAACCCTCCTGCTCAGACGCCCACCCTCTCTTTCCATCCACCAGCCATCCAGCCGTTCGACGAAGCCCTGGATAGTTCCAGCACCGGTTTCGACGAAGGTACCAAAGAGAACGACAAGGTAAAGGAACTTCAGCCACTGGATATTAAGCACCCCAAAAACCTCATAGACGGGTAACTCTGCGCTCAGAATAGACGGATCCTGGGTGACAAAACTGATATGCAGCAACAGCGCCGGAATGATGGCGATGGCGGCACCAATGCATCCCGCAGCAAACGCTTCTTTCCTGTTTTCAATCCCCCTGGCAGCAAAGAGTATGATGGGGATCGCCGTGACATTGTAAAATGAGTACTGCAATCCACTGGTAAACCAGCCCGGTTTTACTGATGTTACCCCGCTGGTTCCCGCCTGGTTGAAGAGTAAATCTCCGAACTGAAAATACACGGCAACAAGGTAGCTAATAAACACCCCGTAAAGAAATATGCTCCAGTAGGCGAGCACCAGCGTCACGAGTTCGCGACCGTAAAAATTCAGAAATACAACCGAAAAAAGTATGATGACCGTGCCCATATACACGGGAATACCAAGTTCTGTCAGCAGGATCTGACCGGCAGCTGAAGCAATGACGGCAATAACCAGGATGAAGAGCATGGCACCGAGAACTTCATAGAGAAACCAACCCCTGCCCAGCAGGACCTTGAAGAAGTTCCGGTAATCGTAAACCTTGAAAATCCGGGTTATTTCAAGAGACAACGCAAATACTACGGCTACACAAGCCCCTGCCACACCAATACCATAGACGCCGCCGATACTGCCGTAGTTGGTAAAATACTCGATGACTTCCCTGCCGGTGCCATAACCACCACCAATCATGACCGACTGCAGAACAGCCCCGGGAATGAGATAGATCCTGATCAAACGAACCAGATTACTCGCGCTGGACTTTACTTCAGCTCCCGCCATCAGTTTTCTGCTGCCGAAGGTGGGAAATCTGTGGATGAGATTGGCTTCTGTTCCTCAAGGGTGAAGGGACGAATACCTGTCCAGGGTGAAACCTCAGCATCGGCCGGATCTTCATACTCACCGCCTGGAAATATTCCCGGCGCAAACTCTTTCGGCATGACTTTCCCTGAGACTTCATTCAGCTCAAATTTCACAATGCCTGTTTGCTTCAACTCACTCTTGCTCGGTTGACGTACTCTGTCCCATCGACCGGGTTCGATATGCTCCAGATAGCGTTTCAGCAATTCGTTCTTTTCATCAAGATCCTCAACAAATAGTCCTTTAGAGAATGCAATCACCGATCGATAGAGCACGGTGTGATTAAACGCCGATCGCGCCAAGACATAACCGTCGAAGTGAGTGAACGCGAGACAGGCTTCTGCGCCTTCATATATGGCTTTGATCAACTTGTTTTTAACTGCACCGTGTATATAAACGTGATCGTCAATGCGCCAGTGCACAGTAGCCTGGATATATGAACTCCCATCAACCACCGTACTGACGTGACAAACTGGCGCCTGATCGATTATCTGATAGATCACCTCTCGATCATACACGCCCAACTCGTGACCCAAACGGACTCGAGTTCTCTTGGTTACGTCAACTTTACTCATTTCCCTTCACTCCTGCTGAAACTGTCCCCGGAATATATGAATTAAGTAAACTGTACCCCGAATGAGCGCTGTACAGTATTGGATTACCTTCCTACTTGACAGATCAAGACCGTCGGATACGAGGTTCTTGGCCTGGGTCTGTTTCTCTTTACCACGACCGGCGTATTTATTGGTTTTCGTCCAGCCTACGAGATCGTCTAAGAAGTAAACAGACCTCAAACCTATTGTGAAGATGACCGAATGAATAGGGTCAGCCGGCCACTGGAAAGCCACCTGCCCGGAGTATGTACGATTCAAGGCGCGTGCAGCAAATACTGGTCACATCACGCTGTTCAGTTTGCGAATTTGGCACTGGACCAACGCCGCTACGCGGTCGACGACTCATCAGCGTTCTATCCCGGGAGTCATTCCATTAGGATACTGAAGATTTTGAATAAGGATTTCCGAACAGATCACCTAAGGAAATTCGCAAAAAACAAGTCGCCTGCCACCGGAATTCTGAAAATCAGGTTCTGCTTTGCAGAATGCGTTAGCAGGCAGCAAAAAAGATAGCGATGAAATCTATTGCTGTATTTGGCGCAATGTGCATCATTAGCAGGTCTGAAATTACCCTGAACACCTTGAGAAGTAGAGAGAGTAGCAATGCCAAAAGTTAAATTTATAGAACACAATGGTAATGAACACACGATCGAAGCCACGACAGGAGACAGTTTGATGTCAATCGCCACCGCCAATCTGGTCCCGGGAATAGACGCGGACTGCGGTGGTGAGTGTTCTTGCGCCACATGTCATGTCATCGTGGATGACTCCTGGGTTGAAAAAGCAGGAGAACCCTCTGAGCAGGAAAATCTGATGCTGGATCTTAATCCAGACAAGCAGGCCAATTCCCGGCTGAGTTGCCAGATCCCTGTTACAGAAGAACTCAACGGCATCGTCGTACAGCTACCGGAATACCAGTACTAACAACTGATATTCCTGCCAGAGTCTTGTGCCAGCTGAGTCTCTATCTCCTGACAGAGGCCTATAATGGGTGCACCTGAACCGGCAACTCCGTGATCCCTTTCACGAAACTGGAACGCAGGCGTTTAGGTTCACCAACGACCTCTACAAAGCTGAATCGCTTCATTATTTCTTCCCAGACAATGCGCAATTGCATTTCTGCCAGACGATTGCCCATGCAGCGGTGAATTCCAAAACCAAAGGATAGATGGTGGCGAGCTTTGGGTCGATCGATCAAAAACTCATCGGCACGATCAATCACCTCCGTATCTCTGTTTCCAGAGACATACCACATCAGAACCTGGTCGCCTGCTTTGATCTTCTTGCCGCGTATTTCAGTATCCTGATTGGCTGTTCGCCTCATATAGGGTAATGGCGTTTGCCAGCGGATAATCTCTGCCACCATGTTGGGAATCAGTGACGTATCGTTCCGCAGCTTGTCATATTCCGCAGGATTCTGGTTGAGCGCCAAAACACCACCACTGATGGAGTTACGGGTGGTATCGTTGCCTCCAACAATCAGCAGTATCAGGTTTCCTAGAAACTCATAGGGCTCCATATCTTTGGTGGCTTCACCATGGGCCAGCATTGATATCAGATCATTACTCGGTTCTTTCTTTACCCGGTCATTCCACAGCTCAGTAAAATAGGCAAGACACTCCAGGAGCTCATTACGACGCTGCTCTTCATTTTCAACTATTCCCGTTTCAGGTCCCGCCGTAGCGATATCGGACCAGCGGGTCAATTTCCGCCGTTCCTCGAACGGAAAGTCAAAAAGCGTAGCCAGCATCTGTGTCGTCAGCTCAACAGAGACCTTGTCCACCCAGTTGAAAGTCTCATTCCTTGGAAGTGAGTCAAGTATATTACCGGCACGTTCACGGATGGTACTTTCCAGCTTTGCTAGATTCGAAGGCGCAACGACACTGTTTACCGTGGCTCTCTGCAGATCATGTTTTGGTGGATCCATCGCAATAAACATCGACAGATTCAGGTTCTCAGGGTTGAGTTCTGCATCAACCCTCGGACCAAGCGCTATGCCATGAGCTGAGGAGAACAACTCGTGATTCTTGTCAACGTACATAATGTCTTCAAACTTGGTAAGCGACCAATATCGACCAGTATCCGGCATCTCGTTTAGGTGAACCGGGTCTTCTTCCCTCAATCGCTTGAAGAATTCCCAATGCACATCGTTTTCAAACAATCTGCCATCTATGACGTTTATTTCTTCTATGGGGATAGCCCAGGGGTCTTCAGGGATAGGAGGAAGCTCATTGGGAACCTCTAACTCCATTTTGTTCTCGCTCATAACACGTCTCACACTAATTCAGGGACTTCCATTGTATTGATCCGGACAGAAAAGGAAAGTCACTCTGTGCAATCAGGTCAATCTTTTACAGTTCGTTGATATGCTCGTCTTTCAGCTTGACGTAGTGCCCTGCTGTGTAGATAAAAAAGTCCATTTCTTTCTCTGTTAGTGGGCGCGCCTGTCGACATGGACTGCCAACATAAAGATATCCACTTTCAAGCACTTTACCCGGCGGCACAAGGGTTCCTGCACCAATCATGACATCGTTGTGGACCACACTATTGTCGAGAACCATCGCACCAATACCAACCAGTACTCGATCCCCGATCGTGCATCCATGCAACGTGACGTTATGTCCTACCGTTACATCGTCGCCCAGTGTCGTTGCGCACCCACCAGGGTTATAGGGCCCATCGTGAGTAATATGTATGACGGTTCCATCCTGTACACTGGTTCGTGCGCCGATCCTGATCTGCAGCATGTCTCCTCTAACAACGGTACAGGGCCAGATGGATGAATCACCACCAATGGCTACATCACCACAGACCACCGCCGTAGGGTCGATAAATACACCAGTACCCAGTTGCGGACTAATACCTTTGTGGCTTCTAACTGACGAAGGAGAGTATTCCATGTGCATCACCCGTTGTTGTAGGTTAAGGATCAGCGGACAGTTTACTCAATTCCGTTATGCAGATAACAGATGCGGATGCTGTTCCTGAATTTTTATTTGCAACTCGATGATGCCGTTGTTTTCTTACAAAGAGCCAGTCTGATTTCAAGCAAGATGAATAACAACTGAAAGATGTGGTTATCATCTCACCTGAACCGGATAGAATATGCGTTAATGTCGTTTTGCCGGATCCGTAACTGGACAGGAATGAAGGATGACGAAAGTATCCTCGTTACAGATAAATGCAACTGGCAACGTCTAAAATCGCTGACCAAGTATTGGAGCACGATGTCACGATCACCTTTTAGCAAGTATATTGCACCTGACTGGGAAAATTTTGTGCGCTGTGTCGCCCGACAGGGAACACCGGAACGGGCACACAATCTGGAGCTGTTTCTGGACCCGGAAATCAAACAGGCAATCTGCGAACGGTTTGATCTGCTTGGGGACCTGAACCGCGCAGATCCTTTCTTCATCCTGAAACGGGAGATCGCCCTGCAGCGGTTTCTGGGTTATGACTATGTGCTCTGCGGTTTGTCCGGCCTCATCATGCCTATCAATACGAACGCGACAGAAGATACCGCATCAAATAAACGTTCTTCGGGCAGAGTCTTCGTGGACGAACAGCGAGGACCAATCACTACCTGGGAAGAGTTTGAATCATACCCCTGGCCTGACCCCCAGGCAGCGAGATCGACAGCGCTTGAGTGGTATGAGGAGAATCTGCCCGACGACATGTGTGTACTCGGCGGCTTAACAGGACATTTTGCTGAGAATCTGTCCTGGCTGATGGGCTACGAAACCCTCTGTTACTCACTTTACGATCAACCGGATCTGGTTCGTGCGATAGCCGACCGTTGTTTCGAGATAGACACACAGGTCACCGCGCGACTGGTGGAATTCGATCGCGTCAAGATGATCTGGGGATCAGATGATATGGGATTTCGCACTGGTACCCTGATCAGCCCTGACGATCTTCGAGAACTTGTGTTACCCGGGCATAAAGCACTGGCAGGGATCACCCACGATGCCGGGTGCCTCTACCTGCTGCATTCCTGTGGCAATCTTGAAGACATCATGGATGATCTGATTGACGATGTATCAATTGACGGCAAACACTCATACGAAGACACCATCCTTGATGTTCGCGAAGCCAAACGACAATGGGGTGATCGTATTGCTGTTTTGGGTGGCCTTGATATGGATTTTATGTGTACGGCGGATGAAACTGATATCAGGGAGCGCACTAACGATACTTTACAGGCGTGCATGCCAGGCGGCGGGTATTGTCTCGGGACCGGCAATACTGTGGCTAACTATGTGCCGCTAGATCACTACCTGGCAATGCTGGATGAGGGACGACGATTCGCCTGAGCACGTCGGCAGGTCGATGTAGACAAATCGCCACCGGGCATCTAAATTCGCCCGCCGGTAAATTCCCCTGCACAAATCCGTCATCTAATGCATAATTCTGACTTTTGCCGGGACCATAATGCGCGTACTCCTGATTAATCCGTTCTACCCCATGACGGAAATGCCTTCACCCCCACTGGGTCTTGCTTACGTTGCTGGCGCGTTTTGCAAAGCAGGTGCCGAGGTAAAGGTTCTTGATCTGGTCGTTGAGGCGTACAGTCGTGAAATCATGACGGACTTGCTGGATACATTCCAACCTGATCTTGTTGGACTGACAGCAGTCACCATGAACTACAACGGGGCATGTGATCTGCTCAAAGTGATAAAAGAACTTCAACCTGATCTACTAACAGTCATGGGTGGTCCTCATGTTACATTTAATGCCCGTGAAGAACTGCTCACTCACCCAGAACTTGACATGGTCGTGACTGGTGAGGGTGAAGCGACCATTGCTGAGCTAACGAGGGCGCTTGATTCCGGTTCAAAACTGAATGATGTCGCAGGTCTTGTCTATCGTGAGGGTTCAGAAATCAGATTCAACAAACCCAGACCGACAGGATTGGATTTAAGTCAGGCACCAATGCCAGCACGACATCTGTTGCCCATGCGTCGCTACAAGGCATTGGGTCTAGCCGTGTCGATGATTACCAGCAGAGGTTGCCCGTTTCAGTGCATCTTCTGTGTCGGTCGAAAAATGTCCGGTGCCAAGGTACGCTACCGTGATCCCATCTCTGTGGTAGATGAGATGGAGCAGCTTGCCTCGCTGGGTATCTCACAGATCAATATTGCAGATGATCTTTTTACTGCAAAGAAGAAACACTGCCATGCTATCTGTGATGAGATCATCCGGCGCGGCTTGAAAGTTCCCTGGACGGCATTTTCGAGAGCTAACACAATAAACGCTGAACTGCTTGACCACCTGAAACAGGCAGGCTGTATACACCTGAGCTTTGGCTTTGAATCCGCTAATGACGATATTCTCGAAACCGTGCAAAAACGCATTACCCCTGATCAGATGATTAACGCAGCCCGACTCTGTACAGAGGCAGGAATTACCAGTCAGGCATCCTTTATCTCAGGTCTGCCAGGCGAAACACTCGAAACGATGGAACAAACCTCGGCTTTTGCTCAGCAAATAGACAGGTTGGGTATGGCAGTTGGTTTCCATATCCTAGCACCTTTCCCCGGCACCTTGGTTCGAGACGAGGCAGATAAACTGGGTCTGCGGATACTCAGCAATGACTGGTCCCGCTATACAGCCAACGAGGCCATTATCGAAACCGATGGCGCCAATGCTGAACTGTTGGAAAGAGATTCTAACGGCATGCAGGCATTGTTGGATGAGCAGCTGGCGGCAACCACCCTGCGGATCGAAGATGGCACCGCCACTGATGAAGAAAAATCGGGTATGCGGCGGTTACACAAAATGAACGTTTTTTATCAAATGATGATGGCGGACACCTTAAAGCATGTCAGTGAATCGGATGAACCCGACGTTGATCATTTAATGGATGTTCTCGATGAACAATCCCCACTCGACAGTCAGCTTCTCAGAGAGTTTCTGGACGAAGGATTAGAGGATGGTTCAATACTTCATACCCATGAACTATCAGGAGAAAACTGGGCCTGGGGTTAGTTTGAATCCACATTCTTCAAACCATCCCCGCTCCAGCTCAAAGGCAGCTCAATATCGAGCAACGTCAGCAGGTTCTTGAATAATCGTGTTCTCTATATAACCCAGCCCCTCAATTTCGACTTTCATGACATCACCTACGACGAGTGGCGCTGGCGGTTTCTGCGCGAATCCAACCCCGCTGGGTGTTCCTGTGGCAATCACATCACCGACTTCGAGCGTAAAAGCAGTCGACAAAAATGTGATCAGTTCATAGCTGTCAAAAATCAGATCGTCTGTGTTTGTATCCTGTCGCAGATCATCGTTGATGGTGGTCTTAAGCTGCAGTTTATGAGGGTCCACTTCATCAGGTGTAACCAGAGCCGGACCACTTGGGCAGTGGGTATCCCATGACTTCCCCATGGTGAATGAGGAGGGATTGCCACGCAGTTGCCAGTCACGAACACTGACATCATTGATGATGCAGAATCCGGCAATCACAGAAGCCGCCCTGTCGGGGGGAACCCGACGGCAGGTCTTGCCTATAATGATGCCAAGTTCACCTTCATAATCCAGCGCTTTGGAGTCTTCTGACCAGTGCACCGGATCATAGGGGCCGTTCATGCAGGTCCGCTGCTTGGTAAAGACAAATGGCGTCTTCGGAATCTCCATTCCCGATTCTTCCGCATGGGCACGATAGTTCAGACCAATCGCCAGGATTTTCGCCGGATTTACAACAGGTGATTCGAGCTTTACATCACTGAGATCAAAATGGGCATCAGATCCTTCAGCTGACCTTGCAGCAGCCATGCCCTCGTCACCAGTTGCAAGAAATGCCTTCATCTCATTGGGCAATTTAGAGTTCGTAGCCGAAAGATCAATGACCTTCTCTCCGTTGAGAAGACCGATCCGTGTATCACCACCCTGTGTGAAAGTTATCAGACGCATAAAGCTGGACTCCTGTTTGATTGGATAGTGATTACACTCACAGATCTTCTGCACCAACGATACTTAAAACCTCGTTACAACCGTCTTCGATCATCGACGCCCTGGCATCCCGCATGATCTTCTCGATGGGGTATTCCTTACTGAGGCCGTTGCCGCCGAAGATACCGAGCGCTTCACTTGAAACATCAAATGCAACTCTGGTCGCGTAGGTTTTTGCTGCTATCGCATAATGCAGCTTCCCCTTGTCTGTTGCACTGTTGAGGATAGAAACTTTCCTCGCAAAATTACTCGCCGTCTCAACCTTGCGATACATATCGAACAACCGAAGCTTGACACTCTGATGTTCACAGATGGGCTTGCCCCCCTGTACTCTCTCTTTCGCGTACTGATTGGCAAGGTCAAATGCAGATCTGGCAACACCTGAAAAGGTAACACTCATCCAGGAATTGGCCATAGTCAGGGTACCTTGAAGCGCTGTCTTGTAGGTTTCCTGGTCAAAGATCATATAGTCTGCTGGAATTCTGACCTCATCAAAGAATACTTCTCCCTGGGGCATCGACCGCTGACCAATTTTATTAAGAGGCTTTCCTTTTGAAATCCCAGGTAAATCAAGTGGCACTACCGCAACACCGCCACCTTCGAAACCACGATCACCCTCGATGGTGCAGTAAAGGGCCATCACTGTCGCAATGGGAGCGGCAGATACCCAGCTGGATTTTTGCCCCCGGATGACATACTCATCACCGTCCTTGGTCGCAATACAGTTAGCCCGGACACCAGGATCATTGAAATGCGGCTGGTTCATGGCGAGCGTGTCACTGCCATGGTCAGGCTCTGTAATCGCCCAGCAGCCTATCTCTTCTGGGTTACTACCACCGAATCTCCTGATCAATTCCTCATGCCCACTCATGTTTGCAAGCCAGCTAACAAGGCCACCTCCCTGGGTCGTCAGGGTGAGAGCGAGCCCGGCATCTCCCCAGCCCAGTTCCTCTGAAATGATAGCGCTGAGTCTGGCTCTCTCGATTGGTGTCATATCGGTATCGCCTGTCGAGAGAGTATCAATAGCAAGTTCTCTATACTTGGCCATGGCATCCCAGACAATGGATCCTTCATCTATTGTCTTCTGGGGATCCTGCATCCTGTCCAGTTCCTGACCGACCGGCCGCATAACTTCTTCAGCAAAACGATGGACCGTATCCACCATGGCTCTTTCTGTTTCGCCAAGCTCTATTTCGTAATCTAGTGATGACATTTCACTCTCCTGCCTAATTTATGTCGTCTAATGGGCGTTACTTCCGGTTATTGGTTCAAAGTCAGGAGGAGCCGTCAAGACGAGACGACAATCAGGGTGTCCAACTCACTGCAATTTGGTTATCCCCAGGGTTTCACCAGGATTTTCGCGTGGACATCAGGTGACGCCAGATCCTCGAATGCCTGAGCGACACCTTCAAGGCTAACATTGCCCGTGATGAAAGGTTCCACGTCGATGGTTCCTTCCGCTATATGCCGTAGAGTCTCGGAAAATTCTTCCGGTGAATAACCAAGGACAAAACGGATGTCCAGTTGTTTCACGATGGCAAGCGCGGGTTCAAAGTGATCCGTATCCATACAAACACCCGCTACAACAATTCTCGATCCCACCGGTGCGCCATCGATAATTTCCTGTACGACACCCTTCACGCCTACACATTCGAAGATCACCGCAGATTTAACGGTCTCTCCGAGCATGGTCTTGAGTGTAACTTCATCACCAGTGACGGGTACACCCATCTCTGTCCACCTTGAGTAGGGTGAAACTTCTCCGGGATCAATAACCGTGTCTGCACCGGCGATTTCAGCCAGGGTACGTCTTTTTTTTGAAAAGTCAGCCGCAATGACCGGCCCAAGACCTCTCGCCTTCAGTCCGGCAATGACCGCAAGACCCACCGGACCGCATCCGATCACGAGGGCAACATCATTTTTCCCCATATCTCCCTTGATGACAGCATGAGCACCCACTGCCATGGGTTCTGTCAGCGCAGCATGATCAGCAGAGAGTCCACTGGGAACTTCAAGCAGGAGTCCTTCGCTTAAAACCATGAGTTCGCCGTAGCCACCTGGTTTGTCATTGGAATAACCCAGTCCGGCAGCACCACTCGGACCTATCAACACAGGCATCGAGCAGACGGTTGCACCAACCTTCAGGTTTTTTTGCGTGCCGGGACCAAAATCGAGGATTTCTGCCGAAAACTCGTGCCCATAAACCAGATCCCTGGACGAATCAAATGCAGTGACTCTGGAACCTGCTCTCTCGGATAGTCCAATCATATGGTCCGCGTGTTTCAGCATGTGCAGATCCGACCCACAAATTCCACAAGCCAATGTTTTGACCAGTACCTGGCCCTCTGCCGGGACAGGATCGGGCCAGTCATCCACTCTCAGTTTCTTATCCTTGGCAATCACCGCCCGCATCATGTACTCCCCTATTCGTATACCCTTAGATTGCCTGCAAACGAAGCCATTGGAAAGTGTTCATTCAACCTGCCATTGCCCGGCTTCCTCGAAACTCACCCGGTAGGCAGCAAGGCAGTACCAGAACAGTACCGCTGCCACTGGATAAAACAAACCATTGGCTGTTGCGATTGAATAATGTAAGAGCCCGTCATCCTGATACAGAAAATCTGTAAATGCAGCAAGCACACTGGTGCCGATTGCCATACCCAGTATATTGGTCACAAAAATATAGACGGCAGTAATCTGCCCACGCATCTGATTCGGGGTGATAACAACAATGGCTACTGCCATAACACCCAGGTAAGAACTACCCATCATCACGCCTGGCCACAGTATCAGCAATGTCATCTGTGAATCACCAGTAATGGGAGCAGCGACTGTTAAGGGCAGAGCTAACAGCGACGTGATGAAAATAGTCCTGATATTGGCATCTTTATAGCCACGGTCACTCAGTTTTCTCGCCATCCAGGCACCGAACATGACACCAGCGCTACCGGCAGTGAGCAGAATCATGCCAAATGAATATCCTGCTTCGCTCTTAGTCATACCGTAATTTCGAAACAGAAATTCCGGATACCAGGCAGCACTGCCATAGCCTGCCATAGCCAACATGGAGGAACCAAGAAACAGCGTCAGGTAAACGCGCCTTCTCACCCAGATGAACCTCCCCACAGAGCTGATCGGCAACTGTATAGCTTTTCCTGCTTCCCCAACAAGATCTTTACGTGTTGGTTCAGTGATGGTGAGAAGAAGAACGCTCAGTAGTAAGCCGGGTGCACCCACGCTAATAAGTGTCAGTTGCCAGGCCTTAAGATGCCCAATGAAAGGCAAATCAAAACCACCGATACTGCTGAAATAGTCAAACAGCACTCCTCCTACCACCAGAGCAATCCCCCCACCCACATAAACACCCAATTTGTAGAACGACATGGCAAATCCCGCCTGTTCGGGACGGAAGCTGTCCAGGATCAGTGAGTAGGCAGGGGGTGAAAGACCGGCTTCGCCCGCACCGACACCCATGCGCGCAACGAAGAGCTGTGAGAAGTCCCGGGTTACGCCACAACCCATTGTCATCAAACTCCAGAAAAGAACCGACCCTGAGACAATCAGCTTTCTCGAGTAGCGATCTGCAAGACGCCCGAGCGGCAAACCAGCAACCGAATAGAGCAAGGCAAAAGCAGCTCCCTGCAGCAAACTGTACTGAAAATCAGTGATGCCAAATTCTTCCCGGATCGGTCCCACCAGAAGTGAGAGTATCTGTCGATCAATAAACGACAATATGTAGGCTAAGAACAGCAGGATCAGGCAATACAAGGCCTTCGTCGGTTCCGGGTAAACCGCTGCAGGATCACCCGCTGTTGTACTCGATGTTGACATCTGTTGAGGCCCTACCTGTAAAGCTTCATCGCCAGACCAGATCATACATCTTCTCAAGATCGCTGGTCCTGTCGTCATTCACCTGAGGCGAAACTCACCCGTGAAATCTCTGACAGACGCCGAACTTTCAAAGGGCGTTTGATCCGGCACCACCCAAATAAATCAACAATTCTTGCCATTGGGATAAAAAGGTGGATTAATCCCATATATCTACCACGGAGAGGGCATGTAATGAAGAAGCACACTCACTATTCAGCAATCGCCTTTGGACTCGTTTTTTCTTCTGTTTGCTGCGGCGATATCCCACGGACGTCAGACGGCAAGCCTGATCTCTCAGGCATCTACAATATTGCCACCGTAACACCGATTGAAAGACCAGAAGCTCTAGGCAATATTAAAACACTATCACAAGATAAAGCCCAGGCCCTGGCGACTCAGATAGCGGCTGTCAAAGCTGCTGGTGTCCTGGACAGCGATCCGAACAGAGAAGCACCTCCTGCAGGCGGTGATGGGTCTCCAGGTGCGGCCGGTAATGTCGGCGGCTATAACCTGTTCTGGATCGATAATGGTGATACCGCGATCAAAATTGACGGTGAATATAGGACATCAGTTATTGTTGATCCACCTAACGGCAGATTTCCGAAACTGACCCAACGTGCCACGAAGAAGGCATCCAAGTTTTTTAATGAAGTGCTTCATGAGAACAAGGGTGACGCCTGGTGGCTGCAACAGGAAGGCCCTGGCCCATACGACGGCCCTGAAGTCATGACAATGAGTGATCGCTGCATGCTGGGATTTGGATCATCAGGCGGGCCACCCATGTTGCCAACCCTTTACAATAATTTTAAAAGAATTGTCCAGACACCTGATCACATCGTGTTCTTCAACGAAATGGTGCATGACGCGCGTGTTGTCAGGCTGAACAGCGAGCATGGTAACCCATCGATCAAAAGATGGCTGGGTGACTCGATTGGCTGGTGGGAGGGAGATACCCTCGTCATCGACACGATCAATTTTACTTCTGAATTCTGTGCGCTTTTATGCTCACATGAGCCTTCTCAGGGTGACAACGCAGTGAACCTTCATGTTGTTGAGAAATTTACACGAACAGACGACAGGACACTGCTTTACAGTTTCACGGTGGAAGATCCAAATTCCTGGAGCGGTTCCTGGAGCGGTGAATATCCCTGGCCTGAATCAGATGATCGAGTATTTGAGTACGCCTGCCATGAGGGAAACTATGCTATGGAAGGCATACTGAAAGGCGCAAGGTTACTGGAGAAGGAAACCATTGCAGAGGGGAACGCGGGACACTAGCAATTCACTTGCTGGCGCAATGGACAAGACGACCAGGTCCAGAATACTGAACCTGGTCTCTTATCAGCGATCCCCGGGTGCCATATAGAACCAGATCGGCTGTTTCTCACCGGCATCGCGCATGGCTGCTCTTGCCGATAAAACAACTTTTCCACCTTCAGTATCATCCAGGAACCAGTTGGTACCGGTCCACGCAGCCGGGATGTGATCACTCAAACCGAGTCCAGCAACCTCATAATAGCCCCGGATGTCCTGGGCAACGCGGGCTGGAATACCAGGAATACCAGCCTCCTTCCATGGTGTGCCCTCCGCAACCCGTACGAACGCGGAAAGCGCATCTTCAATCTCATCAGCGGAGATAACTCGACCGGTTGCGGCACGATTCCCGTATTGTGCAATCGCACGATCATAAGCGGGTCGTAATCCGCGGACCTCATCAACGGCAGGATGCAAATCAGCATTGGTTCTGGGTGGCAGGGGACAGCTCAAGCCCTCACTTTCCTCATCCGCAAGGGACTCGCCGAATTCTTCAAACACGGGTTCGGTTGCATCCAGCAACGAGAACGCATGAGCAAGAACACGATGCTGAAACTCAGTATCACCGGGCTTACCCAGCGGTCGTCCGAGTGGAAAATCGCACCATAATCCTCTCGGTGGTGCAGTACTTTCAATCTGCTTTCGAATTGAACCAAGCGTGACGGTTGCCAGCCCTGCTTCTTCAAAAATATGTGCCAGCGTACTCACGGTACGCGTACAGAGAGGTCACACGGGTGTGAGCAATACAACATCCACGCCTTCATCTTTAAGCAGCTTGGCTCCCGCGGGACCACTGTCCATTCGAACGGCACTCAAATCGAATTGATTCCCGGCATAAGACAAGTGCGTACTGGCCACTTTGCCGATCTTGCCCTGCGCCGCCAATTCATCCAATCGATCCAGGGGAATCACTGTGTTGAAATCGGCTGCAAAACCCACGCTGTCAAAATTTGGGCTCCAATGACCTGTCTGGTAATCCCGGTTGTCATTATCAAGTACCCGATAACCAATATCATTAGGCGCAAAGTCTTCCTGGTCTTCGTGATGAAGTGACGCTGACGTCACCACGGCGACGGTTGCTTTGGATAAATCAGGTGGTGTTGTAAATGCCACATTGTCGAAGCTTGGCGCCTCGATACTTTCAGCCATGGCTTTGACGTCTCTATCCGCCATCCGCATTCTCCTTCTGAATTGTTCTGTATTGTTGAGTGATAGAAGAAGACTACTGCGAACCGGTAATCAGCGCAAACCGCATTACTCTTACAGGAGACCTCCGTGCCGCCTTCCCAGTCTGAATCCGCACCCACCCGGGCAGGCAGGGAAATCGATACTCCCATACAACACATTAATGAAATACACTGTTTAATTATGTGTCCTGCAGGAGCAAACAATGAATACGCTGGAATCATTCAGGGAAGAAACACGGCACTGGCTTAGTAAGAACTGCCCGGCGTCGATGAGAACACCCATGCCGAGTGACGAAGGTGTCTCCGGTGGTCGCAATCCAACTTTTAAGAATCCCGACTCCAAAGTCTGGCTGGACCGAATGGTGAGTCAAGGCTGGCTCTGCCCCACCTGGTCGAAAGAATATGGTGGTGGCGGCTTAAGTGAAACTGAAGCTGAAGTCCTTCGCCAGGAACTCACCCGAATCAACGCGCGTCCACCTCTCGCCAACTGGGGCGGTATCAAGATGCTCGGTCCGGTCCTGTTCGAATATGGCAATGAGGAGCAGAGGAAAGAGCATCTGCCAAAAATCGCCCGCGCTGAGATCCGCTGGTGCCAGGGTTACAGCGAACCTGGTTCAGGGTCTGATCTGGCCGGTCTGCAGACTCGTGCTGTGCTCGAAGGCGATGAATACGTTATCAATGGCTCAAAAATCTGGACTTCTTATGCAAACTTCGCGGACTGGATATTCTGCCTGGTGCGAACTGATCCGGACGTGCCCAAGCATGACGGTATCAGTTTTATCCTGTTTGATATGGGTTCACCGGGCATTGAAGTACATCCGATCAGATTGATCAGCGGCGCATCTCCCTTCTGCCAGATTTTTTTTACCGACTTAAAAGTACCACGGAAGAATCTTGTTGGAACACCGAATGGCGGCTGGAGTATCGCTAAACGGCTGCTCCAATTCGAACGCAGTATGACTGCAGAACTCGGCATGAACGGCGAACCTCCAAAAACTCAAATTCCCATGGAAGATCAGGCCAAGACTTATCACGGTGAAACCAAGGGTCGTATAGGAAATCCGGTGTTACGTGACCAGATCGCCCGCCATCGAATGAATGTTGCCAGCTTTCTATTGACTACCCGTCGGGCAGAAGAAGAAACCGCGGTTGCAGATGGTCCTAGTGCCACCTCGTCAATGTTCAAATACTATGGCACGGAGCAGAACAAGGAGCGATTCAACCTGATGTTGCGAATCATGGGCAGCAGTTCTCTCGGCTGGGAAGGTGAAGGATTTGGAGAAGACGAGTTATCTACCACCCGTGAATGGCTCCGCTCCCGGGCAAACTCCATCGAAGGCGGCACCTCTGAGGTGCAACTGAACATTATTGCCAAAAGAGTCCTGGAGCTGCCGGACTAGACTCTGATAAGTGGTTTGACTGTGCTTTTGATATAATTGTTTATTTGCTCGATTACATCTGGACACTCCACTAAAGAGGCAACAACACTATGTCCCTTCTGTTTGAACCACTTCAAATCGGGCCCCTTGAAATCGCGAATCGATTCGTCAGATCCGCCACCTACTTTGGTCTGGCGGACGACAACGGCTGTATAGGTGAGAAGAGCATCGAGCTGATGAGAAATCTGGCCGTCAACCAGGTCGGGCTCATAATGACTGGTTATGCCTACATTAATCGCGAAGGCAGATGCTTTGCCGACATGAACGGAATAGATGACGATAAACAGCTTCCAGGTTATCAGGCCATGACCAGCGCAGTTCATGACAGCGGGGGGAAGATTGTCATGCAGATTGCCCATGGTGGTGACCGTTCAACAGCAGCAATTGCCACAGGCGAGAGGCACCTGGCAGTCTCTGCCAACAAGAGCGATGAGGGGCCAATCGAAATGAACGATGAGGATATTGAATCCATCATCGACGCCTTTGGCAAATCAGCTGCTCGCGTGCAGGAATCAGGATTCGATGGTGTTCAGATTCATGGTGCTCATGGTTACCTGGTGACACAGTTCCTCAGCCCCTCAAGCAATCGAAGGCAGGATCAGTGGGGAGGCAGTCTGGAGAACAGAATGCGATTCGTCGTTGAGGTGGTGCGAGCCATCAAGCGTCGGGTCGACGCAGACTTCCCGGTAATGATTAAGCTCGGATGTCACGACTATCTGGACAAAGGTGAGGGGATGTCCATTGAAGAAGGTGCAGAAGTCGCGGCGCAACTTGAACGAGAAGGCGTTTCCTTTATCGAGGTCAGCCATGGCATGGGCGGTCGTGCATTCAGAAAAATCTCGATGGGCAAGGAAAGCCGACCAATCGCAGAAGCCTATCTGGTCCCGGACGCCCGAATTGTTCGCCAGTCCACGACAGTACCGCTTGCTGTGGTCGGCGGGATGAGAAGTCTTGGCGTTATGGAAAGTGTTCTCGAAGAGGGAGCTGCCGACTGCATCGCGATGTCGAGGCCGTTAATTCGCCAGCCTGAACTGATTATGCAGTGGCGAGAGGGTCATACGGAAAATGCTGATTGTGTGTCCTGTTTTGCCTGCCTGACGACCGACAAAACCGGCAAGAGTGATATCCATTGCCGTGAGATTCTGAAAAAGAAAAAGGGCAAACGCGCCGAGGCGATGCTCTAGTTCGCATGTGTAGAGCCCGGGTTCGGAACTTCGTAAGAGTACCTCGTAAGAACACTTAAGTAAGTGCAACTTTACACTAACCTAAAATCTTACTCTGGCCCCAAATCTCTTGGTTTGTAGTTCACCAAAGTGATGCCGATACCGACCAGGATCAGGGCGGCCAGGATCGAATAGGTCAGTTCATCGCCTAGGATCAGCCAGCCGAAAAGAACGCCGAAAACTGGTGTAAGAAATGAGAAAGATGCCATATCTGATGCCGGGTAGATAGACAGAATCCAGAACCAGACCAAAAAACTGATGCAGACGACCAGGATAACCTGAAGACTGAAGATAAAAACGATGGTGGGTGTGAGATCTCTCACGAGCTCGCCAAAAAAGGGGGCAATGGCCAGCATGACAATCGAAGACACGACCAGCTGATACAGCAGCTGCATCTCGGGGATACTTTGAGATAATCTGCTGATTCTTGCGACAAGCGCGATGCCTGCCCAGAATAACGAAGCTGAAAGACACAACAGATCTCCTGCCAGTGTTCCCTCTGTGGTCCCACTGTTGTTGACGACCAGTGCAACTGCTACGCCGGAGATCGCCAGGATCAAACCGAGGACTCGTATCAAGGTCAGCTTCTCTCCGGGAATCAGGAAGTGTGCAGCAATCGCAACCCACACGGGCATGATGTAGAACATAATGGAAGCACGGGATACCGTGGTTCTGTCCAGGCCTTCAAACAGAAGAATGAACTCAGCAGTGAAGAACAGACCACTCAACATCCCTGGCCAGAAGCTTCCGTCTCCTATCGACAATCTCTTACGCATCAGCAGTGCGTAGACCAGCACCAGAAACAAACCGAAAAACGAACGCAGTCCTGCCTGAAATACCGGCTGCAGCCCATCGTTGACTATTTTTACAAATACCTGATTCAGACCAAGGATGACTGACATGGAAATAAGCAAAACAGCACCCAACGTGTCTATATGGTCTTTGCGATTCATGGACTTCCTTTGCGTCATGCAAGACAAGTGATCAGTCCAGAGTAAAAAAACCAGCACCGATAAGTCAATTGTCATTACAGGTTATTCTGTCAGAATATTCTGCCATCAATACGATCTTGCACTTCGAGACTCTGATGATGTCAAACTTCAGTTTGCTGCATCACTATTCTTTTGATACGGTTAATCCATTATTGTTTTAGAGCCCGCTGCTATGTCTTTGGATTCATTTCGACAAGAAACGAGAGCCTGGCTCGAAGAGAACTGCCCAGCCGGCGCCCGGGGTCCTGGCGAAGTCTCTAACGGCAGCACCAAGATTGAGATTACAGATCCGGACACTCGCCTGTGGCTCGAACGGATGGTTGAGAAAGGCTGGACTGTTGCCAACTGGCCGAAACAATACGGTGGCGGTGGTCTGTCTACTGCTGAATATGTGGTTCTCATCGAAGAAATGCGGCGCATCCGTGCCAGGGCAGCACTATCCAGCTTTGGTACTTCCATGATTGGACCTACCCTTCTTGAATACGGCACCGAAGAGCAAAAGCAGAGACATCTGCCAAGAATTGCCCGCGCAGAAGTCGAATGGTGTCAGGGATACAGTGAACCCGGTTCGGGTTCTGATCTCGCCAGCCTGCAAACCCAGGCAGTACTGGAAGGTGACAACTATGTCATCAACGGCCAGAAAATATGGACTTCCGGTGCGCACAACGCTGACTGGATGTTTATCCTGGTGAGAACCGACAAGGAAGCACCGAAACATGAAGGTATCAGTTTCATGTTGCTGCCCATGGATCAAGAAGGCGTTACAGTCAAACCCATCAAACTGCTGAGCGGGGAATCACCCTTCAACGAAACTTTCTTCGACGATGCACTGGCTGCCCGGGACGATCTGGTCGGCGAGCTGAATCGTGGCTGGACCGTCGGTAAAAGACTATTGCAGCACGAACGCTCGGGAATGGAATCACTGGTGTCTGGTAGTGCCAGTGCGAAAACGTCGAGCCTGGCGGATGTTGCCAAAACATTCCTCGGCGAGGTTAACGGCAAGATCGCAAATCCGATCACGAGAGATGAAATTCTGAACTATGAAATGGATTCAGTTGCCTTACATCTGACCCAGCGTCGGGTAGTGGAAGAATCGCAGGATGGTGCAACGCCCGGACCGGCAACTTCAATCTTCAAAGTGGTGAGTACCGAACTGGAACAAGACCATAGCGACCTTCTGACCCGATTGCATGGTTCAAGAGCATTTGGTGTCGATAATAATTTCACTGTTCCCGAAATCGAAATGACAAAACAGTTTTTCTTTTCTCGAGCTGCTTCTATCTATAGTGGCAGTAATGAAATTCAGCGCAATATCATTGCGAAACGCGTTCTTGGGTTGCCGGACTGAACACTACAGGGTGTCACTGACAGACGACTGTTCTGAATCATGCCGCACGCTGAGCTGGTTAACTAATTACCTCAAGGTGATTAACCACCAGGGATGAGTCTTTAACTTGACTCGAATTCTAACTCCCGGTCCGAACCTTATCAGGTTTCATCTCAAGCAACACAAAGACGTCAGGAAACGCCTGCCACTCAGCCAGCTTTGCTGCGAATTCCGGATTTTCCAGGTCCCAGTATCTTGCCGCGAGTTTTTCTGCCAGTGCAAGACCGCCCTCGTCAAGAACGCTGAATTCACCATCAAAAGCAACCCATGCCTCGGCTTCGCCTACCTGGTTCGTGACGAGTAACGAGGCTCTGGAATCTCGTTTAAGTCGATTGATCTTTTTACTGTCCCTGGCCGCAAAACAGCGCAGATACTCACCATCCCAGTCAAACCACACGGGCACTCCCTGGCCACGACCGTCCTGCTTCTGGGTGATCAGAATACCGAGTCTTGTTTCATTCAGTAGTTCGGATCGCATCATATCTTCTCTCTATTGATTACTTGATCAGAGCCGGGGTTCGGATTCCGAAAGTGGAGTCAGTATAGAATAGCATTTGTTTAAGTACTCTTGGGTCGTTCCGATCCCAGGTTTCTCTTTTCGCTTAATTGTGGATGAAAACAGGATCAGGCTTGTGAATATCAAAGATGCGCTGCAGGATCCTGCATGGTTTACACCATCCGGGCAGCACAGCCTCTGATATCATTGCGAGAACGTGACCCAGGCAATACTCTACTTTGCCAGAGACTCCAGCAACTCGTAAGACCGTTTGAAAGATCCACGACTGTCATCCCCGGCTGGAATGACGCTGGCGATGACTTCTGTTGCACCAGCATCGTAGAAGCCCTGTAATTGTTCTTCGACTTCCTTCTCGTTGCCAACAACAGCAATTTCACCTGCTTCTTCAATCCCTTCTGCATCCAGTTGACGTCTGTAGTTGGGGAGCATGCCGTAACCCTTGAATATCTGTACTGCCCTCGCAGTCGCCTGATCCTTATCATCGTGTACACAGACAGGTAGTCCCACGACAATTCTTGGATCGGATCGCCCGGCATCTGAAGCTGCCTTTCTAATTGCGGGTGACGTGTTGTTCTTGATCGTGTTCAGACCCACCATCCAGGTGACGGTGCCATCGGCAACCTCACCAGCCGCTTTCAACATCAACGGTGCAAGCGCTGATATAACGACCTGGAAGGGTTGTGCTTCCGGTACGGCGAAGCCGGTCTTTATTCTGTACATTTCACCATCAAAATCCACTTTCCCTTCGGTCCCTAACGACTTGATGATGCTGACATACTCACGCATGTGCAGCGCAGGTCTGTCGTATTTCAATCCCAGACCATCTTCGATCCCTGGTTTATGCGAAGGCCCAACGCCGAGGACAAGTCGACCATTGGTGAGTGTATTAACGGTTGCTGCCTGTTGGGCGAGTGCACTGGGGTGTCGTGGATAGGAGGGAACAACAGCCGTGCCCATCTCAATCCTGCTGGTTTTCTGACCGATAAGTGCTATCACCGTGAGAGCGTCATAAGTTCCCACCTGAGGAAACCAGTAGCTCGAAAATCCTCTCTCCTCCATTTCAACAACTTCATCAATAATACTGGTCAGCGGTGCCCCGCGCCTGACGTTACCACCGTAAATTCCAATCTTCATGGTCATATCCTCGCTTTTAAAAGATCATATAGGTTGAATAAACCATGTTTTCCCGTGTCCCGCAATGAATCTCAATTCTCTTCCTGTAAGGGTAAGACTAGCCAGTTATTGATTTAGCAGCTTCAAAATCTTGTCCTTAGCCTCTTGCATGGATTTCTTTTTCTGTGCTGGACTGATATTCAATCCCTCAGCGACCACAAAGGTTACATCGTTCAGGCCAAAAAGCCCGAGAATCGATTTCAAATAAGGCGTTTGCGTATCTTTTGGTGTATCCAAATAGAAACCACCACGTGCACCCAAAACATATGCCTTTTTGTTCTCAGCTAATCCAACCGGTCCGTCAGCGGTGTAGCGAAAAGTCTTGCCCACGCGAGAAATATGATCGATATAGGCCTTCAATGAAGATGGTATGCCAAAGTTGTACATAGGTACACCGAGAACCAGAACATCGGCGGCCAAAAACTCAGTAACCAGCTCATCAGACAACATCACATCATGCTTCTGTTTTTCGGAACGCTCATCTTCCGGAATAGTAAACGCGACAAACTGCTCACCGGACAAGTGCGGTATTGGATCTGCAAAAAAATCCCGAATTGAAATAACATCATTTTTGTCTGCTGCCTGCCACTCATCAAGAAACACATCCACCAGAGTGTTGGAGTTCCCGGCCTCGCCCATCAAACTGGATTTAATTACCAGAATATTCGCCATGAAATTGCCCTTAGAAATGTACTGCTAATACACAAACCCAGACACCCACTGCCTGGCATCATGAAAGATATGCCTGTCGATTTAATGATTGATCAGCGTTTTTGAAACCAGTTGTCCACAAGTTAGTTCTTCACCAAAGCTTATTCTTTACCCTGCCATGCGGAACCTGCCCAATCAGAAGGCTCCCCTTTACCTGGCACTGGCACTTCTATGATCCTCTCGGGGACATCATCGAATTCAAGACGCAGTGCTTTACAACAAACAGCGTGAAGGTTATATCCCATGATGTGATAAGTCAGCTCCAGAATATCTTCATCGGACAGATGCGAATGCAGTGCTTCAAAAAGTTCATCAGAAGCACGGCCGCCGTCATAAATTAACGCGTCAGCCCAGGCCAAAACAGCGCGCTCTTTTGCGTCAAAGAGATCGGATACCTGCCAGTGTGGTATGGCCGCTATCTGTTCATCCGTGATACCAAATCGTCGTGCAGCTTTACAATGCTGCGAGAATACAAACTGACTCCCCTGTGCATAACCAGCTCGCATGATCCCCAACTCTCGAACTTTATTATCCAGCTTACTTATGCTTTCGCTGGCGAACATCCCGAACATACCAAAATGATCAGTAGCATGATCAAAAATATAGGGGACCAGGGCGAAAACAGACCACCAGTTTCCAGGGGTACCTGTTGCCGTACCTGGTTCAGCTACCGGATCCCTGTCACCAAACAGTGCTTTATAGAATTTGCTGACATTACCTGTCGCTTCACTTTTCGAAACTTGTCTGAGACGCGGCATAGTACTTCTCCTTCATTACTGTGTTAAAACATCAGATCACTCACTGCATTAAGAAGGGAAACAGCCGTAAAGGGAACGTTAATCAACGTCCCCTATACGATTTCTGATGATATATGAGTGGAGGAATGCAACAACTCCTGGATTAATCCCCGTCCAGGCCTCTCCCGTCTGCCTTTTTTCCCTCTGCATTAACAGGCAGTGTAACATCGCCGGTACCATCCTTAACGGCCGAACAAAATTCCAGCATGATCCCATCCGGGTCAAGGAAATAGATTGAACGCAACCACGTCGTTTCAGCAACGTTTTTAGTCGTTCGCAAAACACCTGGTTGGGTATCAATATCGGCGTGATTGATGACATTAGAAACTTCAATACCTTTGGCGATCAACTCCTCTCTGATGGCTTCTATCTTCTCAAGAGGTGCATGGAAGGCCACATGGTTCATTGATCCATGGCCTGAACTTATATTGCCCGCACCTAACAAATGTCTGGCTGATGCAACGCCCGGCGATGCATCCGGTGCATCACTGAACCAGAAGAACGCAAGTAGATTATTACCACCCATATCAAAAAAGAAGTGTTGACCTCCAGGAATATCGAATCCTTTGATTAGTTTCATACCTAGAATATTTGTATAAAACTCAACGGTTTTTTCCATATCCCTGCACACAAGCGCCAAATGATGGACGCCACCAAGTTCAATATTTGTTGCTTCACTCATTTTCTGCTTCTCCATTCTTTTGAGTATCTGTACATCGACCCAACGAGTAATTTGTGACCATTGGTGAAATGATTCTAAGTGTATTTATAAATAACACCAAATATGTTGACTATATCTTGATGTTTAGCATGAGGGGACGAAATCAATTGATTTTACCTGTCTCACAAATATCAATTAACTGGCTTAAAACAGAGAGAGCATCAGCTATTGAGCAATGGCTAAACAAAATCTAATCTGTACCTGGGCACGAATATTCTATCAATATAATTGACATAACTAATCAGCAACCTGACGGAGGTATCGCAGCCTTGTCCATATCTGTACCCAGGCATGCAAGCTATCTGACAACTCATTCATTTACAAGCTGTGTGTCACTCCTGATCAAACTCTCCCAGACCAACCATTTCATTAAATCCGCTGAAAGAAAATCGTGGTTGTGTGTCTTCCAATTGACTGGTTTTTCGCAGCGCCTGGTAACTCACTTCCAGACTCTTTGCCGCTGCCAGAAGCGCTGAGACGGGTCGCAGGATAATCTGATAACCCAAATCTGCCAGTTCGCCGGCTGTCAACTCGGGTGTTTTCCCCTCTTCTACCATATTCGCAACAAGCGGAGTCCCTGGGAAACTTGCTGTGATCTGTTTCATTTCTTCAATAGATTGAGGTGCTTCGACGAACAGAATGTCTGCACCCGCTTCAAGAAAAGCGCCTCCTCGCCGTAATGCTTCAGTGAAATCATGAGTTGCCCTGGCATCTGTTCTGGCCATGATCAGAAAATCATCAGAGGATCGACTTTTCACTGCTGCCATAATTTTACTAACAGCCTCATCAAGTTGCACAACCTGTTTATTGTTCATGTGCCCGCAGCGTTTCGGACTGACCTGGTCTTCCAGCTGAATACACTGGACACCAGCAGATTCGTATCCCTGCACCAGACGGCTGACATTATGTTCACCGCCATATCCATTATCACCATCGGCAATGACAGGTACGCCGTGAGCAGCTTCAACTACCTGCCTGGCGCGCCCGGTCATTTCCGAGGCTGTTACCAATCCAATATCCGGTTTTGCGAGTAAACTCCCTGCCACGGCAAAACCGGACATATAGAGCGCTTCGAAACCACATTGACTGGCGATATGCGAGGATAATGCATCGTACACGCCTGGCACTATGAGCTGACTTTTTGATGCTAGAAGCTTCTTTAACATTTCCTTGATGTCTAACCTTTCTGTCCTTTTCTCAAAGCATAATTATTAACAAAAATTCAGAAATCACAAGCGGAAAACCCGGCAGATACTGCATATGCAGACTTTCAGGATTGCTTCCATGCCTCAAAAAAAAGTGGCTTCCGGCTTGTGTTGGTCCAACCAGGTGGATATCAGATCTGCCACATCATCTCGAGCATCGGAAGGCGTCTCAAGATAGTGGTCTCCAGGAATCATCTCAAGACGTTTGTCACTGGACGCAAGTGAATCGTATATCTCTTTTGCATCACTCGGAAACACACCAGTGTCCGCATTACTCTGTATCACAAGCGCTGGTTCATTGATTCTTTCAAGGTGCGGAAGACCGCTGCAATAGGAGTCGGACAGGCTCCACATCGACAACCAGGTACGAAGCGTATTGGTCAGCCCTATCCCTCTCGGTGAAAAGTTGGCTTTTTGGGGATCACCGGCATAACACCACTTTTCTCGCCTGTCGGATGGATCAATGCTTGCATCCATCAGGCGAAGGTCAGCCCAGGTTCTGTAAAGATTGAAAGCACGATCGACCATGCCCTGCATGCTGATTCTTTCAAGTTCCTCATGGCACCACGCTGTGATCCGATGATTTCTTTCCACCTGTGCCTTGCGGTATCGCTCAGTGAATGCCTCAGAGTAGGGAGGACCATTTGCTTCGTCGTACATATTGAGCGATGGATCAATGCTGGTGGGATCTTTTTCATCTGTGATCGACGGATCAAACCAGGCCGTGAGTACTTCCGGGCGACCACCATGAGCACATAATGATATGTAGAGTTCGGCAGGTTGAATCAAATCCAGAGACTCCGGTAACCGCAGCCCTGGTGTCGCCTGCATGGTCACACCCTTGGCCTGAGACTGGTAGGCACCCATCAGTGACCCGCCACCTGAGTTTCCAAGAATAACGATCTGCTCAACACCTGCTTCTTCGCGCAGCCATCTAACCCCTTCGCCAATGTCAATCAGTGCATGTTCCAGGAGGAAGAAAGCTTCATTTCCACGAAAACGGGTATTCCAGCCCAAAAATCCGTATCCTCTTGCGGCCATGTACTCACCAAGGTAATGTTCGCTGAAATCGACATTGTAGTGAGTGGCGATCAGCGCGGTTTTTGCTCTTGTATCCGCAGGTTCATAGTAGAGGCCCTGACAGGGTCGAAATCCAGCACCATTTCGTTTACCGGTAGCTGACTCCACAGACACAAAAGTGCGTTGCCATTCTTGGGGCATGGTCATTACCTCTAGTTTCAGAAAGATGCAGAATACATTTACCCAGATTGCAAAGTAAGTTTTTCTTTGCGAATGAAACAATCAAAGTTCGAAGACGTTTATCAATCACCATGCGAGATATACCATTTTGTTACACGAATAAAAACCATGAAGCAATTTTCAAAACTGTTTTTCGCCTCGCTGACTAGTATCGCTGCCTGTGCCTGGGCGGAAGAAGAAAAACACTGCAGCTACTTCGAGGAAGGTGTAAAAAATGTCTATTGGGGAGACCTCCACGTTCATTCGGCATACTCCCTGGATGCATGGGGATATGGAACCCTGGCGACTCCCGCAGAAGCCTACAGATTCGCCAGAGGAGAACCGCTGGTATTGACGGGAGTTGGTCCGGTGGTTCTAGAACGCCCGCTCGACTTTATGTCCGTCACTGACCATGCAGAATGGTTTGATCTTCTGTATATCTGCACAGATCCCGAATGGTCCGATGATCCTTACTGCGACACCATGACGGAGAAGAACACTCCCGAAGCCGGGAGCGAGGTGTTTGCAAAATACGTCCTGCCAACCATTACCAAAGCCAGCCCGCAACCCACTCCCATTTGCAAGGCTGACGAGGCGCATTGTACCGAATCCCGTGCGTCACAATGGCAAAGAATTCAACACCAGACCAATCAGGCAAATAAGCCATGTAAGTTTACGTCAATGGTGGGTTTTGAATGGTCAGCCACACCTGACTACAGTCACAATCACCGGAACGTAATCTTCGCAAACGCAAATGTCACGAAAGACGCGATTGACTATATGCACTTTCCGTCGCCTTTGAAACTCTGGGAAGAACTGGACAGGCAATGCGAAGCCAAAAATGGATGTGAGGCTATTGCTATTCCCCACAATACCAACATGGGTGATGGCAGGAGTTTTGATGTTGAAACTGAAGATGAGTATCAACTAGATCTTCGGGCACGCTACGAGCGCCTGGTTGAGATCCATCAGGAAAAAGGTAACAGCGAATGTCTTCCCGTCTTTGGCCAGGTCGACGAGGGATGCAACTTTGAAATTCGCCTGACCAAGAATTCACAGCCTACTACCGCGGCAGACTTCAATGATCAGGAATGGGAAAGAATGCGACGCTCCTATGTCAGGGGATTATTACTTAGGGGACTGGCAGCCTTCGAACGCTCGGGTACTAAACGCCGAAACCCATTCCAGTTAGGCATCATCGCTTCAACCGATAATCATGCTGCAACAGGTGGTCTGGTCGAGGAGGATCAGTGGCCGGGTTCTGTCTTTGGAATGGGCAGCCTCGAACGCTCCATGACCCGTATCAGCTGGAATCCCGGTGGGCTGATCGCTGTATGGGCAGAGGAGAACACAAGGGAGAGCCTGTTCACCTCATTGAAACGCCGGGAAGTTTACGGCACCAGTGGTCCCAGAATACAGGTTAAAATCAAGGCGGCAACAGATGGCAAGGCACTGTCCTGCGCGTCTAAAGGCGATACCAGTCAGGCCTCTATCCCAATGGGGGGCGAGTTTACGACCGTCTCTGGATCCCCTTACTTTGTTGTTCAGGCACTATACGACAGGATTCCACTGGCATCTGTTGAAATCATCAAGGGTGAGTTGAAGGATGCTGAACTCAAGGAGTCGACATTCACGATATGGGCTCCGGAATCTGGTGGCTTAAACATATGCGCGGAATGGCAGGATCCTGAATTTGACTCTTCGGCACCGGCTTTTTGGTATGCCAGAATTATCGAATCACCACGACCAAGATGGTCTTCGGAGCAATGTAAAAAGGCAGGGCGCTGTGATGAGTTCCCAAATGCGATGCAGACGATACAGGATCGCGCATGGACTTCACCTATCTGGTATTTACCGGAACGCAACCAATAATCTATCCATTGAAACTACTACCGATGTGCAATCCAACAAGAACGCCATTGCGTCAATATCACCAAGTTACGCATCATGCGTATCACAAAGATTTTCGATAGAACCATTCGTTTGCAGGGGAACATGGTTAATGCAGTCGTCAGCTTCAGCGATCACACCGTATCGCTCGTTGCCCTTGTTAGTAATCAGAGAAGAAATGGATGGTTCATGGTCGGACTCGGCTTCAACTCCATCGGTCGCTATGAGCAATCCGGGATTTTACGTGAGCGTATGATTCCTTGGGTACTCGGTGCGGAACCTGAGAGTCTGCTAATCGAAGGCGGACTTCAATTTGCCGCTGAACTCGCAGAACTTCAGGGCAAATATAATATTGCCACCTGGGACGGTCACTACTATGCCCTTGAAGTCGTCGAGCAACTGGGTCTGCTTGATAAAGGCGGTATGCTTCGGATTGGTTTTGTGCATTAAACCACCACGGAGGAAATCGACCGTTTGCTGGAGATAATCAACTCATAGCTGTATAAATCAGTTACTGATCCCAATCTGTCCGACGGCCTCGATCCTTGAACTTCAGATAAGTGAGGAGTATTGAACAATGAACGAATCAACCCTGGTAGAAAGGACCGATAGTGATTTCCTGAGCCAGGGAATCCGATGCTCAGGATGGCTGTTTCGTCCTGAGGATATTGAGAACCCACCGATTATCATTATTGCACATGGTTTCGCCGGAGAACGTGCATTCGGTCTCGTCGAATTTGCAGAAGAATTTTCAGCAAACGGTTATGCCGCCTATGTCTTTGACTACCGCACGTTTGGTGACAGCGAAGGTAACCCGCGCAACAATGTTGATCCGATTCATCATGGTGAGGACTGGGATGCGGCACTGGCCCATGTACGAACACTAGAGGGTATCAACCTGGACAAAATTGTACTCTGGGGCACTTCATTCAGTGGCGCTCATGTTGTCTGCGCGGCCGCTCGGGATGGCAATGTAGCCGCCACTATTTCACAAGTGCCCTATTCCGGCATGCCAAAAGAAGGGAATCCGGATCTGGGTATATCTGCCATCATGATTATTCGCGCGCTCTGGGACATGGTCAAAACCGCAGTCACAGGATCGCCCCATTACATCCCCGTTGTCGGCCCTCCCGGGAGTTCTGCGATATTAAACACACCTGAATCTGAACCCGGATATAAGGCTCTAATCCCTGAGGAAGCTGATTTTAACAACTCTGTACCCGCAAAAGCGCTGATAAAATTCGCCAGGTACGATCCTCTTCCTTCAGCAGAAAAAATAACCTGTCCAGCACTCGTTATCGGAGCGGAGGAAGACTCTCTCATTCCCATTGACCAGGCCAGATTCATGGCTTCTAAGATGGCAAACGGCGAGTTTCAAACACTGGGGTGTAATCACTTTGCTCCCTACAGAGGAGAATGGTTCGAAAAGAATATCCGTATACAACTTGATTTTCTGAAAAGAATTTTGTCTTAGGGAAAGGTGTGCTATCGATTCTCTAATAACTATATTTAGCTGTTAGACTTGATCAGATATTGCTGCGAGAATCGTCAGTCCCTGGTGAACAGGCAGACCATCTAACCAACAAACCGATATGGAGTAACTGTATGTCTAGAACATCTGATATCGCTGAAGTGCGATCGATCATAGAAAAGTATATCCAAGGCTCCGGCACGGGCGACGCCGAGTTACTCCGCTCCATTTTCCACAAGGACGCCGTCATGATGGGCGCCATGGGTGATGACTCAATGGAAGGTACGCCGGAGCCTTTCTTCAAGATGGTTGATGATGCACCCCCGCTGCTCGACTCAGGTGCAGACTACCTCGCTGAAATTGTTGATATCCAGGTATTTGGCAAGGCTGCAATTGCCACATTATCAGAAGAAGGCTTCTTCGGGATGGGGTTTGTGGACAGCTTCCATCTCCTTAATACCGATGGCGAGTGGAAAATTACCAGTAAGGTCTTTAATCGCGACTGATAGAATTGTTAAGGTTGTGACATATTCGGTACTCAATCTCCCGATCATGAGAAATGTCCTATGACCCTCGAAGTCATTGGTGCCGGATTCGGGAGAACCGGCACCAAATCCATGAAGATTGCGCTGAAACAACTCGGCTACGCCCGATGCCACCACATGCTGGAGGTTGTTCAGAATCCAAGCCAAATCGACTACTGGTCCCGTGCGTCCCTGGGTGAGAATATGGATTGGGACAAGGTTTTCGATGGATTCAAGGCTTCTGTCGACTGGCCGTCTGCCTCTTATTACAAAGAACTCGCAGCTTATTATCCGGATGCAAAAGTCATCCTGACCGTGCGGGACCCGGATGCCTGGTACAAGAGCATCACTGAAACAATTTATCCTCTTACCAGTTCAGTCCCCGCCTGGATACTGTTTTTGAGCAAAGCTGTCCGTATCCACACCGCATCTGTCAACCGTACCATCTGGCACGGCACCTTCGATGACAGGATGGATGATCAAGCCCACGTGACGCAGGTATTCCGTGATCACATTGAGGATGTAAAGCGAAGCATCCGGCCCGATCGATTGCTCGTTCACGAAGCAAAAGAAGGCTGGGAACCCCTGTGTGAGTTTCTTGGCAAACCGATTCCGGATATTCCCTACCCTCGCGTGAATGAAACCAGGGATATGAAGCGGGCATTGGGTTTGCTCAAGATGGTTTCGTACCTGCCATGGGTATTGCTCGGTGCCGGGGTGCTGGGTCTGGTTTACGCCGTATTGTAGCTGGCGCCTATATCACACCGTCTTCGCGAAACCGGGAAATTTCTTCTGCGCTGAATCCTGCTTCGCCCAGTACTTTCTCAGTATGCTCACCAATTTGCGCAAAACCCCGTTCGAGTGATGCATCACCGTGGGCCAGTCTGAAACCCGTGGTGGCGAGCGTAACGGGACCATCCGGGCTATCTATGGTCTGCATATAATCTCGATGCCGAAGTTGAGGATGATTGACAGCTTCACCAACGGACTGAATCTGAGCACAGGGTACATCATGATCGAGCAGCTTTGCTTCCCAGGCAGCAGCATCCGCCTCAGCAAAAACGTCAGTAATAATCTCAACAAGTTCACGCTCATTCTTTAACCTTTGCGACCAGTCAACAAAACGTGGATCTTCCAGTACATATTCACAGCCAATGGCCTGCATCAACGCGATGAACTGTTTTTCATTATTAACAGCCAGAAGAATACTTCCATCCTTGACCGGGAACAGATCTGCAGTGGGTCGACCACTGATGGCACGGTTACCATAAGATTTATGTTCTCTTCCTGTTATCGTGAAATCCGCAACGGCAGGTGCCTGCACCGTCAATGCCGAGTCGTACATAGCAACGTCAACCAGTTGCCCCTTATCCGTATGAGTGCGTTGAAACAGGGCGGATGCGACACCAAAAGCCGCGGTTATACCAGCCGTCGCATCACAAACCGCAAAACCCGCGCGCATAGGCCCGTCTTCCTCGCGACCGGTCACTGACATGATGCCGGACATCGCCTGGATTTTGCCATCATAGGAAGGCTCGTTCTTCAGTGGTCCCTCACGCCCAAATCCCGAAACACAGCAGTAAATCAAACGTGGATTAATCTCAGAAAGGATCTCATATCCGATACCAAGTCGATCCATCACTCCGGGGCGAAAGTTTTCCATCACCACATCGGCATCCACTGCCAGGCGCCTAATTATCTCGATCGCCGTTGGGTTTTTCAGGTCGAGGGCGATATTGCGTTTGTTTGTATTAATTGCGATCCAGCCCGGAGAGGTCTTGAGATTCACCTGATCTGCATGTCGAGGTGTACCTCGCATGTCTTCACCGTCTGGTCTTTCCACCTTTATCACGTCAGCACCCAGAATCGACAGCTGATAGCTGGCAAGCGGTCCGGCAAATACCTGAGTGAAATCAAGTACCCTGACACCGTCAAATGGTTTCGTCATATCATGAATCCCGTTATTTACCCCGACCGTTGCACCAGACGATATGCTTTACTTGTTGCGAGTGGCTGAGGTGTCGTCACGAACTTTCTGGCCAATTTCCTTAATCTTGTCGAACTCTGCCCTGCGTCGCTGAATCTCTTCTTCAGGAATACGGTCAATATTTTGAAAGTCCAGTTTCCAGGCGGAATCTGCAGACCAGCATTGAGATGACTGAACCGTCGTGCGAGGACCAGGTGCCTGCTCCAGTACCCTGAATGCCAGTTCGAGGGTCTCGGCCTGCGAGGCTGGATCATGAGGTTTTCCCGCCGAATTACCCAACGGGAAATCACTGAAAACAAACCTCGGCACACCGCAATGTTCAACAATATCCTTGGCACTCCCCAGGATGACCGTCGGGATACCATTTGCTTCCAGGTGACGTGCTGTCAGACTCACGGTCTGATGGCAGACGGGTCAGCTGGCCACAAGGAGCGCATAGTCCACCTCGTCTTCACACAGAAGGGTCAACAGGTCCGTGCAGTCCTGCTCAATGGTAGTCACCTGACTCCGATTCGTCGGTGTACCGTAAAACCTTGGCGAAATCTCACCAATACGACCATTTTCGACAGCATAGCGCATCTCTCTCAGAGGAAAGTATGCGTTGATGTCATCTGCGGTGGTGTATTTTCGATCATAACCAAGGTGGGAGATGCCCAGAAAAAGATCGTCGTCACTACTGGCTGTATAAACCTCGTAAAACTTTGCCGCTGCATTGTAGGCTGCACCGGGTCCCTGGTCTCCTGCATCCTCTTTAAGAGGGCCAGCGGTGGTGATCAATGCAAATCTCGATTCAATTAAGGGTTTTTCGACAGCGATAAAAGGTACATCAGCGTATTGTGCCCAACGATACGGATTGCCATATCCCAGGGCCAGATAATAGTCACGCAACCGTTGCATATAGGGTACCGGTACGTCATATGGTTCAGTAAATCCAAGTACATTCTCTTCTTTGGCCATCGTTGACTCCCGAAACGAGTTGACTAAATAGTACCGCAGGCAGGTAGTGCTGCATAGAAGTGTGCAGACACCCCGGATTGATGTTCAATGGCAGAGTATTTTGGTTATGGTGTAGCATTGTCCGTGCAGTTCAGGCTTTTAAGGGAGTAGGTATGATTGACAATGTTGAACACATCCTGGTGGTCAATGACCCGGACCATGCCTGCAATCAAGGCAGCATCATCAAATTGCAGAACGGCGAGTTGATGCTGGGCTACAACCAGGAAAGAGGAAAGGTGCATACCGACAGTGGCCAGTCGTGCTTCATTAAATCCACTGATCAGGGCAAAAGCTGGAATCCTGACACCAATAAAGTCGTCTGGCACCACACGGAGTATCAGGGCAACTGGGATTGTGCCTTCGCCCAGGTTTCAGACGGCACTATCCTGATGCATTCCCGGGTCTGCAGTTTCATTGCTCCAAGTTCACTTAAGGGCGGTGCAGACCAGGTGATCGGAGGTCCTCCGCCAGGACGCTCTGAAAGACTAAAAAGGCAGACTGGCTATTCACTACTAAAGTCAAAAGACGACGGTGAAACCTGGCATGGTCCCATTCCGGTTAACACAGCACCCATGGCTGACTCGGGTCTGTCTCACTACATCGTCGGTGGCTCAGGTGCTGGTCATATCATTGAACTGGATGACGGCGGGTTGCTGATGCCCTTGCATGGTTCAGAGACGCGGGAGTTTATTGCCCAGGGCGGGGAGAATATCCGTATTTTTGTGCTTCGAAGTGACGATGGTGGCGAGAATTGGGAGTACTGGGCAACCGTCGCCCATGATGCTTCTAACATTCTCCAGTTTGCAGAAGCGGGGATGGCAAAACTGTCAAGCGGAAGACTTGTCTGCCTGATCAGGGCCATGGCCAGACCCGGCCGATTTGACAATATGTGGTTTGTCTTCTCTGACGATGACGGTGCAAGCTGGAGCAGACCGGAACGGACTGGACTCTGGGGCTACCCACCAGATGTCATGCAGTTGCAGGATGGCAGGGTGCTGGCGGTCTATGGTTACCGGCGCGAACCCTGGGGAGTACATGGCTGTTTATCAGAAGACGGGATGACCTGGCTTGCTGAAAATGAATTTGAAATCAAACGAGGCGGCCAGGCTGATCCGTCTGTCAGGCAGTACTGGCACATTGGATATCCCTCGGTAACACAGTGTGATGACGGCACAATCATCACCGCTTACCATGAATACAGTCAGGCCGAACCACCCGTTCAAAATATGTGGGTCACCCGGTTTACACTATGATTTCAATCCGAACACTTCAGGCCAACGAAGGTTTACTGCTGAAGGAACTAAGGCTCAGTGCATTGCAGGAATCACCTGATGCCTTCAGTCCTACTTATGATGAGACCAGCATTCATGATGATGATTACTGGATGAAATCAGCACAGAGAATCGCCGCCGCACCTGGCTTTGAAATCTTTATTGCAAGTTACAACGGGGAGCCGGTGGGCCTGGTGTCCGGACAGGTTGACAAAGAAAGCATCGGTCATATTGGAGCCATGTGGGCGAACCCCGACATCCGAGGAAAGGGGATCGGCAGACGGTTACTCGACAGGGTAGTTACCTTCCTCAGAGAGGATGGGTGTAAAACCATCGAACTCACCGTCACCGAGACAAACAATCGGGCGATACAACTGTACAGGAGAACCGGATTTGAATTTACCGGTGCCGATGTGCCTTTGCGCGAAGGCTCTGACCTGTTGAACCGGGAGATGATACTGAGCTCAGTATCAGTGCAGGCAGACTAATAGGTCTTTTAGGTTAAATACGTCAAGCCCATCATCCGGCAAGTCCCAATCTCGCAGCAATATTGTTCTTTTGCATATCAGAAGAACCCCCAACGATTGGCATAAGTGTCGCCTCTCTGACATAACGTTCCATATCATAGTCACCTGAACAACCATAGGCACCCATCACCTGCTGGCAGGCCAGGACAATTTCAAGACCCGTATCTGCGATGAACAGTTTCGCCATGGATGCTTCGACTGAACAGGGTTCTCCCCTGTCTGCCAGCCACGCGGCATGATAGAGCATGTGTCGACAGGCCTGCAGTTTGGTTTTCGCAACAGAGAGTTTGTGACGGATCGCCTGATGACCTGATATCACCCTGCCAAACTGCTTGCGCTGCTGAGCATAATCCCAGGCATCGTCAACCGCTGCAGATGCGTTAGCGAGCGCAATGGCAGTGATTTCCAGCTTCTCAACATCCAGTGCTTCTTTTGCCAGCATTGGCCAACCCTTGTTCCAGCTCTCCGGCCCACCGAGGATGTTCTCTGCCGGGACATGCACATCCTCAAAAATGACATCCGTTGACCTCGCATAGCGTAGCCCCGAGTGATCAAGATCATAGACTGTGATCCCTGTGCTGTTGGTTGGAATGAGTACAAAAGAAAGGTTCTGATACTTTTTGCCGTCGGGATCTGAATTCAGCAGGCAGATAATATAATCGGCGAATCGAGCACCGGTGCACCAGCGTTTGGTTCCATTGATAATGACCTCTTTTCCATCCTCGGACAGACTACCTCTAGTCTGAACCGATGCAAGGTCACCACCTACGTCAGGTTCAGACAATCCATATGCCATGAGCAATTCGCCCTTTGCCAGTTTCGGCAACAGATTTCTCTTCTGTTCTTCCGAACCATTTGCACCGATGTTAAGCCCGCCATAAAATGCACAATGAATAAACGGTCCTGCAGCAGCGCCGCCACGCTTACCTAATTCCTCCAGCACCGAGATGGCAGCCACCAAATCCTTACCCTCACCGCCGTATTCCTCATCGATGGTCAGGCCGCAAACGCCTGTCTTTGCCAGTTCATGAAAGACTGAAATGGGCGCTTCACCGGCTTTATCCCAGCTGCGCACCTTGTCTTCAGGCAAATGTCGTTCCACAAAGCGACGCATGGACTCACGCAGCATGCCGATATGTTCTGGCTCTTCACTAAAGTACATTTAAGATTCTCCTGTATCTGTTCCCGTGTTATAGGATGCGGTGCTCGTCGGTGCTGTCACGAAACAGGATATCTGCATAGTCGCATCTGCCGTTGTTCCGCTGAAAAATACTGTTGGCGATAAGCCGGACTTTCACAATTCTGGCTGGCGGTTCACCCATATAGTGTTGATAGTCAGCATGCAGATTTCTGGACTCATCATGCCACTCACCCAAACCACACTTACTGCTCCTGATTACCACGTGATACTCCCACACGCTGATACCCTGGCTCAAGATGAACGATGGACTGCCCCACTATCGTCGATTTCGAGACAGCCAATTTCTGTCCGATGATGAGGATATCTAGTTTTCAGTCAGGTGTTGTTCAAAGAACGCGACCTGCTGGTCAACATAATCACTTCGCATATGGTGCCCAGCCCACACGATTATCACTGCGTTCAAATCCGGCCTCGACAATCCAGCGGCGAGCATCTCCTGACCTAACTCACGCAAATACTTACGTTTAAGCACATCACCACTATGGAACAGGCGATTGCCATCCACATCTATATGACCTTCTTTACGTAGGAATTCCATTAATTTCCCTGCACCCTGAGGTGTTGTATAGCCAAGCTCCATAAGTGCTTCTGTCGTCACTGCACGTTCACTGACGAGGTGCAATTCTGTCGATGTGTTTGCCCGTGTTAATTTCTCAACAGCCTTGACCACATTAGCTGATATGACCAGACCATCCTGTTCCCCGAGTACCACAAAATAGGGAGGGAAAGGGACTCCCCTATCGAAGAGAGATTTACTGGCAAAGGGAACCGGGCCCATGTAGTTGGCAATGCCATGGACAGGCACACCATTTGCCGAGGCGACATAGCCAAACAACCCGCTGAAACCACCACCATTTGACATGCCCATTGTATAAACTGGTGTATCTTCGGTAATTGCCGTGTTTGCGATCAGATGTTCATGCAGCGCTAACATATCCTTTATGTCGACGTTGGTCTCAGGATCAGCACTCTTATTATCCCAACGTTTCTTGCCTGTTCGCAGCTTGCTCTCAGAAGCAACCAGCGCATAGCCTTTACTCAAGAGGGCATCTGCAACCACCTGGGTATGATTCCTTTGCACAAATTTAACTGACCCCCCGGAACCATGGAACAGATAGACCAGGGCACGAGACTTATCGGGGATATTTGACAGGACATTCCTGCCTCGAAATATTGTGGTTTTAAAAGTTACCGAAGATTCATCCAGCGCTTCGAGACGCGAGACTGCATTCGATTCTTCTGCAAATCCTGTCGACGTGCAAAGAAGCGACGAAATCCAAACAACAGCATATACTGCATTCAGTAATCGTCGTCGTGAGAATCCAACCTTGACTGTCCAACTCACTCGACGTCACTCACCTTTAAAATTTGCCGGGCGTCGCTCCACAAATGAGAGCGCACCTTCGGCATGATCTTTGGTCATGCCACTTGCGATCATCGTTCTCGCTTCATTGGCGAGTGATTCTTCTAATGTTGACTGCTCCGCAACGTTAAAATTTGATTTCATATTTGCATAAGCCCTGGTAGGTCCAGCAGCCAGGCGTGCACAATACTCGAGCCCTTCCACCATAAACTCATCATGACTCACAACCTGGTTGGCGATCCCGAGTGCCAAAGCCCGTTTGGCATCTACTTTCTCACCACTGTAATAGAGTTCCAGAGCACGACCATAACCAATCAGGTGCTGCAGGAAGTAAGAACCACCGTAATCACCTGACAATCCCACCTTGCCGAAGGCAGTATGGAAACTTGCCTTGTCTGAACAGAATCTGATATCGCATGCCAGGGCAACCGATAACCCGGCTCCCGCTGCAGGCCCGTTAACCATTGCCACAGTTGGCTTTGCCATGGTGTGCAACCTGTGGCTGATCTGCATATGACCCTGCTGCAACGCTTCGGACCTTTGAGTCATGGCATCCTGCTCTCCGGGTTCACGTGCTTGGGATCCTTTTGCCTGCTGTTTCACATCACCACCTGCCGAGAATCCTCTTCCTGCACCTGTGACGACAAGGCACCTGACTGCAGGATCCTGCTCACAATCCACGAGATATTGAGTTAACAGGTCCTGCATATTCTGGCTGATGGCATTCAATGCTTCGGGTCTGTTAAACGTAATGATACCGACACCATCGTTTCTTTTTTCCAGTAAACAATCACTCATTTTCTATATTCCTTGTGTTGGTCCGCCACCGCAATATCTGCACTGCTGTGACCAATATCTTTGTTCAAACGAAACAATTCACCGTGAATCATGACGCTTCAAATGTCGCCCTTCCGCCCAGTATTGTCCGCACCACCTTGATATCCTTTATTGTATCCGGATCCACATCATGCGGATCCTGCGCCAGCAGTACCATATCAGCCAGCTTGCCCGGTGTAATGGATCCTTTTATGCCTTCTTCGCAGGACGCGTAGGCACCGTGCATAGTACAGATTCGTATCGCTTCATCTACGGTAATTTTCTGATTCTCGCCCCAGACCTGCCCGAGATAATCCTTCCTGGTCACCATTGATTGCAGCGCCATCAATGGATCGTAGGGTCCTGGCGTATAATCAGACGCGGGTGCGACAGGGATTTCATAATCGAGGAAAGAGCGATGAGCAAACATCCATTTCATGCGTTCCTCGCCATACTCCGACCACTTTTCGCCGTGATAGTAGGCATAGGTATAAAAAGGTGCCGGTATCGCACCGACTGCTTTGATTCTTTCAAGCAGATCGGGATTTACCAGAGAGCAATGTTCAATACGAAATCTAGGGTTGTCCCCTTGCCAGTCTTTTAGCACTCTCTCGTACGCCTTTAGTACCATATCAATGGCTTCATCTCCATTGGCATGAAACCCGATCCGATACTGATTGGCGACGGCATCATCTACCGCGGCATTAATTTCTTCCTGAGTGATAACAAGAATGCCAAAGTCATCCGGTCGCCCCTCGTAAGCTTCTGTCATGCGCATGGTTCGTTCTGAAGCTGAACCATCCACCAGGTACTTTGCACTACCTATTTGAAGCATATTGTCGCCGTAACCGGTGGATATGCCTGCTTCTTTGAGAGTCTCATAGAGAGGAACCGTCTCACCGCCAAAACGAATACCGACTGGCATGGCCGATATCCGGCAATTCAATTCACCTGCTTTGAGTGCATCCTGATAGGCACGCAGGTTGTGTCCGGTCGTGGCTGCATCAGTTGTCGAGGTGAGTCCCGTTGACGCCATCCTCTCTGTGCTCAACCGCGCTGCTTCCTGCATAACCTCTCTGGTCACACTCGGCCATATACCAATCCCGCGCATTCTAAAAGCGGCGGTTTCCGCCAGTTTACCGGTAAGAATACCGTTCTCACGATAATAGGCCCCGCCTTCAGGATCAGGTGTATCTACTGTGATGCCTGCAAGCTCAAAGGCCGCTGAATTTACAACCGCTGTATGACCACCACGATGCTGCACAAAAATCGGATGTTCCCGTGAAACCGCATCCAGATCAGAAACATGTAATGCACGCCCTTCCTCAAACTTGGTGTCGTCATACATGAAACCAAAAACCCATTCGCCAGGGGGAGTTTCCTCAGCCTTCTCTTTCAGAACATCCTGGACTTCAGATATCCGTCTGAAATTGACATTCGCCCCAATTGCCTCGTTAGCCATCAGTGGATGGCAATGAGAATCAATAAAACCAGGGAGCAGCGTCATTCCGCTGGCATCAATGACTTCTGTGGCACTACTCTTTAGGGATTCTATGTCTGGCGTTGAGCCAACTGCGAGGATATATTCACCTCTGATTGCAACGGCTTCAGCTTTCGGACAATCCTGATCCTGAGTCCATATTCTGGCATTCAAGATTACCGTATCGACCGGTCCAAACAGGTATTTCGATTCCGTATTCATGGCGTGATTATAAGGTGAAGAAAACAGGTTTGCCTATATCACGGGTGTTATTTTTGACAGCAACCCGACTAATGACCATGAGGTATGGATAAAGGTAGATACTGATATGGTGTCTGATGGAGACACAGGAATTCCGAAATATTAAAGGGGCGCACATCAATCTGTTACTGACTGATTTCCCTCCAGTAAGACTGTTTAAGCAAATATACCGGGATGAGAAGCAGGGCAAGAAAAAGCAATACGTATTGCCCCATAGATTCCCGGTAGGATCGAATAGGTTCAGCCATATAGACCATAAAGCTGGTCAGATCACGTATTCGTTCACCGAAAATCTTGGGGGTCTCGTGTGTCTGCTGATAGTTTAATACCCATGGCATATTTACGTTATGCAGAACCTTGTTGTTGTAGCTGAAAGATCTTTCGCTGTCGAAATAGAATCCTGTCAAGTAAGAATACAGCCAGTCTTCCCCTCGATATCGAGCCCACAAACTAAGGTCAGGCGGTGCTGCACCAAACAGTTTACTCAACGAGTCGGATGGGGCGGTCGACCTGATTGAATCATGAAGACTGCTAGAATCGTTGATGTACTGCGATCTCATTTCTTCCGGATCAATTGAAAGGTCAGTGGCAATTCGCTCATAACGCATGAATTTCGCAGAATGGCAGCCTTTACAATACTCCATGTATATTTTGAATCCTCTCTTCTGAGCTCCCGTATCCTGAATGTCGACATTTACTTTTCTCAGATTCGGTTCGGCACCCAGACACGTGGCAGAAACAAGTATCGAAAGTACAACTGCCCATCGCCAATTTATCATTACCGACCACTGCTAATTCGTTGAGGAACAGGTTTGCTATTTTCCAGGCTTGTATAAAAGGGCATACCCAGGAAGTAAGCAAAATAAATCAGTGTAAAAAAGGGTGCCATCCAAAACGGCATCCAGTCCGAAGGATGAGCACCCAACACGCCGAGGACAACAAAACTGCTAGCGAAAAGGGCAAGCATGATTCTGCTCGCCCAGCCTTTATATCGCATGGATTTAGCAGGACTTCGATCAAGCCAGGGAAGAAATGCTACTAATCCGATAGCACCGCTCATAACAACCAGCCCCCAGAACTTTGCACTGATTCCCAGAAAATCAAACGAAATCGCACGCAACATTGCGTAAAAAGGGGTGTAGTACCAGACAGGAGCAATGTGTTCAGGCGTACTCAGGTTGTCTGCTGGCAGGAAATTGGGTGGTTCAAGGAAATACCCTCCTCCGTCAGGGTAATAGAAAATCACTCCGAAGAAGAGAATCAGAAACACAACAATCGGTATCAGATCATGTACCGTGTAGTAGGGATGAAAAGGAATGCCATCAAGAGGCACGCCATCTTTATTCTTGACCAGCTTGATTTCAATTCCCTCGGGATTGTTGGAACCCACCTGGTGTAACGCAATGATATGGAGAAAAACGAGTCCGATAAGCAATATTGGAATGAGGGTAACGTGCAGAGCAAAAAATCGACTGAGTGTTACACCAGATACCTGATAGTCACCCTGAATCCACACCTGCAGGGATTCACCTATATACGGAATGGCCCCAATTAGAGACAGTACGACCTTTGCTCCCCAGTAAGACATATTTCCCCAGGGCAACATATAACCAAGAAATCCCTCCATCATGAGGACGATATAAATGGCTACCCCTATCAACCAGAGCAGTTCTCTTGGTTCCTTGTAGGATCCATAAAGAAGACCTCTAAAGATATGCAGATAGACTACGATAAAAAAGAACGAAGCCCCTACCTCATGCATGTATCGTATAAACCATCCTGCACTAACATCACGCATGATATACTCGATCGAATCGAACGCATGTTCTGCGTCGGGAGTGTATTGCATCGTCAGCCAGATACCACTGACAAACTGGATGAACAAAACAACCATCGAAAGGATGCCGAAGTAATACCAGAAATTGAAATTTCTGGGCGCGTAGTATTCACTCATGTGAGTTTTATACGCCTTCTCCAGGGGCAGACGTTCGTTAACCCAGCGAAGAAATCTGTGTCCCTTCAACAGTCGCGATGCCATCAGGAAACCAACCTGTCACTTCCAATGATCAGCTTGTCATCATCGATATATCGGTGCCGGGGTACCCTTAAATTTGTTGGCGCCGGCACATTGCTGTAAACCCTGCCAGCAAAGTCAAAGGTGGAACCATGGCAGGGACAAAAAAGACCAGTGAACAAACCATCCACTTTTTCAGAACGATATTTGGGCGTACATCCCAGATGAGTACAGACACCTTCAACAACCAGAATCTCCGGCTTGATTGAGCGTGTCCTGTTTCGCGCATAATCCGGTTGCTGATCTGTGTTTGAATTAGGATCTTTCAGCTCATCTTCGTACTTTTGCAGACTGGCAATATCTGATCTTGAACGCCTAATGATGTAAACGGGAATACCCCGCCACTCAACGACTTTCATTGATCCCTCTTCGATTGTGCTGACGTCTACCTCAACCGGTGCACCCAACCCACGGGCTTTCGCGCTCGGTGCCAGGAACTTAACAAACGGCGTTATCCAGACTGTCATTCCAACTGTGCTCAGAGCGGAAATCGTACGAATCAACCAGGATCGCCTACTCAGGTTTACTTTTTTATCAATCATCTCAGGGACTCTGCAAACATAGGGTTTATTCGGTCTGAATTAGAGCGATTTTTCATTCTCTCTATTCAATAGAATACTAAAATAGTGTGCTTTAAGAATCAATACCATATTGGTATGCTATAGAGGATTTCTATAGTAAGCTAAGATTTCTTGTGTAGGCGATGTAATCTGAAATGTTGAAAATTGGTAAGCTTGCAGACTACGCACTAGTGCTAGCTGAATATCTTGGCAGTACCGGACGTATCGTGGCGATCAGTGAACTATCGCAAGAAACCCACATTCCCCTGGCTACTGTCAGAAAGATCCTACTAAGACTTTCGCAGAACGGTATCGTTTACTCATACAGAGGAGTCAACGGTGGATATGAGCTGGCAAAGGCTGCGAGCAGCATTACTGTCGTCGAGATTCTAGAGGCAATGGAAGGTCCCCTCTCAATCACTGAATGCGTATCAACAGGCTCTGAGTGCAAAATCAGTAAATATTGCAACTTGCAGCGAGGCTGGTGTTCAATCAATGAAAAAATCTTCTCCATTCTTTCACGTACTTCTTTGTCTGATCTCTAGGAATCAATGGGGACAGAGTGAAGTGCCAGAGTAAACAGGGATCTGGCCAGCAAGTATTCACATTGATTGTGTGGAAATGTACTCATCTGATCATTCGCACAATCAAGCCGTGAATATGGCAGAATAAACTGCCGATTCTTGATCCATCCGAACACTTCTGAGGCGTAACAGCACTAGCTGCCAAGTGAGCAGGACTAAACATGAAAAATTTTATCATCGCAGCTATCGCTTTCATCCTTATCGCGTCTCTAACGGTGATTAAACGTCACTGGATTACTATTCAGCTTATTTCAACAGGTAAACCTCCTCCACTTCTTGATGTTACCGAGGAGGGTGAAGATGTCAGCTGGCATGACGACTACTACATCGTTCAGGTGCTTGATCAGGACACGTTCGCAATTGGGGAACCACGCTACCAACAACAGAATTTCAACTATCTGATTGCAGGCACCGAGAGAGCTATTCTGTTTGATGCGGGTTCCGGATTCAGAAACATTCTACCTGTGGCAGAGTCATTAACGGATAGACCCATCACCTTTATCCCCTCACATCTGCACTACGATCATATTGGAAATGGCGTATCATTTGATCATGTAGCGCTGATTGATCTGCCTCACCTTCGAGCGCGAACCAAAGAAGAAAAGTTACAGCTTACCTGGCAAGAACATCTGGGTTCTGCCGAAGGCTATGATACGCCGCGCTTGCCTATACACCAGTGGATTCAGCCTAACGATGTAATTGACCTTGGCGGAAGGGAACTGCTCGTTCTCTACACTCCGGGCCATACCGACGATTCGATTTCACTGGCGGATCAGGCAGCAGGGCTGATTTTTTCAGGTGATTTCATTTATCCAGGCCCCCTGTTCGGATTTCTACCGAACAGCAATCTGGGTGACTATCTGCAGGGTGCCGAAACCTTACTGACAGTAACAAGGTCGGATTCCAGAATTTTTGGTGCACACCGGCTAGGGCCGCCAGGTGTGCCGGTTCAGACTCTTACCGATTTGCATGATCTCAGGAAAGCACTGTTCGCCATCCATTCAGGTGATATGCCGGGAGAGGGTATTTATCCAATCACTTATGTCATAAATCCAACTCTGCAACTTCTGGCAGAACCCGGTTGGTTGCAGAACTGGGATCCGATATACCCTGAATTGCAGCCAAACTAGGGAGATATTTCCAGGGAGCCCGGCTACTCCTCCTTTCCCAAGCAGTTTTCTGTCCACTGACCGGACCGGCGTAGCAGTTGGATCACCACATCATCTGTCAGAGCGAATTCCAGGGCCTGCATCGGCTCATTACAGATTCTTGTATGTATTCCTGGGATTTGATCTCCTCTTTGGCGTAGATTTCTACAAATATCTGGAAAGAAACATGGTGGCCTTCTATGCTGCATCATCAGTCATGGTCTGCATACCAGTTATCTGGCTCTATCTAAAGTTAACTTACAAAAACATCGGCGTGCCCTGGGTTAGATGGACCATTGAAAATCTGGTAGGCAATGGGCTTGTCAAAACTTCAGAGTTTCTGAATGAGATTGACTAGATAGGTACTGACTGGGCGAGTGCTCCAATGCTTCCTAAGTGCATGAGTGATTTTTTCGATCACTGAGCAATGACATCGACTAATAAGGATCGATTTACTTATCAGTTCTTTGTTAATCTTTCCCAACAGAACTAGCACAGGTTCTTATCATGATGTCCATCGACATCCAATTATGACTACTCAAAGGCCACAGAATGATAAAGCAGATCAGTTTTTTTAAACGACGACCCGACTTAGACGTTCAGGCATTCCAGCAACATTGGCGAACACAACACGCCGCACTCGTGGGTCAAATCCCGGGTATCATTCGCTACGTCCAGAACCATGTTGAGTCCATCGGTTCAGATGAACCGCTCTATGACGGGATTGCCGAGGTCTGGTTCGAATCAATGGATGAGGTGCGTAACAGCGCGGGCAGTTCGCATCTCAAATCCGTTACAGAGGATGAAACAAACTTCATTGATGCTGATTCGATGGGCACTCTGCTGACAGACGAACATGTTGTTGTTGACGGCCAGATTCCAGATACTGCAATCAAGTTAGTCATTTTCGTCCCCAAACTGGTTTCTGTCTCGCCTGAAATTTTTCAAACCACATATCTTGACCAGATAGGTCCTATGGTAAAAGAGAACCCTCATATCCTTCGTTATGTGCAGGCACACTGCCGACCTGGTTTTTACCGCTCCGGCAGAGTTCCCCCATACGATGCTATTTCAGTATTATGGTTCAACGATGCAGCAGCGCAACAAGAGGCATTCGGTCATGAATCACTGAAAGATGCTCCTGCAATGGAAGCGACGATAATGGATCACTCTGGTATCAAGTTTCTCGTCGTCAAAGAACATCAAATCCTGTGATTGAGAGGATTTGCTTTCAAGCGGATTGAAGTGTCATTTTGCACTTTCTGCACACCTTCTTTTCTACCTTATCGAGTACTTAGACCGAGTACTTAGACAATGCAAGGACAATGCAAGGACAATGCAAGGACAATGCAAGGACAATGCAAGGACAATGCAAGAAAGATCAAACGCCAAACAAACCTGCGGATGGACATCCCCTGACAATCAGCAGCAGGGAGGTCACCAAAAGCCATGACATCAACCTTTGGATATATAATTCTCGGATCCCTTACGCTAGAATTTATATTTAATCGGCAGGAGTATGGGTATGAATAAAATACTTGGTGTAATCGCATGGTCGATTCTACTCTCTGGCTGCATTTCCCAGGTTGACGAAGACCATCCCCTTATTGGTTATCTAAAGACCAACGAACACACCATCAGTCTTCACATGGGACCAAGAGAATCTCTCTATACTGTGCGAACCCATGAGGGTCGCGTCATCGCTGCCAATATCTCTGCATCAGAACTAATCACGCGATTGCCCCATTTGAGGACTCTAGTTGAACGTGGCATGGCGGATGATGCCAGCCTGGATCCTGCGCATACTGGTGTTGCTCCCGGTTTCATTGATACGATCCACTAACACCAACCCATAATAAGTCCGAGACTCTCATTGTCGTCTCCGAGCACGGATAGATAAGAGTGAAAAGTAAATCTATTCCCGGGCCGCCAGCCACCAACTGATCAGACCACCAATCAACCCGAGTATCAGCGCTAACAGCAGTCTTGGATCTCCTGCCTGCATCCAGGGATCAATGGGAAAGGCAATGGTCTTTTGCATGGCCGCGATCTTGAACTCATGGGATCCGGCAAATGCAGGATTCATTGAAATCTCAAGGATATCTCGTCGACTGCGGTAGCGCATACCCGCACCAGTGGTCCAGACCGCCATACCCTCCGCATTCATCAGGTCCATCGCAGGACTTGCTGCAGTGCCGAAGATAACCGGGTGACAGGCGCGCTTCAAAAGTGCTGGCCACATATATTCCATATATTTGTCGAGGACGTCTGCACTGGACTCGCCTGGTTCCACCCCTTCAATCTGCAGTGGCTCATCGTATATGTGAATAACATTTACCATAACGAAATCGTCACCAGTGTCTTCCTCCATAAATTTTCGCATTTGAGCGAGGCGCTCTGGTGCCGGTGGTGGATTGCTGCTCTCAATAAGACTCATGTAATGTTCAATTTCTTCATTGGTCAGAGGGCCACCAAGTGAAGTGTACCAGCTAAAAAATGCCGCGTAGATTGCCAGTATTGATATCCATATTATTTTGGTTGATGACATCTGTCTGGTTTCCTGTTGGTTTGCGAAGAAACGCTGCCGGAAGCAAGTTTATTCTGATCCGAATGGCATTTACTTAAGTACTCCCTACTTCCAGGTCGTTCCGATCCGAGGTTTCTCTTTTCGCTTACTCGTTCAGCACATCCCCGTGCTCGACTCGGTCAGACAGCTTCGCGGCTCCGGCTCCTGCCTTCGCACGCTGCAGAACTACGCGAAAAGAAAAACCTGGGCCCGGCACTCGTCACCCTGTAAAGATAGGACCGTTAGCTGCAAGTTGTTCTAAGTAAGTACTATTCTACCCTAATCCCAAATCTCCGCTATTCGCTTATGCGTCGAGAGATATTACTGTGGCGAAGGAGACCGATTATATTTCCTTTCTTGTCAGTCTGAAACACCATTTGCTCGCGCGCCTCACCTTCATTTGTGATTCTCACAAATGTATGGCCCTCAACATGTTTGAGTTTCTCTATCTCACCCAGAGTTCTACTTGGTAATGGTATCATTGCAAGTTGGTTGCCCCATTGCCGGATCGCTGTTTCACCACCCCAGACTGTGCCGCCGTAATTGCCTTCATAGAGACTTAGATCAATTGCTGGTTCATTTGAACTAGATGGTTGTGTAAGTTTCTGCAGCGCACTGCCAAGAACCTTCATCATTTCGACTGCAATATTTCCAGCTGGGCCGTCCGATGCATTAGTCAATGCGATTGCTGCGATTTTATGTTTAGGCAGCATGGAAAACGACGTAATGTAGCCTGGGCATCCACCACCATGCCCGACGAAAGTTTGACCTTCAGCTTCTCTGACCGCAAATCCCAGACCCCAGGTGGTTTTCCAGTCTGGATTAACCCAGTGGACCCGTTGCATCTCGCGTAACGTATTGGGTGCGAGAATATTGGTTTCCCTTCCGTCTAACGTGCGAAAATTCCAACTGGCAAACTTTGCCAGGTCATTAACAGTACTCGTAAATCCAGCCGCAGGGGTAATGCCCTTGGTTTCAAACGGTGGCACCGGCTCACGTTCACCAGCCCTCCCCATTCCGCTGTATCCCACCGCCATCTGTTTGCCATGGAGCTTTTTGGGGAAATGTGAGCGAGTATCTGACATCTCTAACGGTTTCAAGATGGCTTCCTGAACGTAGTCAGAGTATTCGATCCCGGCATGATATTGAACAATCTCACCTGCTAACGATAGTGCAAGGTTGGAATACTGAAACAGAGCATCAGCTGGATAGAGAGTTTCCTGATTAGTGAGTTTATCAATCATCTGTTCACGAGTAGGGAAAGGAAATTTCTCATCAACCCAATATGGGAAATCAGATTCCCTGGGCAAACCAGATGAATGAGTCAGCAATCCTTCGATACGTGCAGGTCCGGCCTGTTCGTGGTTTTGCTTGATGTTGAACCAATCAAGATGTTCCGAAACAGGATCTCGCAACGTGAGTTTGCCAGCGTCACGCATCTGCATTACACCTATACTGGTAAACAGTTTGCTGATACTACAGACACTATAAATTGTATCGGCATCCGCGGGCACCTTTCTCTTCACGTTTGCGTATCCATACCCTTTTGAAAAGATGAGATCCTGGTCGACCACGAATCCAACAGAGATACCGGGGATTTTCTGGTAATCGCGAACACCATCAATCCAGGCTTCCAGGACAGCCAGAGCCCCCTTGACCTCAGGGTGATCTGTAATGCGAGGTTTTGACTCTTCGCTGTGAGCAGAACAAGAAAGCAATGTGATGAGCGTACAAACAAACAAGCGGATAAAAAACATGAGCTTCGCCTTCGAGGGCTTGATTCTCGCGTATGCGGATGTGCAGTTACTATAAAAGTACTTTTCGTGAATGCAAGCAATTATGCTGATATCACCGCTGCAATATGTGCAGAGATGAGCAGTGACTCTCGCATTCAGATCACTGCCAACTCAAGTTTTTCTATCTTAACATCTACCCAAATAGGAGGCCGCTATGACGACCCATGAAATTGAGATGATAGCTGCATCTTTTCTCAAACCTTTTGTGAATAAATACTTGCAAAGATATATTTACTCTAACACTTTGCTCTGACCCCAAATCTGATCTCAGGATCGGCAATCAGGGAGTTATTCGTGCCAGCAGGGTCGTTATTCCGGGATAGTCGTCGACTGTGAGCTGATATTTCTTTCCGGCACGCCCCCAGGGCTCCTGTTTTGCTAATGCATCGACCAGTGCATCGCTATCAAGAATCTCAATCCCACCAACTGAATTGACGCCACGCTGAAATAACAGGTCAGGTAGTCCACTGCCACTGGGACCGATCAGCTCAAGCCAGGCATCCTCTCCCTGGACACTGAGAATTTCTGAGAGGGTTCCATTGATCAGGGTGGAGGCAGTACATAGAAAGTATCCGCAAGATGCCAGATCAGCCGGATTCGTACTAAGTTCAACTCCCGGCTGCACTTCGACACGACCTGGATTCTTTTCCAGCACCCGTATCTTGATTCCCTTCGCCAACAGCCTTTCTATAAGCGGTCTGAAGTAACCCACCATCCCGATCGTTTCACCGGGCTGGGGCTCAACAGGATTGTTCTGGCCCATTGCTGCTGATTCAAAGGGTGAGTAATTCGCCTGCCGCATAACATGTTGGCTGAGCGCATTGAAAGCGCCAAGTGCGACCGCACGCATCGCCTCACTGCCTCCTGAGAGATTCTCGATCAGGTCCATTGTATCGGCTTCACGGCTTTTGCCTTCGGGGTAAAGCTGCCATAGCACTTCAAGATTATCGTTCAGGCTCGTATAGAACGGACCCACGCTCCCATCTTCAAGAAAGACAAAGCCAAACGTATCATTTTTCTCACTCCCTTCTTCCAGAGAAGGAAGGTGAATCTCTGTCACAGCAGGTATCGTTTTAGTCGATGCAATTCGCCATGCAAGATTCATGTATTCCTGAAACAGGTTCATCAGGTTCCCTATATATTTCTATGGTCGTTCTATTACCCGAAGTCGCTCTGAGTATTGTACCTTTGGACACCCTTTTCATGTAATTCCATCTCATACCATCTTCGGTCAACTGTTTAGGCGAGAAGAGCCATGCCCGTCAGGAAGTAACGCATAAACACCAAATGCCCCAGGCGATATGCCTGATGCAGCCCCAACTGCGTTAAGAAATGAACACTCCCGGCCCGGTACCGACCAGCAGATCAGGTTGGAAGCGTTAGGGTTCAGACCGGTGTTTTCATCACTGGTGATACGCATTGCAGGAACTGATGTTTCCTCAGTCAAAGAAACGTGCGCCTCCACAACCTTAATATTACGGATACCCAATCTTCTTGAGTAACCTGATATCCTTTAGCTCTGTATTAACAGAGTCACTTAACTGAAAAAGCAGAGGAGAATCAAAATGACCGATTATGCAGAGATCCTGTACGAGATTGATGGCCCTGTCGCCACCATTACCATTAACCGTCCGGATACGTTGAATGCACTCACCGATTTGACCCAGGCAGAGATTCGCCATGCACTGGATGCTTCCGAGAAGAATTCTGACATTCTGGGCACGGTACTGACCGGTGCGGGCCGCGGTTTCTGCTCCGGTGTTGATATGACTGCACTCGGCGCCATGAGTGAAGCCGGACAGCGCCTGGGTAAAACCCATGAGCATCTGGCGGCGAATCCAGGCAATCCTGATGACGATCCAAACTACAAATCTTCACCGTCCTATTTCCTCGGGTTACGCAAGCCACTTATTGCTGCCCTAAACGGTGTTTGTGCAGGTCTGGGATTCAGCTACGCAACTTTCTGTGATATGCGGTTTATGGATAGCGGTGCAAGAATCGTTTCATCCTTCTCACCTCGGGGATTAATCGCCGAACATGGTACCTGCTGGATGTTGCCTCGACTCGTCGGTCCATCCAACGCGCTCGATGTTTTCTGGAGTTCTCGCAGGATTGAAGCTGAAGAAGCCTATCGCATCGGCTGGGCCAATCGTCTCTGTGAACCAGGTCAGTCTCTGCAAGATGCTCAGGACTATCTGCGATCAATAGCTGGCACCGCGGCGCCCATGTCTCTGATGATGATGAAACGACAGGTTTATAAACATCTCAATCGGGAGTTGGGCGATGCCATGAATGAGACCATCGTCTGGATGGATGAGAGTCTTGCTCGTGACGACTTCAAAGAAGGGGTTGCATCCTTTGTTGAAAAACGACCACCGAACTTTCAACGGGTTGATGTTTAGCTAAGGAGCCAGGTCTAAAGGTACTGGTCCTCTCCGACGTCTATGGCAATCCGCAGGTTCTTGATGCCGCGCTTGCCAGGGATCAGGATGCTGACAGAACCATGAGCGGATATTCGAGGGCCAAACATGAAAGGTACTTACTTAAGTGCTCTTTCGAAGTGCTCTTTCGAGGTGCTCTTAAGTCGTCCCGATATCAGGTCTCTGCACTCGCAACTTTGTAATGCATTGGACTATTTTCTTCAAACGGTTCCTAAAGTAAGTACCATCAGGGTCAGACATCTCTCTCGGTCATATCGAGAAATGCCTTTCCCTATCAGTCCTGATCTCATTATCCGGCAGTTTCAGTCCGCAGAAATTTGAAGAAACACCAGGTTGCCAATGCACTGAGCAGATGCCAGATTGCATGGGCTTGAATTGGTGAGTCCGGATTGCACCATTCGTTTTCCGGTCGCCCGGTCAGCCAGATTGCAAAAGCTATCAGGTAACTCGCGACACCGGCGACAAACCAGGGATTGTAGGTTCTCATCGCCAGAGGTGGTCGAGACGCCAGCAAGGCGGGTAACCAGAACAGAATGACCCACCAGTATTCCTCAGGCTGGGCGGCCATATCCCAGGGCATGATGCCAAACACCGCTGCAACAACAAATCCCATCAGTCCCGATGCCCATCGTAACCCGGGAGACCAGTAGCGAAACAGCACTTCTGATATGAACCAGAGTGCAATCGAGAGACCAAAGAGATCAAGATTAATACCAAGCCTTCCGCCAAAGAGAAAACGCCCAAGCCCGTACGTAACGATGATAGCGAGATAAACCGTGAAGAAGAGCCTGGTTGACCATCCACCCATTCTCGATACATTAATGAGCCATGGAATGACGATATACATCACCATGGAGAGATTATCGGCCCAGGCGCCCCACTCAGTGTGCGTGCCGTGCATCAGCATCGAGCCGGGACCCAGCCAGATAGCAGCAATCGCATAGAGCATTGCCACAGGTGTCAGGCCATAAAACTGATTAGGCCCGCTTCCATCCTGTGGATCGGTAGATAGAACCCTCAACATGAAGAGTCCCGCAACCATGAACCCTACATTGCTAAGGGCATTTGATGGTTCGCGAAAAATTCCATCACTGACCCTTTCGCACCATCTTGAAGCTTCACCAAATGCCTGTTCGTTCGTGGCCGCTTGGCCCCAACCAAACAATCCCAGCAAAACGTACAGCACCATATAAGCAAGACAGATGTAGACCGCGATGGGAAAAACCTTTTTACGCCAGACGCTGGAACTCTCAACTGCTACTGTCATTTTTATCTTATCTCTGCCATCGCGGAATCTGTGGAGATCATGTTAACGCTGACTGAGCAGAATTGCCTGATAGAACAAAACCCGGACATCAAATCCAGGCTTTTATCATAATCACTACAGTTTACCCCTTCAGCAGTTGATCAATTTCTCACCGTTCTTCCAGGCATGTCCTCCTCGCTTTGTGTTGCTCTCGATGGGAATTGAGTGCGTCATACAACTCCTCCACTGTGATACAAGCTCTCAATTCATCAACGTCCAGGACATTGAAAATCCGATCGGTTTCTATTCGCGGGCTACCTTTTATTCACGGTTCAACGCAAGCTCTACTCAGGTATTTCTGTCTTAAACCTCTCCTGAATCGCCTTGATCTGCAGCAGGATGTCCGGGCTCATCCTCTCAGGCTGGTGTTCTTCAAGAATCTTTTTTATATCTCTTTCAATCCGTTCAACCAATGATTCGTCAGGCAGATTGCCGGAACTTACCGGAAAGTTGGCACCATAGTATCTGGCATTCCAATATTCTTCGCGACAGTGTTTAGCTGTATGCGGATGGGCAAGGTAATTTCCTCTGGCTCCTATTTCACGGGTAAGGTCTCTGGCCAGCATCTCGTCATCGACTTTGATGCCTCTCCACAGTTGCCGTAACAAAGCCACCTGTTCATCACAGAAGGCCAAGGCGTGCAAAGAATAAGTAAGGCCATCATCAAGCGATCCCAGATAATCGCAGTTTGCCGGTCGGGCATAGAAGGTATTCGTCATGTTGCATGAAATCTCCCAGACCGCATCCTCATCAAAACGCCTGGCGGAAGAACAACCACCGATACCGGTTGCGGAAGGCAGGTCAAGTGAACGCATCACCTGGCAGATACCCAGGTCGCCCAGGTACATCTGCGAGAAACCACCCACGCCACCTGTTGCGGCTTCCATAAACATAACATCGGAACCCATCATGCAAAATGAACCAGGACGCACCAGATGGCTCAATACCAGACCGGCCAGATCAGTAGCGAGAGAGTGCACCATACAACCCGCTATGGTGATCGGTGCCGATGCGCCACCAATTGTCACTGTACCCACCATCAAGGGCAGACCATATTCGGCAGCTCGAATAACCTGATCGCTGTGAGTTTTTGCGTAGTACAGAGGTAATGGCGTTACATAGTGCGCGAAGTAAGGTTTTTCCAGCAGATTCTCGCGTCCTCCCCTAATAACTTCTGCCATTTCGATCACCACATCCAGGGTTTCAGCATTCTCGCAGAGGAACTCCAATGGTTTGGAGGTATGTTCTGCCAGTACCGCAAACTCATCGATTTCACCATGAATATTGGACTGTTCAACAATTTTGCAGGTCACACTGGTGCCATCAATGTTAGGCAAAGCATCGACAAGCTGAGTAATTCTGACCAGATCTTCGCGGCAACTCGTCCTTGGCTCGCCCGTTTCTTCGTCATAGACTTTAATTGCGGTCATACCCGCAAAGAACCAGGTATGTTTCCTGTCCAGGGTAATGAACTCTGTGCCAGGTCTGTTCCAGACCTTCATAGAACGCGCTGTTGACTCAATTGCCTCTCGAACCAGCGCCGTAGGAAACCTGACCAATCCCTCGCGACTGACGTCACAGCCACCTTCAGTAAGAATCTCCAACGCCCTGGGATCAGAGTCGAAACCAATCCCGGTTTCACGCAAGAGTTCCAACGCCGCATCAACTACCTGATCGACACCTGCCTCGCTGAGTGGATGGTAAGCCGACATTGTGGCTTCCACCAGACCGATGTCATCAATCTCACTCTTTTTACCGGCATCTCGTGCCGTTCTTCTGCGCATTACTCTACCTGAAGTTTATCGGATACTGAATAATATCTGGGTCGGAGTAGAAACTCGAATAGACTTTCTTTTTAGTACTGTAGTCAACGCAGAAATGCGCTGAGCGTAGCAGTATCAATCTGGACCACTGGCAGTAAATCTCCTTTCGATCTTTACTTACACGGTAAAGCAACGATCGCGGTCCCTTCAATAGACAGTTCACCATCCTGATTTTCCGCACGTTGGCTGATCTCAACAAGATACTGATCACTGGTCTCTCTTTTGTCGATTACCTCGCCCCGAATAAGCAGGAAGTCTCCAACCGGGTTATGCCGACGTATTTTGGCTTTTGAGTTAACCAGGAACCCACTGTCACCCATCCAATTGGTAATGTGATGCGTCATCCAGGAGAATCTCTCTGGACCATAGTCGTATGCTTCCGGCGCGCCAATTGTCCTGGCGAATTCTGTTTCCCAGTGCACACGTTCCGGGCAGTCCGGAATCCCGAACTTGTTTTTAATGCCAAGACCGGCATGATTGCGATGCTGCTGCCAGGCGAGTTTGTTGGCTCGAATATAAAGACCTCCCCATCCCTGGGCGAAGGCGATAAACCCGGTCACGGTCATTGGTCCTTTTGCCATGACTGGCAATGTATCTCCAACGGCAACATCATCGTAGTAGCGGGGTACACTGCCGCGAATTTCTTCGTCGGCATAATGACGAAAAAGATCTATCAATTCATCATCAGTAAAGACACGATCCGGTTTCTCTTTAAGATCCTCATACTTGGTTCCCCGCTCCCTGGCAATGTCACGGTCAGTGCGAAAACACCAGCTATCTGCATCACAGATGAGTTCGTCCTGCTGATTAAAAAAGTCAACATGATAGATCTGTTGGATCGCAGTCCCCGAGAACTTGGTTTCGTGCGAAATCAGTTCCTTCAACCAGGCTTTGCTGTGAATCTCGTCATTTCTTCGAATATGTTTGTGCCAGTTAAAGTCTGCCCCTGCCCACATGGCATGGACACCAGGCAATCCACCGACATAGCCGGAAATAATACGGTCACACGCGAAAAGAAATGATGGCGGAGCAATAATTTCTCCATGGCAGCTTTCCCTCGCGTACTCAGGATCACACCACAAAGGATTATCGTCACCTATGCCATGAGCGTAATGCCTTATCACATCTCTGGATGCTTCATGGCACCAGGGTTCGAGGGAGTCTTTTATAGGAACGCCAATGCGTTTTCGAAGTGCTTCGAGTGCAGGTTCGGTAATACCGTTAAACTGCCGGGGTAAATCGTCTATATCATCAAATTCCATAACTAACCCTGATACACCTTTATTAAATGAGATCGGCACTTAACTTAAGTGTTCTTACAAGGCACTTTTACGACGTTCCCGACGTTCCGATCCCAGGTTTCTCTTTTCGCTTACCCGTTCCGCGCATCCATGTGCTCCACCCGTTCAAACAGCTTCGAGACTCCGGGTACTGCCTTCGCACGCTGCAGGACTACGCGCCTTTATCTACCCAGGGCAAACGTCGACATCATATTCCCGGAGATGACCGTAACATATTGCACGCCATCAACCATATAAGTAACCGGAGCCATCACAATTTGACCACCCAGGCTGACTTTCCACAGTAGCTTGCCATTTCGGGCGTCGAGTGCATGGAGGTAGCCTTCACGACCCCCGGTAAACAAAAGATCAGATGCGGTCGTCAGCATGCCACTGTCACTGACATCAAACTGCTCATATTTCCATACCGCTTTACCAGTATCAGGATCCATCGCCATAAGAGAAGCGTGGCCGACTTCGTCGGTCCAGTTGTTGATGGGTGAGGTGCGACCAATAGCGATAGTTGGCGCCCCATGTACGGGTGCCTTGACGACAAATCCACCACCGAGAAAAAGACCACCCGGTTCATATTCCTGATTGATTCGCTGATAGATCGTCGCGTAGTTTTCCCAGGCGCTGAAGTAAAACAGGTCAGTCCTGGGGCTGTAGGACGGCGGGTACCAGTTGGTACCACCCTGGTTACCGGGGTAGGTTGGCATGCCTTCGGGTTGTGGCGTCGGGATAGGTCGACCATTCTCATCGAGCCCGCTCGACCAGTTCACTTTGGTGAATGGTTTGCCCAGGAGGAACTTACCGGTCACCCGGTCCAGCACATAGATATAACCATTGCGGTTTGCCCACATCATCAGCTTGGCCGGTTTGCCTTGCCAATCCCTGTCGATCAGGACGGGGACCTGAACCGAGTCGTAGTCATAGTCATCGTTTGGTGTGAACTGGAAATGCCATTTCAACTCGCCCGTATCTACATCGAGGGCAATCGCCGAGTCTGAATAAAGGTTATCGCCGGGGCGCTGTTCGGCATTCCAATCCGGACCCGGATTGCCAACTCCCCAGTAAGTCAGATTGAGCTCCGGGTCGAAAGAACCGGTGATCCAGACAGGGGCACCCCCATGTTTCCAGTCATCTCCCTCCCAGCTGTCATGGCCGGGTTCACCCGGTCCTGGGATGGTATAGAACTTCCAAGCCTCTTTGCCGGTATCTGCATAGTATGCTACCACGTAGCCGCGGATCCCGTACTCACCCCCGCCTACACCGACGATAACTTTATCTTTGACCGCAAGCGGTGCCATGGTGACTGAGTAGGCCCGGTTAACGTCACCAACCTCAACATTCCACAGAGGTTTGCCGTTGATGCGATCAAGGGCGATGAGGCGACCGTCCAGGGTACCCATAAACACCTTGTCACCCAGGATGGCAACCCCTCTGTTGTTAGCACCGCAACAGACCTGGGTATTGGCTGCCGGTGTATGGCGATACATCCAGAACACACGGCCCGTCACAGCATCCACTGCCATCACATCGTTATGGCGTTCGGTCAGGTACATAATGCCGTCGACAACTATCGGATTGGATTGCCAGGCACCAAAAATCTGATTCTGCAGGACCCACTTGAGTTCAAGCTTACCCACGTTGCGCCGTGTCACCTGTTTCAGTTTGCTGTACCGCTGACTTGAATAGCCACCGTTATAGGTAAGCCAGTTGTGCGGTTCGTCTGCGGCATTAAGAATACGCTCGAAACTCACCTGACCCGTTGCACCAACGCTCAAAAGCAGACCTGCAATCATACAAAGGGGTCGACAATAAAATGACAAGTTCATAGCAAACCTCGTTGCGCAAGCAGATAGGCGACGAGATCAGCGACCTCGTCACCGGAGAGTGTCGTTGGCTCGTGGGTCGGGGTTTCACTGACTTCATAACTGATCAGATCAGATTTAGCCAGCGAGCGAAGCCGTTCTTTAGAATCAATTAGCTGGACGGTATAGGTATCCTCATTCAAACGACGCCCAGTGATTGTCTCTTTGTTTCGAGTGACGATCGTGACCGGTCGATTGATTGGCAAGAGGGCCGATGCCGGGTCCAGCAAAGACCTTTGCAGCGCACCGGGTGTTCGGATTAAACCGATATCACTTAGATCCGGCGCTGTACGAGGGCCATGACCGTTGACTCGATGACACTCACTACACTCACCTTTCCCTTCAAAAAGTTTCTGCCCACTGGCGACATCACCTAGTCGAACACTGACGCCTTCAGGCTCAAAACCTGTACGAATAAAGGCGATAAGCCCTTGTAGATCTGCTGGGGAGAGGTCGAAGGCTGGCATCCTGCCTCCCCCGATACCCTCGGAGATCACCCGAATCAGATCATCATCTGTGACAACTGTACGAAACTGTCCAATTGCCAGATTTATACCGTCTACCCAACCACCATCCGGCCCGTGACACAGTGCACATTGCATTACATAGGCACGAGAGCCGATTTCAATGTCCTGACTGGTGTAGGTGTGACCACTCATCTGGGCGAGGCTGTTTGAACTGCCGAGGCATAACCCCAGACTGATATAGAACATCAAGCAGATTTTTCGTTTCACAGTTTTTTGTTCCCAATGCGACTGAGAACGAATAAAACATGTTTTGGCGTCCCGGGCAATGTTCCGGATTTCCGGGAAGCTGGATTTGGGGGAGGTTGAGCGACAATTGGGAACTTTGTGACAAGGCCTTCGCCCCTTACGGGATCATCAAGTGGGTGATGGCAAAAATAGACGTAACATCGGCTCAATCTATAGCTATGATAATGCTTGATGGTACTTGATGGTAGAAGCTGCTTAAACTTCCACTGCGGTATTGAGTCACAAAAAACTAAAAATTTTCGACCAGTTCCAGAAAAGTACCGTCAGGATCCTTGAAGCAAAAGAAGCGAGAACCGTGTTCCCCGTCTACTGAAACTGTCGCCGGCTCTGACATAATCTCCACTCCGGCCTCTTTCAGGAAATCATAGTCAGCCTGAAGATCAGTCGTCAGCATCGCCAGTCTCGCGAGCCCGGTATGGTAGAGATGAGGGTATGGTGGGTCACTATCTTTAGGATCCTTCCATTCAAGTAAATCAATCACAAGCGGATTCGATGCGTTCTCAAGAATGAGCAGAGCACCTTCTAATCTGTAGGGTGGCATCCCTACTGCAGCGGCTACTTCTTTTGTATTAGTTTCAGGGACCTGCCAGAACTCTCGGAAACCGAGTAGTTCATAAAACGCCTTCGAACGCTGATAGTTTGTGCAGTTGATATTCACATGCACCATGCCGACTATATTCATTGCTTTACCCTCTTAAGACGACCGTATCGCCATTATCAATAACCATTTCTGCACCCGTGACATGCTTGGACTCGTCAGAAACCAGATACAGCACCATATAGGCAATATCATTCGGTTCGCCAACCCCCATATTAATTCGGGTCTTCTCGACATCCGGCTGCTCAGTCATATCGATCCCGAAAAGTTCTCTCATGGCGTGGTGAACCATGGGTGTCGAAATAGCCCCGGGGTGCACAGAATTGCATCGGATGCCCAGCTTCTGCTGATTACAATGGATCGCAATAGATTTGGACATCGAACGAATACCACCTTTTGCTGCCGAATAAGCAAGATAGGATGGAATCCCGACCAGTGCTGCTGCTGATGACATGTTGACGATGGAACCACCACCACTTTTTTTCATCAGCTCAATCGCCGCCTGACAACCCCAAAAAGTTCCATCCAGATGGATACCCATGATCGTGCGCCAGACCTCGGTGGTTGTGGTTTCAATATCCGCGATAATACCTACACCCGCGTTGTTAACAAGGGCATCAAGCCTGCCGTGAGAACTTTCTACGAATTCCATCAATCGCGGCCAGCTTGCTTCTTCCGACACATCCTGTTTAACAAATGCGGCACCGATTTCTACAGCGATCTGCTCACCCTTCTCAGCGTTAACGTCAGTCATAATGACCCTGGCACCCTCTGCGCTCAGCAAGCGTGCATCGGCTTCACCCAGGCCGGATGCAGCCCCCGTGACAACAACTACCTTGCCCTCGACCCTCGCCATGTTTCACTTCCCTTATTTATAATTTGTTATTGCTGCCCCGCCAGCACCCAACCACGGACAATTCTGACAATTGCCCGTCGCGCCATCCAGAGATGAACAGGGAACATCAGTCCTATATACCAGGCGCCAATATGATGAACAAAGAAAATCACATCAAGCAGGGTCAACGGCAGCGGAAATAGTGTATCAACCCAGATCATGGTGCCAGCACAGGCCTGTGTAGAACAGATGACGATTGTGCAGGTCAGATTGAATCGCCGCCAATGCCACAATGGATCCCGGAATACACGAGTATACAAATTCTTAAGAACACTTCCACTGCTCAACAGTGTCGCGAGAATTGGAAAGCTGATAAATATGGCACCGGTCCATAAGTGAATGTCGGCGGTCAGTCGATCATAACCCCCGAAAAAAGCACTGCGAATATCAGGAACTATATGCAGCACACCGGTGGTCAGCAAGACAAGTGCCGCCGTCGTGTTAACTCGATGAATCCAGCGCTGGGTTTCCTGCACATTCATCTATTTCTGCGCCCATGACACGCATTCTCGAATCATCAATTGACAGCGATACTTGGAATGACAGAGGAATCTTCTGAATTACAAAGCCGTTTGAATTCGCTCTTCAGGAATGCACCCGTGACTCTGACGAGACTCGTGTAGAAAGGCCCGGTTGCGTGCTTTTCGACAGACTGTTCAAGGCTACCTATCCAACGCAGCATATGCCGCGAAATAAAATCCTGCTGTGCATTCTGAAATGATTGCGCTTCCTGGTCCTTATCAACCGCGTAAGCTTCCTGAGCACAAAGAAACTGCAAAAATTCAAGTTCGGTGCAGAGATGATCTGGCAACTCTTCAATGGTATCCGGCATATGCAGTTCAAAAAAATTATAGAACCTGACATGCTCTTCCATTACCTGCATGCGATCACCGTAATGAAGTCCCGCATAGAGATGACAGACAGCTCCTTGCGGGGACGTCACCTCGAATAGCTGCGTGTATTCAGATTCCAATTCCTCCAGACTGACCTCGGCAGCCAATCCGTTGATGTCGTCTGCCGCAAGCGCAAGATTAAAGATACCCTGCAATCCTTTCAGCAATGTGCCTGTCGATATCGATTCCGTCAGAATCTCATCCGGGTACTGAAAACACGCCGCCAGCACGCCGTAGATGAAGCTTCGATGAGCGATCAGTCTGGCAGGACTGCCCTCGCTAAACTCAAGTTCACTCACAGATTCCTCCTTTCAGCCAGGTCTCGATACATTGTCATGACGCTAACTCCACTTCTACCCTGGTATCTCGGTCAAAGTGACTTGGGGAGGCCATGACAGTTGTCGGTCGTAAATGGAATTGCCCACCTGACAGTTCTACAGGGTTGAGGGGTGCAGGCATCAGATTCTGAAAACCTTTCCCGTCTTTAAACTGAAAATTCTCCCAGGCATGATAAATGATCGTCTGGTTTGGCTGTATCGCCGGTGAAACCTTAGCCATGATTTGAAATTCATCCATGTCGTTGTAAACCCTGACCTGATCGCCGTCTTTGATATTCCTCTTTTCAGCATCATCAATGTTCATATGAATCAATGGCTCACCTCGCTGCTGCTGCAACATGAGGCGTGAATCCCGCCACTGTGAATGAATACTCCAGCGCGCATGTCCACCCGTTATGATCAGAGGATAGTCACCACCTACCTTTGGTGAATCTTTGTGAGTCGGCAACTGCTCGCCAAACTCCAGGTAGAGTTGCTGATCGATATAGAACTGCATTCGACGAGTCAGTGTTGGATAAGGCACTTTCTTGAATACATGGTTAGTAAGGGGTGTGATGGTTTCGCCCTTCTTGAATTCTGTCTGAGTACCAATGGATACGGCATTGTCACCAGTGGCAGTAAACGGGATAAATCCCTTTTTCTTTATATCTTCCCAGTCACCTTCGACGTTATCACTAAGCGCAACTATGTCAGCCGCCAGCTTGGCATCATCGTCATGAGCATACTTGCCACGACCACTGACGACACCGTATATGCCTTCGAATCGCCGCTGTCTTCCTGCGCGATCCTTGAAGGTGGCGTATCCTTTTGCCTTCGCCTCTTTTTCTACAGCCTCAATCATCCGCGACATGATTTCCCAGTCGGATTTGGTTTCATAATAGGAAGTGGCTTTCTCGCCCCCATGCAGGTACGGCATCAGGGGTGTGACCCATTTCACCTCGTCTCTTTCATACCAGGCAGAAACCGGCAATACATAGTCAGACATCATTCCTGTTGATGTCAGTCTGAAGTCCAGGTCAACAATGGTACGAAGCTTGGGCCACAGATGTTTCAGCAGTTGTGGATAGGCTCGTATTCTCCTTAGAGGATTACTGCCGATACTCATCATCAATCGCGGATCGTTCCCAGGCTTAGGCCATACATGTTGCCAGCCTTCTTTCAAAGACTGCTCAAATACTTCCTTGACCGGTCGGTTCAAATAGGGATCCCACTCATGCATCTTTTCGTTGGTTTCGAGTAGGCCGGCATGGGTATACCAGAACATCGTGCCATGAGTCTGAGTCGCGACACCGGCCTCATCCTGCATCCGCGCTGACTCATAGGCAATCATCTCCTTTGTATACCCCAGTGCCGCGAGCTGTTCCCTGCCTGCCGCCATCATCTGCCTGCCCATACCTGAAGGATCAGCGGATTCCATGATGACGTTGGCGGCTCCGTCGAACGCGAGGAAAGGAAAGGCAACAAATCCGCTACCCTTCTTGCCGTATTGACCACACAGTGCAAAGACGAGTGCCTGAGCACGTTCCATCAGGTTGCCGTGATAATACTTGGCAATATTGCTGGTGGTCGTCATGCAGGCTGATTTTGCCGCGGCCATGCGCCTTGCCAGATCAATAATCTGGTTGGCTGGTGTGCCACACATCTCAGATGCTTTCTCCGGTGTATATTCACCGACCTTGTCCTGCAATAGAGTGAATACTGTCCGTACCTCGACATTACTGCCATCCTTAAGACGAATTTCTCTTCTGGCACTCATATCTGGTTTCAGCTGCCCCAGAGCCAGGGTTGTCTTGGGTACCTTCGCCAATTCACCATCATGGTCGACCACATAAAATTCATCGAAGGCGCCTGATCTGACATCATTGGTGCCATCTTCAAGATGCTTTGATCGCAGGAATTCGCCAGTATCCTCTCGTACCAGCAAAGGCATGTCAGTCTGCTCAACAAGAAATACCTCGTCGTATAGTGATTCCTTCAAAATGACATTTGCCATACCCAGGGCCAGCGCGGCATCAGTACCAGGTTTAATCTTCGCAAAAATGTCAGCCTTTACAGCCGAGGCACTGTAGTCTGGTGCGATAACAACAATCGTTGCGCCGTTGTACCTCGCTTCGAGCATGTAGTGAACATTGGGAATTTGGGTATAGACCGGATTACCTCCCCAGATAAAGATCAGGTCAGAATGGAAATAGTCATCTGCCGAACGTTCAAAAACAATCTTGCCAAATGTTTCCAGGGATCCTCTGTGGCCATCGCCAATCTCGGTATTCATATCGATGGTCGTGGCGTCAGTCAGGGCAGACAGCGACATGACTCCTGCGGTCATGGTACCAAAGGTAAACATTGGACCGAGTTCAATGATATTTCTGTCAGACCCTTCATTGACCATGATATCTACATAAGACTCTGCAATTTCTGAGAATGCCTGGTCCCAGGAAATTCTTTCCCAACGCCCGGAGCCCCTCTCACCCAACCTCTTCAGAGGATATTTAAGTCGTGACGGGTCGTACATTCTGTCACTGAAGCAGGCACCTTTCTGGCAACCCCGGGGATTGGGGTCCGGTAGTTCCGCATTGGTCGCTTCGTATTCAGCGACCTGCTCCTCTCGCCAGACCAGCCCGTCTTTGACATACACATTCCATGCACAGTGAGACTGGTACCAACAGTTGGTGAAGTGGCTGGATTTGGTAATCTTGTCCCATTTCCATCGCTGCTGATAGACATCTCGCCAGTCGCCGTAGGCCGTTGTTGCAGTTGCATATCCATCTTCAGTTGCCGCAGCCACGGAACCGCTCATCGACAGGATATTCAATCCAACCGGAAGCTTTATGACTGCCGTACTCACGCCGGAAAATTGTAAAAACTTTCGACGGCTTATTCCTTTATTCTTCATAATCATTTCTCCGTCAGTCTCTACTCTGAGTCTTCGAGCCATTCAATCGTTTCCGGGTTCCGATCAAAACCGCCAAACATCTCTTTCCAGTCGTATGCGATGAGTATATCCATCAGTTCAGAAGCCTCGCCCTTTTTACGTTTTGCCATTTCTTCCTTCAGAACCACCAGTGCATCAAGCACCGTAGGTCCAAACAGGGACACAAGGTAATCGTTAGGGATACGAGGTTTCGAGTCATCCAGATTGCCGTCTTTGTCCAGTAATGACGGCGCGATGGGTGGCACATAGAACACATTGGGTTCTGTACCATATTCGGGGTGCAGGGGTATAGCCACCTTCCACTTATGGATGAGTTTTCCGATGGGCGCCTCCATATCATCGGTATAACCCACAAAACGAAGTCGGCCAGGACATTGTCTTGCACAGGCAGGCGCAACGCCGTTTTCGATACGCGGGAAACAGAAGATACATTTCTCGGTAATCCCAGTCTGATGATTCAGATAGATCTTTTTATAGGGACAGGCTTCCATACAAAAGCGATAACCTCGGCAGCGATCTGCGTTGATGGTGACGATACCGTTACTTTTGCTCTTTTCTATCGCTTTTCTGGGACAAGCCTCAAGACAGGCGGGATGCGTGCAGTGATTGCAGATCCGCGGCAGATAGAAGTAGTAGTTATCCGGGTACTCACCGCCACCCTGATCTTCATCCCAGTTCGGACCCCAATCAGGCTGGTCGCCCTTAATCTCAAGTTTTCCCTTGGCACCACCTCCCTCAAAGAAGAGCTCTTTGGTGTTGAACTCCCAGGCGTCGCCGAATTCTTCCTTGGTTGGCATATGCCCTGGTTGCGCGACGCCGTCCTTGAAGCCGCCGCCCATCTGTTCCCAGCCTTTAGGCGTGCCCTGGCCCGGCATCGTATTGACGGTATTCCACCACATATGCTCCATGCCATCACCCTTGGTCCAAAGCCGTTTGCAGGCCATGGTACAGGTGTGACAGCCGATACACTTGTTGAGGTCCATCACCATGCCAAGCTGGTGATCAGGTTGATTCTCATTAGAACTCATACGCTATACCTGCTCATCTGAAATATTGATAGTGAGAGGACTGGGTGAATAAGCTTTTAGCCCGCCGCGTTCCTCACTGTTGCCATCCCATATGGCTACCGCAAACTTGATCCTGTCTCCCATCTTGAGGTCGTGATTCCTGCTTTCGAAATTGCGTGCAATAACGACCTGCCAGCCATTACCTGCTTGCCTGGCCGACGCCTTTACGTCCCTGTCTGCATAAGCCTCTGTGGTACCAATACCAGCTGCAGTCACCTGACGCCCGTTATTAATCGCATCGGCACGCCAGTGCCAGATATTCAAAGGGCTGCCTGATGCTCCCATGGTGTGGAAGGATGAACCGCCAGCGGTGCCGAAGGCGATAGCGGCAGCGTCCGGGAAACTGCCAGGCTTACGGGTTTGCGAAACCTTCGACGGAACATCCCATTGCAGATGAAAAGCGAGCGTCTCCCCATTGTGCATCGCCTTGAGCCGAACCCTGGTTATCCTGCCTGGTTGTTGATTCTTCCACTTGGTCCTGATGTAGGCAGTGGGTTGCATATCCACTGGTGTACCTGTCAGGGGTACATGCTCGCTATTCACTCCGGACCATCCAACAGCGAGCGGATCAAGCAGATCGTCCTGCGATAATGTCTTGAAATAGGGTACTTGCATGTTCAAATCCACCTAGTTGTTATCTGTGTTATCCCGGTTGCTGGCTTACCATCACGGTGACGGCCAGCAAATTTCCTATCCGAGCGTGACATTCAATTGTGCAGTTTCATCTGCCTTTACTTCGACAGAATACTCACTTTCGCCAAGCTTTTCGTGCCAGGCCTTAATGTTGTAGCTGCCGGCAGGCACGTCTTCAATTAAGAATTCACCATCCTGATTGGTTGACACCGTATAGGGATTCTTGGCAACGATCCACCATCCTTTCATCCAGTAGTGCATATCACATTTAACTCTAATCACGCCGGGCTTGCGGATTTTCTTTTCCTTTATTCTGGTTTCACTATGTCCATTAGTGGACTTGTTTATATTAAATATTCCTCTGCTGATGGTATGGATATTGTGGACAACGTCATCGCTGTTCAGAACCACCCCCTCGGACTTGGACTTGATGATCATGACATGAGGATTGAATTTGCATTTATTCTGATCAAAAATAAATTTCGTGGGGAAATCCCATGCCTTCCCGGTGTCAATATTCTCAATACTCAGAACGACGTTTTTTATGCCACCGTTACTGCCAACCACCAGTTCTTCGGAATAAGCTTTCAGACCGCAATAAGACTCATCTGTATCCACCTCGAACACTTCCGGGTCTGGCGCTGTTCCGTTGAAGACGACGGTCCCGCTTATCGCACCACCACTCTGCACGCCACCTTCAAGCACTATGTACTGAGAGCTGGCCGCATTCGCGTGACCTCCCCAACACATCATCACGAGGACCAGGAAAATCACCTGACTCAGCTTAGTCGTTAGATTCAGGATCCAGCTTATTCGAACACCAGCACCTTGGCGATAACTACAACTCATTTAACCTCTCCGGCAGCCCTGGGTACTATTTAAGTTTCAGCTCCATCCACTCCGAAACTGATTTTTGTCCGGCCCGATCTCTCTCACTACCGTCCCAGGCTGCAACAGCAACCGGTATTGATTCGTAAGCACTAAAGGAGGAATCTTTCAGGTCCTGTCTCAATAGCACGATCCACTTGCCATCCTGCCAGGTGCCCGCAGCATCAACAGTTTGTGCGGCGTCCGGTTGATCCTCAAGCGTCCCAAATCCATAGGCCTCAAGTACTGAGACAGGTCGATTCTGTTTTCCATTACCTGAATCCAGCTTTTTGGCAGTGGCTTTCCAGTTCCAGATATGTACTTTTTCCTTCTCGTCACCCATACCGAAGAATGGAATCCCTACAAAGTCCTGAGGCATACCCCTGGGTACAAACTGCAGTGCGATTCCATCAACAAAATCTGTTGTCACAAACACCTTCTCATTTGGCTCAGCGTCTTTCCATTCAAAACGAAATGCGATCTGGGTTGAGTTAATAACAACTTTCGTCTGCACTGAGTCTGGCCAGACATCTCTGGCCCGGATAGGTCGCAGCGCAACTTCTGCTGCGGGAATACCGTCCCAGACGCTGTCATTGATATCGAGTGAAATATTCTTCTTGATTCTGGTGACTCCGAGGGTCGATGTGCCAGCCGGTGAATCTGATAGCTCTAATCCTGTACTGCCCGACAGTGATTGAATGTAGTGGACCAGCGGCCAACGATCCTCAGCAGGCATATCGTCCATATAGGAAGGCATAGGCGTACCGTCCAAACCGGTCATGAATGTCCGGTAAATAGCTTGCGACGTCGCACCACCTTTCATCAGCATCGGACCACGAGTCAAGTCATAAGGCCGTATCGGCTGGTCCCAGTCATCGGTCAGTTTATCAGCAGAGGGGCCGTCACCCTTACCCCCTTCTCCATGACATTTGTAACATTCCATTTCTTTATAGGTTGCAGCACCTGCTGCAACGCTTCGTGAGCTGGATTCAGGTGCGTTACCGATCTGAATAGGTGGCTCTTTTGCGTCTTCGTCTTCAAATATGTCAGAAAAAGATTTCACGTAGGCGATGACTGAGATCAATTCCTGCTCAGACAGTCGATCAAAAGATGGCATGGAGGTCCCGGAAACCCCTCGCCTTGCTGTGCGATAAAGATCCTCATCTGTCGGCGGGCTTCCACTCGGCGTGCTGCGAAATTTGAAAACCCCGGCTGTAAAATCTCGCGCTTTCGGTGACAGATAGCGTTCTGCCTCTCCTTTTCCGTCACCACCTTCACCGTGACAGGCAGTGCAATGTCTCTCGTATAGTGCTTTGCCTTGCGCAAGGTCTGGTTCAGCAGAGATCACCGGTGCAAAACCAATGACGGCAACCAATAAACCAGCAGACAAACTGGTCCGGTACATCACACTTCTCCTTATTCTGGGAGTCACGTCGTTAAAATCTTTTATATCACAAAATAGAGCAAAATCTCCCGTCATAGATCCAGGATGGAGCAAGTGATACTAACCGGCAAAGTGTTCACAGAAATTCGAATCGATGGGAGCAACTTTTCACTTTCATTCCCCAGGTGAACCACCAGATCAGTTCACCTGGCTATTGTCACAACTAATCAAGCAGTGATTCGATTTCATCGAGAAGATCTCGGTGCGCTACCTGTTCGCCGGGTCGTCCATTAAAAGGTTCGGCGACGACAAAAGGTTGGCAGAGATAGGTGAGAAAAGAGCGCATCATATCATTTTTCAGCTTAGCTTCAGGACCATTCCCGTGGTCTTCAAAATCAAATTCAAGGTCGATGTTTTTGTACCAGTCAAACAGTGTTTTTACCCTGGTGACCCGTTGCATGTGACGCTTATCCGCTGAGGTGAATGCCTGAGACAACGAAAATTTCGGTTCGATTAAAGGCAGCAGAGCTTTCACGGCTCTCTTTCTGTCCAGGGCAATCTGGGCAGAATAAGGTGCTTTGAGTTCCGTCCAGTTTTCCTTTTTCCAGGGAGTGATAACAATTGTGGTTATCGACCTAACCTTTGATTCACTGAGAAGCCGACGAAAGCTTCCTTCGATATCGTGCTAAAAGCCCTCGGTACTTTGCCCGATAGCCAGCAGATCACGACCGGCATCTCCCAATATCTCAGCTATCTTAATACCGCTGTTGCAGGCTTTTCCCCTTTCTCCTGCATCTTCCCGGAAACTGATCAGGCTATGATGGATATGATACTTAAGGCCAAATCAAGAACACCGATCTTGAGTGGTTCTCTCTGAGCTTTCTGACTTTACGCTCACCAGCGGTTCTTTGTAATAATGTGCAAAAACCTGTTAGTTCAGTATCGTTAACTTTCTGCTCGAAAAGAGATTCACGATCCCTTACCAAACGGAGAACAGCCTTGATCGTTGATTTACAGATTCCATCATTTCCTGTTGCACTATCCATGATAGTGCATGGATCAGAGGATGAAGTATCCCGCATCTTGATTGAAGAGGGGATATGGGAACCCTATGAAACTGACCTAGTTACGCGATTACTGAAACCTGGTCAGGTGTTTATCGATGTAGGTGCGAATGCCGGTTACTACTCGCTGATTGCCTCACATCTCGTCGGTGAATCCGGACAGGTGGTTGCTTTTGAGCCTGAACAGACGAACTTTGCATTACTTAGCGAAAACCTGAAACGACTGGAGTTGACTAATTACATTGCAATTCAAAGCGCCCTGCACAGACAGGATGGTGAAGGGGTACTGTACCTGTCAGACAGCAATCTCGGCGATCATCGTCTCAGCGAGAGTGCGTCCCGTGACCGACAGACAATTCGCTTGATGAAAGGCGATCTTGCGCTCAAGGAGCTCCAGCAGATTGACTTTATTAAGGTGGATACACAAGGAGCAGAGACCTATGTTGTCGAAGGTTTACTTGAGACAATCAAAAACAATGCCCGTCAATTGACGATGATTTTGGAATTCTGGCCTTTTGGTCTGCAAGAGGCAGGCTCATCAGCGCGTGAACTGCTGGCTCTGATTGAACCTATACCTCTCGACATATTCGTTATCGACCACGAGGCTTTCAGATTACTGCCCACTCATTGTGATGAACTTCTGGAATTTGCCGAGAAAACTCATCTGGTCCCGGAAAGGCAGGGTTTTGTCAATCTCCTGCTTCGAGGAAGAGACTGCACTGCGATCTGATCGCCCTACCATTCAACGCGACCTGGGCCACCTCGAATTTCACCAAACCCAGTATCCAGTACCACAGGGCCTTTCGCCTGCAACCAGCCATGTCCATCGCTTGACAGACAAAAGCACGCACTCTCAAAGCTCGCACCTTTCCCTACGCGCAATCTACCGTCCGGGGCAGGCTCAACACCTAACAAGCGAAGGTAGGCGAGCAAGGGTTGTGCGTGACTATGCAGATTGTTCATGCCATTCGCCTGCATGGAGAGCGCCTTTGAGCCCCAGGTTTCACCAGGTCGGTTTGACTCAACACCATTGTATGTATCGGGTCCAGAAAGTGTTCCTGTCCAGACAGCGGGATATTGACTCTGGTGATTCGTCAACGTCATACGATACCATTCGTCCCACGCCAGTTCAGGATCATGTTGGCCGGCCGCCCAGATTAGAGTCATATTGACAGCGAACCATATCCCGCCGCCACCAGCACCTTCACCTGGCCCACCCATCACATCATCATCCATTTCAACCGGCCAGCGTACACGCGCACCGAGCGGGGAATTACTCCTGGCATGCTGATCGATTTCACCCAATAAAACTCTGGCCTGGTCAGAATCTGCTGCACCGCACAGAATGGCCCAGGGTTGAACTTCCAGCCAGCAGTCCTTGTCACCAATCGGCGGAGCATCAGGACCGTAGGCCCGACGGAACCAGTGACCATTCCATTCACCCGTGACGGCTGCTCGTAATTCTTCACCACAGTTCCGAGCAGCTTCCGCTGTTTCGCTATCCCCCAGGCGATCGCACAATCCCGCATAAACCGGGAGCACCCAGGCTGCCATTGCTGAGTTCAGAACCGACTCACCCCTGGTCTTCATCAATGCGGGTTCAACACCAGATAATGGGATCGCGGTATCGTTCCAGTCTGCATTCAACATTCGAACGTGGCCATTATCGCCGCGACCGATATCCTTTACGAAAAAGTTGAATTGACGACGCAGGTTCTCAGCCAGAGATACGGCCCCTGCCTGGTATTCAGGATGGTATGGCAGTTCCTCTCCGAAAGCTTCAAGGTCTCCGGTTGCGGCAGCGTACTCAGCCGCGAGCGCCAGTGCCCAGAGGTTCTGGTCCGAGGGCTGGAATCCAAGTGCAGCCGGTTTTTTCGAACCATCCAGTGAATATGGCATTTCACCATCCGGGGTTGTCCAGGCGGATGTATTTCTTAAGGTACCAAGTGCAAGATCAGGTTCGCTATAGATCAGTGGCAAGGCATGCTGAAGCGGATCACGTGCAGCCCCATTGAATCCAATCGGGAAAGCATACGCAGACGACTGGTTGAGTGTATAACCACCAATAATCTCGTCTTTACATGCTCCTCCTGTCAGGAGTGCTGCATGCCAGGCAATTTCCCTGGCTGTTTCAGGTTGACCCTCGGCTGTTCCGGTCGGCAGACGTTTCTGCACCTGGGCAATCGATGACGACATGATGACACCCGGATCTTCCATTAACGACCCTTCCAGATTACCGAAACGGAACCAGAGTTCAGATGTTTCGCCTGGCATCAGACTAATCTCACTGGTCAGCGTCAGCGTTGGGTGACTGCTGTCACTGTGGCTGGGTTCTGCTTCGGTGTCACCTAGTGCTTCCAGGCCAATATCCAAAGCAGGTCCAAAGATCTGCGCAAAAGGACCGATGGCAATGTCTGAGCCCTCAAGGCGACGCTCTTTGGCAAGTAATCCTCTCTCTGATTTCTCAACGTCAAAGACCAGCGCCTGCCTGGCATGATCACGACGACTCTCGGGTGCGCCAAAGAGACTGACGAAGCGCGGAACAATATCCCACTCTTCCCGGTGAGTTAGTTGGCGCAAAACATCACTGCTGTTTTTAATTCGAACACGCACCAGAACCCAGGGCATTTCACCCTCTGGGCACAGGATCAATCGCTCAAGCAAAAGCCCGGAATAGCTGGCTACTATCTCGAACCAGGTCGGTCCAAAACGTCTTATTGGTGCTTCCCCTTTTGAATTCTTCTCCCAGGTACTGGTCCATGACTCACCCCTTTCCGTCATGATTGAGATACCGGTTCCGGCTGGATCCGGCGCGGTAATCCAACGCAGACCATGGCGCTCATCAAATATCGCAACCCGGCCATCGTTGGCCGCCTGCATCTGAATTACCCGGTTACCAAGCAGCACCCAGTGACGCCGCGTTTTTGGCCCCCTGATCGGATCCCATTCTGCTTCTGGCAGCGATTCCTGGTCGGCCTCATATTGGAAGTACGGGAGTCCATCACGTTCGGACCATTGACCAAAATGGCTCATTGCTTTTTATCCTTTACTGAATTTGACGAAGATATTTCAGAGTCGTCAGAGCCTTTCTTCATCCACAAGATAGTACCCACCCTTGATCGCCAGGACTTCATTACATCCGTCTTCTATCATTGAAGCCCGGGCATCTCTGAGAATCTTCTCTATGGGGTGGTCACGGGTCAGGCCAATTCCACCGAATATCTGCAATGCTTCACTTGCCACCTCAAAGGCAGTTTGCGTGGCAGTTACCTTGGCGCACATACCAGCATGGAGCGCGGGAATATCCATGGTGCCATTATAAAACGCGACTCGCCGGCTTAACGCCCGGGACGCCTCAACCTTGCGGAACATGTGAAACAACCGATAAGCCACATTCTGATGTCGAATGATTGGTACACCACCCTGTCTTCTTTCGTGGGCATAGTCATAAGCCATATCATAGGCCGCCTGTGCAGCACCTGTAAAAATTGCACCCATCAGGCTATTCGCTTCGCTGTGAATGGCATAGACCGCCTTTTTGAAATCCCCAGGTTCAGCAATCATGTGTTCTCTTGGCAGTCGCACATCATCAAAATAAATCTCACCCTGATTGAGTGCTCGCTGACCCAGCTTATCAAGCGGTTTGCCCCTGCTGATGCCGTCGTGGTCTAGCGGAACAATAACCACGCATCCTTTCGCATCATCAGGCCCGGAACCTGTATCAGCAGCCGCGAAGAGAATACAGACTTCGGCAATAGTGCCATTCGATACCCAGGCTGATTTTTGTCCGTTAATTACTAGCTCATCACCATCAATCTTTACAACGCAATTTGGTTTGCCATACTCTCCGCCCGTAGCAAATATCTGCTTATTGGGATCAAGGCTGTCAGAACCATGATCAGGTTCTGTAATTCCCCAGCATCCGAGAACAGTATCCGGGAAACGGCTTAGCATCGCCTCATTGCCGTACATCCATGACATGTACTGGGGCAGGAATCCTGCACCACAGGAAATCGCCAGTCCGGCATCTCCCCAGCCAAGCACTTCCATGGCCATGGGAAAGAGACGCGATCTTTCTTCAGGTGACAAAGATTGCAGTGTCTCAAGATTCAGACCCAGCTGAAGATATTGCTCACGAAACGCCCAGAAAGGCGAATCCGCGGCTGCAACTTCCTCTGGTGTCATCCGATCCAGTTGCTGGCCCACAGGACGCATGACTTCCCTTGCGAACTGCCATAAGGTATCAAGAAATCCGGTCTCAAGATCTGAAAGCCCCGCCTCCGCTCCCATAGGACCCAGTTTCACTTTGGGTGTATCTGCCCAGTCAAAAACAGCCATACTCATTCTCCCGCGTTGAATACGATTTGGAGGTGACACGGTAGTCTTTTTATGTGGTGAAGACCAACCCGTCCTCCGTTTTTTTGATGGATCTGAGTTGAATGGCACTTGCTTAAGCGCATTCGAGATGCTCCTACGAGATGCTCCTAAGGGGTTCCGGGCCGGGATTCCGAGGTGCAGGTAATCATGAGCCTCATCTTCTGCCGTGGATCACCTGTTGCGCTGATTTCAGCTCTGCGTGGTCTTAGTACATCAAAGATGTGATAGACCGCCGTTGACCCATCAGCTTTTTCCAATGTCTGTATTCCCATTTCGCCGAAGTCGCCAGTCACCCTGTCATCCAGTTTTAAGACCGCACCATCGTGCCATGCCGCAACCAGATAGCGCCTTTTGACCTTGATGATAGTGAATTCACCACAGGCCGAATCTTCAATTATTTTGCCCTCTGCGCCAGATACGCCGAAAGGTACGAAGGCAGCAAAAACAAGCAGAAGCATTCGCACAAATCTAACTATACAGGTAAGGGGCATGTTGATTACAAGCGTAATTCTTGATTCTGCTTTCGGGAAAAACAAGTTTAGCAGCATGTCGATTGACCCGAGATGTTCTTAAGTCAGACACTACACCTTTTTGTATACGCTGCAAGCTTCATCAAGGTGTCACCTACTATTGTTACCAATCAAGAGAGCGTCTCCTTTTGTTAACCTGGTTATCCAGTCAGTGCCTGCGGCTTACATCCTTAACCCTGAATCAGACTGTACATGACACGCAATCATGTAAAATGGCTCCGGATACCGAATCTAACAACCAGAACAAATCGACCCGGGAGACAAAATGCCAGGAGCAAAAAACTTCCTACGGATAACCTTCCTGTTTTCTTGTGTTTTCATAATAGAAACTCCCGCAATTGCATCAGAATCAAACGAAAGACCTGCTAATATCATACTGATTCTGGCAGATGATCTTGGCATCAACGACACGGGCATTTATGGCAGTGAAGTCATAAAGACACCCAATATCGATAACCTCGCCAGGGGCGGCATTCGCTTCAGCCAGGCTTATGTTTCACATCCCGTCTGCAGCCCATCACGAGCCGGACTTATGACCGGACAATACCAGCAAAGACATGGCTGGGAATTTAATCCCGCACGCAGAGACCGGGAGACAGGCATGAATACCGGTGTGCGAACCATTGCTGAATCACAAAAATCGTTCGGCTATGCAACGGGCATGGTTGGCAAGTGGCATCTGGGTCACAAACGTCCTAATCATCCTCTGAACCGTGGTTTCGATGAGTACTTTGGTGTCCTCGATGGCGGCACAAGTTACATTAATTCAGAAGTCCCGGGCACAGAGCACGGCTCATTACGTGGAGAACCAGCACCTACCATCCGACTGAATCAGATCGTCAGGGGATTTGATGAAATCACGGTTGACGAGTACTTGACTGATGTCTTCACAGACGAGGCTGCTGCATATATCGAGAACCACAAAGATGCGCCCTTTTTCCTCTATCTCAGTCACATAACACCACATACGCCCCTGCAGGCCACAAAGAAGTACCTCGATCGTTATCGGCACATCGAGGACGTCCGCTCAAGAGTCTACGCAGCCATGGTTTCATCGTTAGATGACAGTGTGGGAAAGGTAGTCAATACACTGAAATCAACCGGTCAATATGAAAATACCCTGATCGTTTTTATGAGTGACAATGGTTGCGCTGGTTACATCCAGGATGCCTGCTCTAATGCACCTTACGCCGGATATAAACGCTATCACCAGGAAGGAGGCATACGGACACCACTGATCTTCAGCTGGCCTGCAGGACTTTCTTCTGGAGAGATATATGAGTACCCGGTCATTACCCTGGACCTGATGGCAACTTTTGCCGCTGTATCGGGACAGCAAATAGATAGTAAAGACAGTGTGAATCTCCTGCCCTATCTGAAAGGCAGACTTAAAAAGGCACCACACGATTATCTTTTCTGGCGATCAGGACCCACGATTGCGGTCAGAGACGATCGATGGAAGCTGATCAGATACAACAAGACCGACTTCACCACAGCTGACCTTGACAACACGGGTCGACTGACAGCACCAGAAAACGGATGGACGACGGAATCACCCATGGGTCAGGTAACGCTTCTCTACGATTTGCATAATGATCCAGGTGAAACTGCCAATCTGGCAAAGACTCATGCAGAAATAGTGGCACGTCTGGCAGCGCGGCATTCCGGATGGGCAAACGAATTGCAGAAGGGCGCTATATTACCGGCAATACGATCAACTCTGGCGGAAATGCACGGTGAGCCTGTTCAGCTGATATTCTAGTACAACTGCCGTTCTCAGCTCTTCTGTGGCGCGAAGCACTAATCGATGTTTCTTGCAGCGGCGAGGAAATATACCATCACGGGCAAACAGATATTTTGGTATTAAGGTTCAGATGACAGCCCGACACTTTTGCATTCGTCTGACCATCGTGATGGCTATTCTATCTTCAGCAGTATCCGCACCTTTAACTCAGGCACAGACAAGCCTGGTGATGCTTGGTAGCGGTAATCCGAACGCCGACCCGGAGCGCTCTGGATCTGCACTTGCCATCGTGGTCGATGATCGCTCGTATCTGGTTGATGCCGGACCATCCTCTTGCGGAGCAGAGAGTATCTGTATCTCGTAGTGATTCAGGGGACCCACTGGGTCAGTTTTTGTCTCTATCATCTGAAATATTCTTTCGATATTATCACTAAATCTGGAATATCATTTCAATAATAGTTCGTATTTCACCAACAAAGAAAGCCCATTCCAGCTAATCAGGTATAGACTGATATTCACACACATCTATATGATGGAGCCATGGACAGTTATAAATTCGCACCGAAAATCGAGACTGCTTCAAGAGATCATCTGAAAGCGATTCAGCTGGAAAAACTGAAGCCAATTCTGACTCATGCATTTAGAAACGTACCCCACTATGCCAGCTCGTTTGAGAAGGCGGGTGTTGAACCAGATGATCTGAAAAATCTGGATGAGCTGACCAAATTTCCCCTCACGCTAAAGGATGACCTTCGCGACAATTATCCATTCGATATGTTTGCCGTGCCAAGGGAGGAGATTATCCGTATCCACGCGTCATCCGGGACAACCGGCAAGCCGACGGTAGTTGGCTATACCAACGATGATCTGAACCTCTGGAGTGATCTGATGGCACGCACCCTCGCCTGTCTTGGAACTCGTCCCGGCGATATCGTGCACAACGCATACGGCTATGGTCTTTTCACCGGTGGCCTGGGTGCACATCAGGGAGCCGAGCGGCTGGGCTGTTCAGTTGTTCCTGTCTCAGGTGGGCAGACCGAAAGGCAGATCGTCCTCCTTAAGGATTTTGGCGCTCGCGTTCTATGTGCGACACCTTCGTACGCGCTCAACATCGCAGAGGTTGCTGAAAGGGAAGGTGTGGATTTGCGGAATGGCCCGCTTGCAGTCGGAGGATTCGGTGCTGAACCCTGGAGTGAGGGGATGCGTCACGAACTGGATGAAAGGCTGGGAATAAAGGCGGTCGATATATACGGTCTATCTGAAATCATGGGGCCTGGTGTTGCAGTTGAATGCAGTGAAGTCAGAAATGGTCTTCACGGTTGGGAGGATGCATTCATATTCGAAACCATCGACCCGGAAACCGGCGACCAGGTACCGGAAGGTGAACCCGGTGAACTTGTTATCACAACCCTCGGCAAATGGGCTCAACCCATGATTCGATATCGAACCCGTGATATTACCCGTCTTGATACAACTCCCTGCGATTGCGGGCGCACCCATGTGCGCATCATGAGAATAATTGGCCGCAATGACGACATGTTGATCATCAGGGGAGTCAATCTCTACCCCTCTCAAGCCGAAGCGGCTCTTCTGACTGTTAGTAACATCGCACCGCTCTATCAATTGGTTGTCACCAGAGAAGGGATTATGGACACCTTGACGATAGAAGTTGAAGCGGCGCCTGGAATAGAAGAGAAGGAGTATGCAGCTATTGGTAAGGAAGTCGTACGACAATTGAAGTCGAGAGCGGGAGTGACCTGTCGTGCCGTGGTTCTGGCGCCAGGTGTTGTGCCACGATCCGAGGGAAAAGCCATTCGAGTCAAGGACATGCGCTAGACGTTTGGCAGGGAAAAGTCAAATTTGACACTGATTGAATCAAACGTCACTCTCACTCCCTGGAGCCACTAAACAGTAATATTTGCCAGAGATACCATGAAACAGATCAAATTAGGAAACGCCGAAGAAGCTCCTTCCTTTTCAGATGTACAGGTTGCAGGGGAACAACTGCCTCCGCTGATGGGAAACGAGGCTATTGCCAGAGGCGCATGGGAAGGGGGGGTCAAAATTGCTTCAGCCTATCCTGGGACGCCAAGTACCGAGATTCTGGAGAGTATCGCCGAATTCCCCGAAAGCGACATCGCAGCGGAGTGGGCGCCGAACGAGAAAGTTGCATTGGATGTTGCCATCGGCGGTTCCTTTGCTGGAGTCAGATCACTGACTTCAATGAAACATGTCGGGCTCAATGTCGCATTGGATTCACTCATGTCAATGACCTACATTGGCGTTAACGGCGGACTGACCCTTGTCGTATGCGATGACCCGGGAATCCACAGTTCTCAAAACGAACAGGATACCAGGCTGATTGCTCAACTCGCCACGGTCCCGGTACTGGAACCATCTGACGCCCAGGAGGCACTCGATTTTACGCGACTCAGTTTTGAACTCAGTGAGAGATTCGACACACCAGTTATCGTCCGAAGCACTACCCGACTCTCCCATACCCGAAGTCAGGTAAAGCTGGGTAACCGCGACGACATAGAGCCTCTTCCTTTCAATGAGGACGTTGTCAAGAATGTCATGATTCCAGCTCATGCACGCCTGCGTCATCCATTTCTACTCGAACGTGAAGCTAAATTAATAAAACATTTTGGCACAGACGAAATCAACCGGATTGAACCGGGTACCGCCGATTACGGCATCATAACGAGTGGAATCTGCTATTCCTATGTGAAGGAAGTTGCACCGACGGCTCATGTATTGAAACTGGGTGCAACCTGGCCCCTTTCGGATGTATTACTGCGAAATTTTTGTAGATCAGTTAACCGTGTGCTGGTTGTGGAGGAGCTCGAACCAGTTATCGAGAATGCCATCCGCCGTCTCGGTATAGAAGTAGAGGGTAAATCCCTATTCCCACGAATGGGTGAATTCTCTCCCGATTCAGTCCAGCAGGGATTGGAGAAGGCGGGGCTTTTACCCAAGAAAAAACGTATGCAAGCTTCAGAGGATACCACCCTGAAAAGACCACCGGTTTTATGTGCTGGATGTCCGCATATGTCAGGATACATGGCGATCCGGGCCACCAATGCCCGGGTTGTCGGGGATATCGGTTGTTATACACTGGCTGCCATTGAACCACTTAAATCCATTGACACAACAGTTGCCATGGGTTCGAGTATCGGCAATGCCACAGGCATGTGGAGAGCCGGAACAGAAACAAAGCCCATCGTTGCCACGATTGGCGACTCTACCTTCCTGCATGCTGGTATCCCGCCGCTTATCGATGCCGTCTACAATCGGGCCAATATTACCGTGGTATTACTCGATAATCACATTGTGGCAATGACAGGTGGTCAGCAAAACCCCTCCACTGGTATCAATCTGCGGGGAAACGAAACAGAGCGTGTTGATCTTGAGCAACTGGTACGGGCGCTGGGTGTAAAATGGGTAAGAGTTGTTGACTCCTACAATCTGGGGAATATGTACCAGCATATGCAGGAAGCAATTCGGTACCGCGGCGTTTCTGTCGTCATATCAGATCGTCCCTGTGTACTTGACCCGGTTAAGATCAAAGCACCGGCGTTTATCGTACAATCAGCGCCCTGTACAGCATGCCAGTCCTGTATGAATCTTGGCTGCCCTGCTCTCGTCTGGACTGATGAGATGTACGATGGCCACCACAAGGTAGATATCAACAGTGAACTTTGTATGGGCTGCAGCCTCTGCGCTCAAATCTGTCCAACCGACGCAATCAAGCCTGAACACCTAGTCCTTTGACAATGAAGCAGCAGTTAAAAGAAGAACTCCCGTCAAAGGTTACCGGACCCTGCAACGTCCTCGTTGTCGGGGTTGGTGGACAAGGTGTCGTAATGATATCGAAAGTGCTGTCAACACTCTGCCAGCAGCAGGGATTTGTGGTTAAACAGAGTGAAGTTCATGGCATGGCCAAGCGGGGCGGCTCGGTATTCAGTCATGTTAGATTCGGAGATCACATCTATTCACCCACCATCCCGGAAGGCGAGGCGGATATCATCGTGGCTCTGGAATGGGCGGAGGGATTGCGCTGGTTGCCCTATCTGAAATCTGAAACGGGAACCCTTATCGTCGATACTCAACAGATTGTTCCCCCATTTGCCTGTCGAGATCGTCGCGTAAACGCCAGACTGGGATATGTCGACAAGAGCCTCAAGGAGATCATTGAACAGATCCCCAACAGCATGGCAATTGACGCAGTTGATTTGGCGACTGACGCTGGCGTACCAAAGGCTGCAAATACTGTCCTGCTTGGTGCACTTTCGACTGCGCTGAACTTTGACCCGGAAGCCTGGAAAGCAGTCATTGAGGATACCGTTCCCCCGAAAACAATCTCTGGAAATCTGCAGGCTTTTGAATCCGGGCGATCAAGATCACTGGCCCTTGAGCAGGAGATACCTTCTGAAAGCTATCCGGATAAATCGGATGCCACCCGTCAGATGCCTATCTACAAACCACGGCTGGAGATTACCGGGGACTGGTGCAAGAGTTGCGATATCTGCGTACGTTTCTGTCCGGAACGTTGTCTTCGATTAGACAAACAACAAATTGTCGAATTATTTGAACCAGATCTGTGTACAGGTTGCCGGATGTGTGAGTGGTTATGTCCTGACTTCGCCATCAACGTACATCTGGATACCGAGCATACGATAGAGTCTGGAAAATGAGCAAGCTGACGAACCTCCAGGGGAACAGAGCCTGCGCGCTCGGTGCCATCAAAGCTGGCTGCAGATTCTATGCGGGGTACCCAATTACTCCTTCTTCCGAAATCGCCGAAAGTATGGCAAAGGAACTACCAGCCGTGGGCGGTACTTTTATTCAAATGGAAGATGAAATCGCATCGATAGTCGCGGTCATTGGGGCTTCTGCAGGGGGTGTCAAAGCAATGACAGCGACGAGCGGTCCGGGCTTTTCACTCAAACAGGAGAACATCGGTTACGCCTCGATGACAGAGATACCCTGTGTGATTATCAATGTTATGCGCGGCGGCCCAAGTACCGGGATGCCAACCCGCCCCTCTCAGGGTGACATCATGCAGGCAAGGTGGGGAACTCACGGCGATCATCCGTCGATAGTGCTGGTACCCTGGTCAGTTGAGGAAGTCTATACAGAAACTCAGCGCGCTTTTAGCCTCTCAGAAGGCCTTAGAGTTCCTGTAGTTGTCATGTTCGATGAGTCAATCGCACACCTGATTGAATCAGTGGATCTTTCATCAACAACATCCGAAACCAGCATGGTCCGCAAAAGAGCTGAAGGTGCCCCCGAGACTTTCGAACCTTACGCCACCACGGATGATTGTGTTCCACCAATGGTGCATCCCGGAGATGGGCTTCGAACCCATACTACGGGCCTGACCCATGGTACGGATGGATTTCCTACCCAGGACCCTGAAACAGCTCAGATTGCCGTGCAGCGCCTGATCGACAAGATAGAAGTAAATCATTCCAAAATAGAGAGATATGAATCTTATGACTGTAAAGGCGCTGACGTTGTCATCGCAGCTTATGGCATCACTGCGAGAGCAGCCCGTTACGCCCAGGAGCGGTTGACAGCCCGGGGAATAGCGTGCGGCGTATTCAGACCACAAACCGTATGGCCTTTTCCGGAGGCAGGATTCCGGGAATCAATCAAATCAGCCAGGTATGTCCTGACTCCGGAAATGAATGCAGGACAACTTATAATGGAGATCGAGCGCCTCGCATCACCTGATAAAACAGTGATCGGGCTTAATCGTTATGATGGTGAATCCATCAGTCCAAACGCAATGATAGATAAGATCGAGGAGTTGCTTGGTGAGTGACAAGAAAATTCCAATAGCAAACACTGACATGAGTGACGATGAGTTCGATATTCGTGACTACCTGCGTTTGGATCTATTCCCGCATTTTATGTGTCCTGGTTGTGGTCATGGCATTGCCATGCGAGCACTGCTGTGGGCGATCCACGAGGAGGGCATCGACAAGGATAAACTTGCTATTGTGACCGGTATTGGGTGCTCCGGTCGCGTCGGTGCCTATATCGATGCCAATACGTATCACACAACCCACGGTCGCCCCCTGCCTTTTGCCACGGGCCTGAAACTGGCCAGGCCTGATCTGCACGTTATTGTCGTTACGGGGGACGGTGACTGTCTTGCCATTGGCGGCAATCATCTGATCCACGCCTGCCGACGTAATCTGGACATTACCTGCCTGATGCTTAACAACGAAACCTACGGTATGACCGGTGGTCAGGTATCACCTACAACCAGTGATGACAGATTCACAACAACGACACCCGCCGGAAATTTTGAACCGGCATTCGATCCCTGCTCTCTTGCCACGGGCGCGGGTGCAACTTTTGTCGGGCGCGAACTGACCTTGCAGTGTCCGTCACTTAAGAACCTGATCCGTGAAGGTATGTCCCACACTGGCTTTTCCTTTATTGAGGTCTTATCAGACTGTACCGAGATCTATGGTCGAAAGAACGACCTTGGTGAATCTGCCGAGATGATTATGGGGCAAAAATCAGCCTATCGTTCTGAAAACTATGGTTTTCAGCATAACGAAACCTTCCAGCCCGGTACTATTAATACCGGCATTTTGCACAAAGATGACAGACCAGAATACGGGGAAACGCTTCATGCCCGAAGGCAGGTTAAATCATGAGTGGTATCGAGATTCGCTTCAGCGGCAGTGGCGGGCAAGGACTTCAACTGGCTGCCAAGATTCTAGGAGAGAGACTCTCGGCGGAACAGCGGTATGTAGCAATTTCCCAGGGTTACGAACCTACCTCGCGCGGTGGTCTCAGCAGAGCTGATCTCGTCGTCAGCGACTCGGGTGAAACGGCTTATCCACTGGTTGCAAAACTCGATTATCTGGTGATCCTGGATCAGATTGCAGTACCTGCCAGTAGGGGGTTCATACAATCAGATACACTGGTTATCGCCGATTCAGAACGGGTAACCGAACCACCAACAGATGCAGAAAAGTGCCTGATGTTGCCTTTGATTAAGGAAGCGCTGGCGGCTGGAACGATTCGAGCAGTCAATATCGTTTCACTCGGTGCGCTGATCAGCTGTTCTGGAATCTGCGATCCAAAAGCATTGACTGATCAGATCAGAAACAGTGTTCCTCAACGTTTTGTCGATATGAACATCGATGCCTTTGATCGAGGATACCAACTGGGAGTCCAGGAGACTGCCAGTGCGACTGGTCACTAATATACACCGCTCGGTCGTTAACCGTACTTTTCTTCTAAGTATGGCTTTATGTTTATTTGTCGCCGGATGCATTGACAGCACACATCAATCTAACAATTCTACTGATGTTCCGGTTACTACAGCAGAACTTCCTGAATTGCTCCCACTTCAGACTCTGCTAGCACCAGCCGAGTATGTCGCACCTCAGATCAGCCCGAATGGTCGTTGGATTAGTTATATTGCTCCATTGGATGGTGTTCCCAATTTCTTTGTGGCGCCTTCAGATCAACCCAAAAGTGGGCAAGCCGTTACCAGCTTCACCGATCGAGGTGTGCAAGCCACTGACATAAGCGGCGTGGTGATGTATTCATGGCACGCCGACAGTGAGCACATTATCTATCCAGTGGATTATGATGGAGATGAGAACTGGGACATCCATATCGTCAATATCGTTTCCGGTGAAGAACGTAATCTCACACCATCACCCGGCATAAAAACCCAGATCATCGCATCCGATCGAAACTCCCCGAACGAAGTCGTTATCCTGGTGAACGAAAGGCATCCCATGTTACCTGATGTTTACCGCCTTAATCTGCAGACAGGTCTGCGTGAGAACATTCTTATGAATCCAGGGAAGGTCCTGGGATTTCTCGCTGATGACAATCTCAAACTCAGATTGGCCGTCGCAATCAATGCTGAAGGTGGAATCGACATCTCGCGGATATCTGATGATAAGGAATTCGATACTTTTATGCAGATCTCGGCAGAAGACCTGCCAGCACTGACCACCTCGAGCTCTCAGAAAATCATCCGTCTGAATCAGAGCAATGAACATCTCTACCTCTATGACGTGGAAGGTCGGGACACTACCGCTTTTATCAGTCTGAATCTTTCATCCGGCGAAAAGAAAGTCATCGCACAGGACAAGCGAGCAGATCTTGCTGGGATTCTTTATGAACCTCTGACCAACAAACCCCTTGCCTACGCGACCAACTGGACCCGCACATCGTGGCATGCAATTGATTCCTCGGTGGCACCCGATATCGAGTTCTTAAACCAGGCGGCAGAAGGTGACTGGAACGTGGTCAGCCAGACTGACGACAACAACAAATGGATAGTACAGGACATGCTGTCACATAAACCTGTTCGCTTTTTTATCTATGATCGAATCAGGAAGTCCTCTGATCAACTCTTCACAAGCACACCAGCGCTTGAAGGCCTTCCTCTGTCGAAGTTACACCCCTACATTGTGCAGACTGATGATGGTCTGGATCTGGTCTCGTACCTTTTACTGCCACCCTGGACGGATCCTGATGAAGATGGCCGACCCTCTGAACCACTGCCAGTCATTGTGCTGGTTCATGGCGGGCCAAGTGACGAGCGCGCACAGTTTGCCTATGGTCCTTTCCTGCACTGGCTGGCGAACCGCGGCTATGGAATCCTCTATGTTAACTTTCGCGGATCAGCCGGTTTCGGCAAGGCATACATGAATGGCCAGACCCGGGAGTGGGGCGGCAGGATGCACCAGGATATTCTTGATCAGGTGGACTGGGCAATCCGTGAGGAGATTGTAGATCCAGCAAAAGTTGCGATCCTGGGTGGTAGTTACGGCGGTTATGAAGTCCTGGTTGCCATGACCATGACTCCCGAGAAATTTGCCTGCGGTATTGATCTTGTGGGACCCTCAAATCTTGAGATATTTATGCCACACTGGGATGTGGATCGAATGTCGGTCGTTCTGGGTGATCCCAGAACCGAGGAAGGCAGAGCTTTTCTGCGTTCCCGTTCACCGATCAATTTTGCCGACCAAACTCGACACCCTATTCTGATTGGTCAGGGAGCAAGAGACTCGCGTGTGCCTCAAGATCAGTCAGACATGATCGTCGATATCATGAACAAGAACGGCACCGCTGTTACCTATGCACTGTACCCGGATGAAGGTCACGGTCTGATGCGGACCGCCAACAGTTTCTCATTCTGGGCCATGAGTGAGGTATTCCTCGCGGGATGCCTGGACGGTCGCAGCTATCCTATTGGTGATGCACTTGAAGGTTCCAGCGTCGAAGTACCCGTTGGTGCCGAGCTGATACCTGGGTTGACCGAAGCGTTAAACAAGCAAAACAGACAGCCCTGAACAGACAGTTTGTCTAAGCCACAGCCGATATCTTATTCGGCACCGGGAACTGAAAGTCATGAAGAATTATTTCATTCCACATAAAATCCATCGGATGTGGCGTATATTCCACTTCAACATCAATAACGGCAGGTTTCCCTGCATCCATCGCACGCTTAAACGCATCGGGTAGTTCATCAATGCCCGTAACGCTCTGTCCGTGGCATCCAAACCCTTCCGCTACTTTGGCGAAATCCACCTTGGTCAATTTTGTGCCGAAATTGGGATTCTCAAGCATTTCACCAAACGGCTTATACATGCCCCAATAACTGTCGTTGAATACAACAACCACAATATTAAGTTGATATCGTGCAGCAGTCTCCAGTTCCTGAATGGTGCATCCAAAAGCACCATCCCCGGTGATACAGACAACCGGGCGGTCAGGGTGAGACAATTTTGCCGCGTTGGCAAAAGGCAAGCCGAAACCCAGATGACCCATGCCTGGCTCGGCTAACATAATGTGAGTATCGGATGGCTGAATGAAGGTGGTATTCCACATCATCGCCTGACCACCATCAAGTACGGTGATTGCTTTCTCAGGTATCAGGTCACTCATGGCTCTGGCAACCGTGGCTTCGTTAAGAACGCTGCCGCCGCCAACAACTTTGGCATTTGCACTTGAATCTACAACGTCTCGATAGTTCTGATGGTAGCTCTGAGTTGATGGCAACCAGTCTGCATCTATCGCCAGATCTGAACCTTCCAACATTTCGAGCACGGCCTGCAACGTGGATCTGGCATCTCCAACCAGACCCAGATCCACCGGTGCAGCTTTGCCAATTGACTCACTGTCAATCTCAATCTGGATAATTTTCTGGCCATCAGGTTTTGGGTATACGGGTGGCTTGTGAACCGGATTGAATGTGGAAAATTTACTACCAACCGCAAGTACCAGATCAGCCTGCCTTGAGGCGTCAAGCGTTGCCTGACCTGCGATCAGCCCACCGGAGCCGATATTGTTGGGATCTTCTGGCAGAAGCACACCTCTTCCCATCACCGTCGTCATAGCCGGAGCGTTGATTCGCTCAACTAATTCTCGAAATTCTTTTACTGCACCGGAGCGAACCACACCGCCACCTGCTATCAGCAAAGGCCTTTTTGCACTTGCCAGTAAACCCGCCGCGCTTCTCACCTCATCACTGCTGGGAACGGGACGCGGAAGCTGAAATGGCGGTACAGTGTCAAGGTCATAGCTGCACAACTGGGTTCCCACATCGCATGGAATATCCAGGTGGACCGGTCCTGGGCGTCCTGACTGAGCAACATGCACAGCGCGCTCGATGAGTTCGGCAGCCCTTTCAGGATGATGAATGCAGGCATTCCACTTAGTGATCGAACGGAACAATCCAAGCTGGTCGGCTGACTGAAGCTGGTCGCGACTGGGATCGATTTCTCTTGCATGGTTCTGACCGGTCAGAACAATCATGGGGATATTGTCGGCATAGGCGGCTGCAACACCAGGCACCAAATTGGTCGCACCTGGCCCTACCGTCGCAAAACATACTCCCAGAGTCCCTGTAATCCTGGATATCGCATGAGCCATATGCCCCGCAGCCTCCTCATGCCGGGTCGTCAAATAGGTAAGTTCCGGATCGGTAGAGGCACCGTTCATCACCAGACCAATCTGCGCTGCCGGTAGTCCACACAGGTAGCGCACACCATGTTTCTTGAGGATAGCCAGTAGTACATCGCTAACGGAACCTTCCATATCTATCTCCTATTCACTTGCAGTAAATCCATATTAAATATCAAGGCTGGCCTGCCCTGACAGTATACCTATCAAACACCCTATTTTGCCAACAGGTAGAGTTGCCACAGATCTTTACGGGTGAAGTGCAGAAACGGCGCAAGGGTAATAACTCCTACCTTACCTATGCTCTTCTCCAGATACTTCAATTCTTCCAACATCGGTTTGATATCGTCTTCTATTTCTGTATCGATCCCATACTCCCGCATCATCAGAATCCCCTTGGCTCGCAAGGCGAGTTCTGTGTAAAGACGAAGATAACAAAGCATATCAGCAACGACTGGCCCTTCGAATTTTTCACGCAGGTCTGTCAGGAAACGACCGATTTTTGAGCTGCTAAACTCACCTGAGTTTATCTGCGCCAGAAGATTCGCATCTTCATCAAAATCAAGGTGAAGCCACTCACTCAGGGAACTCGAACTTTTCTCAAATACGACATATATAATCGGGGGCAGGAATATCATTACACAGATAGTATGGATGATAGGGGAAAGAAAGAAGTGATTGAAAACCGAGTGAATAATGACTGCGACCACAAACCCGGGAAGGAATAGTATCGGATTAATTTTCATTTCCTGTTCAGTCAAAGACTGGGACACAATAGCGAAGATTGATGTAACACCACCATGCATGATCGCCGTACCGAATCCACGAACGATCCAGACACCGGGATTGTCAATTGTCTGTAGCTGCAGATAGTAAATATTCTCGACCAGAGCAAACCCGGCTCCCGCAGCAAATCCTGTGATGGCCGCATCAACCAGAAATCCTATTCGATGTCTGTAGAGCAACCAGACAACGATGGATGCTTTCAAAGTTTCCTCCACCAGTGGTGCAACGTAGCGAGTCAGTTGAACCGACTCAAGCGAGAATATCACTGCCAGAAAAGTATTTACAAAGTAACTACCAATCGCTGCAAGCCCACCACAAAATATCACTGAAACGACATAGCGGACGCCAACCAACTGGTGACTATCCATGTATCTGAGTATTACAAGGAAAATCAGAACAGGAAACAGGCCTACCGGCATGCTGATAATTTCTGCACTATCCATAAAACTGATAAAATCAGGGAGACGGCGGGTTATTCTGCCAAATAGCTCACAGCGATTACAGTACTTTCAATGACAACATCCATTCGGTTTCATTGTCCTGACCAGATTCAAAACCGACCGCATAACCAATGGAAAGCGTCATAGGCAGGCGATGTGCCAGCGTAAAGTGCAGGTCAACCTGAACACCTGTGGTCGAAACTCTCCGATCATTCCTTCCATCCGGATCAGCCCACAACGAGCCCACGAACAGGGCTGGCCTTAGCCAACTGAGGAAAAGCCCAGGTGTGCCGACCTCACGGAATCTTTTTGGGGGCAAATTCCATTCTAGCACCGCCTTACCGAAAGTCTTGGCACTGACCTGGTCGATTTCAAAGCCGGGCATGCTGTAATATTCCCGGTAACGCTTGATCTCACTATTATCAACATAGTTATTGCCATAACCACCAAAGTAATAGCTGGTTAGAGGATTGAGCCTGTCACCGTCTGCGAAACCAATATCGGTGTACAACCAGATAGAAGAGTGCTTCCAGGGTAAGGCGAAACCTGCATCAAATCCGGCTCGCAATTTTTGTGTGGATTCCCCTTCTGCATGGTCACTTTTTAGTACAAGATCCCATTCGAATCCTTTTTCATGGTCAACAGCACCCAAAGATTTAAGGGTGTGTTTATAGATAAGTGCAATTTCTGCAGACAGGATATCTTCAAATTGAAATGTGGAAACGTTCTGGTTAGAGGGTAGCGTATCAAGCCCGGTAAAGTACTCCAGATCTGCCGTTAGCATCAGTTCTCTTGGTGTGTCGTAGATCAGCGCTTTCTCATACCCAATGAGGAGTGCGTCACCCTTGCGACTATATTCAGTGGGGCCAAACAAGTCGTAGAAGTCCGCATCATTATGCCAGTACTGGAAATGCCAGTTCAGCGAAGAATACTGGGCGTTAAAGTGCAATCTCTCGTCGCTTTCGGCATTACTGTCCAGCGTATATGAAGCTGTCAATTCAAACTTGTGGAATTGTGCCGGATCGGAATAGTTAAAGTGCCAGCCGAAGGCTGTATCGTCTCGATATCCCTCTAGCACCGGATACGCTGAATGAAGCGCCAGCTCCTTGGCAGGACGGTATTTTGATTCCCCGGCTACTGGATTTTCGGGTGTAGAACGGAAGGACTTGATTACTGACCAATCCTTCACAACCGGGTGTTTTTTGACAATTTCATTACCAAGAAAGGTAATGGCGCTGAGGTCATCCAAAACGACCGGGTCAATGACCGCCGGTATAAATCCCTGCCCAGTGTATTCAAATACGATAAGCGTACCATCAGATCTTGGGATAGGTTTAAAGAACCCTGTTTCAGCATTACTAACCGCTTCCAACTCACCTGTTGCCCACTCGAAGCGAAATATATTTGAAACACCGGTGTAGAACGAACTCCCAAACAGATATTTGCCATCGGGAGAGAATACAAAACCTTCCGGAACGGTGGGTCCAAAATCAAATTGAGCTACCGGTTCGATTTTACCTGCGAGAAGTTCTTCAGTTTTGTAAACCTGAAGATGCTGAGTTCCATCGATTTCAGCTTTAGAGGTAGAAAGTAAGCCGCCGTCTGGTGAGATATCCATTTCGTAAGGTACTTCACCATATGACCAGGTATGAAGTTCGTTCCAGTCATCATATGGATGTGGAATGCGAACCAGGCTCACGTAGCCATTGAGGTGCCGCAATCCCCAAAGAGACCGGTCAATTTCATTGAAGACAATGTCACCGATACGGGCATCTCTTATCAGGAGTTCTTCTTCGCCTGATGCCAGATTAACTGACATCAGGTCTCGATAGGATTTGTTGTCCGCGGTATAGAAAAGTCTGTTATTGGCTGAATCGTAGGCTGGGGATGTTACTGTAAAACTTCTTGGTCCCTTAATATCGGTGATTCTTTTCAATTCACCAGTATCTACATCTATCGTACCAATATGGGCCACCACACCGGGATATCGAAAAGCACCAATCAGAGTCTTTTCATCTTCCGTGAGAAATGCCCTCGATGTGGATCCAAGTGCCTCATCTCTCAATCTTTTTCCAGCTGTTAGGGGAGTTTCATGGACTTTGACCAGATTCTTCTGCTGGAACTCTTTTTCCCAGTCGATCCAGTCCTGCCACGCAGACTCCAGCGATAGTCCAAAAACCTGCTCAAACTGCTTCGTATAGTATCGCTCACTTCCCTCATCTCGCTTCATCCATTCGATGATCTGATCTGGTGAGTAAACAAACGAAAGGTAGCTGATAAATCTTGTGCCATACAGATAGGCATTGACACCTACCTGAAAATCTATGCTGACACCTTCTGAGACAATACCCAGATTGCTGTAGAAGTATGCATCATCTCGGACCATTGAACGAAACACCATCTCGTCGTAGGCTCCCTGAGCCCTGCCAACACCACCGGACATCCAGGTCTCAAGAAATACGGCAGTACCTTCCAAATACCATCTGGGTGAACTCATCCGCGGCACCGCTAAATAGTTGTAGAAGATCGATTCAGGGTGCTGATCTGATTGTCGTGGTTTGCCTCTGAAAAATTTCCGCCAACGAGCATCTTGCTGATTCCAGCCATCCATTGTAGCGATATGGACTAATTCATGATTCATCAGCATGAAAGTCCTTTCGGCACCAGGGGAAGTTTCAAATGTTCTGCTCGTGGGTGCGATGTAAACGGTCACACCGTTACCCGGTGAAACTCCTGCACCCGCATTTCCGTAATCACTGAGGTCTGTCAAAATAACCGTCGATTTGTCCCACGGTTGCCACTCAAACTTTGATTTCTGAAACGCCAGCGAATTGTGAAAACTCCTGGACATGTGAGGAACCAGATAAGTCTGAACCGGATCAAAATAAAGCATTCGGACATCCTCGGTTTCAAGCATGTCCATTTCAAAAGTTTCTGCTTTACTGATAACAGTAAACAGGATCAGCGATATAAAGGGGATTATTCTGATCAGGCGCATTATTTTCTCTTTACACAATAAAGGAGCAGTCGCCCGAAGAACGACTGCTCTATATTGTCTTTAAAGAAGTTGCGGATCAACTATTGTTGATTACTGCGTTGCGCTTCCCTGAAGGCGTCTCGACCCATCGCTTCGCGGAAGGCATCCCGGCCCAACGCTTCGCGAAAGGCATCATTCCTGAATGCTTCACGGAAGGCGTCACTTGCCATGGCTTCGCGGAAGGCATCTCGGCCCATCGCTTCACGGAAGGCATCCCTACCAAAAGCTTCACGAAACGCATCTCTACCCATTGCTTCACGGAACGCATCATTAGCCATAGCTTCGCGGAAGGCATCCCGACCCATCGCTTCCCTGAAAGCATCGTTGGCAAGGGCTTCGCGGAAGGCGTCTCGACCCATCGCTTCACGAAACGCATCTCTTCCCATTGCTTCACGGAAAGCGTCATTGGCAAGGGCTTCGCGGAAGGCATCTCGGCCCATCGCCTCACGGAAGGCATCTCGGCCCATCGCTTCACGGAAGGCATCATTGGCAAGGGCTTCACGGAAAGCATCTCTACCCATCGCTTCTCGGAACGCATCTCGGCCCATCGCCTCGCGGAAAGCGTCGCTCCTCATGGCTTCGCGGAAGGCATCACTCGCCAGTGCCTCACGGAAAGCATCTCGACCAAAAGCTTCACGGAATGCATCACTTTTCATCGCTTCACGGAAGGCATCACCCTTCAAAGCTTCTCGGAACGCATCTCCTCTCATAGCTTCGCGGAAGGCATCACCCCTCAAAGCTTCACGGAAGGCATCACTTTTCATCGCTTCGCGGAAGGCGTCATTTTTCATCACTTCACGGAAAGCATCACTCCTGAACGCCTGGCGGAATGCATCTCTTCCCAACGCCTCGCGGAATGCATCCCGGGCAAACGCTTCGCGGAACACATCACTCCTGAAGGCTTCGCGGAATGCATCCCGTCCCATCGCTTCGCGAAATGCATCTCGACCAAACGCTTCACGGAATGCATCACTTCTGAATGCTTCTCGGAAGGCATCTCGTCCCAATGCCTCACGGAAGGCGTCTCTACCCATGGCTTCACGGAATGCCTCACTTCGAAGTGCTTCGCGGAAGGCATCTCGTCCCATCGCTTCACGGAAAGCATCTCGTCCCATTGCTTCACGGAAAGCATCACTCCCCAGAGCTTCACGGAAGGCATCTTTAGACATCAATTCACGGAAAGCGTCGCTGGCCATTGCATTGCGGAAGGCATCACTGGCCATTACGCTACGCAAGGCGTCGTTTTCCACAACCAACCTGAACGAGTCAGTCTGCATTAAACGGGACAGTTCTTCATCGCCAAGCGCGACATCGTCTTCAGTCATCTGCTCACCACGATAGCGCTCAGCCTGAACGATCGTACCGGTCACAGATTCCTCATCAACTAAGGGGAATTGCGTATACAGCACGGCTACTGCGACCAAAACCGCAACACCACCGATCACTATTGTTTTTTGTTTGTTTTCCATACTTCTGCCCTCTTGTGTTTCGAGATTATTGCTACTTAGTTACTACTTACGCTTTATTACGCAATAAGTTGGTAGAAATCTACATTTCTTGTTGTTCTATTCCGGGAATTCGTAACTCTTCTATATATGTAACCCCATCCTGAGTAAATTTCACCCTAATAGTTTCATTTATTGGTGCAGAGCCTGCCACATCTGTGGGTATCAGGACCGCATTCATCTCCATCTGGCCAGCACTGTCAACCATGAACGGATTTTCAGCCTCTATTTCAACGGATTCATCCGGTCGAACCAATTTGTAACTATCCGATGGTACCTCTATCGACACCGAGGTATCGGTCGATGAGTTTATCCGTAATTCCAGTGTGAGCCTTTCTCCCGTTGTTTTGAAGCCGACATATGCGTTTAAACCCGGTTCATCAACGTGTATTGAATCCATAGGAATCGGACTTATCATCGTTCCAGTGACTTGTGAAGAATCATCAATATCAGGATTGATTGTCATGGCCTGCCACAGCACGACTGCAACCGTGATGGTAGCAGCCAGTGACAGTGCCGGTTTCAGCCAGTTTGCCCTTTCACTAAGGCGATAACTCAAATCCGAAACATTGGATTCAGCAGCAGACACTGTCAACTGATTAACTATTGCCTCTTTCAGTCCGTTCGGCGGGGGTAGTTCGCGAAACTTTGCCAGTTCTGAATCCAGAGACTTCAATTCATCCTTGTAAGCTTGAGCTTCAGGGTGACCGACGAGGTAATCCGCCAGTATCTCTGCTTCTTCGTGCCCTAACTCACCATCAAGTGACGCGTTAATCAGATCTTGGTATTTCTCTTCAATCATAAGGCGCAGAACTCCTCACTCTGCAGCGCGGACTTCAAGATCTGACGGGCAGAATAAAGGCGGGAACGAACCGTCTTAACCGGGATATCCAGTACCTCAGCCATCTCGTCGTAGCTCAGTTCCATAAAGTGACGCAACACAATGACGGAACGGTAGTCTTCTTGTAGCTTCATTAACATCTGTTGGATCGCTCTGCTCAACTCAACGTTATACATTTTTTCTTCTGGTCCACCGGACTCAGAAGGAATCGCTGCTTCCACGAGACGCGATTCAAAACGCTGCTGTTTCTTGTAGTAATCAAGCGCTTCGTTTACCGCAATGCGGTATACCCAGCTGAAAAACTTAAACTCAGGATTAAACGTATGAAGTTTTTCAAATACCAGGAGAAATGTTGTCTGGGTTGTATCCGCCGAAGCGTCCACGTCGTTCAGTATCCGAAATGCGATGTTGTAGACAGGTCCGTGGTAGTAGTCCACCAACTCCTGCAACGCTTTCTTATCTCCCTTCAGACCAGCCAGAACGAGACTTGCATCCCTTTTTCTCTCAGCTTCTCTATCCATAACTAGATGAACCGAGAGAAAAAGTTGGTGTCGACAAGATTAGTTTTTGAGGGGTGTTCGAAGGTTGCCTGCATGGAGATCAGTTTTAACCTTTACTTGCATTAGCTGGTTTCGATTTCAAACAGTTTATCGAACCCTGAATACTTGAAAATATCGTTTATATGACTGGTAACTCTTATCAGCTTCAATCCACCACTAAAAGGGATAAGGCGTTTGTGAGTTTTTAGAAGAACGCCTAGACCAGCACTTGAAATATATTCAAGTTCCGAAAGATCAATTACAAATTCACTGTCAATACCATCAAGGAAGCGCTCTGCATCGTTTGCCTGCACGGCATCAAGGCGTCCTCTTAACGCAACCAGGCCCACTTCGATCAGCTCAATTTCAAACATTTATCGGGGTTCTTGATATTTTATGAAAGTGATTCTACTCACTCTGTTGCGATAGTCATAGTCTATTGAATCGACCAACTTGCGAACCAGGAATATACCAAGACCACCAGGAGTTCTCTGCTCAATTGGGGCGTTCACATCGACATCATCATGAAGTGTCGGATCAAATCGGTCCACATCATGGTCAGTCAATGCCACCTTGATACCATTGCCTTCCGGATACATCTCTATTTCTATCTGAGCATTGGTTTCTTTGTTGTATCTAACCATGTTGACGAACAGCTCTTCGACCGCGAGATCGACTGTGCCTCTAATATCTGTGCCGATGGAATTTTTGGCAAAAAATCGTTCCGTGCTATCCACTATCTGCTCAAGTTCACCGATATCTCTATTACAGGTCAGCTTCACGTGATCATCCATGTTTTTCACTTTCGATGTACCAGTACAATCGTGATGTCGTCCAACTGTTCAGCTCCTTCACCAAAGGCAAATACCGCATCTAAAAGCCGGTTCTTTAACTCGTCCATGGAAGAACCAGTACATTCTTTAAATATCTGAGCGACCCGATCCTCTCCGAATTGCTCGCCTTCTTTGTTATGATATTCATACACGCCGTCTGATATCACGGCAAAGATATCGCCATGCGCAAGCTTGATCTCAGTCGGCGCGTCCACGGCATCGATATCCAGTATCCCAACAGGAAAACTGGTTGGCGGATGAAATGAACATTCCAAATTCTCCGCACAAAAATGCAACAAGGGACCCTGACCACCGGAATGGTATCTCACAATGTGTGTCTGCCAGTTCAAGAAGCCAACGAATGCCGTCAGGAACTTATTATCTGGCAGGTCTTGATTTAGTTGATTGTTCACATGTATGTATGCCTGATCCAGCGACGCACCGACTCTGAAAGCAACTCTCAGCATCGCATGCATCTGGGTTGCTGACAGCGCAGGTCCGAAACCGTGACCTGTTGCGTCACCCATCAAAATGAAAACCTCGTCACCAAGTGTAACCAGGTCGAACAGATCTCCTCCTGTATACTCTGCAGGAATAAAACCACTGCCGAAATCGTATCCGGGAACAACGGGCATCTCCCCCGGTAATGTCGCAAACTGAATTTCCCGGGCGAGTTCTATCTCTTCATCTAATCTTTCTTTTGCAATCAGGGTTTCGGTCATCTGGGCCCGCTGCAGCGCAACCGCACTCTGAGCGGCCAGGGATAACGCCAACAATTCATCTATATCATCAAACGGCCCCCCGGATTTGTTCAACATTTGTAAAACACCCACCAGATTTTGTTCAAAACCAATCAAAGGGATGCTCAATATTGATTCAGTCTTATAACCCGTTCTCTTGTCAACATCTGGATTAAACCTCGGATCTGTATAGCAATCTCTGACATTAATCACCTTGTTGGTTGCCAGGCACTCGCCAACCAGTCCTTCGCCAGTTTTGACAGTAATCATGGGATGAACTTCCGGAAGATGCATTTCAAGCACATCCCGATTTTCGTTATGCAACCAGACAGAACCCGAATCCGCCTTCATGATATCCAACCCAGCCTGCAGTATTTCAGCCAGCATGGTGGGCAAATTAAAGGGGGCTGAGAGCTTCCGGGTCAGTTCCAAAATTCGCATCAGCCCTTCATTGGGAAGTTGATTTATGTTGGCCTTCAAAGTGGTTTAATCCTGGAGATTCTATGGGTCAGGGATGCAATTCTGTACCCAAAAGTATCAAGTTACCATGGTTGAAACAAATGGATTGAAGTCAGGTATTTGATATCGTGACTATTAATCTGGCGTTCCTCAATGCATTACTATTTTGATGACACACTGAGGTAAAAGGTCCTTCCCGCCTTCAACATCGCGCTCATGAATTTTGCTTAATGAAATCAGCAACTGAACTGTTAAAAAGTTCTGAACATTCCATATTGACTGCATGACCGCCCGGCAAATCTATCAGACTCGTATTCGGCATGTTACTTTCAACATAATCCCGGTATACCTGGAAGCGCTTTTCTTCCTTTCCGCAGATCAGCAGTGCAGGTCTGGTATTTCGATGCAACTCGTCACGGACAGAGATCGTCGAACTGGTATAGGCAACGTTTCTGCCAATCCCTTCCGGATCAATCAGACGAGAATCTGCAACCAGCAATTTCTTTATTTTTTCCGGCAGTCGTTTCGCGTACTTTGGGTGGACCGGTATCTGCTCAATCGCATCGAGCCCACCTTCCTTGAATCTCTCAATTATTTCTTCGGCTGGTCTAACCTCGGGTCGCGAAGAGAAGGCAGACGTGGAATTGGTAAAGATATGGGCAATCGTTTGTTCCGGATACTCATAGGCATAGCGAATGGTCAATCCTGCACCCAGAGAGTAACCACATAGAAACCAGGCCTCCGCACCAATCGCCTGCCTGATTGCATCGAACTCACGTACATAACTGCCCGGAAGATATGACTCTGTATCCTCCGGTGAGGGCGAACGGCCATGACCATAGAGCTCAACTGTTACCGGCGTACATACTTCACTCAACACCTCGAGATTAAACTGCCACTGTGCACGGCTTGAAAGAAAACCGTGGACCAACAGCAACGGAGAACCACTTCCAGGGTGTACTTCATAATGTAGACCTTTCATAGGCCTAGGAAAACATCATCCGGCAAGAGTTGCAATCATGAAGCCCACATCGAGAGTTTGTTACACTAGGCAGGGAATCATCTCAGAACCCATCGCATGATCCTCGAAAGGAGAATCCTATGAGAGCAGTGACATTAGAGCATGGCACACTGACCCTGGTTGAGATGGATGATCCGGTTCCGGGTAAGGGCGAGGTACTTGTCAGGTCGTTAGCCTGCGGCATCTGCGGTTCTGACCTGCATGCGGCCCGATTCACCGATGATTTTGTGAAAACCAGCCGCGAAGTTGGTGGCGGATTCAAACTGACCACTTTTAATCCTGTTGTATTAGGCCATGAGTTCAGTGCTGAAATTATCGACTACGGACCAGAAACAGAACGCAGTCTTGCAGTGGGCTCCCTCGTTTGCTCCGTTCCTGTCCTGCTTCGCTCGCCAACGGAGCCTATCGGGTATTCTGACTCCATCCCAGGCGGCTTTGCCGAATACATGCTGCTTTCTGAATCTCTGATGGAGCCGGTACCTGTTGGATTAAGCGCTGAACTTTCCTCCCTCACAGAACCAATGGCGGTGGGCTATCACGCGGTAAACAAGGCCAAACTTGAAGGTAAGGAGAACGTACTTGTTGTTGGTTGCGGTCCGGTTGGGCTCTCCGTAATCGCTGCACTGAAACAACGCGGGGTTGCCACAATTGTTGCTGCAGATTATTCCTCCGCACGCAGAGGTCTCGCAGAACGAATGGGTGCAGATGTTATTTTCAATCCAGCAGACAACTCCCCCTATGAGTACGAGCCTCTCACCAAAACCAGAGACGTGGTTTACTTCGAGTGTGTCGGTGTCCCAGGTATGTTAGATGAACTTTTTGTCGCCGCGCCCCGAAACGCACAAATTATAGTTGCCGGCGTCTGTCTGCAGATGGATCACAGCAGACCGTTGATCGCAATCAACAAGGAACTCAGCGTTCAGTATGTACTCGGTTATTCCAGAACCGAGTTTAAGCAATCGCTTGATTTCATCAGCACAGGGGAACTTAACGCTGAACCAATGATTACCGGTGAGATCGGACTGGATGGTGTAGCAGAAGCATTCATTTCACTCGCCAGCCCCGATCAGCACGGGAAAATCCTGGTTAAGCCACCCCTTTAAAAAGAGTCTTATTCTCCTTCCAGACCCTCACTCCGTTCTTTCATCATCTTGCGCTCGAGAAATCGTGCGCCTTTCAGGGTGTTGTACATCGAGTAGTTGGCTTCGTGACACGCGTACTCGTACACGCTCTGGTCGCTGCGCTTCCATGCAAAGGAACCACTCCATGGCGCCGTCCATGCGGTTGGGTCATCGACCGTGAAATCGTAGTGCAGATTTCCGTTCTCAAGTAGAGAGAAGCGTTCCACCAGATGGAGGTTTTCATCACCACCGTACAGGCCCGTTAGATGTCTGAAGTTGGTGCTATCCACAATCAGCGTATCACCTTCCCAGTGACCGATGGAATCACCCTGCCACTGCTGTACACCTGCTGCAACGTGTTCAGAATCAAGCCGGATAATGCGAGCATCGTGCACCATCTCCAGCAGAATCATCACATGAGTATCGGTCTGCACGATTCGTTTGAAGTTGTTGTAGGCACCGGACAAACTCGGTGGCCCGGCGCTGAATCCCAGCAGACAACGCTCAGCGAGCCCCATAGTTTCTGGATTATCAAACGGCCCGGGGCCTTCTTCATCCAGCCAGGTAGCCGTACCGGTATTTTTGTGAGTGAATGAGCGAAACGAATTGGCGATCTTTGTCTGACCAGCAGTCGTCATGGGCGGCTGACGTCCATCAGGCGGATCATAAACGATGGACGTACGAAACTTGCCATCTACTTCGGACAGGTCACTCCCAATATCCAGGAAATAATTCGGATACCCTCCCGTTCCACCTTTGCCACCACCAGAGTCACCATCACCCCCAACGACTGGTGGCCCCCGATCAGGATCGGCCGTATCCGGCTGTTTCAGATAAGTGGCTGTTCTCGCGGCAATCTTATCGGCTTCTTCCCGCGTCATATATCGCTTTTCGCTGTAGGCATCGGAACGGTTAAGAGGTGTAAGAGTACCGCTATCATAGACACCGGACAGATCTGGATGACCTGCAGCCGTGCGTTTCACCTTGAAAGTTTCATCCGCGTGAACCGAAAAGATGACCGGTCCGAGCAGCATCAGAATGGCAATACCTTGTGATTTCATTTCATTACATCCAGCCGAATCAAAGCCTAAGCATATCAGTTTGCATCCTTCGCTTTAACAGCTAACGTCCGGTGGTTTGATATGCATCGAAGACACAGGTTGTGTCATTCCGTGTCAGATAGAGAGGCCAATCACCCACCAGGTTAAGGATCGGCCAGCGAGAAAGAAATCTCTGGCACTGTGAACACGCCGGCTGATGGTTAAACCCACCGTCGTAATGACAATGAGGTAAACGACAATGATTACCAGGTCAATTGGGTTCACATGGTTTATTCTTATTCTTTGTTGTTTGACTTATGCAGTAAAGTAAATGGAAACGATGTTTCCGTGGTCAATTCCGCAAATTCCTTGCCATGATGTCATGATATAGATGCGGATTGCAGGAATAAGCCATCTAGTTGAAGGTAAATGCAGTGGGTTGAAGTGACTGCCTGCTGTAGTAAACGATAACTGGCAAGGAATTCAGCATCTCACCTTTTAGAAGACACCCATAGAAATCCAGTAAATCTCCGGCTTTATTCATAGAAATGTCAATTCTTGACTGACCTGTTCAATGAATTAGGTACACTATGCTCGAGAGGACTTGATTAAAAGAATTTGCCTGTATATGCATTATGAAAAACAGATCTTGTCAGTTCGACTGTCGATCCGACTTTTGGTGGTCGGCATACTGGGACTCACGCCATATGCAGCGGCGTTTGAGTACTCACACGGCACCTCCTACATTGAACCCTTGAAGTACAGTGCTGACTTCAGTCACTTTGAGTACGTCAATCCGAATGCGCCGAAAGGCGGCATTGTACGTTTTCCGGACTATGGCACCTACGACAGTTTTAACGGGATCCTGGACAAAGGTCGGGCAGAGGGTCGGAGCTATCGCCTCGGCGCTGCAATGCTGCTTTATGATCGGTTGCTGGAACCCGCGATTGACGAACCCGCTAGTTACTATGGGCGCCTGGCCTCGGGGGTCTGGGTTGCAGACGACTATAAGCAGTTTGCTTTCAAAATTCGTGACAATGCCTTTTGGCACGACGGCAAACCGCTGACCGCAGCCGATGTGGTGTTCACTATTGAGATGATGAAAAAACACGGGGCTGCGGGTGTAAAAAGCGCCCTTTACGAGCTCGGGACGATCGAACGAATCAGTAGGAACGAGGTGCTTTTTAAGACCAAACCGAATGCCGCCAGTAATCCGGATCTGGTGTTTATCATTGCCGGGTACTCAATTCTTCCGAAACACTACTGGGAAAAACGAGATATCACCAAAACCACCGTTGAGCCACCCCTCGGCAGTGGTCCGTATCGCATTGGTACAGTACAGATGGGTCGAAACATCACCTATGAGAGAGTTGAAAATTACTGGGGCGCAGACATTCCCGTCAACAAAGGACGGTACAATTTCGAGCGCATCAAGTACGACTATTTTCGGGATGAGTCTGTTCAGCTTGAAGCACTCAAGGGCGATGTAATTGATATCAGAGAAGAGACAGTATCCAAGAACTGGGTTACCGGCTATGACTTCCCCGCCGTGGAAGCAGGTTTCCTTAAAAAAGATCTGGTAGATATTTCGCGTCCCTGGGGTCTGTGGGCACCGATACACTGGAATATGGAAAAAGAAAAGTTCAAGGATGTTCGCGTTCGCGAAGCCTTGTGGTTGATGTCTGAATGGAGCTGGACAAATCGCGTATTAATGTACGGGTTCTACAAATACGCCAAGAGTTATTTTTATAACTCACCGATGGCTTCGAGCGGTCTGCCATCAGAAAAAGAACTTGAGCTACTCGAACCCTGGCGTGGTCAGATACCAGATCGCGTCTTTACCCACGAATGGGTAGGCAACGAAACCTCCGGTTTCGGCTATGACCGCGAAAATGTGAAACGTGCACTTGAGTTACTTCGCGAAGCAGGCTGGGAACACCGGGACGGGGTAATGACCAATATCGAAACAGGCGAACCGTTTATTATCAGCTTAATATTTTTCTCTCCATTTGCCTTGCGCCAGGAAACGCCACTCATGCGGATGTTGAATATGATCGGCATCGAGACGACAGCAAGACAAATCGAATTGTCGAACTGGCTCTTCCGGATGCGTAATGGACTTTTTGACGGTACTGCCCGATCATTCGAACCGCCAAACACACCAGGTATCATGTTGCGTAATCAGCTCAGCTCCGCTTCCGCTGACTCTCAAGGGGGGCAGAACTGGGGTAATATCAGGAATCCCGCCGTGGACGCCATGATCGAGCAGGTCATGTCTGCCAGAGCACCTGAAGATTTCTATGCGGCAACACGCGCGCTTGATCGAATACTGTTGTGGAACTTCTACTATATACCGGGGCTTGGATCACCCGGGCGACGACTGGTCTACTGGGACAAATTCGGACAACCTGAGACCCCTGCCCGTTTACTGCGAGTAGCGCCACTCGATACCTGGTGGTGGGATGAAGTCAAAGCAGAAAGGGTCAGAAAAGGAATGTCGGAATTGACAGGCAGGTAACCTGAGTGCGCACAGAATCTAGTTAGTTGGGAGTGTATGGGTACCCTGGTGTCGCGGATCAAACGCATCCCGGAATGCCTCGCCAATAAAAATCAGCAGCGTCAGCATGATGCCCAGTGTCACAAACCCCGAAAAGCCCAGCCAGGGCGCCTGCAGATTGTTCTTACCCTGGGCGAGCAGTTCTCCGAGCGAGGGTGAACCGGAGGGCAGGCCGAATCCGAGGAAGTCAAGCGCTGTGAGGGTCGTCACTGCGCCACTCAGGATGAAGGGCAAAAAGGTCAGCGCGGCAACCATGGCGTTGGGTAATACATGACGCCGAATAATGTACAGATCATTGACACCCAGTGCTCGTGCTGAGCGAACAAATTCAAAGTTGCGTGTTCGAAGGAATTCAGCCCGCACCAGGCCGACCAGGGGCATCCAGCTGAACATTGTAAGAATACCCAAGAGCCAGAAGACATTCGGTTCCACCACGCTGGCCAGTATGATCAGTGTCAGAAGGATCGGCAGTCCGGCCCATATCTCAACGAACCGCTGACCCGCAAGATCAATCACACCACCAAAATATCCCTGCAGCGCACCCACCGAGATACCTATGGCGGAACTCAGGATGGTTAGCGACAGTCCGAATAACACTGACAATCGAAATCCATAAACCAATCGAGCCAGCGTATCTCGGGCACGATCATCAGTACCCAGCAAATGGTCCATGGAAGGAGAAGCGGGAGCGGAAGATCTGATGTAAACATCCTGAGTATCATAGCTGAACGGTATAAGCGGCATGAGCATCCAGCCGTCTGATTCCTCGATCAGATTAAGCACAAAGGGATCACTGTACTGAGCCGGTATAGGCAGTTCGCCGCCCAGGTCCTGCTCGGTATAACCCTGCAGCACCGGAAACCAGTATTCGCCTCCGAGCTTCATCACGATAGGCACATCGTTAGCAATCAGCTCTGCAACGAGTGACAGGCTGAAAAGCACCCCGAAAATCCACAATGACAGAAAACCCCGACGGTTCGATTTGAACTGGCGCCAGCGACGTTCCGTAACAGGGTTCATTCGCGCGTCTCAAAATCTATGCGTGGATCGACCAGCACGTAGACCAGATCACCGATCAGGTGCATAACAAGCCCTATCAGCGTAAAGCAGAAGAGCGTACCAAAGAGGATCGGATAATCCCGCTTGATAACTGCTTCATAGCTTAAAAGCCCCATACCATCCAGGGAGAAAATGACCTCGATCAACAGGGAGCCCGTGAACAGGATGCCAATAAACGCCGCTGGAAATCCTGCAATGACGATAAGCATGGCGTTACGGAATACATGACCGTAGAGGACACGTTGCTCAGTAAGACCCTTTGCGCGTGCGGTCAGCACAAATTGTTTACTGATTTCTTCCAGGAAAGAGTTCTTGGTCAGCATTGTCAGCGTCGCAAAGCCTCCGATAGTGAGTGCCATGATGGGCAGACACAGATGCCAGAGATAATCGAGAATTCTGTCTCCCCAGCTAAGATCCACCCAGTTGTCTGATGTCAGACCGCGAAGCGGGAACAGATCCAGGTAATTTCCACCGGCAAACAGCACAATCAGCAGCACCGCAAAGATAAACCCGGGAATCGCGTAGCCAATGAAAATCAGTGAACTGGTCCAAATGTCGAAAGGGCTGCCATTCCTGACCGCCTTTGCAATTCCCAGTGGTATCGAGATTCCGTAGATCATTAGCAATGACCATAATCCCAGGGAAATGGACACGGGCATTCGTTCGATAATCAGTTCAATCACGGGTCGGTCCTGGAAAAAACTGTTACCAAAATCCAATACAACGTAGTTGCTGACCATGGTCAGGAATCGTTCGTGTGCCGGTTTGTCGAAACCGAACTGACGCTCCAGTTCTTCTATGATTTCAGGTGGCAGACCGTAGCTGGCGCTTGAGTCACCGGTGTCGACGTTTCCAGCTGGACCAGCATCACTGCCTCCGCTGATACCGGTCGTGGTGGAACTTTGTCCGAAGGTAGTCTGGGCGATGATCTGTTCGACTGGACCACCAGGTGCGAATTGTACAATCACGAAATTGATGAGAATGATGCCCAGAAGAGTAGGAATTATCAGGAGCAGACGTTTAACAAGGTAAACACCCATGTTTCAAGGTCCGATTAGATTTGTGGAGAGACTCATTTCCGTTCCGATACTACTCCTGAAAAGAGATTACTCATCAGCAACCGGTTGATCAATATATTTGGCTGATGCATGTCAGCTAATGCGATTCAAATCTTGGTGTCATCCGGTGAGACAAGGACCGCTATAAATCCAACGCCGGTACGTTTCTGAATCTCTTCAGGATTCAGTAGAAAACCGGCACAATGAATCTGTTTGTAGTGAAACACTTTGCCAACTATACGGAACTGATCGAGTAACTACCAACAACGAAAATCAAGACCTCATCACACCAGTTGCAGAGAAGTGTCTCTGCGTCCAGTATTCTTGTTCAGACTTCTGCAGAGGAGGTACCATGTTAGAACTTGAAAACGTTATCTACAGTGTCAAAGAGAACATCGCTACGATCACGATGAACCGCGGCGATAAAATGAATGCGCTAAACCACGGCCTATGGGATGATTTGATAGCAGCATTCGAAGAAGCTGAAGGAGACCCTGAAGTCAGGTGCATTATTTTGCGAGGAAGTGGCAAAGCGTTCTGTGCAGGTTGGGACCTTAAAGCGAGTTACTACATCACCGGACCGATCGGTCAGGACCACTGGACGACAAGTAACGCGCTCAGCGCACTGCGCAATATCAGCGAGCGCTATCTCAAAATCATGAATGTACCCAAGCCCGTTATCGCACAGGTTCACGGATACTGTCTGGCTGCCGGTTGCTATCTTGAAATGCTCTGCGATATCGCTATCGCTGCCGAGGATGCCAAGATGGGTCATCCAGTGGGTCGGGGTGGCGTCGACAGCATGCCACTTTGGGTGACTTACCTCGGTCTGCGCAAGGCCCGGGAGATGTTGATGACCCAGAAGATCATTGATGGCAAGGAAGCCGAAAGCATTGGCCTTGTTAACCGAGCTGTACCCGCAGACAGGCTGGAAGCGGAGGTCTGGGAAATGGCAAAGCAGTTCACAGAGACATCTCCCGACTCGTTGGCGATTCAAAAAACGTCACTAAACACCCACGCCGAGATAATGGGTAGAGGCGCCACTTTCGCTTACCACTCCCAGCTGAATGCTCTCGGCAGGGTTGGCGCTGGTGGTGGCGACGGTATCAATATCAATGAATCTCGCCAGCGCACCAAAGCGAAAGAAAAACAAATGGACTCTGAGTAAGATGGCACTCACTTAGGGAACAGCTTGCATCTAAGAGTCCTATGCCTGGCAACATGGCGAGTGGCGAGCCCGGGTTTCTCTTTTCGCATTCTCTTTCCACATAGTTCTGCAGCGTGCGTAGGCAGCAGCCGGAGCCGCGAAGCTGTCTGAACGAGTGGCTACAGCGCCAGTGGTCCCATATGGGCTGACGACGTACAATAGGTAACAATATGTTACATGACACGTCAGATCATTGTGTTAGGTAAACATGGAGAGTAATGGTGCCGCTTCGAGTACTTGAATTGGGTGAGAAATGCGCAGCGGGTTACGCGGGTAAACTGTTCGCGCGCTGGGGCTCAGAGGTCATACGAGTGGATCGAATTGATTCAGAAACAGCCTACGAGTACCGATCAGAGCACATTGCAGTCGATCTGTATCTGCATGCCGGTAAAACTCGACTGGCGATTGACTACCTGAAACCGCCCGGTCGAGAACTGTTAAATAGTCTGGCCAAGAAGGTCGATATCTTGATCACAGATCTGAATACATCCGAACTTGAGCTTATCGACTGGACAAACCTCGGCGGCTCTGACCTGAAAGTCAGAACTGCCATTACGCCCTTCGGCATTGATGGCCCAAGGCGAGACTGGCGAGCGACAAGCAATGTTCTCCTGGCCATGGGTGGTCAAACCTATTTGATGGGAGATGCTGACCGTGAGCCTTTAACGATTCCAGGACGCTATATCTACTACCAGTCAGGACAGTATGCATACACCGCGGCGCTTGCTACCTATCGGCTCCAGCCAGATAACAGCCAAGAGATTGATGTCAGCATGTACGAGGTTGCCCTGTCACTCCATCAGTTTACTACCGTGATGTGGACCTTTGGTGGGAGAATCCGAAGTCGTCATGGTAACGATTTCGGTGTGCTGCATCCGATCACCATGTATCCCTGCAAAGATGGCTGGTTTGCAGTTAATGCTGACGCAACTTTCTGGGATGCCTTCACAATCATGCTGGACAAACCGGAACTGATGACAGATCCACGCTTTGCAAATATGCCTGAACGTGTCGAACACAGTAAGGAGCTTGATGCGATTGTCATCGAACAGCTTGGCAACAAGACCCGTCGTGAAATCCTCGATCTCGGTCAGCGAGTCTGCAGAGTGCCAACAGGTATCCTGATGACAATACCTGAGTTACTTGAAGATCAACATCTGCATGAACGAAGCTTTTGGCAGACGATTACATTCAATGGTCAGGCACTCAAGATCCCGGGATCTTCATTTCGATATGTCGGTGAAGATCAGCCACCACAAGCCGCTCCCTCTCTACAGATGGACGCTGCCAGCCTTGCCCGCAAAGCGAGTGACTAGATGGCAGCCGGTCCTTTAAACGGAATTCGCGTACTCGATTTCACTCACGTCTGGGCAGGACCTCTTGGGACTCGCATCCTGGGCGACCTGGGTGCAGAAATCATCAAGGTGGAAGCTCCCCTGGCACGAGGTCCCGCTGCATTACCTGCTGGTACACCGGTGGTCGCTTCAGTATATGGCGACGATCATTGGAATCGTCAGGGCGTGACCAACAAACTTAATCGCAACAAGCTCGGTCTCTGTATCGATGGCAAATCAGATCAGGGTCGTGAAGTTCTGATCGACCTCATCAGACACAGTGACATTGTTGTCGAAAACTTCAGCGCAAACGCCATGTCTGATCTGGGTCTTGGCTGGGATGATATGAGGCTGGTTAATCCCAGCATCATCTATGTGGCGATGCCGGGTTTTGGTCACAGCGGTCCTCATCGAGATTTTGTTGCCTATGGCACGATCGTCGAACCCATGTGCGGCCTCACCTCGTTTATGGGCTACAGCGCCGATGAGCCCCGCGTTACTGCTACCGCTACACCGGATGCCTGCGCCGGAACCACACTTGCCGCGACGGTTGTAACAGCGCTGCATCGACGTGACAAGGAAGGCATAGGGGGATATATCGAACTTGCATTGCAGGAAGCGGCCATCGTGTTTCTGGGTGAGTACTTCTTAATGGCACAGATAGACGCACCACCTTCATGCAGTGGTAACGGACATGCCGACTATTCACCACACGGCATTTACCGCTGTGCCGGTGATGATCATTGGATTGCGATAGCCACACAGAACGAGAGTGAATGGCAGGCACTTTCGACGAATGCTGGTCTTGGCTGGGCATCCGATGGGCGCTTCACCACCCTGGAAGATCGCATTAAAAACAGGCTGGCACTGGATGAAATCATCCAATCATGGACCCTTGGCTTTGATAAAACAGAACTCATGGTCCAACTTCAGAATGTAGGGGTACCCGCCGGTGCGGTCCAGGTCACAGAAGAATTCCTGACAGATCCGCAGTCGCTCAATCGCCGGTTTTTTACCGAGCTTGGGGGTGACCATATCGATACCAAGCTGTATCCCGGTTTACCCATGAGAACCAATGGGGTTCGTGGTGAGAACTGGCGTCCGGCACCGAAGCTGGGTGAGCACAACCACAAAATTCTAAGTGAACTGCTGGATATGGACGACGCATCAATTAAGGCACTTGAAGAATCCGGTATATTAAGGACCAGTCCACCTGAATAGTGGATCTGATTTCTGATTATTTGCCAGAGCAATCCGACTGATCAGGTGACCCTGAATTCTGCCTCGGTACTCAGGATTTATTGATTCTTATGAGGAGTAGGCGTTCTCGACTTTCTTATTACCCGGTGACTCAAAGATTTCGCTCTGAATTTCATGGAGTTTTGCCTCAGTTAGGGGCCAGTTCCACAGAAAAGGCATTGCAACGAATTTAAACAAGGCCGGGATGACCGAGTACACACAAGCCAGCCACAGCAAGGTTTCCGCGGTGTTGGTGGTATTTTCCGGGTCAGCCAACTGATCGAAACCCCCAAGAACAGCAAGGCTGGTACCAACGAAGAGTCCGAGTGCAGCAGCACCCTTACCTATCATCCCGCCAATCGCGAAGTAAGCACCAGCTCGTTGTTGACCGGATGTTCGTGTATCCACATCAATGATATCTGCAGCCATGGATTGCGGTAAGGCCGCCAGGGCACCGATTGATGATCCCTTCAAACACATAACAACAATAAAGAACAGGAATTTACCGGTTTCGATGCCTTCAAACTGCGAGACAATAGTCTCGTACCAGGCCTGAGGCAGGAAACCGAGTATTACGTGTACCTGGAAAGCGTCAAACCATTCATTTGGGGCGATCGCAATCAGTGGAATCCAACTCGCCCAGAACGCGTACCAGCCAATCGCGAACATCGTCGCTCTGTGTTTTCCGACTTTTGCACTCAACTTGAACCAGACTGGTATTGAGACTATCTGCGACAAGAAATAGGGTGCTAAATAGAACCCGTAAAGGGCCCCTGCGACCAGCACATGCTCAACGAAAAAGAAGCTAAGTGCATTGGTCATCGCTGAGCCAATTCCGGAGAAGGTAAAAATGACGATATATCGGACGTAGATCTTATTCCTGAAAACCAGCTTAACACTCTCGATCAATGGAATTCGGGTCTGTACACGTTCCCTGACGGGATATTCCGGGCAGACGATCAGAGTGTTGAGTGTCAGTATCGGCATTATGATCAGCATGGCAGCAGAGAGATAAAACACCGCGTCGATGGGTCTTGTGTAGCCAAGGAAAAATATAATTGCTGGTGTGAACGCCGAAATGAGGGCACCGGTTACGCCAAAGGCTTCTCGCCAACTCGTGATAATTGTCCGTTCGTTATAGTTGCTGCTGAGTTCTGCTCCCCAGGCTCTATATGGCAGGTCCTTAATGGTGGCGCCCAGATACACCAGTGCCAGTGAAAAGAACAGATAGGGATATCCGATATTAAATTCAAGGCCTAACCAGGTGACTTCCCTGAATTCGATGGGATTGATGAATAACAGCCATATGCCCAGGGCATAAACTGGTGTGCCAATAAAGATGAAGGGTTTTCGTCTTCCCCATCGAGTACGGGTTCGATCCGAAATAAAGCCGATCAGCGGATCTGTTACTACATCGCTGAATCGGGTCAGCATCAACACAAAACCAACAGCGGCAAGAGACAAACCGTAGCCGTCCTTCCCCGCATAGACTGCAGGCAGGTATACCGCCATGGGTAGCCCCACAAGTGCCAGTGGCAGCCCGGGTGCAGCGAACGCTGCGATTACCCAATGGGAAAGCGGCTTCCGGTCATAGCTATTTGATTCAGCACTACTCTCAGTAATCGTCGTTTTAGGTCACCCGCAGGAATTGCTGTTCGATAAAATAGTACATGGAGAATAACAAAATGATAACCAACATCAAGTTCCCGGACTTAATAATCATTCCAATCGGGATCGCCAGGGACTGCCCTCTTTGGGGTAGGGATACTGCAGGTAGTATTCTGACTTCATCTTAACGAGATCATTCGCCAGTTCGAATGCCTCGATCACCGTTTCAGGCAGCGGTCCATTCCTCGAGGCAAGCATGATGGGTTCTAATTGCTCTATCCTCGAAACACCAATCAAAATCGCGTCTCCCAGAGCACCATCGACCACGGAATGGTGCTGAGTCCATCTAACGGTTGCTTCTAGCACGCTGATATCCGCGTCGCCAGACACACGCTCAATGGCATCGAGCGCTTCGAACATTTCATCTCGTTTAAGATATCGCTCTTCATACTGTTTAACACGCCGCGACTGTGCAAACCTGTCTGTACCCTTGACGGGTGCTACCCCTTTTTTGTATTTGCCCGTAAGAAAACCACTCGCTAGAGAACCATGAGTGTAATACCTGATGCCATAATTTCGCAGTACCGGTATAAGCTCATACTCAGCAGTTCGATTGAGTGCGTTGTACACCCCCTGATACACCGTGGGCAGCACATATCCTTGCCGCTGGCAGTACTGACATATTTCAACAACCTGCCAGGCTGGAAAATTGGACAATCCAAACTCTACAAATTTACCTGCTTCATGACAGGCATTCATCTCCGCCAGTGTGTCCTCCATCACAATGTCTGTAGGTGGCATGTGGATGTAGTAAATCGATACCAGATCCCGATTGAGTGCTGCCAGTGTCTGATCCATCTGTGCAACGGGACTACCTTCAAGACCAGGGTGATACTTGGTGCCAACCCTGATGGATCGACCTGCCGGCACCCGACCAATAACCGCCTCGCAGTTACCGTTCTGGTATACCCGTGAGGTATCAAGTTCTTCACCACCTAAATCTAAAAAGGCATTCAGCAGATCATTGCAGGCCTCATCGCTAGCCAATGGATGATCTCGGGTTGTCTCTTTTGGTTTGCTGAATGCAACGGCACCCAATACCACGGGTGCTGCGACGGTCCTTGCGACTGCATCTGCCATGAGCGTGTTTCCTATACTATTTGTCCCAATGCTATATGAAGTAGCTTCCGGCTGAGAAGTACTAATTTCAAGGAGCAGATGCACGATGACGCTGGTCTTTATTCAACAAAGCGGGTGTCGTTCTTACTATTCAGTTCAGACCTAACGACTTATCACCACACGCTAATTTCCTTGCAGCCCATTCCGACCAAAAGATTCTCGCGGTCGTCCCCAGTCACATCCCTGATCAAAACCACCGGCAAGTAGGGCCCTTTCGTCCAAATAGATCAGCCTTCGGTTTGATCTTGCGCATTGAATTCGGCCTCTCAGGGAAGACACCATCTTCAGTGTGATAGAAGGCATTCTTCCCTGTAACAATCGCAGGAGACACGAGCGCCAAACGGGTCAGGAACGCTGTTGCTAAAACAGGCAAGCTGATGGTTTGTGTCGACAGCACCAAGGGCTATTCACCGTAAAATCCGGCCTTGTTCACTGACTCATCAATCCTGTCGCTTCGCCTCAAAGACACCGTTCGGCTGATGAAATATCAACTTAACCGCCACGCCTTTCTCTTCCACAAAGGCTACGCTGTAACCCTGTAAGCCCCGTAGATTGAAACGTCCTGAAACATCCGGAATCAACGTATACCTGGGCTGGCCAGGCACCGACACCATAAGGGTGTTACCTGCCAGTTCAACTGAGCCAGTTCCACCAGATTCAAGCAGGTAGGCTCCTGTATAGGCTGCCAATACCTCCGGGTCGAACATTGATGGATCTGGTTGCTTCGAAAACACAACCGGGCTAGCTAGCAACTCCAGTGGTACGGACAGTTCTGCTATGTTGCCTTCAAAGTCGGCACGAAAGAGAATCTGAGCACCAACAAAAGACGGATCACCATCTGTATCAGCCCCTTGCCACTGATCATAATGGGCATGTTCTAGCGGCGCCTGAATACCGTTGTATTCAACTCGCAAGCCTCTTTTTCCTTCGCCTTTCGTTATCATCGCACTGCCGTATCCTTCGTGTCTGTAATGGCCTATGTAGTCACTCAAACGATGCGAAGGTTTGGTTCCCTTAATTCTCTTCTCTTTTTTGGCGTCTTCCGCTTTCCTGGCAACTGATTTTGCCAGCTCCATACGTTTATGTGCAGTGCCTGTCCAGTCCACCTTTTCAAGACCCAGAATTCTGTCTGCTGCCATCTGGTTTACCAGCGAAGGTAGTCCAGATGAGCGATTGTTGAACGCTACCAATCCCACATTGTCATTGGGGAACAACATCACCGACGTGATAAATCCATCGATACCGCCACCATGTTGTAGTCGCTTCATGCCACGATACGATTCCACCATCCAGCCCATTCCATAGGTCTGTTGAGTTACCCTGCTTTCTGCAGATGGCTCAACTGACGTTGTCATATGTGGAGAGTGAATATCTTTCAACATGGCTGGCGTAATGAGCTGATTATCGCCTACTCTGCCACCATTTAAGTTAAACAGAAGCCAGCGACTCATTTCCCTGACAGACGAATTAACCGAACCTGCAGGTCCAATCAGATCAATCGAGCGAAACGGTATTTCTTCCAGCTTGTCATCCTTTTCCCGGTAAGGTCGCGCGTGGTTTTCGTCCCGGGCAGAATCGGCCACAGAAAAATTGCTCCTGTTCATACCGAGAGGTTTAAACAATCGGGCTCCCAGGGCAGACTCCCAGGTACCACCATAAAGTTGACCAGCCAGATAACCCGCCGTCATGTACATTAGATTGTTGTATTGAAAACGCTCTCTCAAATCCGCGGTCAGTTCCAGGTGTTCGAACCTATTGATCATTTCCTTGCGGGAAACTGAATTATTGTTGTACCAGAGCGAATCATGGCGAGGTAATCCTGAACGGTGAGTAACCAGATCTCTCGGTGTAATTCGAGCTGTAATCATAGGATCCATCAGTCTGAATTCTGGCAGATATTCTGTGAGTGGTTCGTCCCAGGACAACTTTCCATCATCCGCAAGCATACCGAGAAGTGTTGAGGTCATAGCCTTGGTTGTGGAGCCAATAGCAAAGAGCGTATCCGGTGTCATCGGTAGACTATTATCAATATCCCGATATCCCGCCCCCTTCTCATAAACCAACTCGCCACCTGCCACAATTGCAATAGCAAGACCAGGGACATTGAACTGCTTTACAACTTCGTCGAGAAAATCATCGAATCCTTCCATGGCCTTTCTGGCAACATCAGCACCTGCAAGACCCGCAGAAAGCTGAAAGGTAAACTGACCACCGCCTTGAGTAAAATTTCCTGATATTTCCTTACCATCGTCTGAAAGTTCACCTTCAAAACCTGGTTCGCCAGGAATTCCCGCCATCGCAAACTGAATTGATCGACCTTCAGCCTCGATATCGGATAAGGCAAAATCCATCATCCCCTGAACCGGGATAGATATCTTACCTGTTACACCATCTTCAGAATCGCTGAAGGTGACTTCTATCTCGAGTACCTGCCCTGGTGTGTTTATGGCGCCTTGCCATATTCCTTCGAACTCTGAAGATGCCAGAGCAATAGCAGAGCAGAGTGCTGCAAGCAGCAGCGTGATAACGCGGGACTTTGATATCTCCTTCATTTTGCACCCCTCAGGCATGGGCTATCGAAACAGAGGGTGCGCCCAATATGCCACCAAATCAAGATCCACGGGCCGATTTACAACATTACAGTCACAGCTTCTGATATGACTAGAAATCACAGCGATGCACAAATCGATATCACAATGCCCCACGACAATGACAATGAGAAAGACGGTTTGAAGGGTTGCGGCAAGCAGTCTGAGGAATCTGGCAAGTGCAAGAAAAGTGAGAAACCATCAAGGAAATCCGACAAAGGTAAGGATCACAAGAAATCAAAAAAGTCGAAACGAGCCAAGCGTTCAGGGTAACCGGTTTCAGCCAGGAAAAAACAGACTCTGAAAACGACAGGCGCAATAATTCACTATGAACGGCATCTATTTCAGGCCAGTTGCTGTGAAACGGGTTGCCGTAGAATCGTTCTCAGTTTTTCCGGCGATACTCTTCTGAAATCACTCAGGTAGATTTCATGATGTCTGTCTCTCATTGAGAGCCCGTTCTGCGGAATAAATTCGTTATGCATCTTATCCAAAACGGGACCCACATCTTCAAAAGAACCTAGATGCAGGGTTTGCACGCAGGCGCCTTCATCCAGTGATTCCAGTCGCAGCTTATCAAGGGACTCTGGCGACTTTTTGCGCGAGACTTCCTTACATGTCTGCTCGAACATATCCAGGGTAATCCAGTCCGGTGTCATAATCATTGATGTCCAGTCCCATTGGGACTTATCTCGTCGAGTGGTAAATGTTTCCATATCTTCAGCCCACCATAACCCTTCCAATGGCGGCACCACATAGTCCTTATCCAGCAGCTTCTTTGACAGAAACTTGAGTGAGAAAGCGACTGGAAACAAGGCTTCAACAGCAAGGGCATATCCTGATTCACCAGGATCACCATGACCATCAATTTTAAGGTACTGCATTTTGGGAACATCCAGAACGGCAAACTGATTCCGCTTTGCGGCATAAGAATTGATTGATTTTTTAAAATCTACTTTCATCGGTGATTTCCGATTATTGGGTAAGATGTCAATCTACAGGTCAACTCCTGACAACCTGGTGTCGGGAGCAGTAAGAAATTTGTTGAAACCCGCAAAATCTGATTTCCTGGCAGTGAATTTACTTTAAGCCAGCTAACCAACTGAAATTGCCAGTGTGAACTGACCTCCATAATATAGAGACAATCCCAACAGAGGATTCCTGCAACAGCAAACACCACGCTCACATCGAAATCAGCAAGTTGATGAAAGACCATGATATACATTAAATGCCCCGCAAGGAACGATACCAGCCCGGTCACAAACATCTTTCTGCTTTCAGAAATCCGGAATACATCACCAAAGAAGCAAACTACAAAGCCTGCCAGCACGAGCCAGTGAAAATTTGTCCAAGAGTCTGTTTACAGTACCGCGACGAGGATAAACATAAGTGACAATGTCGGTTTCGAGCACCATTCACCAAATCTGGATTGCCAATATTTTGAAAGCAGCAATGCGATCAGTAACAGCAGGCCGTAGAACATATTGGCATGTAACCGGATGATGGGTTTACGGAACTCTCATCTCAGCGTAACTTTACTCTACAACGAATTCCTTTGAGCCAGGCTTTAAGTTGGCCAGTTTGGCGGGATCACCGTCAGTGACTCAATCTGCCATCACGCTACCGAAAGGCCCGGCACTGACAGAACATTGATTCAATGGAACCAGCGAGTGATCCTGTCCGAGGAGGAATGTTCAACCAGAGTGATGTTTTCTTCATTCATGAGTTCGTTTCTCGGCCCTAGCTGTTTCTTGTCAAACTATCATCTTTACTTCTTCAACTGAATCGGTAACCGAAACACAAAAGACCTATCAAATATGATGCAAGTAGCTGAACCAATACAAGTCAAGGCTTGATACACTCACATTACATCTCATCAGATCAGGTTGACATGATTGACTTTGACACAGTTCTGAACAGGCGCGACACGGATAGTGGCAAGTGGGCCAGATACGCCGGAACAAACATTCTACCCATGTGGGTTGCAGATATGGATTTCAAAGCGCCACTGGAAATCATCAACGGAATGAAGGAACGAGCCGATCACGGGATCTTTGGCTATGCATCACCACCACCGGAACTCCCTGGCGTCATTATCGAACGCATGGCGCGGATGTATAACTGGCAGGTTCATGAAGAGGAGATCCAGTTTCTACCCGGCGTCGTACCGGGACTGAACATTGCTTCCCGCGGGTTGGTCAGCCCAGGGGAGTCCATAATCACAGCAACACCAATTTATTATCCGTTCCTGTCCGCTCCTGATAACTGGGGACTGAAACTGCATCGCATCCGCGCTGGAAATACCGGGGGCGAATGGTCATTCCCCCAGGACGAACTCGAATCAACACTCGCAGATAACCCAGACATAAAACTGCTGCTGCTCTGCAATCCGTTCAACCCCATAGGGAGACTACTCAACAAAGAAGAGCTCAAACGGATCATAGAGGCCTGCCTTAAATACGATGTACTAATCTGTTCTGATGAGATTCATTGCGACTTGCTATTTGATGATAGAAAACATGTACCGACGGCCTCGATCAGCTCCGAGGCAGCGGATATTACAGTAACATTGATGGCACCGACCAAGACCTTCAATCTGGCAGGAGTGGGAGGTTCGGTGGCTATCATCAAGAATCCCGATATCAGAGAAAGATTCATGGAAGCAAGAAAAGGTACCCTGGTTGGGGTTAATGTTTTTGCGTACACCAGCATGCTCATCGCCTACCGTGATTGTGAATCCTGGCGACAGGAACTGATCGGGTACCTTCAGGCAAATCGGGACTATCTTGCCGACCGTATCAAAAACATACCGGGAATTAGCATGAGTCCTGTTGAGGCAACCTATCTGGCCTGGCTGGATGTCTCGCAGCTAGCGCTGGCTGATGCAATGTCTTTCTTTGAAGACGCTGGTGTTGGTTTCTCTGATGGTGCCCAGTTCGATGGTGAGGGATTCATGCGGTTTAACTTTGCCTGCCCCAGGGAAACTCTCATCGAGGCCTGTGACCGTATAGAGAACGCCGCAATATCTATTGGCTAATTGCCCGGCTGGATCTGACGCTTATCAGAATAAACTGGCCCCATCTTCATAATTGCCATCCCAGGCACGAAACCGCACATACCCATGCCTGTGAAACAATTCACACATGGCGTCAATTCCTGATTGAGTGAATTGAGACTGATGACAACTGAGTGACCGATGAGCTGCTTTTGCATCATCAGCTGAGAAATTAATCTTTATCGGCAGATTCTTGCTGTCCAGACCGTAGCGCTTTCGATCAAACGAGTTGGAGTCAGTATCAAACAACTCAGGGAAATCCTGAATGCAGATGCCAGGATAGTAGAGCCGGGTATTTACCGCCGGGCTCATCGCCTGAAACACGGTAGTCACGACATTACCGACCGTCGTATGGTCAGGATGACCGTATACGCCGTCAGGACCAAAAGTGATCAACACGGATGGATCAATATCCTCGATCAGTTTCAGAACTGCATCATAGAGATCTGAAAGATCTTTCAAGGCAGTTTTCAAAACAGGAGTTTTGTGAGAGAAGCCATCTGCAAAGTTCATGGAAATCGGCGGATTGATACCAATTTCCTTACCGGCACTCAGCAGCTCTTTACGCCGAAGATCGGCAAGGTCGTCCCCGGCCAGCCCATTCATGTGCGATGCCATCCCAAACCGACCATCAGTGGCGATAGCGAGATGACAGTCAACACCTTCTTTCACATAACGGGAAAGGATTGGCGCAACAAATAGCTCATCGTCGGGATGTGCAAATATGGCAAGGATCGACTTGCCTTTAGATTTCTGTTGTTCATTCATCGCAACGCGCCTGCCAGGAAATCAAATGTATTTAACAGGACAAGAACAGTGATTTGCCTGTCTCTGACACGAGCCAAACCCGCCCATAAAATCAGTGTTTGGAATCTGGCCTGTGCGATTTACTGAATGAACGTGTTGCTGTCGGTCGCACTTAACCTGCCGCAAGAACGGGGGCACCAGCTGAACGCATCTGCACGTACTCAGGCGCCGGGCCAACACCGAGATCGCTTCGAAGCTGTTCGAGCGGCATGGGCAGGAGTTCCTCCCAGTCCTGGTCAATCAACCACTGGGCACGGCGTCCGCGCCAGTATCCCTGTCGCATCAACCTTCCCGTTTCCGAATCCCAGCCATTTCCTTCCATCGAGCGCATGACCATATAGCCAATACCCGTGCTCTTTGTTTGTGCGAAAGTAAATGCAAGAACCGCCATTTCACCTCGCATGTCACGACCATATCCGGTAAGCACATGGAAGACATCGTGTAATTCCCGATTTCGTCGGCCGAATATTGCCTGATCACTGTTCGGATCACCTTGAGCAGTGCCATCAGAAGCGGCTTCACTCGCCCCTTTTAGTCCCTGGGCGCTTAACTCTTCTTTTGTATAGAAGGTCCAGATACCATGACCCAATGATCCTTCAGGCATTTCGCCCAGTTGATCAATATCCGAGAGAATATCGTAGAGTTCCAGTTTTTCCCTGAGGATTCTGGCCCCCCTGTTGGATCTTTTGAATCGGTTAAAGAGTCGCTCACCGGAATTACCTGACATCGCAACTATGGCCCTGATTGCCTGAGCCGTGTCATCAGGATTCTTACTGAGTGCTTCGAGGGCCTTAAGTGCTTCGTTAAGTTTATAGGCCATTGAGATTCTCCTGTGGCGGTACTACCGCTCATGTTATGTGGCGCAGGGTTCGCCAGCTTTTCAAATTCCCTTCTATTTCCTCAGGCTTCTGACATCTCTGTACAAATGCCCATGAGCATCTGCTCAAGTTCCAGAGTGATGCTGCTGGCTGTACTCAAGTGATTAATATTCTCTAGAAACGCGTCCGTGAATTTTGACAACAGTGCCTCATCTTCAAGCAGCGCATCAGCAAGTTCCTGATCACCATGTTCGAAGTGATGACGCCATTCATTTTCCAGTTCAAACCGACTGACATCCAGGTTATCCGGGAATCGTTTTTCAAGTTCCTCGGTTAGCAGTGCCTTGAGTTTCATCGCTGATGCTGTGTCGTTCATTAATCTCTCCACCTGCCCTTCAAAGCCCTGAGCAGTTCATGAAATAGTAGTATTTTTCTGATTTTCCTGAATCATACTCGTTTTTAGCTATAAATATAGATCCCGTTTTCTCGATATCTTGACAGCCTCTGTGAATCAAGCTGTGTTCAACAAACGCCAATGGAGAGTCAGCTTAGGGCTATTGCCGGCAGCACTCCATTTACGGCACCTTCCCTGGCCAGGGAAGGTGAAGTCAATCTGGTATTGATGGACATTGTGATGCCGATTATGAACGGCGTTAGAGTTAAATGGCACCTACTTAGGTGCTTTTACGCCGTTCCGATCCCTGATTTTTTTTGTAACTCACTAAGAAACGCTGTCTGTTATGATTATCCAACTGAACTCGCTCAAACAGATCAGATGATCTACGTAACAAGCCTATTTCAAATGCCACACCACGTCAGAACCCTCGCGCCTGAATATCTGGTATCGATCATCCAACCTGAGTTTCAACCCCTGACGCCCCCCGAAATACGACCGGACCGACACCACAGGGTAGCTGTCCACGATATATCGGAACCAGCCTACGGCTCTATCCATCTGCAGGATCACCACATGGCAGATCTTATCGGTTTCCTGCAATCCTGGCCCGAGAATGAATCTTTACTGATCCACTGCTATGCCGGGATCAGTCGTTCTACCGCGGTCGCTCTGATTGCCAAGACGATTAAGAGCAAAGGATCTGAAATGGATTCAGCGCTTGCATTGCGAGCAGCCGCACCTTACGCAAAGCCAAACCACTTAGTCATTTCGTTAGCAGATCAACAGCTCGGACTTGAGGGTCGCCTGATCACTGCACGCAAGGCCATGGGAACAGGACTGGCGGCAGATGAAACAACACTGGTCACCCTCTCCGCAGAATAGTGAGTATCAGATCTCCTGGATTAAAATGAAGACCAAAGTAATTCTCTCTCCTGCCGAATGGTGATGTTTGGCAAATTCCAATTAACAGGGGTCAGTGGGTCGATGCTGTCACTTAGAGATCAGTTAGCGAACTGTGATCCTGTCTACACTCATCGCCGCATCAAAAGATGAACACCGAATTAGCCCGAGTAAAAACAGGTTACTTCAACGCAAATACCCAGACTGATGCACCTCCCTTGTCCCCCGGTACACCTTGAGTCGAACTCCATTGTCTGTAATGCCTTGTAATGTCCCGAACATGGTTGTTCGTCATGCCAACCACCACGGCAATATATTGTGTCTCACCAACCTGGTAGGTAATAAGACTTGAACTCGGTGAGTCGTCGAGTGGAGTCTCCCACAGCAACTCACCTGTTGTATCATCAAAAGCCTTGAGGGAAGGGTCAACATCTCCGGAGAAGATCAACCCGCCACCGGTTGACAAAATTCCCGTTGATGGTGGCGTTACCTGGTCCGTATTCCACGCAAGTTTCCGGTTTGCAACATCGATAGCCTGTATCCGGCCCATCATGCCATCGTCAAGATCAGGCTGAGGTGCATCACCAAATTCGACACCCGTAGTCAATAGCCAGCCGTCTTTCCCCGTTTCACTCATGTTGAAGCAGGATTCGGTGATTGGAATATAGACAAATCTGGTATCTGGGCTGTAGGAGGTCTGCGGCCAGGATCGTGCGCCGAAAGGGATCGGGCAGATGTCGATGGCATAATCGGCATTGGGCATTTTTCGCGGATCAATAGTCTTTGCACCAGTTTCAGGATCAATCGATGTAATCATGTTCTGCACACCAGTATCGACGGAGAACAGGAACTCACCAGTTGCTGCATCCACGGCATCAAGCATCGCGTTCTTACCGACATTCATCACGGCCTTAACTGTGCCATCGCGTCCGGGATCGGGTAATTCAGCGATGGTACGCTCGAACACCCAATCCAAATCCCACTGGTCATTCTGGGTGTGTTGGAAATACCAGACGAGTTCACCTGTATTGGCATTCAAGGCCACAGTACAGTTGGTGTACATCCCTTCATTTGTGATTCCGACCTCTCTCGACGGAACCAATAGTGGCGCCGTGTCGTAGGTGGGTGCGACACCGTAATAGACGAGGTTAGTTTCGGGATCATAGGTTCCCTGATGCCAGACTGAACCACCGTTTCGTTCCTCCACGGGAATTCCGTTCCATGAATTCCCACCAGGCTGACCTGGCCATGCCACTGTGTTGAACCGCCAGGCTTCCTTGCCGGTCTTTCTATCTATTCCAAGAATGTAGGAACCCTTAGCCACCCTGAAACTCATGATTCCCTGGATGACAACATCGCCTGCGATGAGAGGTGCACTTCGCGCGAAAATCGGTCTTTGGCTGGGATCCAATGGACCGAGATCCATCTTGTGATCCCAGACCAGCTCTCCTGTTTTCGCACTCAATGCAATTACATGCAAATCTGACGTCGCTACATATATCCGGTCTTCATGAAGTGAAAGACCCATCTTCTTGTTCGAGAAGACAATCCCTTCTCGCTTATACCGCCACAATACAGCGCCGTTAGTGGCATCCATAGCTATCACCGTATCGGGGTAGGTATGCAGAAACATGACGCCCTGGTGGACCAGCGGCATTGGCATGCTCGAGCCGTGGAGCAGTGGTGTGCGCCAGGCGGGTTTGAGCCCCTTCACATTTTTTTTGTTGATCTGCTTCAAAGGACTGTAACTGTGCCCATCGTAAGTCCGCCCCCAATGCAGCCAGTCCTTCTCTGATGGCGCCTGGAGCATCGCATCCGTGACATTAGGAAGTTTATTCAGCAACGCTGTTTGTGCTGCCGATCTAACAACCGGGGCAACCGGATCATATTCTGTCCCCTCCGAGTCAGGAATAATGAGATCTTCAAGTGCCGCCATGTCAGAAGGCAGTTCTTTCCGACCCGGTTTGAAATCATTGGACGCCAATATATATGCAAGAATGTTCGCGTAGGCCTCGTCACTCAAACGCTTCGGTATCGGATCTGCCTCCGTTGCTGGTGGCATTCGACGAAGATGAAATGCCAGTACAGCGACAGACTTGCCACGCCAGGTGTTATCAAATCGCGTTCCAACAAGCGGTGGGACAACGGTAAATCCTTCCAGCTTTTTCTGATGACAGGCAACGCACTGATCCTCATAAACCTTACGGCCTTTTTTGACCTGGGCCTTGCTGAATTCCAGCAACCCTTGATTCGATCCAGCGGCGCTACATGAAGACCATTGAGCCAGAATCAGAGCTAAAAGTAGAACAATCCAGAAAGAACCATCACGTCGAGTAAGTATCATCAAAGCCAACCTTTACATCGAAAAACCAAAAACCGTCGCGGCTAAAAGAGTGCACTATAAATCTCAGCCTGACCAAACACACATGCGGGAGAACACGCCCATGATTACAGATTGTATTCGCCTTTAACAGAGTTGACACAGGGTAAGGCGGGTAACACTGAATTGTTTGCAGCGCTACAACCCAAACACCCAAAGCACGCCGCCCTGTGGAACCCGCGGAAACTGTTTGCCTATTTCAGCAAAAGACGCCTGTTCCCGCTCTGCATCTACCCCCCAGCCCGACAGGACGGCAACATATTGCTTGCCACCGACTTCGTAGGTTGAAGGAACGCCGGTTATCCCGGAATTGGTCCGCTGCTCC